>CAJDWN010000188.1_pt1 | contig 10041 bp, 11 predicted proteins | sample 7391581 | NCBI WGS metagenome assembly CAJDWN01 (sample SAMEA7055736, study PRJEB34461) | soil metagenome | biome: terrestrial ecosystem; feature: Peninsula; material: soil | place: Antarctica | collected 2016 | reverse complement strand
ATGGATACAGGTATACCGGGATTTGGCTTGCCCATTCCCCTGATTGCCAGCATTGCGCTGGTGGCTGCTCTGCTGGTGGCCGGCATCGTGTGGATGGCCTTGCGCTCGCATCGACAGCCGCAAGTCAGCGGTTCCGAAGAGATGATCGGCATGCACGGCGAAGTCCTGTCAGACTTCATTGGCAAGGGCAGTGTTCATGTTCATGGCGAACGCTGGCAGGCACACAGCGATACGGCTCTGAACGAGGGACAAATTGTCCGGGTGATGGCTATTCGCGGCTTGGTGCTTGATGTAACACCCGAGCCCGAAACTTCTCAAGGAGATAGGTAATGTTTCAAGTCTTTGGTGTAATTGTTGTTGTTATAGCGCTACTCATTTTCAGCTCGATCAAGATTCTGCGTGAGTACGAGCGCGCTGTTGTGTTTCTGTTTGGTCGTTTTCAGGCCGTAAAAGGCCCGGGCATCATCATCATCCTGCCGATTCTGCAGCAGATCGTGAGAGTCGATATGCGCACGATCGTCATGGATGTGCCGCCGCAAGACGTCATCTCGCGTGACAACGTTTCGGTCAAGGTCAACGCGGTGCTCTATTACCGCGTCATCGATGCAGAAAAGGCCATCATCCAGGTTGAAAACGTGCAAGAGGCGACCAGCCAGCTGGCCCAGACCACATTGCGGTCGGTGCTTGGCCAGCACGAGCTGGACGAGATGCTGGCTGAGCGTGACAAGCTCAACCAGGCCATCCAGACCATTCTCGATTCACACACCGATGCCTGGGGCATCAAGGTGGCCAACGTCGAGATCAAGCAGGTGGACCTCGATGAGGGCATGATCCGGGCCATTGCCAAACAGGCCGAGGCCGAGCGCCAGCGGCGTGCCAAGGTCATCAATGCCGAAGGCGAATTGCAGGCTTCGGAGAAGCTCATGCAGGCAGCGCGCACCTTGAATCAGGAGCCGCAGGCAATCCAGTTGCGTTATTTGCAGACCATGGTCGAGGTGGCCAGTGACAAGACCCATACTATCCTGTTCCCGCTGCCACTGGACCTGATCGAGCCGCTGCTCGGGAAGCTCAAAGGCAAAAGTCACGCCGATTCTTAACGATACAATAAAGCAACTGCAGGAGCGGGCCATGCCCGCGAGACATGTCCGACAGCGGTGAGCGGCAAGCAGTGAGCGGGAAAGGCCGGAGCTAGCAAGCCCTCCCCTTGAAAGGGGAGGAGCTTCTGCACCGCTGGCCGTTGACAGCCAACTCACGGAATCAGCAGAGCAAAGACGAACACGCCCAGCATTGTGAACGATAGTGCCAGTTTGGCCAGGGTGCCAAACAGCAGGCCTATCCAGGTAGCCAGGCCGACGTGGGCTGAGCGGGTCACGCTTTTCCCGGACAGAAGCTCGCCCGCAACTGCACCAAAAAATGGCCCCAGCACTATCCCGAGCAGTCCGAAAAACAAACCGACGATGGTGCCGATCACTGTTCCCCACAGCGCCATCGCGCTGGCGCCGACCCGTTTTGCACCCAGCAAGCCGGCAACAAAGTCCAGCAACAACGCCAATACCGCCAGCACGGCCAGAAACAGCACCGTCCATCCGCTGATTTCCTGAAAATGACCTGTCCAGGCCGCCAGCAGCATGCCGGCAAACACGATCGGTACCCCTGGCAGCATTGGCAGGATGGTGCCAGCCAGTCCGATCAAAATCAAAATGCCGGCGAGCACGTAGAAAAGTATCTGCATGTCCATCGGTGAAGGATACATTGTTGGCTGGCCTCAGGGCGAGGGGGCCGATCCGTACCGGAATAGCCTCTCCTCTTGCTTGCAGGAGAAGATTGAGAGGGGGTTGCTCGGGCTTGCGGCATGATCATGAGTTCGCCCCCACCCCAACCCTCCCCCGCTGTCCGCGGGGGAGGAATTCTGCGAGGCCGCAGGCGCCCACCTGCCGCTCTCGTTTACAATGCTAATCATGACCGCAGAGAAAACCCCAGCCTCTCCATGGCAGCTTTGCGTCGCACCGATGATGAAGTGGACGGACCAATATTGCCGGCAATTCCATCGTCTGTTGTCGCCGCACGCACGCCTTTATACTGAGATGTTGACGTCAGGTGCGGTGGTGCATGGCGATCGTGACCATCTGTTGGCGTTTGACCGCGCCCAACATCCGCTGGCCCTGCAACTCGGCGGCAGTGAACCGGTCGAGTTGGCTGAAGCGGCGCGGATTGCACAGGACTACGGTTACGACGAGATCAACCTCAATGTTGGCTGTCCGTCTGATCGCGTGCAGTCGGGCCGCTTCGGTGCCTGTTTGATGCTGGAGCCGCAGCGGGTGGCCGATTGCGTCGAGGCGATGCAGGCTGTGGTGCAAGTGCCGGTGACGGTGAAGTGTCGCTTGGGCGTGGATGAGCAGTGTGAAAACGAAGCGCTTGAGAGCTTGGTAATCCCACTCCTTGGTATCGGGCTTGATGTACTTGCGGTGCATGCCCGCAAAGCGTGGTTGAAAGGTTTGTCGCCCAAGGAAAACCGCAACGCGCCACCGCTCAACTATGCGCGTGTGTATCGTCTCAAACGCGAGTATCCACGCCTGACGGTGATCGTCAACGGAGGAATCGACAGTGTGGCCGAGGTGCGTGAACACCTCGAACATGTGGATGGGGTGATGCTGGGGCGCGCGGCCTATCACCAGCCGTGGCTGCTGGCTGAGCTTGAGTCTGCGCTTTACGGCAGCGAGTTGCCCGATCGCGAGGATGTGCTGATGCACATGCGTCCCTGGGTGGAGGCGCAGCTGGAATCTGGAACGCCGCTCAAGCACATTGTGCGGCACATGTTGGGTATCTACCATGGTCAGCCAGGGGGGCGGCAATATCGGCGTTGTCTGGCCGAAGGTGCGCACAAGGCTGGTGCTGACTGGGCTCTGGTACAGCGCGCCATCGACACGGCGCGAAAACCTGATTCAGCACACGTTGCCTAAATGCGCACCTGCTCGGTTACCATATAGCCATGTTGATATATGCCACTGCTAGCGTGATCCTCGCCTTGGGCTTGGCGGCCACACCGCCGCCAGACCAGCACCTGAGCCTGGATCAGGCAGTACAAAAGGTGCAAGATAAAACCGATGGACGCGTTCTGTCCGCTGATCGTGTGCGCAGCGGCCATGCCAGCAAGTACCGCATCAAAACCCTGATGAACGATGGCCGCGTACGCGTAATCGAAGTCGACTCGAATCCGGACAAGGAAATGCGTAACCTTCCGGAAGAGAACCTCACCAAGGAGAAACATTGATGCGAATCCTGCTGGTCGAAGATGAAGCACCTTTGCGGGAAACCCTGGCCGCGCGTCTCAAGCGTGACGGTTTTGCCGTAGATGCTGCGTGCGATGGCGAAGAAGGTCTTTATCTTGGGCGTGAAGTGCCCTTTGATCTGGCCATCATCGATCTGGGTCTGCCGAAGATGTCGGGTATGGAACTGGTACGCATCCTGCGCGAAGAAGGCTTCAGCTATCCGTTGTTGATTTTGACAGCACGTTCAAGCTGGCAGGACAAGGTGGAGGCGCTGAAATACGGTGCCGATGACTATCTGGTCAAGCCCTTCCATGTCGAGGAACTGCTGGCACGCATCGGCCGGTACTCAAGTGTGGCCCGATCCATCTGGACACCACCGCGCAGACGGTCAGCGTGCAGGGCAAGCCGGTGGATCTGACCAGCTACGAATACAAAGTGCTCGAATATCTGATGATGCACGCCGGCGAATTGGTGTCGAAAGCCGATCTCACCGAGCATATCTATCAGCAGGATTTCGACCGCGACTCCAATGTCCTGGAGGTATTCATCGGTCGTTTGCGTCGCAAGCTGGATGCTGATGGCGAACTCAAACCGATTGAAACCGTACGTGGACGCGGCTACCGCTTCGCTATACCTCGTGAAGACATCGAAGAAGACTGAGGGCGGCGCGCGCCACCAGCCATTGTCGCTGGCGGCGCGTTCGACACTGGCTACCGGTCTGATCCTGCTCGTATTTCTGGGTAGTACCGGATTTGCGCTCGACCATGCCTACACGCAAAGTGCAATCAGCGCCCTGCGTACCCGGATGCAAAGCTACGTCTATGCCTATATGGCGCGCTTTGATGTCAGCCGCTTCGGCAAGTTGATCCCGCCTGATACGTTGCCGGATCCCGATTTTGCGCGGCCTGGATCGGGTCTTTTTGCCACCGTCGTCGCGCCGGAGCAAACTTGGACATCGCCGTCCGCCATGTATCTGGTGCCGCAGATGTCCGGTTCGCTGGCGCCGTCAGAAAAAATATTTCAGGGCCCACTGAATACGGCCTACGGGCGCGTGTTCGTGCTCAGCGAAGGCGTGGCATGGGTAATGCCTGATGGCAAGGAGTTGCTGCTCACCTTTCACGTCGCCGAGGAAGAGACGATTTATCGTGGCCAACTGAGCATATTCAGACACACTCTGTTCTATTGGCTGGCCGGAATCGGACTGGGCTTGTTGTTGTTTCAGCTGTTTTTGCTGCGCTGGAGTCTGTCGCCGCTACGGCGTATGTCGCGCAATCTGCGGCAGATTGAAAGGGGTGATCGGGAACAACTGGGCAGCAACTATCCAACCGAGGTTTCGCCTCTGGCCAAAGGTTTGGATCGCTTTATCGACGCCGAGCGCGACCGTATCACGCGCTATCGCAAGATACTCGCTGATCTGGCCCACAGCCTCAAAACGCCGCTGTCGGTCATGCGCTCGCGGCTTGAGTCGGAAGACGTCGATTCGCGTATTGAGCGCGACTTGATGTCGCAGGTGGAGCGCATGGATGAAATTGTGGCCTACCAGTTGTCCCGCGCCGCCACGACCGGACACAAGACCTATGCAGCACCTGTGATGATCGAGTCCGAAGCCGAAGATCTGGTGCGCAGTCTGGAAAAGGTTTATGCCGACAAGAATATTTTGTGTGAATTCGAGTTTGAAAAAAATGCGTGCTTCTACGGCGAACGTGGCGATCTGCTGGAACTGTTGGGCAATTTGCTGGAAAACGCCTTCAAGTGGGCCAAGCACCGCGTCCTGCTGACGGCCACCGTTCTGGAGGCACCTGGGCAGCGCCGGCAAGGTCTTGAGCTGACCGTGGAGGATGACGGCCCCGGGATTGCACCCGACCAGGTGGAAAAAGTGCTGCAGCGGGGTGTCCGCGGTGACGAGCGTGTGCAAGGACACGGTATTGGGCTGTCGATCGTGCAGGACATCGTGCACGCCTATCACGCTGATTTCGAAGTGGGGCCGTCGCAGGAATTGGGAGGTACCAGTTTCGTGGTGCGTATTCTGCCTGATTGATCTTCACGGCCTGCTTGGCTACTGTGTTTCATTACTTTCGAAGGTGCCTGGATATGCGTGTGTTTATCTTGCTCGTGCTTGCAAGTCTGGCCATCGGTGTAAATGCCGATGAAAACGTGGCGGTATGTGGCCCGCAAACACAGGTGGTGGATAGCGAACGCCTGGCCAATACCTTGAACTGGACTACCGCCAGCGAACAGGACAACTTCGGCTACGATGTCTATCGTGGCGCAAGCGAAGAGGGACCATTCACCAAGCTCACCGAGAAACCGATGCTCGGCCACGGAACCACCGACGAAACCAACAATTACAGCTATCGTGACGCCGACATCGATCCGTGCCAAGCCTACTGGTATTACGTCGAGTCCATTTCTACCTATGGCGAGCGCGAGCGCTTCACGCCGATCTTCGAGGCCAAGGCCAAAAAACCGACAGCCGTACCTGCCGGAGCAGCCAGTTCCCAGGGAAGCCTCTGATTGAGTCTGGGCGAGGGGTTAGCGAGATGAAAGAGTCGGATTCAAGGCGCACATTGCATCCCATAGCGTCGCTGTGGGCGCGTTTTGCAGCACAGAAGTCGGCTTTTTCAACCGCTTGGCCAGTGCTTACGATTCGACCAGGGTTTCCTGAGCGCGCTGTGTGATGACCGAGTCGCGCGCACGGGCGCTCGTCAATGCTACGGGTGCTGTTGCCGCGATCGGGGTGCAGCTACTGCTGTGGTTTGCGAGTTACGGATTTGCGGCTCGTCGCCCCGTCGGTGACGAGGGCCGCTATCTGAGCGAGGCATTGGCCATCTGGGGGGGACACGCGCCAGCGACCGACTTCATTTGGCCACCCTTGCAGAAATGGTTTTTGGCACCCCTGCTCGGACCGACTGACGGCAGTTTGTGGCTGGCGCAGATTGTGCAAACGCTCTTGCTGGTGTTGTGTGCGCTTTTGCTGAGGCAGATCTGGCGTCAGATCGACCCACGGCCGTTGGCGGCAGACATCGCTGCCTGGCTGATGCTCGCCAGTCCGGCATTGATGGCGTTCGGCTTCTACCTTTGGCCCGAACCCGTGCATCTGTTCTTGTTGTTGGCCGGCGTGTGGTTGCTGGCCTGTCACGATCGTTCCCTGATCGCGTGTGGTCTGGCAGGTGCGGCGATAGGGCTGGCCTTGTTGAGCAAAAGCCTGCTGGCAGGGTTTTGGCCGCTGCTGCTGTTGCCTTTGCTGCGCTGGCCCCTCCGCAGCTCACACTGGCGTGCCGCCGCTGCATTCGTCATCGTGCTGTTGGCGGTCACCGGACCGTTCCTGTGGAGCGGCTGGCAGGCGACCGGCAAACCATTGATTGCCGACAGCTCGACCTACAATCTGTACGTGGGGCTCCATGACGACTGGCGCAGCGACTACATTCACGACCAAGGCGGCCAATACATGCGCCAGTATCTGGATGCGGGCGTTACGCCGCGCCAGCGGAGCCGTGTATTCGGGCAACGGATAAGCGATGACTTGCAGGCAAAAGGCCTAGCCACTGTCTTGGGCGAGCGCTTGAGCGTGCAGTACTTTCGCCTGTTCAATGCCAAACGCACGCTCTTGTCACTGCTTTGGCTGATCATCCTGTTCTTCGGCTATCAGCTGGCCCTGTTTCTGGGCCTGCACGTCAAGGCGCGCTTCCTTTTGCCGATGTTGCCGTTCTTGTCCGGTTTTGCGGCTAGTGCATTGGTATCCGTGTTGCCAGTGTCTACCAGCGGCTTGCCGTCACCGCTGTCGGCGGAGCGTTGGCGCGTAGTGGTCGCCCTGGCGCTTGCCACGCTGTTCCTGTTCCTTGCCTGCGCGGGTCCCTGGCTCGATTCGTCCTGCGTAACCGAACAACTCCTGAGTCCCCATGACTGAACTGATCGCACCACTTGAAAAATTGCACTGGGACGGCTGCACCCTGTCTTTGCAGGTGCACCCAGGCCGCGCCGTGGAACTCCTGATCGATGGTGAGCGATTCATTTCCTGGCCGCGCGATGGGGATGGCCGTTATCGGCAAAGTTTCGGTTTTGCGCCAGGTGGTCGAACCCATATGCAGATCCAGGTGATGTGTGATGATGCACCCTTGCATGCACCGCTGGCCGTACGCTGGGGCGAGCCGGGTGTCAGGAAAAATCCGTCACCATCGCTCGAGTTGTGTCAGCTCGATGCGCATGCTGAAAAATACCTGTCGACTGACCGCGGTGTCGGAGGTGATTCACAGACGGTCATCATCGTACCGGTTTTCAATGCGGGCGCCATGGTGGCGCGCTGCCTGGCTGCACTGCGTGAGCACACGCCGGGTGGAGCACAACTGCTGCTTATTGATGATGCCAGTACCGAGCCGGCCATCACACCATTGCTGACGATGGCATCTGCCTGGCCCAATGTCAGCGTGTTGAAGAACCCCCACAACATGGGCTTCACGGCAACAGTCAATCGTGGCTTGGCCGAGTGCGCAGCCGATGCTGACGTTGTCCTGCTTAATTCCGATACCGAAGTGGGCCCTGCCTGGCTGTCGGGTCTGCGCACGGCGGCCTGGGCGCGCCCGGACCATGCCACGGCGACTGCAGTGTCAGATAATGCGGGTGCTTTTTCCGTACCCGAACTCGAGCAGGCCAACCGCTTGCCTGAACGCTGGAGTCTTGTTGATGCCGCGCGCAGTCTGCTGCATGGAGCCGGTCGCGCTTACCCGGACCTGCCCACCGGCAACGGGTTTTGCATGTATATCCGGCATGATGCACGGGCCCAGGTAGGGGAACTCGACGCCGAGGCGTTTCCGGCCGGTTACGGTGAGGAAAACGATTGGTGTCAGCGTGCCGAACAACTCGGTTGGTTGCATGTGATCGCCGGCAATGTGCTAGTCGGGCATGCGCGCAGCCAGAGCTTCGGCGAGCAGCGTCGACTGGAATTGGGCGCGGCTGGAATGCAGGTTTTGCGCCAGCGCTACCCCGATTACGAAGCGAAAGTGAGTGCAAGGCTTTTCAGTTTTGCGCGCCTGGTACTGGATTGGCGCGTACGTCGTTTGTGGCGTGGTGCAAAGGCGGCGCCACGGCCCAGGGTGCTGCTGTACAGCGAGCTTGATGCCAATGCATGGCATGGTTGGGCAGCGTGGCGCTTACATCACGACGGACAATTGCTACGACTTCTGGATGCCGACCCGGCCCCGGCCGCGTTGATCAAGCATTATACAAACAGCACATGACACGCTGCGTTGCATGTGCCCAGCCTGTCACTCGAGCAACAGTAGCTCGGCGCTGTTGTTCGCATGCGTGAGGCTGACGGCAGCAACGACGGCGTCGCATGCCTGTTGCGCTGCGTCGGTCAGGCTATTCCCCGCGAGCAGCTTGCCGGTGAGTACTGCGCTGAACAGGTCGCCGGTACCCTTGGGCGCTGCGTCAATGCGCGCATGCTTCAATGTCTGAGCGTCGTCGGCAGTGACGACAGTGACCCACATTTCAGCCTCAGCCCACGACTCAGGCGCTGCACTTGTCACGATGATCCACTTCGTACGCCCGACCAGCAATGTGCGGGCAGCGCTGATGACTTCATCCATTGTGGTGACGGGTCGATCCGTCAGTTGTGCCAGTTCAAAGCCGTTTGGCACCAGGCCATCGGCTAGTGCAAGCAGCTGTTGTCTATATACCGGCACGATGGTTGGGTCGACGTAAATGCCGTGGTCATGATCCCCGATTACCGGGTCGATATGCACGCGTACATCCGGTCGTTCCGACAGCAAGTCACCGATCCAGCGCACCAGCACCTCAGCCTGCTCAGCGTTGCCAAGATAGCCCAGCTGGATTGCTTTCAGTTGCTGCAGACAGCCTCGCGCGCGCAGGTCCGCAAGATAGCCTTCAAACCACGGCAGCGGCAGGGCCCCACCGTGCATGCTGCTGTAATGCGGCGTGTTGCTGAGTACTACCGTAGGCACAGCGGCGACCTGCAGACCCTGTGCCAGCAGGACCGGCACGGCGACGTTGTTGCCGACGCGGCCATAGACTACCTGGGATTGCACTGACACCACGTCGATGGGTAGTGGGTGCAAGGTCTGTGGTACAGCTACATCCTTGCTCATGGTTCGGTAGGCCAGTATTCACTGTCTGGCACGGCGCGTGCGCCAAAAATGGCTTGTCCGACGCGCACCACGGTGGCACCTTCTTCGACTGCCATTTCGTAATCGCCCGACATGCCCATGGACAGCTCGTTCATCTCGGCGCCCACTGATGTGTCCTGGCGTAGTCGCTGGCGTAGTTCACGCATGAGTGCAAAGCACCCTCGCACCTTGGTCTGATCGGGTGACAATACCGCCAAGGTCATCAGACCGCGTAGTCGCAAGGTATCGAATGCTGGCAACTCGCGCACAAACGCGAGGACGTCATCCGGGTGCAGGCCATACTTGCTGGCTTCAGCAGATGAATTGACTTGCACAAATACATCCAATGCGCGTCCTTCGGTTTGCAGGCGCTTGTCCAGCTCCTTGGCAAGCCGCAGGCTGGCCAGGGCCTGGAACTCGTCGGCAAAGCGGGCTACCAGTTTGGCCTTGTTGGTCTGAAGGTGGCCGATGACCGACCAGCGAAGGTCGTCAAGATCAGCCATCTCCCGGGACTTCCCATATGCTTCCTGGACCTTGTTCTCACCCAGGAAACGACAGCCCGCCGCGTAGGCGAGGCGTAGACGATCCTGCCCGACGGTCTTGCTGACAGGCAACAGGCGCACACTCTCAGGCTCCCGCCCGACCCGTTG
>CAJDWN010000051.1_pt1 | contig 10120 bp, 8 predicted proteins | sample 7391581 | NCBI WGS metagenome assembly CAJDWN01 (sample SAMEA7055736, study PRJEB34461) | soil metagenome | biome: terrestrial ecosystem; feature: Peninsula; material: soil | place: Antarctica | collected 2016 | reverse complement strand
CTGCCCGCCGTCCAGCATGTCGGTAGCATCATGCTGGAGGATCACCCGCAACTTGCCGAACGCCTGGTGCAGCGATGGTTCGGCAGCGCCGCGCGCTACGGCAATGCCTGATCGCTTGCGTGTATGCTCCATGACTTGCTCGAATGGTGGACAACTGCATGAGACCACAACTTCTGATTGACACCGACCCCGGCGTTGATGACGCGCTGGCCATTCTGATGGCACACCAGCACGGCAGCATTCGGGGTTTGGCGGTGACGGCGGGCAACACCGGCCTCAACCATACCGTCCGCAATGCCTGCGCCCTGGTGGATCTTTTGGCTAGCGATGCACCGGTATTCGCGGGCTGCCCTGAGCCGCTGGTACGGGCTCCGGACGAGGATGCCGTGCATGTGCATGGCCGCGATGGTTTCGGTGATGTCGGTTTGCCACCACCCGGTGATGTCGGTTTGCCACCACCCGATTGCAAGCCGGGCGCTGAGCATGCGGCGTTGGCGATGATCCGCATGACGCGCGAGCAGCCGGGCGAGCTGACCTTGGTTGCTCTGGCGCCATTGACCAACCTGGCCTTGGCCGTGCGGCTGGATCCAGCGTTTCCGTCGCGGGTAGGTCGCCTGGTAATTATGGGTGGTGCCGTCAACGGGCATGGCAACATGCGCCGTAGCCCGGTCGAGTTCAATATCGGCTTCGATCCCGAGGCCGCGCATATAGTGTTCAGTGCCTTTGATCAGTTCGACCTGGTGGATTGGGAACTGACGGTGCGTCACGCTTTTGAGGAAGCGCAGTTTGATTGCTGGCTGGATGCCGGAGACAAGCGTGCGGACTTGTTCCGGCGCATCAGCGGCAAGTCGCGCCAATACAACGCAAAGCGCGAAAGACGCGGCGTGATTGCGGCCGATGCGCGCGCGCGCCAATGCCCGTATCGCCCTGGAACTCGATCACGAACGATTCTCAAGCCTGGTGGCAACAGCCTTGGGCGCTTCCGCGTAAAATGTTGTGGGCACGTACTCCCTCCCCACGCGGCTGGCGGGGGAGGGTGGGGTGGGGCCGCCATATTCGAGTTGTGCGGAAAAATTGGGGAACCCCCTCTCAATCTTCCCCTGTGCCAGAGCGGGAGGTACTACGGCACGGGCTATGCCCGGCGTGAGTTTCAGGTTCCAAGCCCCGCTCACCGCTTTCGCTTGACCGCTGACAGCTTGTATCTTGCGCAAATATCGGCTGCCACGATACAATGCCCGTCTTGTCTCAAGTCTTTTAACCCGGAGCGCGTGATGAAGCCCGAAATCCACCCACAATACAAACCGGTGGTGTTTCAGGACATGTCGTCAGATTTCTCTTTTCTGACCCAGTCGACCATGTCCAGTAAAGAAACCATCAAATGGGAAGATGGCAATGAATACCCCCTGATCAAGGTGGACGTATCCAGCCATTCGCATCCTTTTTACACTGGCAAGCAGAAGACGCTTGATGCCGGTGGTCGCGTCGACAAGTTCCGTCGCCGCTACGGCAAGTAACTTCTTGCTGCGCCACGCCAACCGGCGTGGCGCTTGCGTGAGCCTGGGGGCATAATCGCCCCGCTTCGGGACACGCATGTTTGCGCATCCCGGGCCGGCATGAGCGCATGCTGCCGCCCATCCCCGAAACTGGCGACCCGGCGATGCGTGAAGCGTCGTCATTATTGCGCCTGTTTTTTGCGAGGGCGCTGGATTGCATATAACTCAGGAGTTCTCATGTCCGATTCATCCGTCAAATTGACCGTCGAAAACGGCAACAGCGTCGAGTTGCCACTGGTTAGTGGCAGCATGGGCCCTTCCTGCATTGATATTGCCACTTTGTACAAGCAGACCGGTCACTACACCTTCGATCCGGGGTATGCCGCTACCGCCAGCACCAAAAGTGCCATCACCTTCATCGACGGTGAGAAGGGCGTGCTTTTGTATCGCGGCTATCCAATCGAGCAGCTGGCCGAGAGCTCGAGTTTTCTCGAGGTCGCCTACCTTCTGCTGAACGGCGAGTTGCCGGGTACCAACGAGTTCGACAATTTCACGCATCAGGTGACCCACCACACCATGATGCACGAGTCGCTGAAGACGTTCTTGCGTGGCTTCCGTTACGACGCGCACCCGATGGCCATGCTTTGTGGGGCGATCGCGTCCCTGTCAGCCTTTTATCACGAAGACCTGAACATCCAGGACCCGGAGCAGCGCAAGCTGGCCGCCATTCGTCTGATCGCGAAGATGCCAACCATTGCTGCGGCCTGCTACCGTTACTCGATCGGCTGGCCGATCCGCTTCCCGCGCAACAGCTGCGGCTATGTCGACCGCTTTCTGCACATGATGTTCGAGGTGCCCAGCGAGCCGTTGGAGCTGAATCCGGTTTCGGCCAAGGCCTTGGACTTGTTGTTCATCCTGCATGCCGACCACGAGCAGAACGCCTCGGCTTCGACAGTGCGCCTGGTCGGATCGACGGGTGCCAATCCGTATGCGTCCGTAGCCGCCGGTATCGCCGCCCTGTGGGGACCGGCGCACGGTGGTGCCAACGAAGCGGTGCTGGCAATGCTCAAGAACATCGGTGATCCGAAGGACGTTGCCAAAGCCGTCAATCGGGCCAAGGACAAGAATGACGACTTCCGTCTGATGGGTTTTGGCCACCGCGTATACAAGAACTTTGATCCGCGTGCCAATATCATTCGCAAGATGGCCCACGAAGTGCTTGACGAGTTGGGGGTTGAAGATCCGTTGCTGGAAGTTGCGCTCAAACTGGAAGAAGCGGCACTCAAGGACGATTACTTCGTTGAGCGCAAGCTGTACCCGAACGTCGATTTCTATTCCGGTCTCATCTACAAGGCGCTGGGTATCCCCACCGACATGTTCACCGTGATGTTTGCCATCGCGCGCACCGCAGGCTGGGTCTCTCAGTGGATCGAACATCATGAAACGCCCGGGTCGCGCATCGGTCGCCCGCGCCAGATCTACACCGGCCCGACGCCGCGTGACTACGTGGCCATCGCCGAGCGCTGATTCACGCCTTTTGTTGGAGCGGTCTGTGGTCGCAATGGGGTTCGTGCAATCTCCATCGCGGCCATCGACTACTCCTGCAATGTTTCCGCCAAATCCTGTTGGTCGAGCAGGGCGCGGACGGTATGGAGTGACCCGCGTGCCATGGGTTTTTCATCAATTTTGTTCAGCGGTGCCTGCCGCTGCGCCAGTGTGGGCAATACAGTCAAGTCGAACGCCACGCCGTCAGCCATGATTTCGAGCACCGGCATGTCCTGGTAATCGTTTCGCGTCATGCGCAGACGGCGCGTGCTTTCGGTGAATGGAATGCCCTGATCGTGCAGGAAGCGGTGAAGTGTCTCCGGCGCGTCGCAAAATAGCTGCAGGCATACCGCCGAATGATGGTCGGCCGTGCCAGCCAGAACTGGGCCGACGAGGCGAGCGTGGAATGGTGCGAAGAAATTGAGTGCCTCGCACGCAGCTTCGCGCAAAGTGCGCAAAGCAGCTGACTGGGTGTCGGCATGAAACAGTCGTTGGTGCTCGCGCAGAGCCTGCTCGATCTCACGATTGCGCGGCAAACTCTGCTCGTCGTCGACCCCGAGCCGGCTGGCCGCCTTGGTTTTGGCATGGCGATAGTCGCGGATACCGTGCTCGGTCATCAATCGCGCGGCTTCCTGGGCGACCCGGTGGCGGGTGCGCTGGGCACGATCCTGTGCATGAACCCGATGGTGCGTCCCTCTGCTCATCTCGGAACTCCTGCATCAACCCTACACGGCCGCGAGCGTAGCAGTTCGGCCGAGGGAAGGACAATGTTTACGGGACGCGCGAAGGGATGCTACTTGGGTAGGGTGCTGCGAAGCGCGCCAACGGGGGTACACGCGGCGCTGCGCTCAGCAGCATCCTACGGTCGTAACCGGCACTACCAATCCCCGATTCCAACTCTCAGAAAATATCGTAAGCGTCCTTTTTCTTCGTGGGCTCGTCGGGGTTGGGTGAGCGTGCTTCGAGGCGCTGCAGCGCGTCTTTGCGGAAGTACTCCGAGATCGCATCGGGGTCGTCCGGGGTGGCAATAAGCCCGGTATTGGGATTGATCTTGGCGGACACGACCGATTTTGGCTGGGGCAGAATTGCCGGTTCGCTGTCGTCCAGCGCAGCGCCCATGTAGTCGATCCAGATAGGCAGTGCAACGCGCGCGCCGAATTCACCGCGACCCAGCGAACTGTAGTCGTCAAAGCCAACCCAGACGGTGGTGACCAGTTTGGCATTGAAACCTGAGAACCAGGCATCGCGATGGTCGTTTGTGCTGCCGGTTTTGCCGGCCAGGTCCGAGCGTTTGAGAACCATGGCAGCGCTGCCGGTGCCGCGCCGGATTACGTCGCGCATCATTGAATTCATGATGTAGGCATTACCGGCTTCGATCACACGCGGTGCCGTGCCCATCACGGCGGGGTCGGCCGCGGCGCTTGCGTTCGAGACGGGCATGAGAGGCAACAGGCCGCTGCTTTTATCTCCGGGGTCTCCAGCCTGGGACAAACTGACCACGGGCTGTTCGTTCTCGCAATCGCGGCAGGCTTGTATCGGTTGCGTCTCGAACACAGGTGTACCGTTGCGATCGGCAATGCTGCGGATAAACCACGGCGTGATCAGATAGCCGCCATTGGCGAGCACCGCATAACCACGCGCCATGCTCATGGGCGACACCGAGGCGGTGCCAAGTGCCAACGAAAGACTCTTGGGCAGCGCATCCAGCGGCAGGCCGAAACGGGTTATGTACTCACGTGCGTAATGAATACCAATGGCGTCCAAAAGGCGTACCGACACGAGGTTTTTCGACCTCACCAGCGCCATGCGTACCCGCATGGGGCCTGAGAACTTGCCATCGTCATTTGACGGCATCCATTGACCACCAGGCGCGGTTGGGTCAGGGATGACCAGCGGCGCATCATTCACTATCGATGCTGCTGTAAAACCGTGCTCGAGTGCCGCCGAATACAAAAACGGCTTGAAGGCGGAGCCGGGTTGGCGCGCAATGTCCGTGGCTCGATTGAACTTGCTGCGTGAAAAGCTGTAGCCGCCCACCAATGCCTGGATTGCGCCATCGTGTGGGTTCAGTGATACCAGAGCCGCTTCAACGACAGGCACTTCTGCCAGTTGCCAGTCTCCATCTGCGTCGCGCATCAAGCGCACCACGTCGCCTGCGGCCAGCACATCGCTGACATACTTGGGTTTGGGGCCCATGCTGCTGGAACTCAGCCAGGGTCGCGCCCAAGCCACGGCATTGAAATCCAGAACGGCAGTGTCGCCGCCCTTGATGTAAGCGGTGGCGCTGTCCCTGTCCGCATGGGATATCAGCGCCGGCACCATGCCAACAACGTCATCGTGAGGCTTCAGCGTTTGCTCGTAGCTCGCCAAGCTGGCGTCGGCAGGCAAGTCCACATGCGCCAGCGGGCCACGATAGCCATGGCGGCGATCGTAGGCAATCAGCTCCTTGCGCACGGCCTGACGTGCCTCATGCTGGCGTCGGCTGTCGATGGACGTGGTTACCACGTAACCGTCAGTCAGGGCCTCGTTGCCCAGTTTGTCGATGGCGGCACGACGTACCATTTCCGCCAGATAAGGCGCGTTGACCTCGGTGGGTGGCTCATGCGGAAAGGCGTGGTCGGGTTCAGCGACGGCCTGCTCGTACTGCGCCTTGCTGATGAAATTGTTGGACTGCATTTGTCCCAGCACCCAGTTGCGACGCGCTACCGAGCGTTTGTGGTTGGTGACCGGATTGACCTCGGAGGGCAGCTGGAACAATGAGGCGAGCATGGCACACTGCGCCAGTGACAATTCCCGCAGGGTCTTGCCGTAGTAGTAGTCGGCCGCCGCGGCCACGCCGTACGAGCGATGACCCATGAACATCTTGTTGAGATACAGCTGAAGAATCTCGTCTTTGCTCAGGTGATGCTCCATGCGGATGGCAATGAAGATCTCAAGCAGCTTGCGGGTGTAGAGTTTCTCCGGGCTGAGAAAAAAGCTTCGTGCCACCTGCTGGGTGATGGTGGATCCACCCTGAGTCTTTTTTCCGCCGGACAAGGCCACATGGAAGACGGCGCGCACGATACCGCGCCAGTCAAAACCGGGATGGCTGTAGAAATTGGAGTCCTCGGCCGACAGCACCGCCTGCTTCAATTGTTCGGGCACACGGTCGATCTGTGCCGGGATGCGGCGGGTCTCGCCGAACGTGGCGATCAGCTTGCCGTCGCTGGAAAGCACCCGCAGTGGTACCTGCAACTGCACGCTCTTGAGTGCACCCACCGCAGGCATGCGGGGTGACAAAAGCCAGTAGGAGATACCAATGGCGCTGGCGCCAAGAACGAGTCCGATGACGATGAGGATGAGCAAATAGCGGACAATCCGCTTCAATCTGGGCATGGGCAGGCTGGTTTGTGATGGGGTTCAAGGTACGCGAACGTATATCGAGTATAGATTGTAGTGGGGATTCCGAATGTCTGTGCGTTTTTTGACTGCTTTCGCAGGTGCCTGAGATTCCATTGCAAATTCAGCTGCTTGTGACCGACTTTCAAGGTAGTTGATTATCTGTTAAGTTTGATATCTAATGTGTTTGTACACAAACCGCTCGTAAGGGCCCGTGGGGAAGGGGAAAATTGTGGGACTGTTCACACCCAAATCACCACCATTGATCGGCATTGACATCAGTTCGACAGCGGTCAAGCTGCTGCAACTGAGTCGTTCCGGGACGCGTTACCGCGTTGAGCATTTCGCGGTGGAACCACTGCCACCCAATGCCGTAGTGGAAAAGAACATCGTCGAGGTCGAGGCTGTAGGCGATGCCATTCGGCGGGCTGTGGCGCGCAGCGGCACGAAAGCCAGGGACGCGGTTGCCGCGGTCGCCGGGTCGGCGGTCATCACCAAATCCATCCCGATGCCGGCCGAACTGTCGGAGGAGGACCTGGAGGGCCAGATCGAAGTCGAGGCCAATCAGTACATTCCCTACCCGATTGAAGAAGTCAGTCTGGATTTCGAGGTCATCGGCCCGGTCAAAGACAATCCGGAGATGGTCAATGTATTGCTGGCGGCCTCACGAACCGAGAACGTTGACATGCGGGTGGCGGCGCTGGACCTGGGTGGATTGACGTGCCGGGTGATGGATGTCGAGGCCTTCGCCATGGAAAACTCGTTTGCCTTGATCGCGGATCAGTTGGCGGTCGGTCGCGATGCCCTGGTGGCGATGATCGACATCGGTGCCACCATGACCACCCTGATCGTGCTCAAGAACGGGCGCACCATCTATGCCCGCGAGCAGGTATTCGGTGGCAAGCAGCTGACCGACGAAATTATGCGTCGTTACGGTTTGTCCTACGAGGAAGCCGGCATGGCCAAACGTCAGGGTGGCTTGCCCGAATCGTACGAGGCCGAGGCACTGGAACCTTTCAAAGAATCCATGACGCAACAGATCAGTCGTCTGCTGCAGTTCTTCTTTGCCGGTAGCGAGTACACCAAGGTTGATCAGGTTGTGCTGGCCGGCGGCTGCGCCTCCATTGACGGTGCCGCAGAGATGATCGAGGAGCAACTCGGCGTGCCATGTACTGTGGCCAACCCGTTGGCGCAGATGTCGCTGGCTTCGCGCATACCCGCCCAAGCACTGGCCGAGGATGCCCCGGCCCTGATGATTGCTGCGGGCTTGGCCTTGAGGAGTTTTCCCTCATGACCAGAATCAACCTACTTCCCTGGCGTGAAGAACGCCGCAAACTGCGCGAACGGGAGTTCTACGGCATGCTTGGTGCCGCTGCAATTGCCGGCGTCGCGGTAGCCCTGCTGTGGGTCTTCTGGATGGGTGCCCGTATCAACAATCAAGACGGGCACAACAGCTATCTCAAGGCCCAGATCGCGCAGCTGGATGTCAAAATTGATGAAATCAAGGATCTGGAGAAAACCCGCGACCAACTACTGGCACGCAAGGAAATCATCGAGCAACTGCAGGCCAACCGCTCGCAAATGGTGCATCTGTTTGATGAACTGGTGACAACCATTCCCGACAGCGTACGTCTGACCAGTCTCTCGCAGAATGGGGACAGACTGCATCTGGACGGCGTGGCCCAGTCCAACGCCAGCGTCGCAACGTACATGCGAAATATCGAAGCATCTCCCTGGCTCGGCGACATCGATCTGAAGAAGACCGAGAACAAGGGCGGCGATTCGTCTTTGCCTTACGTTTTCAACCTGGACACCAAACTGACCAAGCCCGAAGCCACGGAGAAAGATGAAAGCGGTGTTGAACCACCAGCCGGGTCCGCGGCGGCAGGAGGCGCGCCATGAAATTTCTTGACGACATACGCAACCTCGATAAAAACAATGTTGGCGGCTGGCCGAAGTCGGTCAAGTGGTTTTTTTGCATGCTGTTGTGCGCGCTGATCATCTTGGGCGGCTATTGGTTCAAGGTCCGCCACCAGCAAGATGATCTGGCTACGGCTGAGCGTACCGAGCAGACGCTGCGTACGGAGTTCTCCAGCAAGCAGGCCAAGGTGGTCAATCTGGCTGCGCTCAAGCAGCAGCTGAAGCAGATGCAGGACATGCTGCAGCAGCTGTTGCGGCAGTTGCCCAGCAAGACTGAGATGCCGGCCCTGCTGGTTGACATCTCGCAGACGGCTCTGGCTGCGGGTTTGCAAGTGGACTTGTTCCAACCCGGCGCGGAGTCCGTCAAGGAGTTCTACGCCGAAAAGCCCATCAGCATCCGCATGGCGGGCACCTATCACCAGTTTGGCACTTTCATCAGTGGCGTCGCCTCATTACCACGCGTGGTGATCCTGACCATGCATGATGTCGTGCTAAAGCCAGCGACTGACAAGAATAGCCGCTCGCCGGGCCAACTGGTCATGGAGGGCACCGTCAAGACCTACCGCTACCTGGATGACGACGAAACGCAAGGCGAGAACAGCAAACAGGGAGGTGGCAAATGAATACGTACAGCCGTCCTAGCGCGCGTCTGGCCTTGCTGTCAGTCGTTGCCCTGTTCCTGGCAGGTTGCGTTGGCGGCCAATCAGAGCTCGAGCAATGGGTAGCCCAGCAGAAAGCCAAGACGGGCGCAGCACTGCCCGCACTGCCCGTGGTCAAGACCTTCGAAACTTTCATCTACCAGGATCAGGATCTACGCGACCCGTTCGCTTCGCCGGTCAGCAAGGACAGTGTGACGGCGGCCGCGCAACAAGGCCCAAGTCCGGATCCGGACCGCGTGAAGGAACCACTGGAATCGTATGCCCTGGATAGCCTGAAGATGGTCGGCACCATCGGTACCGGCCCCAAGGCCCAAGCCTTGCTGGAGGACGCAGATGGTGTGATTCATCGCGTTCATGATGGCAATTACGCAGGACAAAATTATGGGCACATCATTTCCATTACCGAAGACAACATCGAGCTGGTTGAGTTGGTGCCCGACGGCAACGGCGGCTGGATGGAGCGCCAAGCCAACATCGCACTGGGTGGAGACAACCCATGAGGACATTGGGGAACAAAACCATGAACAATTCTAATGCGCGTGTGTGCCGTGATGGCGCACGCTCCAAGTCCGTGCATGTCCGCTGGGCCAGTGTGCTTCTGCTACTGGTGTCCACGCTGGCACTGGCGGCCCCGGCCGTCGCCCAGCACACCCTCAAAGACGTCAGCTATCAGGTTCTTCCGGGTGGCAAAGTGGCCTTGAGTCTGCACTTTGACGGTGATGCGCCGGAGCCCAGTGCCTTCACCACGGACAAGCCCCCGCGCATCGCGCTGGATTTTGCCAATACCGCCAATACGGTATCCAATCGCAGTATCGACATTGGTACGGGTGCGACGTCGGGGGTCACTATCGTGACGTCCAACGGTCGTACCCGCGTTGTCGTTGACCTGTTCCGGCCCGCCACCTATCGCACCCATCAGAAGGGCGACACACTGGTCGTGGATGTGGCCAACGGCAAGGTCGGTGCCGAAAAAGCCCAGGCCTACGCCGCAACGGACCCGACCAAGGCAGCACCGCCGAGCGGCATAAGCGTCAGCAATATCGATTTTCGTCGCGGTGACGATGGTGCCGGCAAGGTCATAATCGACTTCAGTGGCCCCGGTGCCAATGCCGACCTGCAGCGCAA
>CAJDWN010000042.1_pt2 | contig 10169 bp, 8 predicted proteins | sample 7391581 | NCBI WGS metagenome assembly CAJDWN01 (sample SAMEA7055736, study PRJEB34461) | soil metagenome | biome: terrestrial ecosystem; feature: Peninsula; material: soil | place: Antarctica | collected 2016 | reverse complement strand
CCGCTGATTGCGCCCGGCACCAAGGGCACTCTGAGGTAGCATCCGTAGAAGCGGGCCATGCCCGCGATACGAGTCTCACGTAAACTTCTCGCGGGCATGGTCCGCTCCTACACCCGCTTCGCTCAAGCCAATTTCTTGCAGGTCTTCGTGTGCACGATACAACCGCCATCAACCACCAGCGTCTGGACTTCAGTGAGCACGAAAGTCTATGGCTGTTCGGCTATGGCTCACTGATCTACAAGTCCGGTTTCGATTACCTTGAGCGCAAACCGGCAAGTATCCACGGTTGGGAACGCCGATTCTGGCAGGGCTCGCACGACCACCGCGGCACGCCTGACGCGCCGGGGCGTGTGCTGACCCTTATTCAAGTAGAGGATGCTGACTGTGCCGGCATGGCCTACCGGATCAAGCCAGACACGCTGGCCGCGTTGGATGTGCGCGAGAAGAACGGCTACCTGCGATTCGAAACTGAATTGACTTTTCCCGACGACAGCCTCGGAACGGGCCTTGTCTATATTGCCGAGCGGGACAACTCCGCCTGGCTGGGGCCCGCGAGCGACCAGACTATCGCACGGCATATCGCCACCGCATCCGGACCTAGCGGGCCCAATCGCGAGTACCTGTTGAAACTGGCAGACGCACTGCGTGCGCTGGGCGAACGCGATGAACATGTCTTCGCCATTGAGCGCTGCCTGTTGAGTATCGAAAGCGATACGTAAGCCACACTCTACCCATCCCTGCGCCAGACTGGATCCCGACCCGGGCGAAGCCCGTTTTATCCTGAGCTTGCCGAAGGGACGGGATGACGAGCGTGCCGGTGCCGGGGGGTGGGGATGGAGCGCAAGCCTCGGTCCTGCGGTACATCCAAACAACCCCGTCTCAGCCTCCCCCTGCATGCCGGGGGAGAAGCGATTCTTGCTTGCTTCAACTCTTTCGACTTCCGAGTTTCGAGCTCCGTAAACTTAGCGTAAATCCAAAAACTGCGGGCTCACCACCATGCGTAGTGAATCGAGCCGCAAGCGTGCTGACGGCAATGCTTTGCGCAAGGCTTCCAGTTCGGCCTCGATTGCGGCGACATCGCTGTCGCTCACGCCCGGATTCACTTCACGCAAAGCCAATAGCCGCTGATGCTCCGCGCCAAGCTGCTCTTCGGCTTCTTGCAAGGCCTGTTGCGATATTTGTGCAGCCTCGGTTTGTGCAGCCTGTTCGGCCGAGGCCAACATGGGCGGTACCAGACGTAGCATGAACTTGCGGTAGCGCCGCACGTCGATGGGTTGTTGTGCAGCTCGCGCCAATGCCTGAGTAGACACGGTGTAATGGGGTTGCAGACGAAGCTTTGAATCCAGACATACCGCGACGGGCTGGGCTGGCAGAAAGCGCTGAATATCGAGGCCTGCGTTCGCTACGCATTCGAGTACAAATACGGTCTGCAGCATGACCTGTCTACCCGTAAGCGCGGTATCACACATGAAGGCCGCGTTGCCATGCTCACTGCCCAACAGGAGATCAAGAGCACCGATCATCAACGGGTGGTCGAAACGCAACAGAGGCAAGTCGTCGCGTCGCAAAGCCACCTCGCGATCAAAGGTTGCACTGAACGGCCCGGATGAAAAGCCGGCCAGGGCATCGGTGGACAGGTATTCGGGATCCAAACGCAGGACACCGCTGCCAAGTTCATCAATCTGCACACCGTAGTGTTCCAGCAGGCCTTGCATAAAGGCATGCCCTGACTCATCTTGATCTGCTTCGCGCAGAGCTTGCGCCAGAGGTTCGGCTTCGCTGCCTCGGCTTGCTGACAGCTCAAGCAGACGGTCCCTGCCCTCATGAACGGTCTTGGCCAGATCTGCATGCACCGCAGCCGTCTGCTCCAGTAATACCTTCAACTTCGACTCGGCATCCGGATGCTGATCTGCGTAGTCACGTGCCACCTGCACAAGCTCGTCTGCAAAGCGATTCAGCAGCGCGCGCCCATCAGTTGGGCTGTGTTCAAAGGCGTCCAGACCTTCGTCATACCAGCGAGACACAGCATGTTGGGCTGTTCCTTCAACCACACTCGAATGAATGTGGATGGCTTCGTCCTTGCGGCCGATTCGATCCAGTCGACCTATGCGCTGCTCCAGCAGATCCGGGTCCAGCGGCAGATCCCACAGTACCAGGCGCTGCGCAAACTGGAAATTGCGTCCCTCTGACCCGATCTCCGAACTCAACAGCAGCTGCGCTCCATCTGCCTCGGCAAACCAGGCCGCGTTGCGGTCGCGCTGCACCAAGCCCAGGCCTTCATGAAAACGGGACACACGGATGTCACCACCGGCCAGGGCATCATCCAGCGCTTTCACCTTCGCCTCACTGCTGCAAATAAGCAAAAACTTGTCTTTCGAATGCTTGGCAAGCAGGGCCAACAAATGGATTAGCCTCGGGTCGTGCGTGTAGTCGTAGTGAATGGAGCCAGAGTCTTCGCTGAGATCTGCATCAAACTCGGCGCGCAACGCCTGGCGCCGATCATCATCAACAGACGATGCAGACAGGTAATGCAGATGCGCTATACGTGCGGGGAACCCGCCGATCAGGTCGCGACGGTTACGGAACATGACGCGTCCGGTACCGTGACGATCGATCAGCGCGAATAACAAATCGCTGGCTGCCTGTGCACTGTCGGCATGGCGCAACACCAGTTCTCGCAGCAAATCATCATCCGGATAACGTGTACACAGGGACTCACATTCCGAATTACTGAGCGACTCGCCGTCTGCCAATTTCTCAGCAATACCGGAAAGCTTGACCCACGTTTCGCTTTGTGCGACGTAAGCATCAAGACTTGTGTACCGCGCGGGATCGAGCAAGCGCAAGCGGGCAAAATGTCCGCGCCGGCCCGCCTGCTCCGGGGTAGCTGTCAGCAGAATAACCGACGGCGTAGCACCAGCCAATTGCTCAACGAGTTGGTAGCCCGGGCCACTGCCGTCAGGCGTCCAGTGCAAGTGGTGTGCCTCATCGACAACCAACATGTCCCAATTTCCCTGCAGGACTTCGCGACGGTTCTTCTCTGATGCCAACAGAAATTTCTGGCTCACCAGTACCCGTTGCTCGTCCTCGAACGGGTTGCCAGGCTGGTCAGCAAGGGCCTGCATACGCGCCGTATCAAAAATGGCAAACGCCAGGTTGAAACGGCGCAGCAACTCCACGAACCATTGGTGGACAAGATTTTCCGGCACGATCACCAAAACCCGTCGTGCCAGTCCGGTAGCCAATTGGCGGCTGATGATCAGGCCCGCCTCGATGGTCTTGCCAAGCCCGACTTCATCGGCCAGGAGAACCCTTGGCGAGCGCTGTGCAACAGCCCGTGCGACTACCTGCAACTGGTGATCGAGTAGATCAACACGCGCGGAATTGAGGCCCCATGAAAGCCGGCAGCGGGCGTCGGCGCGCTTGGTCAGTGCCGCGTAGCGCAAGTCGAAATAGTCAGCAGGATCGACGCGGCCGGACAGTAGTCGCTCATCCGCCTGAGAAATGCTTTGCTCATCATCCAGCTCGCCCTCGGCCAGTCGATCAGCAGCACCGAAATACACGAGCATGCCGTCTTGTTCTTCCACCCGTTCTATCGTCAGGCTACGGCCTTGCCCGGCAATGGTCTGCCCTTGACGGAACGCTGCGCGCAACAATGGCGCCGAGTGCTGGGCGTACTGGCGCAGCACCTCGGCCTTGGCAAACAGAACCTGGACACCACGGCCCTCCACCCTCAGCACCGTACCCAGGCCCAATTCGGGTTCGGCGGTCGACATCCAGCGTTGTCCGGGAACAAACATTATGAAAACCCTTTGGGAATCTCTGCGTCTGTGGCTCGCGCCGGAACAGCTCGTATCACTTGCCGGGCGGATTGATCAGGCCGTCGCTGAGGCCCCTGAACGGATCACTTTGCCTGGAATCTGCATCGTGGCCATGGGCCGCACCCATGCACGACACGAAGTCTACGCCGAGACCGGCTCGAGATAAAATCCATTCCTGAAAATAAAACGGGGCCGGCAATTGCCGACCCCGTGTCAGTAGACTGACGTTGTCAGACTTACTCGGCTGCTTCCACTTCTTCAGCCTGCAGGCCTTTCTGGCCCTCGACTACCTGAAAGCTGACCTTCTGGCCTTCTTTCAGGGTACGGAAGCCGTCGCCCTTGATGGCGCGGAAATGAACAAACACATCATCCTCGTTATCACGAGAGATGAAACCGAAGCCTTTGGCATCGTTGAACCATTTTACGGTGCCGATCTCACGATCAGACATAATCGAACTCCAAAACAATAAACACATTGAACGCATCCACGGGTGCCCATCAGGCGCCGCGTTGGTTGCAGCTTACTGAGTGTGCATGCAGCTTGTCAGGAATCATCATGTTAAAACGATGGATCAGTACCTGTTAAACGTACAACGCGCAACAACAGCGCGTAAAGTCTAGCCCAATCCATCGCAAAATGCGATAGTCTGGACTGTTTCTCTGGTGGCGCTGCAGGGTACGCGATGTCGATCCAGTGGAACCGAGACGACGCAGCCCAAAAGATTTTTTATACTTCGTAAACAATTACTTATAACGCATCCCCAACCCGGCTCTATTGACAAATGCCTTGCAAGAGCCACTTCCTGACCCGTCTGCGGGCTGAAGATAAGTTCCTTTCTCAGCGGAAAACTGACACTTTGTAGTCAATTGCAGCTTCCAGGAAGCCTGGATGACCGCTCCCAAAACGAAAAAAATTGTGCTTGTCGCTGGCTGACACAAGACGCCGGGCACCGTACACTGCACTGTACCAAACGCCAGTGCCGGCATGAATATCTCCAGAAAATATCAAACCACCCATCGCACGCAACTGAGCCCCGGCCCGTGCCGACCCAGTCAGCGCGCCGCCTGCATTATCGTGATTTACGGTGAGGGCCTGGGCAAACGTATCAATGTGGGATCTCGCGAGATTCTGATCGGTCGATCAGAGGAAGCCGATCTTCAATTACCCCATCCCAGCGTTTCGCGCCGACACTGCATGATCTGGCAAGACAGCCTCGGTTGCCATGTACGCGACCTGGAGTCGACCAACCGCACCCAGCTCAATAGCCGAGACCTTATCGACGGGCAGCAGCCACTGGTGGACGGCGACCACATCACTGTGGGTGAGAGCATTCTGAAGTTTGTTGGCCACAGCAGCGTCGAGGCGCCCTATCACGAAGAGGTCTACCTGCTTGCCACCCAGGATGCATTGACTGAGCTGTACAACCGCCGCCATTTCGACGAAATGCTGGATAAGGAACTGGCGCGTGCCATTCGCCATGAGCGTGAACTTTCACTGTGCATCATCGACATTGACCTGTTCAAGAAGATCAATGACAGTTACGGCCACATCGAGGGTGACGGTGTATTACGCCGCATTGCCGAGGTGATTCGAAACCACGCGCGGGTCGAGGATGTGGCCGCGCGTATTGGCGGCGAAGAATTCACGGTAGTATTCCCCGAAACCGGTGCCGTCGCTGCACACGCCATATGCGAACGCCTGCGCCAGGCTGTGGGCCAAATTCCCTTTCGTTTTGGCGAAGCCCAACAGAACATCACCATCAGTATCGGCGTTGCAGGTATCCGTGCCGACGACACTCGCGCCACAATAATGGCGCGCGCCGATCAGGCTCTCTATCAGGCCAAGAACAACGGTCGCAACATGACATGCGGCGATATTTCGGAATAGCGGGCACTGGGCCAATAATTGCAGTGCATAGTCAGTCGGGTTCGCGCTGCAACGTTCCCAGTGAATGGCCCTGCTCGGCCAGATAAACCAACCACCGGTTCAGAAAAGTCGCCATGCGCATGCGGTGGCGCGAGGTTACCGCGATCGATGGCCAGGGCCCAAGCACCTGCCATAGCTGCTTGCCAGGATGGCAATGCTGCACCTCGGCGACATCCGCATCAAGGTACAAGCGCAACTGCGCTGTAGGCACGGGGATGCCGGTCTCGTGATCCGTGCGCGCGTAGCTGAGGGTAAGGTCCAAGGTATAGGGGTGTCGCTTTTGCACCTCAACCAGTACATCCAGACCATCATCGACGCTGGAACGATAATGCCCTGGCTCCAGGCGATGCGCCGCAAACAAGCGCTTGATGCGGTGGTAATTGTCCGCATACAGACCCATCAGCCAGGCAAAGCGGCTGGGTAAAAATTGTTGGGCTCGTGATTGGGCTACGGCGCTCATGGCCCGATAGTAGCATTGTCCGGCAGCTTGTCTGCTATCGATCCGCGCACCCACCAAGTCCAAGTAGGGCTATAGATGCGTAGCAGTGGCTGTGGCCGCTACTACATGAGCAGGGAGAAGGCACTCGGCGCCGCAATCCCCCTATAACATCTTCCGCTCGATGGCGAGCTGGTCGATGATCTTGCTGCCAATTTCTTCGATTGATACGTGTGTGGTGTTGAGCTGGGGAATCGAGAAACTGCGCAGCATCGCGCTAGCCTGCCGCAACTCCTTGCGGCATTGATCGAGCGACGCATACGTGCTACCTGGTCGCCGTTCCTCACGGATCTGGCTGAGCCGGACGGCATCAATGGTGAGGCCAAACAGGCGATCCTGGGACGAACGCAACACCTCAGGTAACTCCTGACGATCAAGATCATCCGGGGTCAGTGGATAGTTGGCGGCCTTGATACCGAAATGCAGCGCCATGTAGAGGCAGGTGGGTGTCTTGCCCACGCGTGACACGCCCAGCATGATTACATCGGCATCATCGTAATTGATGGCAACGCCATCGTCGTGAGATAGAGCATAATTGGTGGCGTTGATGCGCGATTCGTATTCGGCGAAGTTGGTCAGGCCGTGCGCTTTACCCACTAATGGATCACGTTTGCGGCCCAGCTCAGCTTCCAGCGGACCGATAAAGGGCGCAAACACGTCCAGCATCAGTGCCCCGCTCGCAGCCAGACGATCGCTGAGCATGCGGTCCATGATGGTATTGATAACGATGGGTCGCTCCCCGCTTTTCGCGTATGCGCTCTTGATTCGCGTCGCCGCCGCCTCGGCCTTGGCCTCGCTATCAACAAAGGGAATGCGATAGGTGACAAAATCAACACCACCGAACTGAGTGAGGACACTATGGCCGATGGTCTCGGAGGTGATACCCGTACCATCGGATACATAAAAAACCGTACGCTGCATGTGCGAAAATCCATGGCTGAACCGTGGGCAGTGTACGCCATCACATCCTTACTTTGAGCCAGCCAACCCATTGAACAAAACTACCACCCGCAAAGAAGAAAGCCTTGAAAGCCACACCCCGGTGATGCGCCAGTACCTCAAGGCCAAGGCTGAGCATCCGGACCTGCTGTTGTTCTTCCGCATGGGCGATTTCTACGAATTGTTCTATGACGACGCGCGCAAGGCCGCTCGTCTGCTGGATATCACATTGACCCAGCGAGGCCGGTCCGCCGGCCAGCCGATTCCCATGGCTGGCATACCCTGGCACTCGGCAGAAAACTATTTGGCACGATTGATCCGTCAGGGCGAATCGGTTGCCATCTGCGAACAGGTGGGTGATCCAGCGACATCCAAAGGCCCGGTGGAACGCAAGGTGGTGCGCATCGTTACGCCGGGCACCGTCACCGACGAAGCCCTGCTCGAACAACGCCGCGACAACTTGCTGCTGGCCATAGCCGCCGGCAAACAGGGTTACGGTCTGGCCTGGGTTGATCTTGCCAGCGGTCGCTTTCTGCTCAGCGAGGCCAACGACAGCCAGGCACTGGCAGCCGAATTGGCGCGATTGTCACCGGTCGAGACCCTGGTCAGCGAGGATCTCGACTGGCCCGAGGCCGTCACTACCCTGCCCGGCTTGCGCCATCGACCACCCTGGCACTTCGACAGCGACAGTGCCGAGCGCGAACTGAAACGTTTCTTCGGCACCCGCGATTTGTCGGGCTTTGGTGTAGAGAATTTACGCATGGCCATTGGTGCCGCCGGCTGCCTGCTCGCGTATGTCGAGGAAACCCAAAAGAGCGCACTGCCGCATCTGGTCGGCCTGTCCGCAGAGACTGCTGACGAGACCCTGGCCATGGACGCGGCCACGCGCCGCAACCTGGAACTGGACACCCATCCGGAAGGCCGTCGCGAACATACGGTGCTGGGCGTACTCGACGAAACCGTGACTCCGATGGGAGCACGCTTGTTGCGGCGGTGGCTGCATCGCCCGTTGCGCAACCAGAACCTGTTACGTCATCGCCAGCAGGCCATAGGTGCCCTGCTCGACAACCGCCATTTCGATCCGCTACGTGAGCAACTCCGTGCTATTGGTGACCTGGAGCGCATCATGGCACGAGTCGCTCTGCGCTCGGCACGACCGCGCGACCTGTCAACCTTGCGCGACGGCCTGGCCATGGCGCCAGCCTTGCGCGAAGCACTCACACCGCTAGCCAGTCCGCTACTGTCTCAACTGGTAGAACGAATCGGCGACCACGCACAAACCACCGAACTGCTAAGCACGGCGATCGTGGAGCAGCCACCGGCTCTCAGCCGCGAAGGCGGTGTGATGGCGGACGGTTACGATGCGGAACTGGACGAACTGCGCCAGCTGGCCGAGCACGCGGACCAGTTCTTGCTGGAACTGGAACAGCGTGAAAAAGCCGCCAGTGGCATCACCAATCTGAAGCTCGGCTATAACCGCGTACACGGCTACTACATCGAAATCAGCAAAGCCCATTCAGACAAGGTACCAACCCACTACACCCGCCGCCAGACCACCAAAAATGCCGAACGCTATATCACCGAAGAGCTGAAGGCCTTCGAGGACAAGGTGCTATCGGCGCGCGAGCGTTCTTTGCAGCGTGAACAGGCCTTGTACGCCGCCTTGCTGGACACCCTCGCACAAAGCCTCGAAGCCCTGCGCGACGCCGCCACGGCGATCGCCGAAATGGACGTATTAGCGGCTCTGGCCGAACGTGCGGACGTGCTCGACTGGAACTGCCCACAACTGGATACCGAAGCGGGCCTGACAATCGAAGCGGGCCGTCATCCCGTCATCGAACAGGTACGCGATGAACCCTTCGAGCCCAACGATATTCGGCTTGATAATGACCGCCGCATGCTGATCATTACTGGCCCCAATATGGGCGGGAAATCCACCTACATGCGCCAGGTGGCACTCATCGTGCTGCTCGCCCACATCGGCAGTTTTGTCCCGGCCACGAGCGCTCGGATAGGCCCAGTCGACCGCATTTTCACCCGCATTGGCGCCGGCGACGACCTGTCCCGTGGGCAGTCAACCTTCATGGTGGAAATGACCGAAACTGCCAATATTCTGCACAACGCCAGTGCGCAGAGCCTGGTGCTGATGGACGAAGTCGGCCGCGGTACCAGCACCTACGACGGTCTGTCGCTGGCGCGCGCCGCCGCCGTGCACCTGGCCACCCACAATCGGGCCTTCACCCTGTTCGCCACGCATTATTTCGAACTGACCGAGCTGGCCGAGATATACCCCAGCATCGCCAACGTGCATCTGGATGCGGTCGAATATGACGACCGCCTGGTGTTCATGCACGCGGTCAAAGACGGCCCCGCCAATCGCAGCTTTGGCCTGCAAGTCGCCGCCCTGGCCGGCCTGCCCAAGTCTGTCATCGCCGATGCTAAAAGAACCCTCACTCAACTTGAAAACAGCCAACAGAGTAATCAGCAGGCGAGTCCGCAGATGGGCCTGTTCAACGCACCACCAGCCGCAACGAAAGAACCGTCAGCACTGGAACAGACCCTGGCTAAAATTGACCCTGACAACATGAGTCCCCGTGAAGCGCTCGATGCACTTTACCGCTTGAAGCAAACCACTCGCGATGAATGATCTCTGGGAGCGCCGTTTGCATTTCGCTAGAAAAGCAAAATGCCGAGTACAACCCGACGCTCCCAACGAGCCTATGCCACAGTGGTAGTGGAAAGAACGCACGCACGGAAAACTTGGAGTGACTGAAGAACCAAACAACGCACGGGTGCATGGCCTCGACGGCTCCGATATGCCGGCAGACTGGCCTGCACTGCGACAAGATGAAGTGGTCGAATTGCTTGACGCATTTCCACAAGTCGGCCGCCTAAAGCAACTGGCCTGGCACAGTCCGCGGCCATTGTCCGCAGCGGCGCTGGTAGATACTTCCGTGGGTTGCGTGTTTGTCAAACGGCACCATCG
>CAJDWN010000046.1_pt1 | contig 10271 bp, 11 predicted proteins | sample 7391581 | NCBI WGS metagenome assembly CAJDWN01 (sample SAMEA7055736, study PRJEB34461) | soil metagenome | biome: terrestrial ecosystem; feature: Peninsula; material: soil | place: Antarctica | collected 2016 | reverse complement strand
GCACTGTGCCGCTTGAACATTTCATCCAAGCGAGCCGACTACTATACAACACTTTCCGATCCCGTCAACAATCAAAAACACTGTTTTGTAACGTTTTCGGGACCCGCCGGAGTAGTCATTCGCGTCGGGCCGACAAGTTTAGCGCGACAGGTTCTGTTTGGGAAGCACTTGCTGCTTCAAGATGTGATCTTCTCTCGCCCGTGGAGCAACCCAAGGCTGCAGCAAGCTATGGTTTGCCACTGTTCGCTCACTCTCAGCGCTGGCAGCTTGCCATGCATGATGACAGGCAAGGCCCGGCTGGTACGGGACAAGGCGCCGGGCACCACGGCGTGCTTCGGTGGGAAATTCGTCTTCGATGGGTACAAATTGCTTCATGATTGCCTCCACGGCTTTGGCCTGAGTTCATGAAAGCAGGTGCAGATGGCAATTTTGTGGCCGTTTATGGCCTGGCGCTGATGATCGCCACCCAATATCGAGCGGAATTCAGTCTTTCGATCAGTCGAACTCGATCATCTCGAAGTCTTCCTTGGTCACGCCGCAATCGGGGCATGTCCAGGTGTCCGGAATGTCATTCCAGCGCGTGCCAGGGTCGATGCTCTCTTCAGGCAGACCATCGGCCTCGTCGTAGATAAAGCCGCACACCACACACATGTACTTGCGCAGGGGTTCGGCGTTTACAGATGCGGCAGGACTGTTCATCGTCATAAAAGTGTAGGGGTCGAGCCGATTATTATCGCAGGTTCGTACTGGGGGTGGAAGCCGCGACCGGGGGAAGACCCGATAATGTACGGCGCGGCCCACGGCGCAACGCTCCGGTGCGACAATCGCGACCATGGGCCGCTCCTGTCAATTGCCATTCCGTACCCGCCACCCGGCAAGGTATGCGACAGGCACAGTACACTGCTTGCAAAATTTGATGAGTCTTTGCCTATGAATAGCAATTCCAGTCTTTTCCAACGCGCCATTGATGTCATGCCTGGTGGTGTCGACTCACCGGTGCGTGCTTTCGGTGCGGTCGGCGGAGAGCCTTTCTTTGCCGAGCATGCCGACGGCGCCTGCCTGTACGACGTCGAGGGTCACCGATATATCGACTATGTCGGCTCATGGGGGCCCATGATCGTCGGCCACAACCACCCTGTCGTGCGCGAAGCGGTCGCTGCGGCCATCACGCGCGGCCTGTCCTTCGGCACGCCCTGCGAAGCCGAAGTCCTCATGGCCGAGACCGTGTCAGGCATGGTGCCCTCGGTGGAAATGCTGCGCATGGTCAATTCGGGTACCGAAGCCACCATGTCGGCGGTCCGCCTCGCACGCGGCGCAACGGGGCGCGACCGCATCGTCAAGTTCGAAGGCTGCTACCACGGTCACGCCGACAGCTTCCTGGTCAAGGCTGGCTCGGGCGCGCTGACCCTGGGCGAACCGAATTCACCCGGCGTACCCAAGGCATTGGCCGATCTGACGCTGACCCTGCCCTTCAATGACCTGCAGGCTGCACAAGCGCTGTTTGCAGAAGTGGGCGACAGCATCGCGGCACTGATCGTGGAGCCCATCGCCGGCAACATGAATTGCATCCCGCCCCGCAACGGCTTCCTCAGCGGACTACGTCAACTTTGTGACCAGCACGGGACAGTGCTTATTTTTGATGAGGTCATGACTGGCTTCCGCGTCGCAGCCGGAGGCGCACAGGCGCTGTATGACGTCAAACCAGACCTCACTACTTTTGGCAAGATCATCGGTGGTGGCATGCCGGTGGGCGCTTTCGGTGGACGCCGCGACCTGATGCAGCAGATTGCCCCGGCGGGACCGATCTACCAGGCCGGCACACTGAGCGGCAATCCGATCACCATGGCTGCCGGACTGGCCATGCTGGAATTGATTGGCGAACCGGGCTTTCACGAGCGACTCACTGAAAAGACTCAGCTGCTGACCGATGGCCTGCAAGCGATCGCGGACGGTGAAGGGATCGACTTCAGCAGCAACCGCGTCGGCGGCATGTTCGGGCTGTTCTTCAGCACCGGCCCCGTGGAGACTTTCGATCAAGCCACTGCCTGCAATGCCGATCACTTCAAGCACTTCCACCGCACCATGCTCGAAAACGGGGTATTTCTAGCGCCATCAATGTATGAAGCCGGTTTCATGTCCAGCGCACACAACGACGACATCATCGCTGAGACACTTGAGGCGGCGCGCAAAGCCTTCAAGACGCTCGCGCAGTGAGTGATCCGAAACATCAGCGCGCCAGTATTTTTGAGCGCAGTTTCCTGCCCGCCGCCGAGGAGGGCCAGCGCAGGCACTGGTTTCAGCTGATGTTTCGCCATGACACGCCCGCGGAGCGCAATTTTGATCTGTGGCTGATCGTGATCATCCTGATCAGCGTGGCAGTGGTCATGCTGGACAGTGTTGATTCGATCAAGACGCGCTGGCATGAAGCTCTGGTACTGGCCGAATGGTTGTTTACTGTGGCCTTTACGGTGGAGTACGCCATGCGCCTGTGGGTTGTGCGCAGGCCGTTGCGTTATGCCACCAGCTTCTACGGCATCATCGACCTGTTAGCCGTGCTGCCTACCTATCTAGCGCTGATTCTGACCGGATCCAGCTACCTGATCGTGATCCGCATCCTGCGCCTGCTGCGGGTGTTCCGGGTACTGAAGCTGGTGGCGTATTCCAGCGAGGCCGGCGAACTGGTTTCCGCGCTGATGCGCAGCCGTCGCAAAATCTTCGTGTTCATATCCGCACTGCTCGGCGTCGTCGTCGTGTTCGGTGCGCTGATGTACGTGGTGGAAGGGCCCGAGCACGGATTTACCAGTATTCCCGCCGGCATGTACTGGGCCATCGTCACGATGGCCACGGTAGGCTACGGCGATATCGTGCCATACACGATGCTGGGGCGCTTCGTGACATCTGCGCTGATCCTGATCGGCTACAGCATCATCGCCATACCCACCGGCATCTACACCGCCGAGCTCGCCAGCAGCCTGATTCCGAAGCGACGCAAGGCTCGATGCCCTGACTGCGGTCTGCGTCAGCACGAAGCGGATGCGGATTATTGCCGCCTTTGCGGTAGCAGCCTGCCCACCGAATAAAAGCCCCACTCGCAATCATCCGGCCTGAGCATTTCGTAACACGTATGGCACCTCGCCCATACGCCACCATGCCGCCCAAATAGGCCAGACTGAAGTCACCAAACTCCGGTATTGGGCATGCTCACCCAAGGCTCGGCAGGCACAAGTGAGTCACCCTTCTGCAGCAGTTCGACGGAAATCAGGTCCGGTGAACGCACAAAGGCCATGTGGCCGTCACGCGGCGGGCGATTGATGGTGATGCCCATATCCTGAAGGTGCTGGCAGGTAGTGTAGATATCGCCTACCTGAAACGCCAGATGACCGAAATTACGCCCCGAACCGTAGTCCTCATCACTATCCCAATTGTGAGTCAGCTCGATCTCTGCTTCGGGGCTGTCCGGAGCTGCCAGAAAAATCAGCGTGAACTTGCCTTCCGGTACGTCGCGACGGCGCACCTCGCGCAGGCCGAGACCTTCGCAGTAGAAGCGCAAAGACGCATCAAGATCGCGTATACGGACCATGCTGTGCAGGTATTTCACTCGGCAGTCTCCTTGTCCAGATACAGATCGGGCAGTAGCGGGTGACCGGGCTCTACCGCGTAGGCGTCGAAGTTGATGACGCCAGTTTGGTGTAATACCTCTTCATCGATGAGGAACTGGCCGGTGACGTCGCTGGCGGGGCGGATCAGGATGGCGTGGGCGGCGTCGGCGACGATGTCGGGTTTGCGGCAACCTTGTATGTCGACGCCGGGGATCATTTTCAGGGCGTCGGTGGCGATGACGGTTTTTGGCCATAGTGCGTTGATGGCAATGCCGGCATCACGGAACTCAGCGGCAAGCCCGAGGGTGACGAAGCTCATGCCCATTTTGGCCAGAGTGTAGGCGGTATGGGGCGCCCACCACCTGGGATCCAGGTTGGGTGGCGGCGCCATGGTAAGGATGTGTGGGTTGGCCGACTCTTTCAGATACGGAATGGCAGCCTGTGCACACAAGAAACTGCCGCGCGCGTTGACACCCTGCATGAGGTCGTAGCGCTTCATGGGTGTTTCCAGCGTACCTTTGAGCCAGATAGCGCTGGCATTGTTGACGAGAATATCCAGGCCGCCGAAGTGCTCGACCGTTTGCGCCATGGCCTCGCGCACATTGTCCTCGTCGCGGATATCGCACTTGATCGCCAAGGCATTGCCGCCCGCTGCCTCGATCTGTTCGGCTGCGGTGTGGATGGTACCGGGCAGCTTGGGATTGGGCTTGTCGCTCTTGGCTGCTACCACTACGTTGGCGCCGTCGCGCGCAGCACGCAGCGCGATCGCCAGGCCGATGCCGCGCGATGCGCCGGTAATGAAAAGGGTTTTGCCTTTCAGTGTGTTCATGGCTCTTTCCTGTAAAAGTCAGTCGCTCTGGAATCGCGGCAGCAAGTCGCGAAGATTGGCCAGGCGCTCGTCGGGGTCGGTCAGTTCCAGCAGGTGTTGGCGTTCATGCAGTGGCAAAGGCAGGAGCTCGGCAAGCCGAAAGCCGACCCAACTGGCATCATCGAAGCAGGCCTGATCGGCATTTCTCCAGGGTCCGCCCAACTGGTCGATCAAGCGTTCCAGAATAGTTGCCAGCAAGCCGAACTGGGGCGGAAGAGTCTGCTCGGCCTCAGGTTCCCACAAACGCACACGTCCCCGAATGAGGCCGTCATCCCTGATACGTGAGGAGATCACCTGAAAGCGCTGCACTCCGGTCACGCTGATACCCAGCAAGCCGTTGGGCAGGGTGCAAAAGTCACTGATGTGGGCCAATGTGCCGACCGCGGCCGGCAGCGCTGGCGCGCCAGCTTCATGACCTGCCAGCATCAGGCACACACCAAAACCGCAATCATCGCGAGAACACTCACTGAGCATGTTCAGATAACGCTGTTCGAAGATGCGCAACTGCAACTCAGCATCAGGGAACAACACGCTGGACAAAGGGAACAAGGGTAGGTCAGCAATCACCCGGGAAGCGGATGCCATTGAGATTACCTGATTCGATTTAGTACGTGCCCCAGTATAGATCAGTGTTTGTCATGGGCCGCGATATCCGTAAAATGACTTTTTTGCAGGAGCACGCAGGAGCATGGAAGAAGCGATCCAACCGGGCGATCACGCCATCATTATCCAGGGCCTGGAAAAGCAGTTTGGCAAACGTGAGGTGCTGCGCAAACTCGACTGGAAAGTCCCCACGGGCCGTGTGATCGGCTTGCTCGGTCGCAACGGCGCAGGCAAGACCACTCTGCTGCGCTGCATGGTGGGCTTGTCGCCCATCGACGGCGGACAGATTGATATCTTCGGTGAGCCGATGACCGAGCCCGGTGGTGAGCGCCTGCAGCGGATCGGGTTTGTACCGCAGAGCTTCGATCTGTTCCCGTGGATGAAGGTGCGCGGCTATCTGGATTTTACCGCGGCTTTTTATCCGAAGTGGAACCACGAATTCTGCGACCGCCTGCTCGGCGACTGGCAGATTGACCGCAAGCAGAAAATCGGCGAATTGTCGCAAGGACAGCGGCAGAAACTGGCTATTATTCGTGCGTTGGCGCCGGACCCCGACTTGCTGTTGCTGGACGAGCCGGTGGCCAGCCTCGACCCGCAGGCACGCCGCGCCTTCATGAGCGAACTGATGCAATTGGTGCAGCGTCCCGGCAAAACGGTGATCTTTTCCACCCACATCACCGCCGACCTCGAACGCGCCGGGGCCGACATCGCCTTGTTGAAGGAAGGTCGCATCGTGCTGGAAAGCTCGCTGCCTGCCTTGCATAAACGCATACGTCGCGCTGTGTTGACCCGTGACGGTGGCTGGAACGAGACGCCACCGCTACCAGGCGCACTTCACATCACACGCGATGCAAACAGCCTGCAACTGATTGTCGATGGAGTGGCTGACGCCGAACTGCAAGCATTGGCGATGCGAGAACAGGCCCAACTGCACATTGAGCCACTGGCGCTGGAAGATCTGTTCGTGGAACTGGCATGAGGGCGGTCTGGAAACTGCTGATACTGCCCATCCGTCGCATGCCGGTTGGCTGCACGCTGGTCATATTCGTCTGGCTGAGCGGCATACTGATTATGGCGCTGACGGGTAAAGCCGCAATCATTATCGCTGTCGGCGTAGCCAGCTGGGCTTGGTACATGCTCGTCGGGATGACCTTGCGTACCCTGATGCGCCCTGAAACGCTGCTCCTGCCTGACTTACACCGCCACCTGTCCGTGGCCGGACTTATTTACGCGGTTTTCACCATTGTGCTACCGGTGGTGCTGATGGTTGCGGGAGGCTCCGCCGCGTATGCGCTGCTGGCTGCCTCCCTGCTGCTGTTGGCCATGGCGGTGGGGACCTCCATTGGTCTGGGTATGCGCATCAGCCTGATGTTCTGGCTATTGGCAATTTTCGCCAGTTGGAAGCCAAAGCTGGCCGCGGTGGCCGGGCACGCTGTAATGGCATCGGCGTGGTCGCCACTGCTCATAACCTTGCTGGCCGGCCTGCTGCTCTATTTCGCCCTGCACCCGTTGCTGGTCGTCAATGACAGAGACATTGACGAATCGCCACTGCAGGCCATTGCCGACGGCCGCAAGCCTGCCACCAACGCCGATGGCACACCCAGGCGCATGGGCCTGATTGGCAAGAAACTGGCACCCCTGCTCGACGGTACGGCGCAACGTTCGCTGACCGCGGCACTGTCGCGCTTCGACAACAATCGCAATTACTCGAGCAGGATCGCCGTTGTGCGCGCCGTACTGTTACCGCACGACAACCCGCAAGCCATCGGCCTGAACCTGTTGCTGGCCACAGTCATTGCTGTGTTGTACTTCAGTCTTACCAACGCAGCACACCGCTGGCAAGTCGGCTATCTGGGCGCCTATGCGGTGATTTTTTCGATGGCGCGATTCGCGGCCGTCGGCCGTGGCATGCTGCAGATGCGACCCAATTTTGCCGACCTGTACATGACCCTGGCGCCGGATACCCACCGAACATTCCAGGCCACCCTGGCCGATACGCTGTTATGGCTGGTCGGCGCGGCAGTGTTCAACTGTCTGGCCTACGCTGTGCTGATTGCTTTGCTGCTGCATGACGCACATCCGGCGCAATTGCTGCTGGCCACTGGCATCACCGGCATCGCGACCGCGTTCAGTTCACTGGCCGTACATCTGGTCGGACCTCAGTCGAAGGGCGGCCGTATGCTGGCGCAGTTTGCCCTGATGGCTGGCGCGATGGGGGCCTACGCGCTGGTGTACTGGCTGATCGGACGCTTCGGCCTGCCGCTGGGCGCAATCATCGGTGTCGCCATCACCCTGCCCTTCGGCATCGGTGGTTGGCGCGAAGCACGCAAGATCTATCTGCAGCGCATACCAGTATTCGATGCGCCACTGAGCTGACGAGCGCCTGACCGAATTCGGAAAGAGCCAGAGATCCGGCGTGACCCGATGCGTTGTTTACGCATGTGCCGGCTCCGGCCTTCGGCCTTGAGCGGGCCTGGCTTGAGCGACAACATAAGGTCTCTTGCGGACTACGTCAGATTGCTATTTACGCAGTGCTTCGGCGAGGCGGCGTGGCGCGTTTTCAAATCCGCCGTTGGACATGAATACGACGCTGTCGCCGGTTTGTACCTGTGTCTGGAGGCACTCGATCAATGCCGCAACGTCGGCGACTGCCTGCCCGCGTCCGTCCAGCGCATCAATCACTGTCTGCGCATTCCAGGCCAATTCGGGGCGTTGCAGGAATACCACGGCATCGGCATCGGTCAGACTGGGTGCCAGAGCTGTTGCATGCACGCCCTGGCGCATGGAATTGGAACGTGGTTCCAATGCGACCACGATACGTGACTTTCCAAGCTTCGCACGCAGACCGCTGAGGGTACTGGCGATGGCTGTGGGGTGATGCGCGAAATCATCGTAGATATGTACGCCGCCCACCTCAGCGATCGTCTCCATGCGTCGCTTGACGTTGTTGAAACTGGCAAAGCCGGCCAGCAGGTCCGCCGCATCAACCCCGGCGGCGCTGCCCGCAGCCAATGCAGCCAATCCATTCATCACGTTATGCTGGCCCAGCACCGACCAACGCACTTCACCCAGCAGCTGGCCATTGTGACGGACTGAAAATGCCGAGCCATCCGGTTCGATCAGACTCGCCTGCCAATCGCCTTTGTCGATGCCGAAAGTTTCCACCGGGGTCCAACAGCCCACTTCGAGCACGCGTGCCAGATTCTGGTCGTGCGCGTTGACAATCAGCCGGCCATTGCCGGGCACCGTGCGAATCAGGTGATGAAACTGGCGTTCGATGGCCGCCAGATCCGGGAAAATATCGGCATGGTCGTACTCGAGGTTATTGAGTACCGCGATAGTCGGCCGGTAATGGACGAATTTGGAACGCTTGTCGAAGAACGCAGTGTCGTACTCGTCCGCTTCGATCACAAACAACGGCTGGGACTCGGGCACCTCCCCGCGCAAGCGGGTGGGGGGATTCTTGCCAAGACGCGCCGAAACGCCAAAATTGCCCGGCACGCCGCCAATAAGAAACCCCGGCTCGCAACCGGCGCACTCCAGCAGCCAAGCCAGGATGCTGGACGTAGTGGTCTTGCCGTGCGTCCCGGCGACTGCCAGCACGCACCGGTCACGCAACAAGGTATCGCCCAACCATTGCGGACCCGAAACATAGTCCAGGCCCGCATCCAACATGTATTCGACCGCCGGAGTGCCACGGCTGAGCGCATTGCCGACCACCACTTGGTCGGGCGCAGGCTTGAGGTTTTCCGCCGCATAGCCTTCACACAGGCTGATGCCCAATGATTCAAGCTGGGTGCTCATGGGCGGATAGACATTGCTATCGCTGCCTTCCACCTCATGGCCAAGCTCGCGCGCCAGTGCCGCTACACCACCCATGAAAGTCCCGCAAATACCCAGAATATGCAATTTCATCAAATTTCCCTACACACCCGGGGATAACAGCAGTTGCACGAAGGCCGCGGCACTCAGATTGAACGCTACCGCCAGCAGCAAGCCGGCCAGGAACGAACGCTCCAGTGCATGACGCAGAACATGCCCGGTTACCGCTAGTGACCAACCACCGAGTCCGGCCAGTATCATCGTGCCCACCGTTTGTGCATCACTCAGTTGGGTGAGGTCATCCGGGAGCGGGGTCATGGCCATCTGCACCGGAATCGCGAGCAACCGGAACAATAGTGCGGCGGCGCTTATCGCCAGGGCGGCTTGTATAAAACGCGCCTCGAACTGACGCATCTTCAGCAAAAGCCACACACCGCCCACAACCACCGCCAGACTGACCAGCGATGTGACGAAGCCCATGCCTGGTCGGCCCAGCAGAAAACCGGAGGCGGTCCCCAGCACGATATTCAGACCCAACACTGTGCCCAGCAAAGTCGGTGAATAGGGCAGGTCCTGCGGTCCGATTCGCAGCAGGCACAGGTTGCGCAGCGCCAAAAGCAGTTCAGACATTCAAGGAACCTCGGATCGAATCGTGGACAGCGGCTCAGCGGCTGAAAAAGTCCGCCTCTGCGTTGCAAAAAACGCCCATAACGGTGCTATGAACCGCATTTTGCGCCTTGAACCAAACTCTTTCATCTCGCTGACCCACTCGCCCAGATTCAACCCGAGGCTCCTTGGAAACATCTGATCGAATTGTTTTCGCTGATCCGCTCGCCCAGACTCAGTCAGAGGCTCCCTGGAGAACCCGGGCTGCGAAAGCTGAAGAAATCCGGGAGGAATGCTGCGCTCAGGCCGTGGCCGAGTTTCGTGACAGTGGCAGTACGGCCAGAATGCGATTGTAAACGTCCTCGATGCTACCGACCCCATCGACTTCCTGCAACTGACCATTCTGACGATAGAAGTCCACCACTGGGGCGGTCTGCTTTGCAAACACATCCAGTCGTTTGCGTACCGTTTCAGGTTCATCATCGGCGCGCCCTTCGGCCTCGAAACGCTTGCGTGTGCGCGCGATAATATTTTCGGCCGGGACCCGCAATTCCACTACGGCATCCAGCGGCTGGCTCACTCGCTTGAGCAGGCATTCAAGCGCATCGGCTTGCGGCAGGGTGCGCGGGTAGCCATCAAGGATGAAACCGTCGCCCACATCGTCCGCTGCCAGACGCTCTTCCAGGATGCCCAGCATGATCTGGTCAGAAACCAGTTGCCCGGCGGCCATCACTACTTTGGCCTCCTCGCCCAGTGGCGTGCCGGCCTTGACC
>CAJDWN010000049.1_pt1 | contig 10295 bp, 10 predicted proteins | sample 7391581 | NCBI WGS metagenome assembly CAJDWN01 (sample SAMEA7055736, study PRJEB34461) | soil metagenome | biome: terrestrial ecosystem; feature: Peninsula; material: soil | place: Antarctica | collected 2016 | reverse complement strand
ATCGGCACCATGGCATTCAAACGCTCGCACACTTCGACGTAGCGGTCGTAGCCAGCCACCTGGAAGGCGGTGTGTGCAAAACGCTGCAGCTGTGCGCTGGCGGCTGCAACGACGCGCGGATGCTGGTGGCCGACATTGAGCACGGCAATGCCTGCGGCAAAGTCGATATAGCGGCGTCCTTCGCCGTCCCACATCTCGGCGTTCAATGCACGCTCGATGAAAATCGGCATGGCCGTAGCCAGCCCTCGTGGCAGCGCGCGTGTGCGGCGCTGGAGCAGATCTGAATTGCTAACCATAACGATACTCCTGATGATCAGCCCAGTCTGGGCGCGGCCGGAGACCAATCGTAGTGCCAGTTACGTTATCTGTATGGGGCCAGTGCTCATGCTTGATTGTAGTGCACGTCGGCCACCAGAATGTCTTGCATACAGCCACACGGAAATTCGCAGTCATGAATGACAAACCGTCACCCCTGGAAGGCCTCAAAGTCGTCGAATTGGCGCGCATTCTCGCTGGCCCGTGGATGGGCCAGACCCTGGCCGACCTGGGAGCCGAGGTTATCAAGATCGAGTCGGCCGCTGGTGACGACACGCGTACCTGGGGGCCACCCTTTGTTGCGCACGCCGATGGAAGCGGATGGGATGCCGCCTATTTCCACAGCTGCAATCGCGGCAAGCAGTCGGTGCTTGCCGACTTCAATGATGCTCGCGACCTGGCCATGGTGCAGGCGCTGATTCGTCGCGCTGATGTTCTGGTCGAAAACTTCAGGGTCGGTGGCCTGGCCCGTTTCGGTCTGGACTATGCCAGCGTAAGCAAGCTCAATCCCGGGCTGGTGTATTGCTCCATCACGGGCTTCGGTCAGGACGGCCCGTATGCCAGGCGCGCCGGGTACGACGCCATCATCCAGGCGATGAGCGGATTGATGTCCATCACCGGTGAGGCGGATGGCGCACCGGTCAAGGTTGGCGTGGCCATCGCCGATATTCTGGCCGGCCTGTACGGCGTCATCGGTGTGCAGGCCGCGCTGGCGCACAAGCAGCGAACAGGCCTGGGGCAACAGATTGATATTTCGCTGATGGACTGTATGGTCGCCGCGCTGGCCAATCAGAATCTCAACTATCTGGTTTCGGCTCAGTCACCGGGCCGAATGGGTACAGCCCACCCCAACATCGTGCCGTACCAGGTATTTGCAGTGGCCGACGGTCACATCATGTTGGCAGTCGGCAACGATGCGCAGTTTGTGCGTCTGTGCAATGTACTGGGCCAGGCTGCGCTTGCCGAAAACCCCGACTTTGCCACCAATGCCGAGCGTGTACGCCACCGTGATCGCCTGCTTGCGCTTTTGAACGAGGCGTTCACCCAGTGGCAACGAAGCGATTTGCTGGCGCGATTGGAACAACGAGGCGTCCCGGCCGGCCCGGTCAACAGTCTGGCCGAAGCCTTCGCCGACCCACAAGTGCGCCATCGCCAATTGCAACTTGATCTGCCGGCGCCGTACCTCGAAGCCGGTCGCGTCCCCGGTGTGCGTACTCCTATCCGCTTCTCCGGTGCCGACCTGGATCTATCCCGCAGTGCCCCGGCTCTGGGCCAACACACAGAGAAAGTTCGCGAACAACAGGATTTCCCGGACTGACACGGACGCTCCCACTCAGAGGGTGCCTGAATCGACGACTATTGCATCGGTACGGCTTGTGCCAGTGCGCTTCTCAGTTCAGCTTCATCCATCGCGGCGACGATTTGCATTGCTTCGGCCAGGTTGGCTGCATACAGATCGCTCTTCAGTACGCCGCTACCCCCGATCTGGCTGAAAACCAGCAGTGCGTTGCCGTAGGAGGCGTCCAGTACGGCGGCCTGCCAGTGGCCACCTTCTTCATCATCGAAAGCACGCATGGTTCAATCGCAGGGACGAGTGTGAGGGAATACGGAACGGTAGCACGGCGCAGGCACAATGTGCACAGCTCGGGTCGCCGATCGCTACCCTGTATTGTTGGGGCCAGAAGCCTGAGCGTTAGAACCTGTTAAACGGAGACTGGGCCACAACCACGAGGCCGCCGTTGCTTGCGTTCCTGTCGCTCAAGCTCATAGCATGCACGACAGTCCGCTTCGGGTGCATGACATGCCTCCAATTACCTGTATCGAGGATTTGCGGCGTTTGTATCTGCGGCGCGTGCCGCGGATGTTTGTCGATTATTGTGAGTCCGGCTCATGGACCGAGTCGACACTGCACGCCAATCTGCATGATCTGGCAGAAATCAATTTGCACCAGCGGGTTGCAGCGGGCGTGGATGGGTGCGAGGTGCGCAGCACCATGTTGGGACAAAGCGTGAACTTGCCGGTGGCGCTGGCACCGGTGGGCATGACCGGCATGCAATGGGCTGACGGTGAAATGCTGGCGGCGCGCGCGGCGGCGAATTTCGGCGTGCCTTACATACTATCGACCGTAAGCGTGTGTTCGATCGAAGACGTGGCCGCATTCACGCAGCGTCCGTTCTGGTTCCAGTTGTACATGCTGCGCGATCGTGACTTCATCGAACGCTTGATCGGGCGGGCCAAGGCGGCCGGTTGCTCGGCCATGGTGCTGACGCTGGATTTGCCGGTGATGGGCCAGCGTCACAAGGACATCAAGAATGGCCTGTCCGCGCCGCCGCGACCGACCCTGAAGAATATTCTCAACATGATGACCAAACCACGTTGGGGTCTGGCGCAGGCGCGCACCTCACGGCATGGCTTCGGCAACATTATCGGTCATGTGCAAGGCGTCAGCGACAAGGCATCACTGGCCGCCTGGACTGTCGAGCAGTTCGACAGCAGTCTGGATTGGGAGGACGTGGCATGGGTGAAGCGCCAGTGGGGCGGACCGCTGGTATTGAAAGGACTGCTCGACGCCGATGACGCGCGTCGCGCCGTCGACTGCGGTGCGGACGCGATCGTGGTGTCCAACCATGGTGGCCGCCAGCTCGATGGTGCGCCATCCTCGATCAGTGTGCTGCCGGAAATCATCGAAGCCGTGGACGGTCGCTGCGAGGTCTGGTTTGACAGTGGCATCCGTTCCGGCCAGGACGTACTGAAGGCGCTGGCGCTGGGCGCACAGGCAGCTCTTGTTGGACGCGCCTACGTGTACGGACTGGGCGCGCTCGGCGAAGCGGGTGTCACCCGAACGCTTGAGCTCATCCAGCGTGAACTGGAATTGACAATGACCTTGTGCGGCGTACGCGACATCGCCGGCATCAATCGCGACGTACTGCAGCGTGGAAGTTACCCGACAATAACTTGATGGCGCTCAAGGCGATACTTTGCGTTTGATCGCGCGCGCCAATGGCTGTGGCAGCTTGCGTAACGAATTCAGCACATGCGGTAGCAGCCGCAGACGCAGGCCAGAGAATGTGCTGGGCACCATCGCCTCGATCAGATGCGGTCCTGGCGTACGCAGCGCATTTTCCAGTGCGGCTACCACTTCATCGGTCGTTGTTGCGCGCACCGCGTGCACACCCATGCCTTGCGCCAAATGAACGAAGTCCAGCCCCGGATTACTCAGGTCCAGTTGTGCGTGCGCCTTGCCGCCCCCGCCGTTGGCTTGCACCCGTTGCAGCTCCACGTTGAGGATCGCGTACGATTTGTTGTTGAAGATGATGCTGGTGACGTTGAGCTTTTCGCGCGCCATCGTCCACAGCGCCTGCACGGTATACATCGCCGAACCGTCGCCGCACAGCGCCAACACTGGGCGATTCGGGCAGGCCACGGCTACGCCCACCGCATTGGGCAAGCTCTGGCCAATGGCGCCCCCGGTCAGCGTCAGTACGTCGTGGTGTGGGCAGCCGGCGGTGTAGTACGGCAACATCACGCCCGAGGTTTGTGCTTCATCGACAATAATGGCGTGCTCAGGCAACAGGGCGCCGATGGCTTTGCAGACCTTCTCGGCGGTGAGCTTGCCGCGCGGTCGAGCGGGCCGTTGTGCGGCCTGCACGACAGGTGCGGTGTCCTGCGCTCCGGTCAGTTTGCGCAGGCGCTCCAGGCTAGCCAACACGTCTTGCGTGAATGTGTTCAGCGTATGCACCTGGCAGGACGCGGGTACCAGATAGCTGTCTTTGCCGGGGTAGCCGAAGAAGGACACCGGGGCCTTTGCATCCACCAGGATCAAGTGTTCGTAGCCGGACAGTTGCACCGACGCCAGCTCGGCCAGATAGGCAATGCGTTCCACCGGCGGCAGGCCGGCGCCCCGTTCAAGGCGGGCCGGAAAAGTCTCGGCAAACAGTTTCGCGCCGCAATGCTTGGCGATGCTGCCTGCTGCCATCAGGGCCGACCCGCGCAGCGCGCGGCCGCCCAGAAGAATGGCGGTCTTGGCGCCACTGCCCAAGACCTCGGCCACAGCAGCCAGTACTTCCTCGGGTGCGCACGGTGGCGGCTGCGGATCAGGCACTTGCGCCGGTATGCCGCCGTCGCCCCACGACACATCAGCCGGCAAAATCAGGGTGGCGACCTGTCCGGGCGGACCCTTTGCCACTGCGATGGCTTCGGCCGCGTCGCGACACAGGGCCTCTGTGGACTCCGAGGTCCGCACCCAGGTCGAAACATTGCGTGCCACGGTCTCGATGTCGGACTGCAGTTGCGCGTCGTATTTGACGTGGAAGCGCGCGTGGTCGCCGATGATATTGACGATGGGGGTTTTGCCCTTGCGCGCATTGTGCAGATTGGCCAGACCATTACCGAGGCCGCAACCCAGGTGCAACAAGGTGGCTGCCGGTTTGCCGGCCATGCGTGCGTAGCCGTCGGCTGCACCGGTGGCCACACCCTCGAACAAGGTCAACACAGCGCGCATGCGCGGCTCGCTGTCCAGTGCGGCGACGAAGTGCATCTCCGAGGTGCCGGGGTTGCTGAAGCAGACGGTTACACCCGCATCAGCCAAGGTGTGCATCAGGGCTTGTGCGCCATTGGACATGGAGATTTCCTCGTCAGATAGTCGTCGTGTTCGCACCCTGGCCGTGCGCAAGCGATCTTGCTGCCGCGCGCGCGGTCAGGATGCAACCGGGGAGAAAGGTACCTTCAAGTGAGCGCTTGCCGCTGGCGCCTCCGCCTCCGAATCCCGCTGCCTCGCCCACGCAGTACAGACCCGGGATGGGTGCGTCGGCGTGATCCAGCACGCGGCTTTGCAGATCGGTCTTCAGCCCACCCAGACTCTTGCGTGTGATGAGCTGCATGTGGATAGCAATGAAGGGGCCGGCGCCCTTTTTCTGCAAGGGTGCTGGCGCGCAGGTGCGCAGCTTGTCCGGGCCCCACTGGCGGGCATGGATGATGCGTCGGAGCTGATCATCATTGTGCAGTTTTGTGCCGTTGGCAAAATTGGTATCAAACACGTCCGCCGTGGCCTGCAACACAGTCGGGTCGATGTCATCGGCACCGGTCAGAGTGTTCATCTGGCGTGCCAGGCCGGCCAGCGTGTCGTTGACCAGAAAATGCGGACTCTCGTGCTGTATTTGCCTGTGAAGGCGGTCGCTGCCCAGCAGCGTGTCGCGCAGAAAACGCAGCAGCTGTTTTTCACGGATGCGGGCGTTATGCTCGGCGCCGGAGATGGCAAACTCACGGCGCGCAATGCGCCGGTTCAGCAGGTGCCAGGTCCAGGGCTTGTCCTGTGTCGCCACCCGCTGGCACAAATCGTGGGTGTCAAAGCCGGTGACCAACGGATCTGGACCGATACGGCGCCCGAGGTGATCAAGCCACAACGCAGATTTGCAGGGGATCAGCGACAGCCCGTGGCCCTCGAAGTGCGGCTGCGGATGCGGAATGCCTGCTGCGTAGTTCCACATCTCGCCAGCATGGGTGATGCATCCGCCCCACTGTTCGGCAACAAGGTGATGCAGTTGGCCATCGGCCAAGGGATTGGCGCCATTGAGCATGCGCGCCGGGCGCGGTCGTTCGGTGGGCCAGTTGGCAATCGTTTGCTGATGCGAGCCGTTGATGCCACCCATGGCCAGCACCACTGTCGATGCTGCCATGTGCACTTCCGCACCGGTGGCCTCATTCACAGCAACGATACCGGACAGGGCTCCCCCGCTGCGTTCCAGCGCAATAGCCCGATGACGGCTGAGAATCTGCAGCCGACCACCCGAATCGGTAGCGTGCATGGCGGCCAGCATGCGCCGGGTCAGCTCGCGCGCGGTGCCCCACAAGACGTGGTAACGCGGCAGCGCGTTGCCGTCGCCGTATCGCCCGCGCTCCACCCAGCTCACCGCTGGCAGAAACTTCAGGCCGTGCTCCAGCAGCCAGTCATAAACCTGCGCCCGCGAATGTTCGACGTAGTAGTGCGCCCACTGGCGTGGGCAGATGTCATTGTGGCCCAGCTCGCCGAAGCGCAGCCAGTCGCGCAGCGCCAGCTCGGGCGTGTCGGGAATCTTCATGCGCGCTTGCAGCGGCGTGCCGACCAGCGCCATGCCACCGAAAGCCCACAACGCCAGCCCGCCCAGACGTTCGGGTGTGTCGCGGTCCACCAGGGTCACGTGCTGCCCGGCGCGCAGGCATTCCAGCGCGGTGACGATACCGGCCAGGCCGCCCCCTACCACCAGCACATCCGATTTCAGTGCAGCCGACATTACCGCTCCAACGGTTCTCGCGCGCCAGGACCCGAACAAAACATACACCGGGACGTTCGGGCATCAAGCCACAAGCTTACCTGTTGTCAGCGCGGACTGGCAGCCCACAAGCCGCGGTGCCAGAGAAGGTAGATCATTTTGCGCGCACAACGAGACTGTGCAGTGATGTGGCTTTGATCCGAGCAGTCAGTTACCCAGCACGAATGCCTGCGGGAGCAGGTCGTCAATGGAGTAACTGTCGGTTTCGCCGGCGATGAATATCTGCGCGTCCGGCGCCATTTCGGCAAGCCACTGGCGACAGGCGCCACAAGGCAGGCTTCCATGCGCGGGCGCATCCGCCGAAACGTCGATGCAGGCGATGGCAATCGCGGTCAGCTTCTGCTCGCCCGCAACCGTGGCCGCCGCAAGCGCCACGCGTTCCGCGCAGATGCCCAGACCGTAGCAGCCATTTTCGATGTTGGCGCCGCGATAGATTGTGCCGGATGATGCCAGCACGGCCGCGCCCACCCGGAACTTCGAGTACGGTGCGTATGCGCGCTCTGCGGCAAGACGGGCTTCGTCCGAGAGCTGCTTGCGCAAGCCGGGGCCGACAATTTTCTCAAGCACAGGTTTCTTCATCAAATCAGCCCATTCCGAAGTGCTGTATGTCAGGGTTCGTGGGAATGCGAGAAAAGGCGAATATCGCCTCGAATGCAGCGCGTGACACAACCAAGTGACATTGGCTTATCGGAATGGTACTCACTACAAATCGCGAATGCCATGCGAATTTTCGCGATTGGGAGAAGATTTTCGAACTGGGGCGTGGTTCGAACGGGCCACACCTGCTGCAGGATGTGGTCCGTGAAATTGGACAAAACACGCCTGTGCGCCTACCCAGCAAGGGGATCACGTGTGAGCCTGGGTGCGGACAGGCAGTGTCCGTGCTCCAAAGGCAGCATTGACGATCCGGCAGGGTCTGAGCACGATAGCCACTAACGGGCTGCTTTCGCATCGGAATCGGAGCAGTTGGGAGCGTGCCCACGGTACCGGCGACCCCCATGGCACGGGGTTTGCAGGTACTCTATTTCGAGCTTCTGCAAAGCCACCCGGGGGAAGACAGTGACGCAGAGTGAAACAATCAGGTCAGGGCCGGATACACCCAAACCCGTCGGCGAGGGCCAGTTTTCGATCGGACCCTACCGGATTTTGAGCCTGCTCGGTGAAGGCGGTATGGGTCGTGTGTATCTGGCTCAACAGCAACACCCGCAGCGCCAGGTTGCACTCAAGGTGGTGCGCGGCTTGTCAGCTTCGGTTATCGAGCGTATGCGCCGCGAGATTGAAGTGTTGGCCCGGCTGGAACATCCGGGAATAGCCCGGCTGTACGCGGCGGGTGAATCGCGTATCGATGATGTCGATGTGCCCTGGCTGGCGCTCGAATATGTGCGTGGAGTCGACCTGGTCACTCATGCCCAGAGACACAAGCTCGACCTGGTCGCACGCCTTCGCTTGTTGATCGAAGTGGCGCATGCGGTGCAGTTTGCGCACGAGCACGGGACGATCCATCGTGATCTGAAGCCCGGCAATATTCTGGTTGATGATCAGAACCACCCCAAGGTGCTTGATTTTGGCATTGCGCGTTTTCGCGATGATGCCGCGTCCGGCTTGACCCAGGATGGCCAGGTTCTCGGCACCTTGCCCTACATGAGCCCCGAACAATTGCTCGGTGATGGCACGCGAATCGATGCGCGCAGCGATATCTATTCGCTTGGCGTGCTCGCTTACGAACTGATCGGTGGGCGCCTGCCGCATCCACGTCTGAATACTTCGACTATCTTCGAAGCGCTTGAAATACTGCGCCACGAAGTGCCCCTCCGGCTGGCAACGATCAGTCCGGCAGCACGTGGTGATCTGGATACCGTCATCATGAAGTCGCTGGCCAGTGAGCGCGAGCAGCGTTACGCCAGTGCGGCCGACTGGGCCGAAGACCTGCAGCGCATCATCGACCATCGCCCGATCATGGCGCGGCCATTGACCCGCACGTATCGCACAACGCGCTTCGTACGTCGCCATCGTCTGCTGACGGCGGCAATGGTCAGCGTGGTGCTGATATTGACGGCAGCCAGCATCGTCTCTTTGCGTTTTGCCCTGGCCGAGCAGGCCGCGCGCGCCGAAGCTGAGCAGCAGGCGCAGGAATCGGCGGCGGTCAATGCCTTTCTTGAAAGTATGCTGGCATCGGCGGATCCCGAACTCGCGGCCGGCCGCAAGCTGACAGTTGGCGAGGTTGTCGATCAGGCCGAACGCGACCTCAAGCAGCTTGACAGCAAGCCCGGTGTGCAGCGTGCGGTGGCTAACACGCTCGCGCGTACCCGACGTGCGCTTGGCGAGTACGATGCAGCCATGGCACTCAACACGCGTGCACTGGAACTTGACCAGCAGCATGGCTCGACGGCGCCTGAACGTGCGGATCTTCTGCACCAGCGCGCAACCCTTTATATTGAACTTGGCGATTACGAAAAGGCGACCGAGACGCTGGCCGAAGCACGCCAAGCCTGGCGGGATGCGCCATCGGCCGAACAGCTAAGCTTCGATCTGAGCGCCGCGCGAATCGATGACGAAGCCGGTCGTCCCGAAGCGGCCGAAGCTGGCTATCGTCGAATTCTTGCCGCCGCCAGCGCCATGGGGCAAGCCAGCTTGCAAGACGATACGGATCTACGCAAGACGCTGGAAATCACACGTAGTAATCTTTCTGGTGTGCTGCGCGACCGAGGTGCGCTGGACGAGTCGGAGCAATTGACCCGCGATGTGCTGGCCGGGCGAATGGAAGAACTGGGTGCGCGTGCGCCGCTGACCCTGGCCAGCCGCAGCAAGCTCGCCCTTGTCCTGGCCGCACGCGGCGACAACCAGCAGGCGGAGAAGGAAGCGGCCGAGGCTCTGCGCCTGCAACGTGAAGTGTTGGGCAACACGCACAGCAGCACGCTGACCTTCGATGAACACTCTGGCCTACCTGCTCGAGGAGCGTGGCAAAGTCAACGAGGCCGAGGCAGCCTATCGACGCATCATCCAGATCCAGACCCGAGGCGGTACCGAGCATCCGACCACGCTGGCGCCGCGCAATAATCTCGCCATGTTACTGATGAATGCCGGGCGCCTGGATGCTGCGCGCCGCGAGTTTGCATCGCTGCTCAGGCACTCGCGCGCAACCGTCGGTGATGAGCATGCAATGACCGCCATCTTCATGAGCAACGAGGGCCTGTGTCTGAGCCGCATGGGCCGCCTTGCCGAAGCGCGCGCCGAGCTGAAGGATGCACACGCCCGTCTGTTGAAAATCTTTGGTGCCGAGCATGCGCGTACGAAGGCCGCCGCACAGCGCCTGGCTGAGGTCTACCGCAAGCTTGGGCAGGCCCGGGAAGCGGATGCGCTGGAAACCGCGACGGCCGCCAGCGCATGAGCCTGCTCCTTGCCCTTGCGCTGACGTGTGGGTTGGTGTTGATCCTCGGTATTTTCGCGGTTGCCTTGCTCGTGCTGCTGCGCAGTCAGCGTCACCTGCTTGCGGCTGAGCGAGCCGCAGCGGCCAGGCAACTGTCTGAACGCGAATCGTTGGTGCGTGCCCAGTCCACTTTGGCGGAGCGCGAACGCATCTACGGGGATCTGCATGACGACATCGGCGCGCGCCTGCTCGGCATGATCCACTCCGCTGAATCGCCCGAACAGGCCGATCGCGCGCGCGCCGTG
>CAJDWN010000041.1_pt1 | contig 10312 bp, 8 predicted proteins | sample 7391581 | NCBI WGS metagenome assembly CAJDWN01 (sample SAMEA7055736, study PRJEB34461) | soil metagenome | biome: terrestrial ecosystem; feature: Peninsula; material: soil | place: Antarctica | collected 2016 | reverse complement strand
TCCATGGTTACGAAAATCCTCACGAGTGCTGTCTAATGCTTGAGTTAACACGCCGAGCACGGCGCGGAATTATGGCGGCGACACCTCACGATCGCGTCGAATGAATGGTTAGAAGGCAGTCCCATAATCCTGCCGAACCAACCACGGCGTGGGGCCATGCTGCTCAATGAGGGAGATTGTGCGAAACGTGATATCGAGGCCGACAAGTACATGGGCAATCTCTGCCAAGTTGTACGTGACTCCAACCGCATTACGTGGATGAAGCAAAGTGATGTGCGCGTCATGATGTTTCGTCAATGGCCCCAAGATGGATTGCCGCAGGTGCTGATATTGCTCCGCACCGTGAGTTGGGCGCAACAGCACGCATTCATCAGAGAGAACCCGGGGCTCACCGAACTGCATGGTGATGGAAAACGGACCGAGGTTTGCAAGGCCCTGGTGAGCTCCTGCCAAGGGGTTAGCTCACCATCCCGGCAAAGCGTGACATGGGCTGGGATCATCGCGTGTTGCAGTGGATCAAGTCTCTGCCGGATGGAATCGACAATGGTGCGCTGAGCCAGCGGCAGGAATAGCGTGAGCTGTCGTCTCATGGGTTGATACTGCCAGTGCTGTCTTCTAACACCAGAATTGAGCCGCGTCCGCCAGCACGTCGGCGTGGACGAAAAGTCGGACCTTAGCGCATCCAGGAAACTATCTTGCCAATGAAGCATGAGCGCCTAAGTACCAGGTGACCACCACTCGAGTCAGTCTTGTACTCATGAATCGTGTCGCCTGGGCGCATGATCTCTTTGAGCTTGCGCCATTCAGAGTTGCCGTAACCGAAGGCCACCTGCGGAGAACCCGGTGCACCAGACATTATTTTGAGTGAGGCTATTTCCACTTTCTCGACGGTACGCGCAGGCCCCAGAAATATGATATTCGGTGGCAAGGGCGCGCATGCAACACGATCGTTGAATGCTGAACTTTGTGCTGCGGCGAAACTAACATTCGCCACCAGAGCCAACGCAGCCAACAGTGCGACTGTTAGCAGAGCAATGTGTGGGACTTTGGTGTCAGCGGGCATGGTTTGTCACTAAGGTCTAACGCTTGAATTGAGCGGCGGCGTAGCCGTCCGCCTCGAATGAAATGTTGGCCGCTGGGCTAGAAGCCCTGAGCATTAGCGACCAATTCCCCGTCGACGAACACACGATAGCTTTGCGATCTGAAGCCCGCCACGAGTACTGGACGAGTCTTTTCCACACGCACCTGATGGCCAGAAATGTTGCGTTGCCAAGAACGATCTAAGCGAAATGAGAAGTGTGTACTCAGCTGCCGTGGACGCTGGAGCCAGAAAGTCTCTGACGGAGTGACCAACTTCATGCCGCCTAGAAACCAGCCTCGAATTAGCTTTGCTGAGACGCTTCCGATTGAGAAATCAATTTCCATGTGACCTCCGGACGGCGGCTAACTAAAAGTAGACCCCAGATACGGGGTGTTGCACCCAATGTTCAGTAAAGTCGCGCGTGTCGTCAAACCGTGATTCTGCGTCATATCAATGCCTTGCCTGCTTTGGCTGCATCTCTGGCTGCCCGGCCTGGTCTGTTGCGCATTGGATGTGGCGGCGCGATGCGTTATGGGTGCCGAAGTGAGGGCGAAACAGAGGGTGGAACGCCGTGTTTGTTGATCATCAACCGTAACGCGTTCACATTTTGTGTGCGGGTGATGGCTTTGTCTGGCGCGACAGAACCATGCCTTTGAGCACGTTGAGTGCTTCGGACAAGGCGTAGTCGTCGAGCGCGACTTGTCCATCATCCTGCGCGGGCTGTATTTGCATATCATTGCCATTGTCGAGGTGGTGCGGCAGATCGGCTTCGCTGAAGATGGGGGTGGGCGGGGTTTCGCGCGGACTGATTGTGAGATCGCCAAGGCGGATATCGGGGAGGATGCCTTCGGCCTGTATTGAGGTGCCGTTGGGGGTGTAGTAGCGCGCAGTGGTGAGTTTGACGGCGTAGTTTTCGTCAATCGGCAACACGCTTTGTACCGAGCCCTTGCCGAAGCTGCGCTGGCCCATGATGACGGCGCGACGGTTATCCTTGAGCGCACCGGCCACGATTTCGGCGGCCGATGCGGTGCCGTTATTGACCAGCACCACCAGTGGTGATCCATTCAAGAGATCACCGTGCGTTGCACTGAACTGCATGTCGGCCTGCGACAAACGACCACGGGTAGAGACGATTTCACCATGGTCGAGAAAGATGTCGCTGACGCCAACTGCAGCCGTCAGAAGGCCACCAGGATTGGAACGCAGGTCAAGCACGGCACCCTTGAGTGAACCTTGTTTCTGCAGCGTATTGACGGCATCACGCAGGCTTTGAGCCGTACCCTGCTGAAATTCACTGACGCGCAGATAAGCAAAACCCGGATCAAGCAGGCGTGAGTGCACGCTGGTGACCTGAATGCGCTCGCGAGTCAGCTCGAGCTGCCGTGGCGCAACGGATGGGTCGTGCAAAATGGACAAACGCACCTGGCTTCCGGCGGGCCCGCGCAGACGATCAACCATACCGTTGATGCTGTCGCTGTTGATGGCTTTGCCATCAATACTGAGAATGACGTCGCCGGGCCGGATACCCGCACGCGCGGCAGGCGTGCCGTCCAGTGGCGTGATCACGCGTAACTGGCCTGCGACCTCGGCTACCTGGATGCCGATACCAGCGTATTCGCCCGAGGTGTCTTCACTGAGTTGTCGCAGATCGCGCCGATCCAGAAAGGCGCTGTGCGGGTCCAGCTCAGACAGAAGGCCGTGGATGGCTGCATCCATGAGGCGCTTGTCCGTGACCGGATCTACATAGGCTTGTTTCACCAGTGTGTATACGCGGGTGAAGGTACGAATATCGTCCAGATCGACATGGCCGACACTGCTACTCGCAGCGGGCGCGATGACGCTTTGTGCGGGTGCGGGCACTGTGGCAGCTGCTGCAGGTGACTGCGCAGGACACGCAAACGCGGCCGCCATCAGTGGCACAGCAATCAAGGGGACGGATTTGCGCATCAAATACTCCAAATTACTGGTCGCAGGGTACGGCCGGCATGCCAATTGTGACAGCGACGCCAAGCGTGTCCAGTTATTCGTGGCTCCACTTTGAACAGAGCCAAGAGCGTGGACCAATCAGCGTTTTTGCAGCCATCGGGTTGGATCGACGGCCTGGCTTTTGTGGCGCAAGGCGAAGTAAAGCCCGACGACGCTGCTTTCGCCGCGGCCGCTGGCGGCAATTTTATCACCGGCGTTGACCCAGTCACCCACCCCGCGCAACAGGCTTTCATTACCGCCATACAGGCTCATCCAGCCCTGCCCGTGATCGATGATCAGGAGCATGCCATAGCCACGCAGCCAGTCGGCATAGGCCACGCGCCCATGTGCGACTGCGTGGACTGCTGTCCCCACCTTGACGGCGATCAGAATGCCGTCCTTCTGCTCACGCGGAGTACCCACCAGGGGCCAGGGCAGCTTGCCACGTCGCTGGCTGAAGGGAATGTCATCGGGGATTCTGGAAGGAATGTCGGCAAACACGTCGCGCAGCTTCTCGAGCAGCCCTTGTAGTGCCTTGCGGTCCTCTTGCAGGCTCTGGATATTGGCGCCACGCTTCTTGATGCTGGCTTCGGCGCCGGCCAGCAGTTGCTGCTGCTTGCCGCGTTCGGCTACCAGGGCATCGTGTTGCAGGCGGTTGGTATCGCGCTGGTGTTGAATGTCCAGTTTCTGTGCGGCGATCTTCTCGCCGGTCGTCTCGTGTGCGGCCAGATCCTTGAGCAAGGTACGAATCTGGCGTACGCGGTCGGCCTGGAAGTAACGCGAGTAGGCCAAGGCCCGCTGCACCTTGGCGAGCGCCTCGTCGCCGGGTGCGCAGGCGGCATCGAGCGTATCGTTATTGCCTGCTGGCGGGCAACGGCTGACGTGACCCAGCAGCATACGAAGATCACTGCCATGACCCAGCTTGTAGGTGGCGCGCAATAGGTCGGCCAGAGCCTCGTGCTGCTTATCCAGACGAGCCTGGATGGCCTGCTGTTGCTCGTCCAGATCGGCCAGTTGCTGTCCCAGCGCGGCCAGCGATTCCTCACTCTGGCGCAAATCATCAGCGGCTTTGTTCAACGCCTTTGCCTGTGCCAGGAGAGCTTGGCTGAGTTGGTCGCGTTTGGCGCTGGCCTGCTGCTGCTGTTCGGTGAGCGTGTTGATGCGCTCACGCACGGCTTCAAGCTTTTTTTGCGTTTGTTCCTGCTGCGTATTTGCCGCTGCGGCTGCACAGGTTGGCACAAGCCAGAGCATCAGAAGAGCAGCCAGCGCTGCTCGCCACGGCCAGGGCGACATGATCAACATCCGTTCAATTGGTCAGATGAACCAGTGAATGACCACTCATGTCTGCAGGCGGTGGCAGATCCATCAGCGCGAGTATGGTCGGTGCCAGATCGCACAGCGCACCCCGGTCGAGCTGCGCTGCACGTCCCACATACACCAGCGGCACCGGCCCGACGGTGTGCTGGGTGTGTGGCTGGCCGTCGTCGGCTTGCATCTGCTCGGCATTGCCGTGATCTGCCGTAACCAGCATTTCGCCACCAACCGAGAGGATTGCCTCGCGCAAACGGCCCAAAGAGACATCGATGGCCTCCACCGCCTTGATCGCCGCATCGAGAATCCCGCTGTGCCCGACCATGTCGGCATTGGCCAGATTGCAGACAATGAAGTCGAAGCGCTGCGCCTTGATTGCCGCGACCAGCGCATCGGTCACTTCTGGCGCACTCATTTCCGGCTTGAGATCATAGGTGGCTACCTTGGGGCTGGGAATGAGAATGCGCTCTTCATGGTCGAAGGGCTTTTCGCGGCCGCCCGAGAAGAAGAAGGTGACGTGGGCGTATTTCTCTGTTTCGGCAATGCGCAATTGGGCAAGACCCTGCGCGGCCAGAAATTCGCCCAACGTGTTGGCGAGGCTTTGCGGATGGTAGGCAATATCGCTGACGGCGAGGCCCTTTTCATATTCGGTCAGACTCACGAAAGCTGACAAGGCCGGCACGCGCCCACGCTCGAAGCCATCAAAATCAGGATCGACGAAGGCGTGACTCAGCTGGCGCACGCGGTCGGCACGAAAATTCATGAACATCACCGCGTCGCCATCGCCCATCGGCTCGGGCTCTCCGATCACCACAGGCTGTACGAACTCGTCGGTCTCGCCGCGCTGATAAGCCGCATCAAGTGCGGTCAACGCATCGTTGGCATGGAATGCGCCATCACCGTCTACAAGCACCTGCCATGCGCGCTGCACGCGATCCCAACGCTTGTCACGATCCATGGCGAAGTAGCGACCGCAGATGCTGGCAATACGTGCATCGGGCAGTTCGGCACACTTGGCACTCAATTGTTCCAGTGTGGCGCGCGCGCTCCGGGGCGGTGTGTCGCGGCCGTCAAGAAAGGCGTGCACCCGCACACGTGGCACGCCCAACTGCCTGGCCAGCTCCAGAAACGCCAACAAGTGCCTGGCGCTGGAATGCACTCCGCCCGGACTGGCCAGACCCAGCATATGCAGGGTGCCGCCGGCGTCCATGGCCGCGCGGCATGCACCGTTCAATGCCGGGTTGTCGAAAAAGCTGCTATCGGCGATGGCTTTGTCGATGCGGGTCAGTTCCTGCCAGACGATACGACCGGCACCGATATTCATGTGGCCGACTTCGGAATTCCCCATCTGCCCCGGGGGCAGACCGACTTTCTCACCGTGGGTGTCGACCAGGGTGTGCGGATATTCGGCCAGCAGGCATCGCCAGTTGGGCAGATCGGCCATGGCCATGGCGTTGTGATCAGCCGATTCCCGATGGCCCCAGCCATCCAGAATTAGCAGCAAGACAGGTTTGGGTCGGCTCACGATGCACCACAATAGAGAAGGGAAAAAACATGGTAGCCGAGGGCGCACCGGGATTCACGCCGGACAGGCCTTGGCGGCGCATGCGACACTATATAGACCGTGATCGAACAGCGTTTCATCATGGTTGCTCAACATCAGAGAATCTGGACAATTCGTCATTCCCGCATGCTTTTAGCGGGAATCCAGCGACTTGGCCTTTGCACTGCGCTACAACCATAAATCGAAAGACACTGGATGCCCGCCTACGCGGGAATATCGACACGAAAAACGTCGCCCCGGAACGCCTCCACACATCATGCTAAAAACCACCCTACCCCAACCTGATGCTGAAGAGTATGCGCACAGCGCCAAGCTGGAAACCGTCATTCGGGAGGAAATCATCCGCAGCGGTCCGATGCCGTTCTCACGCTTCATGGAACGTTGCCTGTACGCTCCCGGTCTCGGCTATTACAGCGCCGGCCGGCACAAATTCGGGGCTGCGGGTGACTTTGTGACGGCGCCGGAACTGGGTGACATCTTCGGCCGCTGCCTCGCTCACGCACTGTTCCCCACGCTGCGCGAACTGGGCGAATCTGCCGACCTGGTCGAACTGGGTGGCGGCAGTGGGGCACTGGCCGAGACCTTGCTGTTGGCCCTGGCGGCTGCCGGACACGTACCACAGCGTTATCGCATGCTCGAACCCAGTGCCGATCTCAGACAACGCCAACGCGAGCGTCTGCAAGCGGTGCTGCCACCCGAACTCATGGCGCGGGTGGAATGGCTGGATGGCCCACCCGAAGAAGCATGGCAAGGCATCCTGTTTGCCAACGAAGTGATAGATGCGCTACCTGCCACACGCTTTACCCTGCGTGATGGCGAAGTAATGGAAGAGTGCATCGAACTCGACAAAAATGGGCAACTGCATAGCGTCGATCGACCTGCTGACGCCCTGATCAGCGGCGCGGTGCGCCATCTGGAGCAGGACCTGGACACAAAATTCGAGGACGGCTACCGCTCAGAAATTCTGCCGCAACTGCCTTATTGGATGCAGGCCATTGCCGGCACCATGGAGCGTGGCGCCATGTGGTTCATCGACTACGGCTACCCGCGGCGCGAGTTCTATCATCCCGAGCGCCGCGACGGCACGTTGATTGCCCACTACCGCCATCACGCACACGACGATGCGTTGCGCTGGCCCGGACTTCAGGACCTCAGCACTTCGGTCGATTTCACCGCTGTGGCCGAAGCCTGCAACCAAACCGGCTTCATGGTGGCGTCCTGGCTCTCACAGACGCAGTTTCTGATCGCCAGCAATCTTGAACAGGTGTATTCGGAAATGATCATCGCCTGCCGCGACGAAGCCGACACTTACACCCTCTCGCAACAGGTCAAGCGATTGACCTTGCCTGGTCAGATGGGCGAACGCTTCAAGGTCATGGCGCTGGCGCGCGATCTTCCACCCGAGGCGCTGCCCGCCGACGTACTGGCGGCGAGTCAGGGCCAACGTCTGTGATCACGTGGATCATCTTGTCACCGCTGTTTGTCGGCATGGTGCTGGCCGTGATCTTGTGGCTGGGCTGGCGGCACTGGCCGGGGTGGCTGCGCGGCCTGGGTCTGCTGGCCATGTTCGGCTGCTATCTGCTCATGACACCGCTACTGTCCGAGGCACTGACCGGAGCGCTGGAATCGACGGCAAGCCATCCGTGCACGATCACCCCGCAGGCGGTGGTGGTGCTGGCTGGCGGCGCTAAATTGGATGCGCGTGAAGGTGAGTATGCCGATCTCAACCTGGCCAGTATGCGGCGGTTGATCGGGGGCGTGGCCGTGTGGCAGAAGCAGTCAACGGGCGCGCCATTGGTATTGAGTGGCGGCAGTGGCTCGGGGCGCCAGGCCGAAAGTTCGCTGATGGCTGCATTGGCCGAACAGTTGGGCGTACCGGCCACCATGATCCGTACCGAAACCCGCTCAACAACCACCTGGCAGAACGCACACGAGGTGGCCCGAATGTTGCCACCGGTACCACGCAAGGTATGGCTGGTGACATCGGCCATGCACATGAGCCGCGCACGCTACGCCATGCAGCAGGCTGGCTTCCAGACATGTTCGGTACCCGTTGATTACCGGCACGATTCAACCCAATGGATCACGTCCCTGCTACCCGACGGCGGATCAGTGGCCAAGACCAATTCGGTGTTGCATGAAGTCGTTGGGCGGGCCTGGTATCACCTCAAGGCATGGCACGAATCGCCTCGGTAATGAAATCGATTCCTGATGAGTGTCGAAGTTCAGCTACCCCATACGGCGAGATTCCCGTCATCCCGGCGCAGGCCCCGCTATCTCATCTTCCCGGGCTTGCGGCGCACGTGCAGATGAAAGTCCCATCGCACCGGGCGCGGCTGATCGGGATTGCCCCAGGACTGCAGCAGGTCCTGCTCGATCAGTGACACCGGATCGTGACCTTCGGCGCGTTGGTAGTGCTGGCTGGCTGACCAGGAACGCAAGTAGGCGAGCAGTTGTTGCGCACTCCATGACATCACCATGTGGAATCGTGGGTGGTCGAGAGGCGCGAAGGGCATGGCGATGCCGGCGTAACCACTGTCGACAAGATTACGTTCGGGTGCCCAGTACGGATCGGTGATGTCACGGTACAGATGTTCGATATGCGTATCGACGGCCGGGGTGACGTGAACGTTGGCATAGCTCCAAGCCGCGAACACGCCACCAGGTTTCAGCACTCGCTCGACTTCGGCAAAGAAGGCCGGATGATCGAACCAGTGCAGTGCCTGGCCGACCGTAACCAGATCCGCGCTGGCATTGGCCAGGCTGCTGTGTTCGGCCGGCTCGACGCGATAGTCTACCTGCGCATGCTCGTGCGCCTGGCGGATCTGTTCGGCGCTGGGGTCACTGGCCATGACCTGCTGAAATTGTTCGGCCAGCGCCAGCGCTACCTGACCGTTGCCACAGCCGACATCGCAGGCCAGACTGCGCGTCGGCACCTGTTCCGCCAACCACACGAACAATTCGGGTGGATAGGTGGGCCGAGCCGCGCTGTATAGCGCAGCGTGGCCGGAGAAATGATCCTTGAAGTTCATGCATCCTTCTCCTCGACAGCCCGCCATTGCCCCGGCGTGAGATCACCAAGGCGGTGGCCAGCGACGGCAAGGCGAACCAGGCGCAGGGTGGGCAGGCCAACGGCCGCAGTCATCCGCCGCACCTGCCGGTTGCGGCCTTCGCGGATCGTCAGTTCCAGCCAACGGGTCGGCACGGTCTTGCGAAAACGGACGGGCGGATCTCGCGGCCATAGCCACTCGGGCTGGTCAATCGCCCGGACCTCGGCAGGGCGGGTTCGGCCATCTTTCAAGTCGAGACCACGTCTCAATAATTCCAGCGCGGCCTCGGCCGGTACACCTTCAACCTGCACCAGATAGGTTTTGGCCTGCTTGTGACGCGGATCGGTAAGGCGATGCGCCAGACCACCGTCATCGGTCAGCAGCAACAGGCCTTCGCTGTCGCGATCCAGTCTGCCGGCGGCATAAACATCTGGCGGCAGACCAAATCCCGACAGGGTCTGGCGCGGCGACGCGCTGCGATCAGTAAATTGGCACAACACACCGTAGGGTTTGTTGAACGCAATCAGCATAATCAGCCCCGAAATGATGCGTGGGCGTTGTAGGCCGATTCAAGGCCAAAGGCCGGAACCGGCGCAACCCTGGAGCTCACATGGGCGGAGCCGGCTCCGTCACTGCGCTCCTTGAGCCGACCTACATACTTGTAGGCGCGGGCCAGGCCCCGAATCGGGACTCAGCGCGTAGAAACCGGCGGAGCGCTCAGCAGCTTTCCTGCTCACCGCTAACTGCTAACTGCTCCGCCGCTCATTTGCACCCGTTGCGGGCATGGGCCGCTACTACACAGAGCCACGTCCTACGGCTGTGCGGGAGATTTCTCCATGCCGCTCTGCTTGATCTGGTCCGACTTCGGCTTGATGAAGCGCAGGGTCATGCGGTCTGATTCGCCGATCGCTTCGTACTTGGCCTTGTCCTGGTCACCCAGGGTGAGGGTCGGCGGCAAAGTCCATACGCCCTTTGGATGATCGTGCGTATCCCCGGCGTTGGCGTTGATCTCGCTTTCAGCATCCAATATAAAGCCGGCGTCAGTAGCCAACTTGATCACGTAAGTCAGCGGCAAGTAGCCCGAATTCTTGACCTTGTCGAGGTCGGCACCCTTGTCAGCGCGGTGGTCGACCACGCCCAACACGCCACCGGGCTTGAGTACCTGGAAGAAACCCTTGAACATGGCCGGCGCTGTACCGCCCATAGCCCAATTGTGGACGTTGCGGAAGGTGAGCACGCGGTCAGCCGAATCTGCTGGGCCGAATACCGGTGCCTTGCCATCAAAATCGACTACTTCAGCTTTGCCGAACTGCTCTGGATGCGCGTTGAACAGCTTTTGCA
>CAJDWN010000040.1_pt1 | contig 10346 bp, 9 predicted proteins | sample 7391581 | NCBI WGS metagenome assembly CAJDWN01 (sample SAMEA7055736, study PRJEB34461) | soil metagenome | biome: terrestrial ecosystem; feature: Peninsula; material: soil | place: Antarctica | collected 2016 | reverse complement strand
TAGCCATGGTGTCAACGCCTCGTCGGCCATTGCGGGCCAGTTCCGGTTGGCGGCGGGGTTGGCGGGACTGGGGTGGTGAAGGTACGCGACGGGCAGGTGTTCGCCGACCGCTTCACGAGCTCGTGTTTCGGCGTAACGGCCGATGCCGACCACGGCAACGGGTTCGATGGCTCGTACCAAAGACTTGAGTGCACGGTTGCAGATGGCTATCAGGGGTTTGGTCTCGCCCTTGCGCAACTTCTCGGGAATAAGGTTGCGACCCTCACCAATAAACAGCAGCGGGCAGTAGTTCCAGATAAAGAAGTGCTCGAAAAAGTCCTCCGGGCTGGCAAAGCGCTGTTGCGCCCAGCCCCAGAGGCGGCTGCCACTGCCTTCACCGCGCCGACAGTCGAAACCGGTGATCGGGTATTTCGGGTGCTGCTCGGGCAAGGGCGTTCGCAACGGTGCCTCGATGCCCAACCAGTCTTTGGCCATCCCCACATCACCGAACGGAACGCCGGTCTGCGCCATGCCCCAGGGGCCCGGATTCATGCCCAACAACAAAACCCGGCCGCGCGCACCACCGAAGCGTTGCAGATATTGCCGATGCGCCGGCCAGGCGTAGCGCAGAGGGTTGTAGACATGGCTCGGAGTGGTGAAATCCAGCCGGTCCACATCGCGGGCAAGGCTCTGGGTCAGCCGAATGACTGCATTTGTGGACGTCTTCCTCGCGACCGTTATCATAGGCCTCCTTATCACTGCGATTGGGCCAGATCAGGCCTGTGCTTGACCACTTGTCGTATTCTGGTCACATACTAGTTGGTGCTGGCTGCTTTGGCTGGCTATAATGTGGCGTCTTTACTGGGGAATCAGTCCACTGTTTAAGGCGGCTCAAGCCGTCTTCCCCGCCGCTGGGTCGGCAGCTTTCCGATCATATTTATTTCGAGGTTGTCATCGTGAGTGATACCATCAGTCAGTCCGATCGTACATTCATGCGCCACTTTACGCTGATGATCGCCGCCTTGGCGATTGTGGCCCTGTTGCTGGTTGCGGTGTCCTTTTGGATCTACGGCTCGGCCGACGAGTACGCGGATCCGCTGCAAGGTTCGACCAGCAGCAGCCGCATTGCACCTGCCGGTGCCGTGTATGCGGGTGATACGGGTCGTGCAGCCATGGCCGCTGCCAAGTCCGAGGCCGCCGAAAAGGCTGCGTCACAAGTGGCTTATGGCGGCACTACCGACGGCAAAGAAGTCTACGATCATTTGTGCCACAGCTGCCATACCTCTGGCGTGGCGGGCTCACCAAAACTGGGTGACAAGAGCAATTGGGCACCACGCATTGCCGCAGGCATGGACACCCTTATCAAACATGCCATCGACGGTTATACCGGACCTGACGGCAACATAATGCCGCCCAAGGGTGGTAACCCGGCGCTGACTGACGAACAGGTCGGCAACACCGTCAAGTGGATTGTCTCCCAGTCCCAGTAGGCATGGCACGGCCTGCGCCCGCGCGATTGATCACGGTCATGGCGCAGCGTGCGCCACCGCCGTTATCATCGATTTCATGACTGACGAGCAAGCACCCATCCCACCGGACCATTTCCCGGACGCAGCGAGCGCTCTGGTGCTGCCCGGACCTGCCGGTCAGCTTGAGCTGGCTGTCGACGTGGCGAAGCCTGCTGTTGCACGTGCCGGCGTAGTGGTGTTGTGTCACCCGCACCCGCAACACGGCGGCACCATGCGCAACAAGGTGGTAACCGTGCTGGAGCGCTCACTGCGCGAATCAGGACTGGACACGGTGCGTTTCAACTTTCGCGGCGTTGGCGCTTCGGAAGGCAGCTACGATGAAGGCCGTGGCGAGACGGTCGATCTGGACGCGGTGGTGAGCTGGGTGCGCCAGGTGCGACCCAGGGATGCGTTGTGGCTGGCCGGGTTTTCCTTCGGCAGTTTCGTGGCGTTGCGCTCCGCGCAACCTCTGGAAGCCGATGTACTGATCACCGTAGCGCCTCCGGTAGGCCGCTGGGAATTTGGTGATATCGAACTGCCGACCTGTCCCTGGCTGTTGATCCAGGGTGAGGGCGACGAGGTGGTTGACGCCGCGGCGGTGTTCGAATGGGCCGAATCGCTGGAATCCAAACCCAGCGTGGTGCGCATACCCGAGACCAGCCACTTTTTCCACCGTCGGCTCATGGACCTCCGCGGCGCAGTAAAGAACGGAATCCGCAACTGGTTGCCTGACCCTCGTTGAGCACATCGCACGCGCCGTCAGCGCGTTACCAGGACGGCATCAATGCTGGCAAATGGCAAGATGACCCTCCACAACGTGCCATGCTGGATGAACTGGATCGTGTTCATCATGCCGTGCTTGCAATCAAAGCCCCTTCCCTGCTGACACGTCTGGGCCTGCGTCACGCCGAAGCCGTACAGGGCCTGTACTTGTGGGGCAAGGTTGGCCGCGGCAAGACCTTTCTGATGGATCTGCTGGTCGAATCCTTGCCCGGCACGATGGTCGCCCGTCAGCACTTTCATGGTTTCATGCGCGAGTTGCATGCACAGTTGCACCAGCTTGGTGATATCGACAACCCGCTGCCGGCGATTGCCGAAACGCTGGCCAAACGTACCCGTTTGCTGTGCCTGGACGAATTTCAGGTCATCGACATTGGTGATGCGATGCTCCTGGGCGGGCTCATGACGTCCTTGTTCGAGCATGGGGTGTGCTTGGTGACTACCTCCAACACAGCGCCCAAGGATCTCTACCGTGGCGGTCTGCAACGTGTGCGCTTCGAACCGGCCATTGCGCAGATCGAGCAGCACTGCAGCGTACGCGAGATGATCTCGCCCAAGGACTGGCGATTGCGCGCCCTGGAGCGTTTGCCATGCTGGTTGATTCCACCAGGACCACACTCGGATTACTCGCTGGCTGAGGCGGTGAAGGCACTGGCGCACGGCCCAGTCGAAGACAACGGCACACTGGACGTCAACCAGCGCCGCATCCCGGTACGCCAGCACGCCGAAGGTGTGGCGTGGTTCGACTTCGAGGCTCTGTGCGAAGGGCCGCGTGCGGCCGATGATTACCTGGAGTTGGCCAACCGTTTCCCGGCATTGTTGGTCTCCGGTGTGCCGCAGTTCAATCCCGACCACGAGGACGCGGCGCGCCGTTTCGTGCACCTGGTCGACGCCCTCTACGACCAGCATGTGGTCATGATGATGTCCGCCATGGTGCCGATTATCGATCTCTACGATGGCACCCGGCTACGCGCCGAATTTGCCCGCACCGAATCACGCCTGATCGAAATGCAGAGCCTGGATTATCGAAGCCATAACAGGACGTAGCTATGGCTCTGCTCGTCCTCTTTTATGGCGGAGGACTTTTAGTTGCAGTCCGGCTCAAGGCCGAAGGCCGGAGCCGGCGGAAACAACATATCTGATGGCGCCGGATCCGTCGCTTCGCTCCTTGATCCGGCCTGCGGATTGGAGCGCTTCGCTACGCTCAGCAGCACCCTACAGTGCTTCCAGCGCCTCACGCAGGTCGCCGACATGTTCCTGCCACCAACGCGGTTCCGCTGCGAAGGGAAAGGCGAGCGGGAAAGCCGGGTCATCCCAGCGCTGGGCTATCCAGCCAGCGTGGTGGACCTGACGCATGGCGCGCAGGGCAGGAATCAGTTCGCGTTGACGCTCATCGATTTCTCGAAACTGGCGGTAACCTTCCAGCAGCGCATCCATGGAATACGGGTCGCTGGCGAGCATCCACAAGTCCTGCATGGCCGGGCCGCTGCGGGCGTCATCAAGATCCACAAAATGCGGACCTTGGTCTGTCCACAATACGTTCCCGGCATGGCAATCACCGTGCAGTCGGATCGGACTGCGCGCCAAAGCATCGTCGTAGTCCTCCAGCGCCGACTCCAAGGCCTCGGTCACATCTTCGTAAGCGTCATACAGGTGATCGGGCAACAGCTCGGACTCTTGCACGGCTTGAATGGAGTGCGTGACCAGACTATCGCGGTCCAGCACGGCGCGGTATTCGAACGCGGAGATCGCGCCTACATTGTGTATGCGCGCCAACAGGCGACCCATCCATTCCAGGTGCTCGATTGATTGCAGGTCCGGTGCCCGACCGCCACGACGCGGATAGACGGCAAAGCGGAAGCCGGCAAACTCATGCAGGCTTTCGCCATCAACGCAGATCGGCGCCACCACCGGCAATTCGGCAGCCTGCAGCTCGAAGGAGAAGTCGTGTTCCTCCTCGATAGCCTCATCACTCCAGCGGCCGGGACGGTAGAACTTGGCCACCACAAAGCTGCCATCGTCGAGGCCGATCTGATAGACGCGATTCTCGAAGCTGTTCAGCGCCAGCAGCCGCCCGTCGGCGTTCAGACCGGTCGATTCGACCGCATCCAGCACGCAATCCGGGTCAAGCCCTGCGTAGGGTTGCGTATTAGCGTTAATGACCCGACTCCGGAAGCGGAATTGGCACCACCGCGCAGGTCAGGCGGGAAATGCAAACCAGTTGATCCTGGTCATCCGTAATGCGGATTTCCCACACCTGGGTGCTACGTCCGATATGGATCGGACGCGCCACACCGTGCACGTGGCCCGAAAATGCGGCACGTACATGGTTGGCGTTGATATCCAGTCCCACAGCGCGCTCACGGCGCGGATCACAGCACAGATTGGCGGCCGTACTGCCCAAGGTCTCGGCCAGCGCCACCGAAGCACCACCGTGCAACAGGCCGAACGGCTGATGGGTGCGATGATCAACCGGCATGCTGCCCGACACACTGTCATCGCCAATCTCGGTGATCTGTATCCCGAGCGTTGAAACCATCGTATTTTCACAGCTCTGTGCCAACTTTTCGAGATCGACCGGAGCTTTCCATATCGGCATTTGTGATTCACCTGAAGAGTTGACAAGCATCCATTGTCCCTGCATCGCTCGGGCAACGAAAGCCCGCATTTCTGCGATACTGCGGATATCACGGGAGGGAGGTCGGTCATGACACGCAGCGCGAAGCAGATGGTGGTGCTGGTGGCACTGCTGCAGGGCTTGTTGTTGTATCTGGCCGACATCGGCTACGACAACGGATGGTGGCCGTTTTCGGCGCTTTCCGGGCGCATATGCTGGTATTCGCTGGTGCTCGCGGTACCGTCGGTGCTGTTGTTGTCAATCCGCCGTCTGGACGATCGATGCTTCTGGCAGCACATGGCCGGCGTTCTGGTGGTGGTGTCCTTACTGACGTGGTGGACGGCCTACAACGCCGGAGGCGGACCCGATCTGAACAGTGCCAGCGTGCTTGTACCATTCGGTACCAGCTTGAGTCTGGCCTGGTTCGTGCTGCTGCCGTTTCTACAACTACGCCAACGGCACCAGCGCTGGATGACGCCCTATCCCGAGCTGTTCGAACAAGCCTGGCAGAACGGCCTTGCGCTGGTCCTGGCCGGCATGTTTACGGGCCTGAGCTGGGGCGTGCTGCATCTATGGGCGGCTTTGTTCAAGCTGATCGGCATTCACGCCTTCGCCGACCTTTTCCGCTCTGATCCATTCGAGTATCTGGCCACCGGCATCATGGTCGGGCTCGGCATCCTGATTGCCCGCACCCAGGAACGCACCCTGCACGCGGCACGTCGCCTTGTGCTGGCCATCTTCAAACTGTTGCTGCCCTTGCTGTCGCTGGTTTTGGTGCTGTTTGTCCTCACCCTGCCGTTCACCGGGCTGGAGAAACTGTGGACTTCGTTCTCGGCGGCGGGCCTGTTGATGAGCATGCTGGTGCTGATGCTGGTGTTCGTGAACGCGGTCTATCAGGACGGCGAGCAGGATCCTCCGTATACGCGCTGGGTCCGCTGGCTGGCCAATGCCGCATTGCTGCTTGCGCCGATAATCGCCGTGCTGGCGACATACGCTATCTGGCTGCGTGTAGGCCAGTACGGTTGGACTGCCGAGCGTATGTGGGCAATGCTGGCGGCGCTGGTACTGGCCGCTCATGCGGTGGGCTACGCCATCGCGGTGACACGCCGTCGAGGCGCCTGGCTGGCGCCGATCGGGCGCATCAACACGGTCCTGGCGCTGATCGTGATCGCGCTGGTGGTGCTGTGCAATTCACCTACGCTGGACGTACACCGTATCAGTGTCAACAATCAGCTTGCGCGGCTGGCGGACGGCCGTGTCAGTGCTGCCAAGTTTGATTTGGACATGCTGCGGCGCGAGAGCGGCGGTCAAGGCTATCAGGCGTTGTTGCAACTCGCGGACAGCAAGGCAGCACAAGACAATCCGGATTTTGCAAAGGAAATCAGGCAGAGAATCGAGCGCGGTGGCGTGTACAGGGCTGTCACTAAAGCGCAACGTCAGAATCAGCATATTACGAATGTCGACGAACTGCGCAAACATATCGTCATGGTTGCCGGAGACAAACCGCTGGATGACAGCTTTTTCAGATTCCTGCTGGACGACGATTCACGCACCCGATGCCTGAATCGCAACGGCGATTGCGTGCTGCTGTCACGCGACCTTGATGGTGACGGCACAACAGAGCATCTTGTTTGTATCCTCGGCCCTCCCAGCTCGCCTTTGTGCAATGTCTACCAGCACGACGACAAGCGAGGCTGGCGGGTGGCGGGCTACTACATGTGGAGGTATACGCACGGTGAAAATCGCGATCCTGTGATCGAGGCCTTGCGCCGCGGCCAGTTGCAGACGGCCCCCGCTCCATGGCCACAGCTCAAAATTGGCGACGCAACGGCAACTTTCGAAGAAGCAGCGTTTTGAGCGCAAGCGGCCCGGCACGCAATCGGCGACAATAGAAAATGCCTTACAAGGTCACCCTCAGCGGCAGCGATCGCCAGTTCAACGCCGAGTCCGACGAAACCCTGCTCGACTCGGCGTGCCACGCCGGCTTGGCGCTGCCTTGGCGTTGCGTAGACGGTTCGTGTGGTAGTTGCCGAATGTACCTGGTACATGGCGAATGTATTCTTCCCGACGGCACCCGACTCAAGGCGGATGGCAGCACGCAGTCGGTGTTGATGTGTCAGGCCATGCCACGCAGCAATCTGGAATTGGCGACAGCGGGCATCCGCAGCGTCGAGGATGTTGTCTGCCGGACATTCGATCTTGAACTGGAGGAGAAGACCGCTCTTTCTCCGCACGTTATCCGACTCAAGCTCAGAGTGCTGGGTGACGAGCCTTTGAGCTGGCTACCGGGCCAGTATCTGGAACTTTTTCTGAGCAACGGTGAACGGCGTCCATTCTCCATCGCCAATGCAGCCAATGGTGGCAACCACATCGAGTTGCACGTGCGCCACGTCGCCGAGGGAAATTTCAGCCGCTGGGTATTTGAGTCTTTTGAGGTCGGCATGCGTATGCGCGCCGAGGGGCCATTAGGCACGTTCGTGCCACGTGAAAACTCCGAGCGCGGCCTGCTGTTCATTGCTGGCGGCACTGGCATCGCCCCCATCAAGGCCATGATCGAGCACTTTGCTGCGCTGGGTTCGCAACGCCCGATGCAGTTGTATTGGGGCACCCGCGTGCCGGGAGAGATGTACCTGCGCGAACTGATCGACGCCTGGACCCAGGACATTCCGCAGCTGACGTTTGTGCCGGCGGTGTCCGATGACAACGTGGCGCTTGAAGCGGGCGTACGGCGCGGTATGGTGCTGGATGTAGTACTCGCCGACCACCCGCAGCTGGCGCCGTTTGATGTCTACGTATGCGGGCCACCGGCCATGATTGACGCGGCCATCCACGCCTTTGCCGCTACTGATCTGCCCAAGGCGCAGTTGTTCTTCGACAGCTACGAATACGCTCCGGACCTGCTGGCCGATATTCTCGGGCAGCGTGCCGGGATCCACCCTGGCTGATCGGCAGTAGCCCCATTTCTGCACGCACGCTCGGGGGGTTCAGGGGTTGGTCATGCAAGCCGAGGGGCGAGCGGGCATCATGGCACTGTGCACCGCTTGGCCACCCTGTATGATTAGTCGAAGACTCCGGACACGAGTGCCTTATCCAGCCACACGAATGCATGCATGACGCAAGCCATTGAGCCATTAGCCGTATCGGCCTACACCCTGACCTCCGCGCTGGGCTACGGAAAACAGGCCCATTTCGATGCCATGGTGAACATGCGCACCGGTCTGCAAGCCAATGACTTCAGCCGGGTGCCGCTGGCATGCCACATCGGCCGCGTCGACGGCCTCGAGTCCATGCCATTACCCGCAGCGCACAGCGCATGGGATAGCCGCAACAATCGGCTGGCCTGGCTGGGCCTGGCCCAGGATGGTTTTATTGATGCCGTCAATACAGCCCGGCAACGCTACGGCACAAAGCGGATCGCTGTATTGATGGGCACATCCACCGGCAGCATTGACAGTACCGAGGATGGCTACCGTCGCTTGCACGATGGCCACCTGCCTGAAGATTTGCAACGCGCACCGATTCATTCGCTGCATTCATTGTGTGACTTCGTGTCCTCCGCATTAGACCTGCAAGGCCCGGCCGTGACACTGTCGACAGCCTGCTCGTCAAGCGCCAAGGTCTTCGCCATGGCCGAACGCATGATTCGGCTCGGCCTGGTCGATGCGGCGGTGGTTGGTGGTGTAGACAGCCTCTGCCACAGCGTCTTGTTCGGATTCAATTCACTGCAACTGATATCCGACGAGCCCTGTCGCCCTTTCGATGTGGATCGCAAGGGCATTTCCATTGGCGAAGCCGCCGGTTTTGCGCTATTGGAAAGGCCGGAGTTCGCAGCCGGCTCACCTCGCCTGGTCGGCTATGGCGAATCCAGCGATGCCTGGCATATGTCCACGCCGCACCCGGAAGGGCTGGGCGCGCAGCTCGCCATGCAATCGGCTCTGCAACGTGCGGGCTTGTCACCCGATGATGTCGATTACATCAACCTGCACGGTACGGCTACCGAAAAGAATGATGCCGTAGAGGCACAGTTGATTGCTCGCCTGTTCCCCGAAAGCACGCGCGCAAGTTCTACCAAGGGCTCCACCGGACATACCTTGGGTGCCGCAGGGGTGATCGAGGCCGGCATAGCGCTGCTGGCGATCGAGCACGAACTGGTGCCCGGCAACGTGGGATGTCAGACACCCGATCCGTTGTGTGGTCCACAACTGGCACTTGCCAGTGAGCCCCGCCCGGTCAGGGTGGCACTCAGCAATTCCTTCGGTTTCGGCGGCAACAACGCCTGCCTGGCATTCGTGCACGGAGCGCACAAGACGTGAACACGAAGCTTGCATCACCCACACTCAGTTTGTGGCTGGAAGGCATCGGTGCATGGACACCGGAGCTGGCGGACTGGGCCGCGTTGCGCGACTGGCTGCGAGGGGGCGACCTGCCGCCAGCCGGATCTGCCGGGAAGCCACGCCCCGCCCTGCTTCCGGCCAGTGAGCGCCGACGCGCGCCGCTCAGTGTGCTGGTAGCTGTCGAGGTCGCCAGCCAGGCCGTTGCCATGAGCAACCGGGATCCGAGCCAGACACCCAGCCTGTTCGCCTGTGCGCATGGGGACGCAGACATTCTTGACTACACCTGCGCAACCCTGGCTGATGCGCCGACGGAAATCTCTCCCACGCGCTTTCACAATTCGGTCCACAACGCTGCCGCCGGCTACTGGACCATAGCGACCGGATGTCATGCGTCGTCCAGTGCACTGACCGCGCTCGACTACACTTTCGGCGCCAGTCTGCTGGAGGCGGCCAGTCTGGCGCACGCCGAAGCAACACCGGTGCTATTGGTGGCCAGTGACGGCCCCGGCTGCGGCCCGCTGACTGAAGTGATCGCCTCGCACCAACGCTTTGGTTGTGCCTTGCTGATGGCCCCTGAGCGCAGTGCTCGCGCCGTCGCGCGCCTGGATATACGCCTCGCCGATCATGAGCCGGACGCGCCGCCGTCCTTGCGCGCTCAGGAATTATCTGAAGGTAACCTGAGTGCCCGTGGCAGCAAAATGCTGGAAATGCTGGCCAATGGCGTATCCTCGAGCTTGCGTGTGCGGGCCGCACCACGACTGGACCTTGACATGACATTGGATTATCTCGCATGAAGCTGCCATACGGAAATCTGCGCTCCTGCGTGATCATTCCGTGCCTCAACGAGGCACTGGCCATACGCGGTGTTATTGAATCAGTACTGGAACTGAAGCTTCCGGTCATCGTTGTTGACGACGGTTCGGATGACGGAACCCGCGATATCGTTCAGTCCATGCCCGTTGTCTTGATTCGGCATGATCAGCGCATGGGCAAAGGCGAGGCCTTGCGCAGCGGATTTCGCGCCGCGCTTGAAGCCGGCTATGACGGCGCCGTGACCATGGACGGTGATGGCCAGCATGCTGCCTCCGACATTCCCAGAATGTTGTCCGCCGCCGCCTTGTATCCCAA
>CAJDWN010000049.1_pt2 | contig 10413 bp, 6 predicted proteins | sample 7391581 | NCBI WGS metagenome assembly CAJDWN01 (sample SAMEA7055736, study PRJEB34461) | soil metagenome | biome: terrestrial ecosystem; feature: Peninsula; material: soil | place: Antarctica | collected 2016 | reverse complement strand
CCTTCGCGGCCAAGGCCCGATTGCTTGATGCCGCCGAACGGCGCGACCTCGGTGGAGATGATGCCGGTGTTGATGCCGACGATACCGCATTCCAGCGCCTCGGTGACGCGCCAGCTTCGGGCCAGATCACGGCTGTAAAAATAGGCTGCCAGTCCGACTTCGCTGTCATTGGCCATGGCGATCACCTCCTCTTCGCTGCTGAAGCGGATCAAGGGTGCCACGGGTCCGAAGGTTTCCTCTTGCGTGGCCAGCATGTCGGTGGTGGCATCCAGCAGCACGGTGGGCTCGTAGAAAGTGCCTGCCAACGTATGGCGCTTGCCACCAATCGCCACGCGTGCGCCGTGCGAGCGTGCGTCGGCAACGTGTTGCTCGACCTTGGCCAGTGCCTTTTCATCGATCAGCGGGCCTTGGTCGGTTTCGCCGGCGAGGCCGTCGCCCACGCGCAAGCCTGCGACTGCGGCGACCAGTTTCTCGGCAAAGGCATCATAGACATCTTCGTGCACGAACAGGCGATTGGCGCACACGCATGTCTGACCACTGTTGCGGTATTTACTGGCCATGGCGCCGGCGACGGCAGCATCAAGGTCGGCGTCCTCGAACACGATGAATGGTGCATTGCCCCCCAGTTCCAGTGACGCGCGTTTAACACCCGGTGCGCATTGGGCCAGCAACTTCTTGCCCACGGCAGTGGATCCGGTGAAGCTGATCTTGCGCACGGCAGGGTGCGAGGTCATGGTTTCGCCGATGGCTGCCGCATCCTGGCCGGTGACAATGTTGAGTACGCCCGGTGGCAAGCCCGCGCGCTGACCGATTTCGGCGATGGCCAGCGCGGAGTACGGTGTTTGCAAAGCTGGCTTGCATACCATGGTGCAACCTGCGGCCAGGGCAGGCCCAAGCTTGCGGCCCAGCATTGCGGAAGGGAAATTCCAGGGTGTGATGGCGGCCACCACGCCGATCGGCTGACGCAAAACCATGATGCGTTTATCGCTGCCATGACCGGGAATCACGTCGCCGTACATGCGCTTGCCTTCCTCGGCAAACCATTCCAGGAATGCTGCAGAATAGGCAATCTCGCCACGCGCTTCGGCCAGCGGCTTGCCCTGCTCGGCGGTCATCAGGCGCGCCAGGTCTTCCTGATGCTGCATCATCAGGTCGTGCATGGTTCGCAGCACCTTGGCGCGCTGTTTGGCCGTCAACGCGGCCCAGGCAGGAAGCGCAGCTTGTGCGGCCAGAATGGCACGCTCCGTCTCGGTCGGGCCCATATCGGGCACGGTACCCAGTTGCGCGTCACTGGCCGGATTGCGCACGTTGCAGACGGCGCCGCTGTCGGCGCCAACCCAGTTGCCGTCAATCAGGCACTGAGTGCGCAGCAGATCGGGATCATCAAGGTTCAGGTTATTTTTTGCGGCGGTATTGTCATTCATGTCAGGCATGCTCGAGTGAGTCGACGCGGCGCGCGGCCAGCAGGGTGGCTACGCCGGAGACGGCCAGGAAGATGATGGTGACGGTGATCAGCAACTTGAAGTTGTCGGCGCCCAGTATCAGACCCGCTACCAGCGGCCCAGTGGCCAGACCGAAGTGGGAAACGAAGCCGGCCAGCGTCGTCATGCGGCCACTGGCATCCATGTTCGAAGCCATGCCGAACAAATAGGGCACCACGAACGACCAGGTGATACCGGTACCGACGTTGGCAATGAAATAGATCGCGCCGTTGGAACTCCAGTAGAAACCGGCGGTGCCGACCAAGGTCAGCAGCATGGCAATCAACAATGGTTTGAAGCGGCCGAAGCGGTCGCCCATGAACACCACCAGCAGCGCGCCGATAATGGCCACCCAGGTGGCCCAGCCCAACGCCTGGCCAAGGAAGTCGCGTGAAAGTCCCGAGAACTCGCCCAGGCGGATGATGAACGCAAGCAGGGCCATATTGGCCGCCTGAAACACGAACAGGCCAGTCATGATGATGCCGATGGTCACTTTCTTGCGTGCACTGAGCGGCTTGTAGACAGAACTTGCCGATCCCTTGCCGGTGTCGATCTTCGGTATGGCGAGTATCGCCAACAGTGCCGCGCACGACACGCCGGCCAGCGCCAGGAACAGGATCTTCGCACCCAGCGCGGGCACCAGTGGCGGAAGAAACATTACGCCCAGTCCACCCAGGGTAAATTGCACCACCAGCAGCACACCGAATGCACGGTCAGGCGAGAAGGTTTGTGCCATGGCGCCATACACCAGACCGATTGCCACGCCGCCGATCAGCCCGTCCAGCCCACGCACGCCGATCATCAGCCAGGGTGTGTGGATCAGGGTCGAGAGCAGATCAATGCCGATCATCGCCGTGAGCATGATGGCCACGGCAGGCTTCCAGCGCATGCGCCCGACCAGAAAGACCGCCGCCAGTCCGCCCACGGTGGCACCGTAGATGTTGACCGCACCCACTGTGCCGGCCTCGGCGTTGGTGAAGCCGAGCCCAGTGACCAGTCCGTCGACGATGGCGCCCATCAGGTTGACGTAAAAGAAGCCAGCGGTGGCAACCAGGGCCAGCAGGGCATACACCCACAGCTTGTCCAGCTTCTTGACCTCTCCGGCATTCGCAGCCGGATCGACGGCTAATGTACTCATGTGCTGTGCTCCGTAAAAGAGGCATCAACATCAATGCCGGATGATGCGAGAAATTCGAACAGTGGAGCCAGTTGTCGGCGGTAGTTCTTCCATAGGCCCATCGAAGAGCTGTAGATCGGTTGACGCACTTGAGCCGCGCTTGCCGTCAATGAGGGTTGTGGGTTGTTTTCGAAGGACAGGCAGGCGTTTTGCCAGTCCAGTCCGGCATGCGCAACAAGGCGGCGGCTGACTAGCTCCTGATTTCTGACCAGATCTTCGTAGTCGATTTCCAGGTACTGCTCGGGCGGCAGCACGTTTCGCCAATGCGACATCAGGCCGTTCCAGCCCAGCCAGTAGGCGCCCAGATCCTCAAGCGAGTAGGAAAACGGGTAGGCCATGCGGAACAGCGTCTTGTACATCGCGTAACACACATCCATGGGGTTGCGCCGTACGTGGATGATGCGTGCATTGGGCAGGGCTGCGGCCACCAGCCCCAGATACAAGAAATTGGCTGGGGTCTTGTCAATTTGCCGTTGATCGGATTCGCCGGGCAGATGGCTGCAATAGCGGCGTCCCAGCACTGCCGGGTACAGCGCGGTTGAGCGTTGTACCAGTTCAGCTTTGCTTTTCACCGCGCCGCACTCGCGCACCACCGACATGGCAAGATCCGTGGTTTCACCGCGGCTGATGACATCACTGTGCGAACTGAGGATGCGGTCGACCAAGGTCGTGCCGCTGCGTGGCAGGCCGACTATGAACAGGGGGCGTGGGTCATCGTGTCCCTCGCCTGCGCTAGCCAGGTAATCGGCATCAAATGCGGTGCCGATCAGGCGCATGGTCTCGATGTCGTCTTCGACCCGGTAACTCAGATTCTGGCGGCGCAGGTCGGCCCCTTTCTTGAGGGCGTCAAACGAGTGCTCATGCTGGCCGAGGTCTTCATGCTCTTTGGCCAGCGCAAAATACAAAGGCACCTTTTCATGGGGCGCACCCTGTGTTGCGGCAAGCTGGTTTTGAATGTCGGCGATATGGTTGCGCGGCATGGTCTGTTTGCGCAGGGTGGCGCGGTTGTACCAGGCATCGGCGTCGGCCGGATTGAGCGCGATCACTTTGTCCAGGGCTGCTTCGGCCTCCTTGAGTTGGCCGAGAGCGATCAGGCTGGTGGCATGGTTGTAGATCGATGCGGGATCTTCGGGCTGCAGGGACCGCGCGCGTCCATAGCAGCGCTCTGCCTCGGCGTGTTGGCCGAGCATTGCCAGACGCTGGGCGATGTCCTGCAAGAGTCTGGCGTTGTCATCAGTGGGGCGCCCCTGAAGTTCGCGCAGAACCTCAAGTGCGGCATCATTCTCACCGTCCTGCAGCAGGATTTCGACCCGCAGCATCCGTGCCGCCACGTGCTGCGGGTCGGCTTCGATTGCCGAGTCAGCTATATCCCGCGCCGCCCGCGTTTGCCCATCGCGGCACATTGCGTGGCCCAACAAGACCATGATCTCCACATTGCGTGGCCACTGCTGGTTCGCTTTGAGCGCCATCTCACCCGCTGCTTTGTTATTACCGCGCTGCAGAAGTTTTTCGATGTTGCTGATGGCAAACTGTTCGTGCGTACTCGGTCGTGCCATCGTGCTACTCATGGCGTTGTGGGCAATCATCGCATCAGAATTGGTAGTTGAATGTCAGTCCCACGGTTCGCGGCAGGGTGACCAGCGCCTTGGAGGCATTGCCGTAGTAGTTCTCGGCGGGCGCCGTACCCATGTATTCCGGTTTGTAAATACCGGTGATGGCTGCCTGATTGGTGATGTTCTTCATCCACAGCGTCAGATCCCAGGCATTGCGGCTGTAGGTGGCCGACAGGTTGAACAGACTGAAGCCCGGCATTTCGTAGCGGAACAGCTCATTCTGGCTCAATGCGTTCTGGGCGCTGGACTGCACGTAGGCGTCACCGCGCAGGGTAACGAAGCCCTCACCCATGGGAATGCCGTAGCTGCCCCAGGCGTTGGCGCGATGCTTGGACGAACCGGGCAGGACGGTGCCATCGGGAGCAATCACGTAGGCACCGTCGGGCGCCGTCGCCTCACCATCAAGTTTGGCGTCGGTGTAGGTGTAGCCAAGGCCGTAGTCGAATGCTGTGCCAATGCCGGATTCCATGCTCAGCTCGACGCCACGAGTGTGCGCCTTGCCGACGTTCTGCACTGCGAAGAAGCCCCAATTGGTGGTGGAGCTGTTGATCTGTGCGTTCCTCCAGTCCACATAGAACACGTCGGCGTTGTAGGTGGTGCGCCCCACGCGACCCTTGATGCCGAGGTCGTAGTTGCGCACCGTGTCGGGCTTGTAGGTGGACCAGGACGGATCCTCGGCGAAGTTGCCGATGGTGGGCGTGCCATTGGTGCCGCCACGCCGGTAGCCTTCGGAGACGGTGGCGTAGACCTGGTTGTCCGGGGCAAATGTCCAGGAGACGTTACCCTTGAACTGAACTTTGGATGCGGTTTCGCTGCCGTGTGAGTCCGAGCCTTCGTTGAACGAGGACCACAGGCCCGTGACCTGATGCACGTCGGTGACGGTCTTGTCCTTGAAGTAGCGGAAGCCGCCAGTGAAATCCAGGGCGTCGGTAGCGTGCCAGGTCAGCTCGCCGTACACCGCCGTTTCCTGGAAATTCTCCTTTTGTCGATAGAGAAAATCCTGGTCGCTCACGACGGAGGCGGCATAGGCCGGATAGGCTGCATCCCACCACTGCTTGAAACCGCGCAGGAGGCTGTCCTGACTGCTGTTTCGATCCTGGTCCTGGTAGAAGGCGCCGAGGATGTAATTGAAGTCCGGACCGTCCTTGGATACCAGTCTCAGTTCCTGGATAAAGGACTTGTCGCCATAGCTGCGTACCGCAGAGGCCATGGGTCTGGGGTAGTTGTAATAGAGCGTCGACAGCCACGCGTTCTTGGCGTAAAACCCCGTGTTCTCGCTGGTGATGTCGCCGCGCTGATCGTACGAAGAGGTGCTCGAGGTGAGCGTGGCAAAGCCCAGGTCGACATTGGCCTCCAGGCTGGTCAGATGGACGTGGCGCTTGGCCGGTTCCAACTGGACGGAGCCGATTTCCAGATCTTTGTAAGGTACGTCCCAGCCGTCCGTGCCAAGGCTCGTGCCGCGGCGCCCGCCGAAATTGTCAGACTGCGCCATATGGCTCAGCGTCATGTTGAACGTATCGTTGGGCTTCCACAGCATGGATACGCGCCCATAGGATTGGTCGACGGTGTCCGCGTCCTTCTTGTTCACGTACTGCGCCTCCGGATCAAGCACGCCATTGGTTGCCGCAGGTGTGCCCTGGCCGTCGAGCACGTAAACGTTGCGGTAATCGGTCGCGCCGGGGAAGCGGTTCAATGTGCCGTTGAAGCGCATCGCCATCGAACTTGTCAGCGGCACGTTCAAGGTCAGCGTGCCGGACTTGCCGATGCCGGCCGAGTGGTCGACGCTGGATGCGCTGAGGCTGGCTCGACCGCTGAAGTACTCCAGATCCGGCTTGCGCATGATGTAGCGCACCGCGCCGCCCAGAGCGCCTGAACCGTACAGGGTGCCCTGAGGGCCGCGCAGCACTTCCACGCGCTCGATGTCGGACAACAGGAAATTGGCGAACAGCGGCGTATTGTCGACATAGGTGGCCACGGTGGCGCTGGCACCGACGGCATAATCGCCCAGCGCCGAACTGTCGACGTTCAGGCCGCGGATGCGGATGCCGCTGACCACATTGGAGTTGCGCGGACCGCGGTCCACGACGCCGACGCCCGGTACGCGGCGCATCAATTCGGCGGTATCGAGAATGTGATCCTGCTCGATCGAATCACCCGATACCGCGCTGATGTTGTAGGGCACCTTGAGGATGCTTTCCTCACGCCCCTGAGCCGTGACGGTGACTTCACCAAGTTCCGTGGCTTGCTGGCGCTTGTTTTGGGCGTTGTTGCTGGTCGTCTGCGTGCTGGGCTGGTTCTGCGCACCGGTATCCTGGGCCAGAGCCACCCCGTAGCTGCCAAGACCCAATGCGATGGCGCTGGCCAACAGGGAATAGCGAATCCCGTGGGCATGACTTGCGGGTGACGTGTTGCGTGTTGTGCTCATGATCTGGCCTCCATCTAAGGAATATTCGGATACGGTTTCAGCTTGTCAGTCAGGCTGTCCGGGTAACTTCAGTGGACCAAGTGCTGACAGTGCGTGCGAATCGGCACGCTCCGAGCCATAGGCCGGGAAAACCACCTTGTGGTCGCGGAAACTCTTCAGAGGCTGTCCGAGACCGTGCCAGCCGTGTTCGCGGCAACGCCGCAGATAGTTGAAATCGAGTGCAAAGGCCATGATGTCGCGGCCAGCGCCTGCGTGATAGATCAGCTCACCACCCGGGCCACAAAGCACCGATTGGCCGACACCCAGGTCGCCACCACCGTTGACGTCAACGACATAACACTGGTTGGTCGCGGCGGTCGAGCGGGCCATGGCGATCTCCACCTCACGATCGACCGTGCTGGTCAGAACGGGGTGCAGGATCACCTCGGCACCCAGGCTTATCAGCGAACGCGAGGTTTCCGGAAACCACATGTCATAGCAGATTGAAATGCCGAAGCGGCCGGCGCCGGGTACGTCGAAAACCACGAACTCGTTACCCGGGTCGATGTTCCGCTCGTACGGGTAAAACGGGTAGATTTTGCGGTACCGGGCGACCACATCGCCATCCGGATTGATCACCGGCGTGGTGTTGTAGATTTTGCCGTCGTGCTTTTCGTACAGCGATCCTGGAACCAGCCAGAGGCCGTGTTCGCGTGCCGCGTCACGCAGCATGTCTTCTGCGGCACCGGGCATGCACTGGGCGTTGCCCGGGCTGGCGCCAAGGCCGCACAGTTCGCTGGCCACGACCATGCGAACCCATGGATAACGTTTGGCAATGCGCCCGACTTCCAGCACGATCTGCTGCAGATTGTCGCCAGAAGACACTGCCAGTTGCAGTGCGGCGATGCCGAAGACCCCTTCACCGATGGCGCTGACTTGTGTGTTCACATACAACCCCGTTACGTCCAGTTGAGCCACTACCGTAGAGCCAGCGGGAGTGTGAGCTTAGAGCCAGACTGATACCAATCATGGGGCCAGATGCAGCGGGCTCAATATACGGGTGGGCTGGACTGCGTCCTGCGTCGGGTACTGCTGCGATCACGAATGATGACCGCAACGTCAGCCAGCATCCCCTTCTCGTCGTACCAGCGCAACTGGTCGCCCTCGATGACCACGCTGAACCCATACGCTTCGGCATACGCCCAACGCTGCCATTGTCGGAACCAGCGATCGCCTTCGATCCACCAGCGGCCACTGTCTCGATCATCGCCCGCATGTCCTGCCACGCCCCGCAATTCTCCATCGGGTAACAGCTCCAGAGTGCATGGTTCGCCATAGACCGTGTTGTAGACCAGCCGCACGCCGCTCATGGCCCGGCTCAGCGCCGCGCCGTCCAATGGATGGTTGGGGTCATCGCGCAACAGGCTCGGCGTCGCGGACAGGTCGCCGCGCAATACCCTGGCCAAGGCCCGGACGCCATCGCGAATCTTGTCTTCATCCAGGCTGGTGACTCCCAGACAAAAACTGATATCGCCGCTGTGGCGTTGTATCGGCTGCACCAGCACACCGATCTTCGCGGCGCGGCGGGCCAGTTCCCAGACGTTGGCGCCGCTGCCTTCTTCTACCTGCGCCCAGTAGGCGCAGGCTCCGGGCAGTGTGGTGATGCTGACGGACTTGTGCAGGTAGTGGTTGAGTGCATCACGCAAGGCCGTCATGCGGCTTCCCAGCACGCGGTCGGCACGTGTCAAGGCTGCCGAATAGTGGCCCAGGCTGATGAAATAGGCCCAGGCGCGCTGCATGAGATTGGATGGCGATGTGCCTTGGGCACGCCGATCCTTGCGCAGCCGCTCGATCAGCGACGCCGCGGCTACCACTACGCCGGGGGGGTTGTCGCAAGACACCCAGGGCGCCAGGCTGGTTACATGCACCACGCGGCCCGAGGTGTCCATTGCGCGCATGGCGGGAGCGATCCGGCTTGCGCCAAGCACAGCCGAAGGCCTGTGATGTTCGATCAAAATGCCGTCAGCTGCCGTTACGGCGTCCAGTAGTGCATGAGGGTCCGGGATGTCGAACAGGGGTGAGCGACGTGCGCTGGTCACCACGATGGCGCGCGACGGCAGTGGTTTGCGCAGCGCAGGGTCGAGCGTTGCAAATCCGAACTGGTGTCGTTGCAACCAACTGGTGAGGCCTTCATCGGCCGGTTCTTCCAGCAGTACCGAGACGCCGCGCTGGATGAGTGCGGCGGCCAACAACAACAAGACGTGGCGTGCGGACTGGCTTGTCATCACCTCGTCTGCTGCGGCGACGATACCCTGGGCTGGCAGAATCTTGCTGCGAATCTGATCGACAAGATTGACCGTAGTGCGTTCTCCCGGCCCCTGCCAGGCTCTGCTCAATTCGTGTCGTGTGGAGGCAAGCCGTATGGCCTCGCGCCATTCGTCGGCGGGTAGCAGGTCGAAATCGGTGCCGTCGTCAGTGAAAGGATAGGGGGCTGCGGTCATCACGCCGGCCGGTCATGATGCGTGCGCCGGCCAAGTCCCTGGCCACGTAGATGCCGCTGCGTGGGCGGCTATCGAGATGACCGTCGGCAATCAGTGCGTCGTAGGCGAGGCTCACGGTATTGCGCGATACCTCGATGCGGCGCGCAAGACTGCGCGTGGAAGGCAGGCGCTGACCGGGTTGCAGCACGCCGCTGTAGATCGCGTCGATGAGCTTCTGCCGCAACTGATGCTGCAGGTTCATCGGGCTGGACGGGTCCAGCAGGATGTTGAGATCCTCCACAGCTACGACTCTCCATTACTCCCGGACATCAACCATACAACGACATGACCCCGAACATACCTGTCGGGTGCCGCGTCAGTCATTCCAGTGAACCAGGACAAGCAATATCCGTCAGTTTCCGCTTCCAAGCGCCTGTTCCAGCAGATCCATGGTGAGTGGGTACAGCAGGCGGATCGCCTCGCCCTGCGCGCCGCAGCCAAGCAACACGAGTCCCAGGTCCTGAGCGCGTTTGATCACGGCGCGCGTGGTATCTGGAGCCACGGCGTCGCTGCCGCGCGCCTGCAAAAGATCGAACGCCAGCATCGACCCGAGGCCACGAATATGACCAATCGGATGCAGATCCTGACGCACCGCGAAACTCTCAAGTCGCGCGCGCACCTTGCGGCCCAATGCGTCGGCTCGTTCAATCAGGCCTTCAGCCTCGATCACGTCGAAAACGGCCAGTGCAGCGGCACAAGCCACGGGCGAGCCTGCGTAGGTGCCACCCAGGCCACCCGGATCAACCGAATCCATCAACTCCTGACGCCCGATCACAGCGGACAGCGGGAAACCGCCGGCGAGTGATTTGGCTACCGTCATCATGTCCGGGTGCACCCCGCTATGTTCGATGCCGAACATGCGGCCGGTGCGTGCAAAACCGGTCTGCACTTCATCGGCAATCAGCACGATGCCGTGTTTGTCTGCAATCTGGCGCAAGGCCTTGAGGAACGCCGGCGGGGCAGGATTGAAGCCACCTTCGCCCTGCACGGGTTCGATGATGATGGCCGCTACATCGGCCGCAGCAACATCTGTCGCGAAGATCTGATCAAGCGCGCGCAGGCTGTCATCCACGCTGATGCCCTTGTGCTCGCCAGGGAACGGTGCATGAAAGACGCCGGCCGGCAGCGGCCCAAAACCGGCCTTGTACGGGGCCGTCTTGCCGGTGAGCGCCATGGCCATGAAGCTGCGACCGTGGAA
>CAJDWN010000295.1_pt1 | contig 10451 bp, 13 predicted proteins | sample 7391581 | NCBI WGS metagenome assembly CAJDWN01 (sample SAMEA7055736, study PRJEB34461) | soil metagenome | biome: terrestrial ecosystem; feature: Peninsula; material: soil | place: Antarctica | collected 2016 | reverse complement strand
TCTTTGCTGGTCTGTTGGAATTGTTGCAACTGGTGCTGCAGTTCTTCTACCTGCCCCTGCAGCTGCTGAACTTGCGATTGCAGCTGTTGGACCTGGTTGACCAGGCCAATGCCGCCCTGGCTTTGTTGCTGTTCCAGGCGACTGACGCGATCAGCCAAACTGAGACGCTGGCCCGAGTCTTGGGCCAGCGCCGCAAGCGGCACCATGACGGCGGCGGCTAAAGCCGCCCCCGCCAGAGCACCACGCAGCCTGTTTTGGGCTGTCACAAACATTACTTCACCGTGTAGACAATTTCGACACGGCGATTCTTCTGCCAGCAGTTTTCATTGTGCTCACGGCACACTGGCTGTTCTTCGCCATGGCTGACCACGGTCATCTGGCTGGCTGAGGCACCGGCGGCTTCCATGGCGTTTTCCACGGCATTACCGCGACGCTCACCAAGGCCGAGGTTGTACTCGCGTGACCCGCGCTCGTCTGCGTGCCCGTCCAGAGTCATCTGTGCGTTGGAACGGTCATTCAGATACTTGGCGTGACAGGCAATGGCTTCCCGGAACTCGGGCCTGATGGTGCTTTGGTCGAAATCAAAGTAAACCACGCGCTGACGCAGGCATGAATCAGTGTCCAGATCGGCCGGGGTGAATGCTCCCGCGCCGGTATCAGCCGGCTGAGTTTGGGTCACGGATGGCGCGGGCGTTTGCTCGGGCTTGACGTCCTGCTTCTTGGCACATGAAGCGAGTGCAATGAGGACAGCAGCGAGAAACACAATTTTTACGTTCTTGTTCATTGTTTTTCCTTTGCAACGATTAATAAGCTGGGATTCAATCCCGGGTTTTCATTCGATCAACGCGGCCGGTAAGGTCCCCATGCCGGTTCGCGCACATCACCATTGGATAACACCAGACGCTGCCTTACGCGCCCGTCGGCCGAAACCGCATAAAGTACGCCGCGAGATCCATCGCTGGCAGCGTACAGCAACATACTCGCATTGGGTGCAAAGCCGGGCGATTCGTCCATGTTGCCTGGCGATATCAGCTGAACCTGCCCCCCCAAACCACGATCCATGACAGCAATACGATACACGTTCCCGCTGCCCTGTACCATGGCAATGCGCTTACCATCGTAACTGACACTGGAGTTGGAATTGTACTCTCCCTGGAAGGTGATACGGTTGGGACTGCCACCTGTGGCTGGAATCTGGTACAGCTGCGGTTTACCCGATCGGTCGGAGGTGAAGATCAGGCTCTGCCCGTCAGGCGTCCATTCGGGCTCAGTATCGATGGCGTAATGGTTGGTGAGGCGGGTCAAGGCCTTGCTGGCCAGATCCATGACGTAAATTTCCGGGTTGCCTGAATAAGACAAGACCAGAGCCAGTTTGGTGCCATCGGGTGAGAATGCCGGCGCGCTATTGATGCCTTTGCGTGCGGTGATCAGCCGACGTGCGCCACTGGCAACGTTCTGGATGTAGATCGCCGAATTGCCACTTTCAAATGACACATAGGCCAGCTCACTACCATCCGGCGACCAGGCCGGCGACATCAGCGTTTCGCGCGACTGAACCACAACTTGCGGATTGTGGCCATCGGAATCGGCCACCACCAACGAGTAATCAATGTTGCGGCTGACTCCGGTAGCGGTCACGTAAGCCACGCGCGTCCAGAAGGCACCGCGTACGCCGGTGATCTTTTCATAAACGAGATCGGCAATCTGGTGCCCTACCCCACGCAAATCGGCTGGCTGTCCGGTTACCGACAGGGCAAGCATCTGCTCTTTCCTGGGCACATTGAACAGCTCGAACTCGACCGTGAGCGCGCCATTGCCAGCTTTGGCATCACGCAGGCGGCCAATCACCAGGAAATCCTGCTTGAGCATATTCCACGTGGCGAATTTGACCTCATTGCCACGATGCGGAAATTCCACTACGTCGTTTTTCGCCAGAGCGCGGAATTTGCCCGAGCGGTTCAGATCCATGCGGATGATATCCGCCACATCGGTGGAAGGTGGCAAGCCGGCGCCTTCAAATGCAAACGGCCTTGCGCCTGTGCACGGCCGAGCGGCAGCATCACGAGGGGCAGCAGCAGTATCGCTAACAGTTTCCGGTACATCTTCACTCCATCACTTTGAAATTAAGTTTAAGGTCGCGCTGAAACACGCTCTGGTACCCGTTATACGGCAAAGGCTGCGCGCGTAACACCGCATTCTTCACGGACTGGCGTCCCGGTTCATCATAGGGACAGCTAGCGTCTACGCGCACACTGATCACCTGACCGCCCGGGATCTGCTGGATATGGATGAGGCAAACGACGCCCACCGGGATATTGTCCGGGCGCAGCCAGTTTTGCGTAATGCTGCTGGTCAAGGCTCCGGCATACTCTGCTACCAGACTATTCTCCTGTCCGCCGGCTCCCGTGCGTGCCTCACTTGCCTCAGGTACGTCCTGCGGTGCTGATGGCTTGTTGTTCAGATCGGCCAGTTGCTCAAGGCGTTGCTTGTCCACGCGGCTCTTGCGCTCGGCATCAGCACTCTGGGCCTTGAGCTTGTCGAGCTGGGCCAACAGTTTATCGGCTTCCAGTTCCGACTGCCGCTGGCGCTCGCGTTCCTGCTGCTCCTGCTTGGCCTGTTCTGCTTTTTGCTCGGCCATTTTCACCACTTTCTGCTGGTCCTTGAGTGCCGGATTTTTCGGTGGCGGTGGCAGCGTCTTGACTATGGGCGCTTCAGGCTTCTCGGTGACCTTGGGTTTGCTTTGCTTCGGCGATGCCTGCTGCGTGCTCGGCTTGCGCTTGGGTGCGGCTGCGGGCCCGACCAAGGTAGCCTCGATCACCGGGCCCGGCATGACCACAGGCTTTTTGCATTCGACCGGATTGAGCCATGCCGGCAAACCGAGATCAGCGAAAAACGCCTCGAAGCTGGTACACGGCAGTGCCATCAACGCCAAACCGCCCAAAGAACGCGAATTGGCCTTGCGCGCATTCATATCAGGGCTCGCCAGTCTCCGGCGGCTGGGTCATCAGGCCGATATTGGGCACGCCGGCCTGCTGCAACAAAACCATCGTCTGCATCACCTTGCCATAATCAACGTCCTTGTCACCCCCGAACAATACGGGTACGTCGGGGTTCTGACGCTCGAACGCCGATACCTTCATCATCAGCGTCTCAGCATCAACGGCCTCGCGTTCGGCCGCGCCCAGGGTGAGAAACAAATTACCGTCGCGGTCCAGGCTGACCAGTACTGGCTCCTTGTCGTTTTTCAAGGACTGCGCGGCCGCCTGCGGCAGCTTGATATCGACACCCATATGCATCAGCGGCGCGGTGATCATGAAGATGATCAGCAATACCAACATGACATCGATGTAGGGCACGACGTTGATTTCGGCCGTCAGTTTGCGGCGCGTACGCTTTCTCATCAGAATATCTCGGGGCGTTATTCGTCGTTGTCAGCGTGCAGCTGGCGCTGCAGGATCGAAGAAAATTCGTCCTGGAAAGTGTCATAACGTACGCTGAGGCGTTCTACCATGCTCGCGTAGCGGTTGTAGGCCCACACTGCAGGAATGGCGGCAAACAGGCCCATCGCCGTGGCGACCAGGGCTTCGGAAATACCTGGTGCCACCATGGCAATGGTGGCTTCCTTGACGTTGGCAAGGCCCTGAAACGCCACCATGATGCCCCACACCGTGCCAAACAAACCGACGTAGGGGCTGATCGAGCCGACGCTGGCCAGGAACTCCAGATTCTGCTCCATGCGGTCGACTTCTCGAGTCAGGGCTACATGCATGGCACGCTCGGCACTTTCCAGTTTGCTGCGCACATCCACACTTTTGCGCTGGCGCTGGCGCGCGTATTCGTGAAACCCGGCTTCGAAGATACTGGCCATGCCCCCGGCTTCGGTGCCTTCCTGGCTGACTTCGCGATACAAGGCAGCCAATTCGGCCCCGGACCAGAAGCGCTCCTCGAATGCCGCCGAACTGCGGCTGGCCGCATCAAGCAGCATTTTCTTGCGAAAAATGACGACCCATGACATGACTGAAGCCATCACCAGCAGCAGCAGTACCAGTTTCACGGGCAAGCTGGCTTGCAATACCAGGGCCAGAATATTGAGATCGTTATCCATCGTTCGAGGAGCCTGTCGGGTTTGTGGTGATCGAGCGAAAATACGGCTGTCTTAGTCGATTTTTCGATCGTTTGAGGAAATAGCCGCAACTATTTGACCAAAAAAAGCGGAGAAGCCCACCAGATGGCTGACTTCGCAGCCGGCTACTCAGAAATCAGACAGACTTCTGGAAAATCCTTTGAAGCAGTTCGGCTGGCAATGGCGCCGGTCGCATTCTATCCACATCTACGCAGGCAATGCGGACGCTAGCCTGAACAAGGGGCCGTTGCGGTGATTCACGGCGCAACACGGATTGCCGAAAAATCAGGCTGGCCGCCCGGGCACATTCGATTTGTACGGTCACATCCAGCACATCATCCAGGCGGGCCGGCGCGTGGAAATCGATCTGCATGTCGCGTACCAGCATTGCCAGGCCGGTGTCGGCGCGCAGGCGACTCTGGTCAAAACCCAGCGCACGCAGCCACTCGGTGCGTGCGCGCTCCATGAAACGCAGGTAGGAGGCGTGATAGACCACCCCGCCGGCGTCGGTATCTTCCCAATACACCCGCGTCGGCCAGATGAATGGCTTGTCCTCAGATTTTGGATCAGTCATTACTTGGGTGGCCAAGGCTGGAAATCAAAAACGACCGTATCTGCTGCACACGACCAAGAGACATGCTAACTGTCGGTGTCCAAATCAGCTGAGCCGGACGTGAACAGGTTACCCACTTGCGGCTGACGCGGCGGCGGCGTCAGGCCCAGATGGCGCCAGGCGCGCGCGGAGGCCATGCGTCCACGCGCGGTGCGAATCAGATAGCCCTGCTGGATCAGATACGGCTCGATCACGTCTTCGAGGGTGCCGCGATCTTCACTCAGTGCCGCTGCCAGTGATTCAACTCCGACGGGACCGCCCTCGAAGTTCTCGATGATGATGCCGAGCAGGCGCCGGTCCAGGTCATCAAAGCCGGCCGCATCCACTTTCAGCATGTCCATCGCCGCGCGTGCCACGTCGCGGTCAATGGTTCCGTTCGCACGTACAGAGCGCCGCACGATGGCGGCCAGTTCGTCGGTCGAGTAAAACTGCAGGCGCTGGATGATGCCAAAGCGGTCGCGCAAGGGACCAGTCAGGAGGCCGGCGCGGGTGGTGGCGCCGACCAGGGTGAAAGGCGGCAGGTCCAGCTTGATCGAGCGTGCGGCCGGGCCGTCACCGATCATGATGTCGATCTGCGAGTCTTCCATGGCCGGGTACAACACTTCCTCGACCACCGGTGACAGACGGTGTATCTCATCGATGAACAGCACATCGTTTGGTTCGAGATTGGTCAAAAGTGCGGCCAGGTCACCCGCGCGCTCAAGCACCGGGCCGGAGGTCGAACGCAGATTTACACCCAACTCGTTGGCAATGACATGCGCCAGGGTGGTCTTGCCCAGTCCGGGCGGGCCGAAGATCAACACGTGATCCAGCGCCCCACGCCGCCTGCGCGCCGCTTCGATGTAAATCGCCAACTGCTCGCGCACCGCCTGCTGACCCAAATACTCATCCAGCCGCGCCGGCCGGATGCTGGCTTCCACTGCCACATCTTCGGGGCTGGCTTCACCGGTAATTACGCGCTCGTCATTCATTCACACATTATGGCAGAGCGGCGGGCGGTGAGCCGATAGCGGGTAATGCGCTCCCTCCCCCGCTTGCGGGGAGGACTGGGGCGGGGACGCAGGTTCCGGCCGGACAGCGATTCCGAACAACCCCCTCTCAGTCTCCCCGCTCAAACAGGGGAGAGGAATTCCGGCTGCGACCAGCTATTCCGCGGCGCGGATTCCGAGTCCCGAGTCCCGAGTCCCGAGTCCCGAATTATATTTCTACCTGCGCACCCAGCTCGATGAGCCGATTGCCGGGAATGTTGAAGAATGCGGTCGCTGGCAAAGCATTGCGGCTCATGAAAGTGAACAACTTGTCGCGCCATACCACCATGCCATGGCGGCGTTCGCCGGACACCACCGATTCACGTGATAGAAAGAAGGTTGACTCTTCCGGATTGAACGGTGGGTCCAGTCCCTTGCACTCGGCTAGTGCGTGCAGTACGTCTGGTGTTTCCGCAAAGCCGAAGCGCAAGATCAGCCTCTGAAAGTTGCTGCCCAGATCTTGTAACTCGATGCGCTCGTCTGCCACCGCAACCGGGGTTTCCAGAGTCTCCACCTTGAGCAGAATATTGCGATGATGCAGCACCTTGTTGTGCTTGAGGTTATGCAGCAGTGCGTGCGGCACGCTCTCGGGATCAGGCGTAAGAAACAGTGCGGTGCCACTGACTTCGGTCGGGGGATGATCGGTAATGGACTTGATGAACGGCCCCAACGCCAGCGAGCCCTGTTTCATGCCTCGCGCCAGCAGTTCGCGGCCACGTCGCCAGGTGGTCATCACGGTGAACATGCCCAAACCGAGTACCAGCGGGAACCAGCCGCCATGCAGGATCTTCAGGGTGTTGGCGCCAAAGAAGCTGAGGTCCACCGTCAGCAAGGCCAGACCCACCAAAATGACTACGGCGCGGTTCCACTGCCACAGGCGCCGTGCCACGATCATGGTCAGTACGGTGTCGATGGCCATGGTGCCGGTCACGGCGATGCCGTAGGCGCCGGCCAGCGCGCTGGAGGACTGGAAGCCGATCACGGTCAGGATGACGGCAATCATCAGTACCCGATTCACCCACGGCAGGTAGATCTGGCCGATGGCCTCGGTCGAGGTGTGCTTGATCTGCATGCGCGGCACGAAACCGAGCTGAATCGCGTGTCGGGTCACCGAGAAGGCGCCGGAGATGACCGCCTGCGATGCAATCACGGTAGCCACCGTAGCCAGCCCGATCATCGGGTACAGGGCCCACTCGGGTATGGACAGATAAAACGGATTGCGCGCCGCCTCGGGCAAGCGCAACAGCAGCCCTCCCTGACCGTAGTAGTTGAGCAGTAGCCCCGGCATCACAAAAGCGAACCACGCCAGACGGATAGGCACACGACCGAAGTGGCCCATGTCGGTGTACAGCGCTTCGGCACCGGTCACACACAGCACCACCGCGCCCAACACGATGAACGATGCAGTGCCGTGGGAAATCAGAAAATGCAATGCGTACCAGGGATTCAATGCCACCAGCACTTCCGGAGCCTGGACAATATTCCAGACGCCGAGGGCGCCCAGGCAAATAAACCAGAGAATCATCACCGGTCCGAACAGCGCACCGACATGTGCTGTGCCATGGCGCTGCAACTGGAACAGGCCGAACAGAACCAGCACGGTCAGCGGCACCACCCAACGCGAAAATCCGGGCGCGGCAATCTCCAGACCTTCCATCGCCGACAGTACGGAAATCGACGGGGTGATCACGCCGTCACCAAAAAACAGGGCGGCCCCCAATAACGCCATCAGTACCACCAGTTTGCGCAAACGCGGGGCACCGCGCGTCGCGGTCTGCGCCAGCGCCATCAGCGCCATGATGCCGCCCTCGCCCTTGTTGTCTGCCCGCATTACCAGGCTGACGTACTTGACCGCCACCACGATCACCAGCGACCAGGTAATGAGCGAGAGAACACCCAGAACCGCACCCGGATCCGGCGCCATCATCGTGTACAACGGGCTGGTACCGATATCCCCGAACACCACACCAATCGCGCCGATCACCAAGGCACGCTTGCCGCGGATCAGATGGCTGTCGCCAGTGCTAGTGCTTGTCGCTTCTTGATCGCTGCTCATTAGGACCCAGTGGATTCCGGTTCAGGCGCCGATCGCGACGCGCAGCGCCTTGCGAATGATGACTTCAGCGGTATCACCTTCTGCAGCCGCCTTGCTGACCAGGCGCTGTGCTTCGGCCGGCTTGTAGCCCAGTTGCTGCAAGGCTACCAGCGCTTCACTCTGGGCATCTGCCGGCTGGTCGACACCACCCGCCACGTCGCCCGGCAAGCGCACGCCCAACTGATCGACGCGATCACGCATTTCCACCAGGATACGCGCGGCGGTCTTCTTGCCGATGCCCGGGATGCGGGTCAGTGCCTGCGCATCTCCGGCGCTGATCAAGCGTACAAACTCGCTACTGGATACCCCGGACAATATCGCCAACCCGATTTTGGGACCGATTCCGCTGACCTTGATCAAGTTGCGGAACAAGGTTCGAGTACAGCGCTACCGTGTCGTCGCGCGACACATAGTGGGTCAATAGCACCACTTCCTTGCCCGTGGGTGGCAGTTCATAAATAGTCGACATCGGGGCTTGCAGCTCATAGCCAACGCCGCCCACGTCCACCAGTAACCACGGCGGATGGCGCGAAACCAGGGTTCCCCGCAATCGACCGATCATCGCCGTCTTCTCCAGGCTTTGCGCGGAATGCCGATACGCTCGGCACCTGCGCGAGCATGCGCATGGGCGATGGCAATAGCCAGTGCATCGGCAGCATCAGCCTGAACGTCAGTGCGGATGCCCAGCAAAATACCAATCATGTGCTGCACCTGATGTTTGTCTGCACGGCCGCTGCCGACGACGGAATTCTTGACTTCGGTTGCCGAAAACTCATGCACGTTCATCCCTTTCGATACTAGCGCGCAAATGGCCGCCCCGCGTGCCTGACCCAGCTTCAGCGCCGAATCGGCATTGCGCGCCATGAATACGCGCTCGATCGCAGCCTCACCCGGCTGCTGCGCGTCGATGATCTCACATACCCCCTCGAAGATGGACCGACAAGGTTGCATGAAAAACATGACGCAGCTTGCCAGAAGCATCGCAATCGATCACCCCGACACCGGTCTTCAGGCTGCCGGGGTCGATACCGATGATTCTTACGAGCCGAGATTCGGGCTTCGGCATCGGGGATTCGGAAGTACGCTGTTCAGGCATCAGCAGATTTTACGCCAGCCCAGGCATGGGCGCGCCGTTGTTCAAATCAGACCAGGCACGGCGCATTCGAGAAACTGCTTTGGGAGGCTCCAATCGCTGCACTCACTCATACTCATACGCATCAGCCGGCAGGTCCGCATTGGAATAGACATTTTGCGTGTCATCCAGGTCGTCGAAGCCGTCAAGTAGTTTAGCCACGGTACGTGCATCGTCACCTTCGAGGGACACCTCGATGTCGGCTCGGTGGGTTACTTCGTCATCGTCGGGGGCAAGACCTGCATCACGCATCGTCAAACACCGCGATATCTTCTGCGTCTGCTTCGATGGCGACTTCGGTGATGCGATCCACGTCGGCGCCCGGCGCAAAGGACAGCACACCCAGACGGCGGAACATATAGGCCACTGAGCCCTCGGTACCCAGGTTGCCACCAAACTTGGAGAACAGGTGCCGCACCTCGGCGACAGTCCGGTTGCGGTTATCGGTCAGGCAATCGATGATCACTGCCACCCCGTGCGGCGCATAGCCTTCGTAACGTATCTCTTCGTAGCTGACGCCTTCCAGTTCACCGGTGGCTTTCTTGATCGCACGCTCGATATTGTCTTTGGGCATCGAGGCGGTAAAAGCTTTGTCCATGGCCAATCGCAAGCGCGGATTACCATCCGGATCACCTCCACCCATGCGCGCAGCCACGCCGATTTCACGTACCAGTTTGGTGAAAATCTTGCCCCGTGCAGCATCCACCTTACCTTTGCGGTGCTGGATATTGGCCCACTTGGAATGACCTGCCATGAAAACCCCGTACGGATCGGAAAAGACAATGTTAGTGCACTTTTGACTCTATGATTTTATCCCTACACGGCCTTTGGCACATAGCCGACCGCTCGGAACGCTTCTTGTCAGCCAGTCCAGCACCTGCAGAACCCGACTCAGGGCGCTGAGACGGCAGGCTTTGTGTAGAAGCGGGTCATGCCCGCGATGGTGGGCCAGAGAGCGATGAACGGTGAGTGGAAAAACGCCCCCCGTTCCCGATCCTGTTCACTGCTCGCCACTCATAGAATCTCGCATCGCGAGCATGGCCCGCGAGAGGTGAAGGTGGTGGTGAGCGAAAAATCAACCGCCCGCTCCCGCCCATCACCGACCGTTCACCGCTCATTTCCGGCTTCGCGGGTATGGCCTGCTCCTACATGAAAACGGCCATGATGCAGAAAATGGATGGCCTGATCAGCTGCGGCGGCTGAAAACAAAAGGCCGGTATGACTGGCCGCGACGCAGCAGTGATCGGCCACACCGGGCAAATGTGTTTCGGCGGAACTGACGGTGCCGTCGTGATCGCCATCGCGATGGCTCATCAGGGCCCCCAGACCCAGAGGCAGGGTTCCGGCGATCGCGCCCACCTCGCGCGGTCCGTCCCAACGCTGCATGCCCTGTTCCAGTATCTCGAGGCTTTGACCCATCAAACGCCCGCCACCCCAGTCATCAAGTTGTCGGGCCGCCG
>CAJDWN010000127.1_pt1 | contig 10499 bp, 8 predicted proteins | sample 7391581 | NCBI WGS metagenome assembly CAJDWN01 (sample SAMEA7055736, study PRJEB34461) | soil metagenome | biome: terrestrial ecosystem; feature: Peninsula; material: soil | place: Antarctica | collected 2016 | reverse complement strand
ATTCAGTCCGGTGGTACGTGGCGTACCGCCAAATTCGCGCAGTTCGCGCAGCATGTCAATGGCGCTCATGGCGTCCTCCTCAAAATTCTGGCGCTGCCGTTGTTCTGTACTCTGGGCTATGCGCTAAGTGGTTAAAGTACAAGGAAAAGAGCCTGCCATCTTATCATGCAGCATGGTGTTCCGTAACCCCCATGGGAGTGAATGAAGTGCCCAAATGCGGGCCGTATGCTCGTAGGCCTGCTCAAGGAGCACAGCGAGGAAGAGGGGTGATCGCTGGCCGGAATCGGGCGACATGCTACGCCGGTTCCATCGCTGTGCTTCTTGAACCCGAAGTGACGCTTGTCATTATCGATGGGTGATGCCGAGGACTGAGAATTCTTCGGTCTTGTAGCCATGATAGTGGTCGAGGAGGACCACCCATGGCTCAAGCATACGAAAACGTTGCCAGTCTGAACGCCGTCAGCATCAATTACGGTAAATTGCGCGCGCTCGATGGCATTAATCTGGAGATCCGGCGCGGGCAATTATTGTCAGTGCTCGGCCCCAATGGTGCCGGCAAGAGCACCGCGATCAGTCTTTTGTTGGGACTGCTCCGGCCCGATCAGGGCACGGTACGCTTGTTTGGCGATGACCCTCGGCGGATTCGTGCACGGCGTCGCATTGGCGTGATGCTGCAATCGGGGCAATTGCCCGAGACATTGCGCGTCGCCGAGCTGTTGCGTCTCACCGCAAGCTACTACCCGCGACCGCGGAGTCTTGAGGAAAGCGCTGCGGTGGCGGGTATCGAGGATCTGTTGGGTCGTCCCTACGGGAAGCTGTCCGGTGGCCAGCAACGGCGTGTGCAGTTTGCGCTGGCCTTGTGCGGTCGTCCGGAGCTGCTGTTTCTGGATGAGCCAACGGTCGGCATGGACATCGAGGCGCGGCAGAAGTTGTGGCAGGCCATGCGCAGCCTGGTCGCCGAGGGCTGCTCGGTATTGTTGACCACCCATTACCTGGAAGAGGCCGAGGCGCTTTCGCAGCGGGTAGTGGTCTTGGGTCATGGGCGGGTGTTGAGCGAAGGCAGCGTGGATGAGCTGCGCGCGCGGGTGGCTTTGTCCAGTATTCGTTGCCGTACGCAGTTGGATCCATCTCTGGTGGCTGCCTGGCCCGAGGTTCGTGAGGTGAGCCGCGACGGGCAGCACCTGAAGCTGATCAGTGGCCAGCCCGAGCAAGTCGTGCGTCAACTGCTGGAGGCGGACCGCGGCCTGGCTGATCTGGAAGTGCGCCGCGCCGGACTCGCCGAGGCCTTCACCGACCTCACTCGTGAAGATGATGCCAAGAAGGAGGCTGCGTGATGAATGCAATAACCCTGCCTGATGTTCCTGCGGTCGGCATGAGCCGGGGCCGCGTGATCGGCGCCTACCTGGCTGAAATCCATTGCGAATGCCTGCGCTATCTGCGTAATCCCGGCTTCATGTTGCCATTGATGTTATTTCCCGCCGTGTTCTATCTGATGTTCGGCGTACTCATGTCCTTGTCTACTGACGGCTCCGCTTCGCGTTACCTGCTCGCAAGCTATGGCGCCTTTGGCATCATGGGCACCGGTTTGTTCGGATTCGGCGTGTCGCTCGCACTGGAGCGTGACGGCGGATTGCTGACACTCAAGCGCGCCTTGCCGGTGCCTCCGGGAGCCTACCTGCTGGGCAAAATGGTGATGGCCATGATGACAGCAGCCTTGGTCGTCACCGAGTTGCTGTTGTTGGGGGCCTTCTTTGGCCATGTGGAACTGAGCCTGATACAGATTGTGGCGATGCTGACGTGTGGCATTGTCGGCGTGCTGCCGTTTTGTGCGCTGGGCATGCTTATCGGCACGCTGATCAAGGGTCAGGGAGCGCCCGGGTTGCTGAATCTTGTCTACCTGCCGATGGCCTTTCTGAGTGGCCTCTGGATTCCCTTGACGATGATGCCGAAAATCGTGTCGCAGGTCGCGCCGATCTTCCCCAGCTACCATCTCAACCAGATCATGCAGCAGGCCGTGGGGTTCAACGGTGGGTCCATCATGATCCCCAGCCTGGTCTTGGTGATCTGCGCTGTCGTATTTTTGACACTGGCAGTGTGGCGGCTGCGTCGCAATGGGTGAGTCGGTATCAGGCTTTTGGGATAGCATTGCCCCATGACAGGGAAACTATCAAAGCGCATCGTTCCAAGGTTCCTGCGGCCCAGCGCGGATTCGCTGTGGGCGCAAATGCAGCGCACCAGCACCAATCCGAGTCTGCACCTGCTAAATATCCTTTGGTCGCTGTGGGTACTGGCAACATTGTTTTTCGACCCGCACGTAGGCAGGTCTTTCTGGCTGTCGCTCGCTATCGGCTACCCACTGTTTCTATTGCTCTTTGCACTGGTACATGTTCGTCCCTTGGACGAAGTGCGCGTCTACGCAGGTCTGATCGGCTTGCTGGCCTTCGTGTCGATGTTGTGGAACCCTGCAGCATGGAGCTATGCGGTTTTTGCTTGCGTCTATACCGGCATGGCGTGCGTGCAGTCGCCGCGTGTGGGAATACTCAGAATCATGATGATTCAGGCTGTGCTGGTGGTGCTGGCATGGTGGCTCAACTGGCCCTGGTTCGTCATGCTGATGGCCGTTGGCGTCTGCACCAGTAGTGGGCTTGGCGCAATGTTTGGCTACATGAGCCAGATGCGCAATCTTGAGTTGCGCTATACGCACGAAGAGGTTCGGCGCTTGGCTGCGGCGACCGAGCGCGAACGCATTGGCCGTGATCTGCACGATCTACTGGGGCACACGCTTTCGCTGATTACCCTCAAGTTGGAACTATCCCGTCGACTGTTCGATCGTGACCGTGTGGGAGCACGTCGCGAGCTGGAGGAGGCCGAGAAAGTGGCGCGCCAAGCCTTGGCCGAGGTGCGATCAGCGGTTACCGGTATCCGCGCCACTGACTTGGCTGCGGAACTGGCCTCAGCGCGGGTGATTCTGGAATGTTCGGGTATCGCTCTGGAATCGACCGAATCCGTACCAGGCATGCCGCAAGAGATAGAGCGAAATCTGGCGCTGGTACTGCGTGAGGCAGTGACGAATATCGTGCGCCATGCGCGTGCGCGCGCCGTGACCCTGCACATTGAAGACGTCGGTGGTAGCGTGTGCTTGACGATAATCGATGATGGTCGGGGCGGCATCAACACCAAAGGCAATGGCCTGAACGGCATGCGCGAGCGCCTGCGCGCAGTGGACGGCGCTCTGCGCATCGACTCGCCGCGTGGTGGCGGCAGCAAGCTTGAGGTGTTGGTTCCGTTGCGTCCCATTCTTGATGCCGAGACCTTGTCCGAGGACCTGGTAGGTCGTTCTCGCCATCTTGTGGAGCGCCGCGCATGATCCGCGTTCTGCTGGCCGAGGATCAGGGCATGGTGCTGGGTGCACTGTCGGCGCTGTTGCAACTGGAGTCAGATATCGAAGTGCTGGCTGCTGTCGGTGATGGTGAAACGGCGTGGCGTGAAATTGAACGTGATCGGCCCGATGTGCTGGTGACCGATATCGAGATGCCCGGGATGACCGGTCTGGAACTGGCACAGCGTATCAAGCGGCATGAGCTGCCGATCAAGGTCGTCATCGTGACTACCTTCGCGCGGCCCGGTTTTCTGCGCCGTGCTCTGGATGCTGGCGTCAATGGCTACCTGCTGAAAGACGCGCCAGCCGAACAGCTGGCAGACGCGATACGCACCGTGCATCGGGGTGGTCGCGCCATCGACCCGGAACTGGCCCTGGAAGCCTGGTCAGAGGCCGACCCGCTCAATGATCGTGAGCGCCATGTCTTGCGTTTGGCCGGCGCCGGCAAATCGGCGGGTGATATTGCCGCGCAGTTGAACCTCTCCCACGGCACCGTGCGCAACTACCTGTCTGAAGCTATCGGCAAGCTGGGCGTCAGCAACCGTATAGAGGCCTACCGCCTGGCGCGACAGAAAGGGTGGTTGTGATGGCCGGGAAGCGTTGAGCAGGAAGCAGGAAGCGGGGTTCAGTGTTCGGGGGGTCTTGGTCCGGGGACGAAGTGCGAGACAGTCTGGTTGTTGCCAGAATACCTCTCCCCTTGCTCGCAGGGGGGGATTGAGAGGGGGTTGTCCGGATTTGCCGCACGCTTGAAAGCCACTTGGTGTGTAGAGAGGCACCGCAGCAAACCCATCCCCACCCCGGCCCCTTAGTCCTCAATCCAGCCTGTATAGTCTGGCGCCATGAATAGACGAACCGTTTCTCTGGCCTGTGTGGCCACACTAGCCCTGATGTGCACTTCCATGGCCACCGCAGCCGATTCTGCGCGTGCAGGTCTGGAGAAGTTCACCCACGATATTCACTCGCTGTCGTGCAGTTTTGTACAGCAGGTTACCGACGCGCGCGGTGAGCTCCAGTCTGACGTGCAGGGCACGCTGGCGCTGGAGTCGCCGCGTCAGTTCCGCTGGCATACACATTCGCCACAAGAACAGCTGATCGTGGCCGATGGCGCGCGCGTGTGGATCTATGATCCGGAGCTCGAGCAGGTCACGGTGAGGCATCAGTCCGCAGCCGAGGCCCACAGTCCCTTGACCGTGCTCACCGACCTGTCGCGTCTGGACAAGGATTTCACCGTTACCGAGCCGGGCCAGCGCGACGGTCTGAACTGGTTGCGACTGACCCCCAAAGGCGAGGACACGCAGTTTGAGTTTGCGGAAATCGGCATGGCTGAGGATACACCGCAACAGATGGTGTTTACCGACACCTTGGGTGGCCAGTCGCGAATCACGTTCAGTGACTGGCAGCGCAACCCCAAGCTGCCAGCCGGAACGTTTCAATTCACGCCGCCCGAAGGCGCGGACGTGGTGGGTGACAAGGTCGAGGTACCGCAAATCCGGGGTACGGGCGATTGACACCCTCGTGGGTCTTTGGCTCCTGAGCCGCGACCCACGATTCGATCAGAGGCTTCTTTGTCAGGGTTCGGAAAGCTGTCCGGGCAAGCGCTCGGCGCGCTGGTCGACACCCGCCTGGTGCAGTGTCAGGGCGATGATTTTGTCGTCAGTGTCGCGCTCGAAATCGATCTTTGCATCCACCACACGGTAGAAAAAGCGGTCTCGGGCACTGGCGTAGATCGGAAATGCTTGCTGTCCGGTCAGTTGAGCCATGATCTGCCCATCTTTGATGGTGATATCGAACACCATGGTCTTGTTGAGCCGGTACCGGTTTCAGCGTGATTGATTGCGGGCCACTGTCAGCATCATCGGCGCTGAGGCGTGGCGCGGGATGATCGCCATTCTGGTGCAGAACCAGGCTACTGATCTTGCCGGGGGCATCGCGCTTGAATGTGAGGCTGATGTCGGCGACCTTGGCGAAGAACTCATCGCGTGCACTGGCGTACATGGGTATCGGGCCTTGTCCGGTGGCTTGGGCATAGAGTTGGTCATCGTCAGAAAACACCTTCAGGATGAATCCGGGGGCAAGGCGGTAGCTGCCGGTGTACTCGTCCAGAGCGGCCTTGTCCAAACCCACCTGTTTGCGCACAGGTGCCAGCGGAGCATCGTCCAACAAAGCCGCAAAACCCAGATCGTCGACGGAGCTGGCGATATTGGTGAGGATCACCACGCCGCGCGAACCATCCTTGCGGAAACCCATGAAGCTTGCGTAGCCCCCGGTCATGCCGTTGTGCCATAGAACGTCGCCGCCTGTATCAGGACGGGTCATCCACACCAGGCCGATGCGCTGCCCGCCTTTGGCGTCGGCGCGAGGGCTGTGTGCAAGCTGCATGGCAGCGTGGAGAGGCGTCGTCGTGACACCCATATTCGCTTGGAGATAACGCAGCATGTCGCCACCGGTACTCTCGATGGCACCGGCGCCGGCCAGTGCGTCCAAATTCCAGACGTCCGCGGGTTTGCCACTGGCATCATGTCCCTGTGCCAGCCGCTCGCGCATCGCATCATTCAGTGATGTAGCGCTGGAGTTCATGCCAAGCGGGTGGAAAATTTGCTTCTGCAGGAGCGCGTTGTAGGACATGCCAGCGTGCTGCGCCAGCGCGTAGCCCAGCAGACCAACGCCCAGGTTGGAGTATTCATAGCTGCTGCCCGGATCGCGTGGCAATGTGTAGCCAGCCAGGAACGTCTTCAGTTTCTTGCCGTCGTAGTCAGCATAAGGGTTCTGCATATCAGTCGGAGCAAGGTTGCCCGGCAGGCGTGGCAGCCCGGAATGCTGTGTGGCGAGGTTGCCCAGCGTGATGAACTTGCCGTCATGCGTTGGGACCGTGAATCCCGGCAGCAGCTTTGCAACGGGTTCATCCAGCTTCAATTGGTTCTGCTGCACGGCGTGTGCCAACAAAGTGGCGGTGAAGGTTTTGGTTACCGATCCGATCGAGAATACAGTGTCGGCATCGGGCGCCTGTCCGTTCGTCAGCTTTCCAAATCCGTAGACATGGCTTTTCTTGCCGTTGACCACGGCCACCACCATGGCTGGGTACTCGCCTGCGGCGATCCGGTCGTGGATGCCCTGCTCTACCCGAGTTGGCAGCACGTCAGAGGGTGCAGGTACAGCGGCCATGACAAGCAATGGCAACATGGCGAGTAATGCTGGAAGGCGTCTCATTTGTGATCTCCGCTTGCGTCGGTATTGTTTTCGGAACCGTGCAGAATACGTTCCAGTTGTGCGGCTTGCAATACAAGATCGGTGATGGTGCGGCGGGGGCCGTAGGAGAAACCCCAGAGCCACAGCACCGTCATGCCCAGAATCAGGAACAGGGATGTACCGCCGGCGCTCGGTGCTCCCCACGCCATTGCAAATACGAAGCCGATGCCGAACGGTAGCCAGAATGTCCATCGAAGAGCACGAAAATAGGTGATCTCACGTCGAACAAGGCGCTGACAGGCCTCGAGATGTGTCATCAACGGTGCATCCGGGCTCGGGGGATCGCCGTTGCGGATGTGCCAAAGGCCGGTCAGGCAGACCAGCATGCTTGCCGCCCACAACGCGAGGGCCACGCGCATGCCGGGCCACACGACGCCCGGCAACAGCGTCACACTCGCCAGCATTGCCAGCGTCAGAGCGAATGCAGCACTACCGTAGATACGGCGCATGAGTGCCTCGCGCTGGTAGCGGCGTGCCTGGTCATGGGTCTCGCGGGTAGCGCGGTCCAGTTCAGCGGGTCCGGCAGGCGCCAGGACACTGGCTTGCCACGCCGTTTCCAATTGTTCGAAGTTCATGACGGATCCTCCACATAGCTTTGGTTGAAACGGTGTTTGATGCGGTTCAGGCGAATGCCTACAGCGTTGGCGCTGAGCCCGGTGACGTCAGCGATATCGGTGTATGACAAGTTGTCCAGTGACAGCATCAGTACCGCGCGATCTATCGGTTCAAGCGTAGAAAGGAAACTCTCCAGCAGCGCCATGCCGTCGACTGGCTCGCCGACACTGGCAGGCGTCAGAGGTATCAGCTCGGCATGAGCCATGGCACGTGTGACCGGTTGCGTGTAGTGCTTGCGCAAGGCGCCCAAAGCAGTATTCAGAGCAATCCGGTAAACCCAGGTAGAACGTTTGGATCGTCCTTCAAATCCTGGCAGCGCACGCCATATCTGGAAAAGAATCTCTTGCAGCAGGTCTTCGTGTTCACCTTGACGCGCGTAGCTGCGCGCAAGCCGCATGAGTCGGCCGTACTCAGCTTCCAGCAACGTGCGAAAGCATTGCTCCAGCTCTTGCTTTCCGGGGTTCGGCATGGGCGGATCCTGTAAACATGGCGTGACAAAGCCGGGATTCAAAATCAATGGTCGTTATCTAATAGGTTGCGCAATCGGGTCAAAACTTTCCTGCCGGCCATGCCAAGGGCAAAAATGGGGCTTTCGTGTGCTTGCAACTAGATCGGGTGCCAGGGAAGTCATGGATATCTGCAGATTGCCACCGCTCTGGTTCTCGGTACACTGCGTGGTCGGGATGGGATAGGCAGGGCGTGATGGGTAGTTATATCGGATGGATGTTGGTGGGCGCCATTGTGGGGCTTGCCGCCGGCCACAGTGTTTTTGCCATGTTGGTGGGCGTTGCGTTTGCCTGGTTGGGTGCCCGGCTGGCGGTCTTGTCCCGCGAAGTCGGTGCGCTGCGGCAAAAGCTGGAACAGAGCGGCGTGCGCGAGGAGCGCGCTGTGGACGCAGCGGCTGCGGCCGACGTAGCCGTTTCCGAAGTACCGCCAGCACCCGTTGTGACAACAAAGGCCGTGGCGCCACCCGCGCCCTGGCAGGAAGTTGAAGCTTCCACCGAACTGTATTCAGCGGAGAAGCTCCACACGCCTGTTCGTCAAGTCGAAGAGCCTGTAACCGAGCCGACGACAAGCGCTGCGCCCATGTTTCCTTCGGTACCCAGTGCTCCATCGGGGCTCGAGCGCGCGCTGGCGCAGGCGTGGCGCTGGCTCAGCACCGGCAACGTACCGGTCAAAGTCGGCATGCTGGTAATTTTTGTGGGTGTGGCGGCGGCCCTGAAATATGCCTCGGACATCGGCTTGCTGCACGCGCCGATCAGCGTGCGTCTCAGCTTGATCGCAGTCGCCGCCATGGTCGCGCTGGTGTTCGGTTGGCGTCAGCGCACGCAGCGGCGCGTGTTTGCCTTGTCTTTGCAGGGCGGCGCCATCGGCGTGCTGGTGATGACGGTGTTTGCGGCATTTCGTTTGTATCATCTTATCCCGCCGCTTCCCGCATTCGTGTTGCTGGTGGTACTGGTGGGCGGAATCGGTCTGCTCGCCGTATTGCAAGATGCGATCGCTCTGGCAGTGCTGGGCCTGTTGGCTGGCTTTGCCGCGCCGATCCTTGTTTCCACGGGGCAGGGCAGCCACGTGGTGTTGTTCAGTTACTACGCCCTGCTTAACCTGGCCATCTTCGGCATCGCCTGGTGGCGCTCGTGGCGGATACTGAATGTGCTCGGATTTGTGGCCACTTTTGGCGTTGCCACGGCTTGGGGTGTGTTGAGCTACAGGCCGGAGCAGTTCGCCAGCACCGAGCCATTTTTGATTCTTAATTTCCTGTTCTATCTGGCTATTCCCTGGCTGTATCTGCGGCGCCCGGCCAAGGGGCCGCAACGGGTCATGGATGGCGCGCTGCTGTTCGGTAACCCCCTGATCAGTGTGTTGTTGCAGGGCGCACTATTACGCTGGGATGCGCATGCGCTGGCGATTTCGACTCTGGTGGTCGCGGTGATCTATCTCGTCATTGCCTACGCTGCTCGCAGACAAAAAGACCTGGGTTTGCTTCGTGATGCCTGGGCGATACTGGCGATAACGTTCGCTACGCTCACAGTGCCTTTGGCATTCGGTGCGCAGCTGACCGGCAGCATCCTTGCGCTGGAGGGTGCGGGAATGGTGTGGCTGAGCTTCCGACAGCAGCGTGTATGGGCACGCTGGGGTGGGCTGGGCTTGCAGTTATTCGCGGTACTGGCACTGTTGCTGGGGCGCGCGGCACATCCTGAAGCGGGGTCGATGCCGATACTCAATGGCGATTTCTTGTCCATGCTATTTGTCGTGATTGCGGGTTTGGCCAGCTGCGCGTTGTATGCGCGTCGTGGCGACGATTCGGTCGCGCACCGGCAGTTGGCTGTTGTGCTGTTCATTTGGGGAATGCTGTGGTGGTTCTACGCGGTGACGACAGAGATTGCGCGATTCGTAGCTTGGGACACACGCTGGCCTGTCTGGATGGCGGTACTGGCCGTCACGGCTTGGCTTTCGGCCGAGGTCGTGCGACGGCGTCCCATGCATGAACTGGGGCGCTGGATTGCTTTCAACGTAGCGCTCATGTTGCTAGCCATACTGCCCTTGTTGCTGTGGGCCTGGTCCGCACAACAACAGCCCTTGTGGGGCTGGGCGCTGGCAAGTGTGGTGCTGGCCGCCATTCTCGGCTGGCGCACCTTGATTTGTATGCGCAGCGAAGAACTACCTGCCGCACTGGCGCAGTTGGCGTGGCTGTGGCGTTGGGGTCTGATCGGGGTGGTGGCGATTGGCGTGGCCTTGCATGAAGTCTCGATTGCGCCATCGTGGAAGGTGCTTTTGTCGTCGCTGCCGGCCCTGTTGCTGTTTGCGCTGGCGCTGCGTCGCCCGGGCTTGATTGCCCCGCCGTTACCCAAACGGGTGGATGGCTGGCGCGAGGCTCTTTTGTATTCGCTGTTATTGGTAGCCATCCCCGTCGCCTACCGCGCCTTCCTGGGTGGTGGGGATGCCTGGCCCCTGCCATTTGTACCCTTGCTCAACCCGACTGATATTTTGCTACTATTGATCGGCCTGGGCGTGTTTGCATGGCTGAGTCATTCTGCAGCGTCGGAATCACTGCGTCAGCAACGGGCGGCCATCGTCGGTGTGTTTGTCTTGGTCTTGGTGACCAGCGCCACCTTGCGTGGTGTGCATCAATTGGGTGCCGTGCCGTGGAATGTGCAGGCTTTGGGATCGTCCAGTCTGGCGCAGATGGCATTGACGCTGGTGTGGAGCGTGATGGGGTTGCTGGCCTGGGTGCTCGGATCGCGGCGTGGACGACGGT
>CAJDWN010000112.1_pt1 | contig 10584 bp, 8 predicted proteins | sample 7391581 | NCBI WGS metagenome assembly CAJDWN01 (sample SAMEA7055736, study PRJEB34461) | soil metagenome | biome: terrestrial ecosystem; feature: Peninsula; material: soil | place: Antarctica | collected 2016 | reverse complement strand
CCTGCATATCAGCTCGCGAATTCATCGATCACGTACGCACCCACCTTGCCAAGGTTCAACATGCTTGAAGGCAGCTTCGCATGCAAGTCATTTGTCGGCAGATGGTGGCGTTTCGGGCAGTGTAGGGTGCTGCTGAGCACAGCGAAGCGCACCGTCAAACGACACCTTGCCTGAACGCCCACCGCCGCTGCTCGCATGGAGTGAGAGGGTATCGTTTGCGAGCCGCTGGCTCGCGTGCCATCGAACGCCCGAAGCGCCGGAATAATTGAGAAGATGTTGGTCGGGCGTGCCTGCTTCCACGTACCCGCGCAGAACCCCACCCCAGCCCTCCCCTGCGAGCAGGGAAGGGAGCGAAATAGCGCATTCTGCTACCCGCTACCACTGCGCAGGATAAGGGTCTATTCCAGATTACCTTGCAGCTTGCGGCACACCCAACGCAGCCAGCGCGTGCATCAGCCACTGCTGCTGCACACCCTGGCGGGTGTCGTAATCCTCACCCGAGTAGCCCCACCAGTCCCAGCAGGCTTTGGGGTTGAGTGGCGCAAATGTGGCGCGGGTCTGTGGGTATAAGACCGCAACCTTGTAGACGTCAGCCCAGCGATTGAAGCCGGCCTCGCGCACAAAGGTCTCACCCACGGTATCGGCATTCTGCTGGCAGCCATGGAACACCACCAACACGCCACACCGCTCCCCGGCCAGACACACCGCGGGCAGATAGACATAACCGTTGTCGGCCAGATAGGTATCGGAGAGGTCGCCGTTGAGTGCCTTCTGGCTGAAGGGCCGCAGCTCACCTTTGGCGGTGTCTGCCGAATTGGTCGCCTTGCCGTACAGATACGAGTAGATCGCGCCCGCCGCATCAAATCCGCAGTGGCCTAGATACGGGGATTCCGATTTGTCGCAGTTCTTGCCTTCTGTCACCAGCGGCAAGTTGTGGGCAAAATCGCGTTCGCCGTCCCATTGCACGCTCAGTGAATCCAGCGCGGGCATCCCCTTTTTCAATGCCGTGTAAAAATCCGCCGAATCGCGTGAGACTGACTCAGCTACGGTGTTGTCCTGACGACCATGCAATACATAAATATGATCGCCCGCCAACGCCGACAGCTCGCCCAGCTTGCCCTGCGTTGATCTCTGGCGGGCCACGTTGACCAGCCCCTCCACATCATTCGCCGGCTTGCCTTTCGTGCACGAAGAAAGCGCGCGCCCGAGGTCACCCTGAGCGCAACCGTATGGCCCACCAGCCACCAGCGCAGCACCGGAGAATATTTCGGGCCAGGCAAGGTGACTCTGGGTCGCCATATACGCACCAGACGACAAGCCTGCGACCACAACGCGCGCCGGATCGATGTCAAGTTTGGGCAGGTTTTCTACAGGCCCTTTCGCACAGGCAGCAAGAGCGGCAAAAGCCAGAGCAACGGTGAGCAATCTGGGGGAACGAATAGAGATGATTTTCATGATGTGGTCACGCTGAATACCGAGCTCTGGTTGTAGAGTGCTGCTGAGCGTAGCGAAGCGCACCGCCGACCTTAGAGAAGCTCGTTGATGGCGACACGCGTGCGCGTCCTTCGTCAGCACACCCTGCGGGGAGCAAAGTGCATCGTGGAGGCTCGCGCCAACTCCGGGCAACCCCCTCTCGGTCTCCCCCTACGAGCAGGGGGAGAGGTGATTACGGGTCCGTTCGACTGCGCTGCCAGCTCTAATTCCAGGCCTTGGCTTTTCCGAGTCCCGAGTCCCGCCTTTCAGGCTACTGAAAGAAGTTGTAGCGAGCGGTTACGTAATAGTTCCGTGGCCAGCCGTAGTAGGCCGTCTGGATATTGCCCACGCTGGAGAACTCCTGGGCATCGGTCATGTAGGTTTTATCGGTGAGATTGCGCACACCACCTCGGACCTGCCAATGGCCGTCGACCGAGTCGAACACCCCGAACAGACCCGATATCGTGTGAGCTTTCTGCATCAGGTTCGGGCGGTTATCGACGCTGAGCCAGTTGTCGGCACGATAGGACATGTCACCACCAAAGGTCAGCGCCGAGCCACCATCAAGATTGAACGTGTGCGTCGCGGCTACGCGTGCGGTCCACTTGGGTGCGAAGGCCACATGCGCATGCAGGTCGGCCAGCGTCGGATCGATCTCGGTACGCGGGTCGACAAAGCGGTCGTATTTCGCCTTCAGATAACCGACCTGAGCCTGCAAGCGAGTACTTTCGCCGACCAGGGTCGAGCCCTCGAACTCGATGCCCTCCATGGTCAGCTTGGCAGCGTTGAGCACTGGGAAGCTGAAGTTGGGTATGGCGTCGTTCGGGTTGGTTATTTCCGACACGCGTGCCTGGAAGTCCTTGTAGTTGCTGTGGAACACGGCAATATTGGCCAGTGCGCGGCTATCAGCCGAGCGCACCTTCACGCCCGCCTCATAGGTCCACACGTATTCAGGATCGAAGATTGGATCATCAGCCTCGACCTGAGAGTTGGCGCGCCCGTTGTAACCACCCGATTTGAAGCCACGGTTTGCCGAAACATAGCCCATGACCTGCGGCGTGAACTGTTTCTGCAGGCTGAGCGAGGGGGTCACCGCGCTCCAGCTGTGGCTGGTCGGATCGATCACCGCCTGCGGATCCGCAGTTGCCGCCTGGAATGGCGCACCGAAAAAGGCCGAAGTGGTGCGGAAATAATCTTTCTTTTCGTGCGTGTAGCGCACGCCGCCAGCCAAACTCCAGCCGTCCCCGAATTGCCAGTTGGCATGGCCGAAGCCGGCGTAGCTGGTGGTTTCCAGGTTGTCATCGATGGTACGCAGGAAATCCAGCGGTGTACCAAGGAAGGTCAGGAAGTCATCGGCATAGGCTTCCTGATGCGAAGGCACCTTTTCGTTGAGATAGTACAGGCCGAACACGGCTTGCAGGTTGTCACTGTTGTCATACTGGAACTGGAACTCCTGGCTGGTCTGCTTCTGACGCAACGCTACCAGGACGTCACCCAATTCGAACTCGGATGCGTCGATGTCGATATAGGCATCGGTGTCGAGCTTGCGGTAGGCGCTGATGCTTTTGAATTCCCAGTTCTGGTTGAGAACCCAGTTCATGTGCAGGTCCACGCCCTTGTGCGTCAGCTTCTGACCCTGGCCCGCCGTGAACGACGTGCGTGCGTGATAGTCCCACTTGCCCGTCGTCGGTAGCAGTAACAAGCCGCCACCACCGGCGAGGTCAGCACTGATCAGCGGCGCGGTGGGTCGGCCCATGGTCAGCGCCGTGTTCTGACGGGTGTAATCCATGGACAGAACGGCGTTGAAGTTTTCAGACGGATGGAAGTCCAGCTTGCCGCGTATCGACTTGGTGTCATCGTCGTTGAAGTGACGGCCGGTATCGGGATCGGTGACATAACCGTCATTCTTGAAAGTGCCTGCCGCGATGGAACCAGAGATCGTCTCGCCCAAGGGTCCGCTGAAATAAGCCTTGGTGTTGATGCGGCCATAGTCGCCCACGGTCAGCTCTACCGAGCCCTGAGCATAATCACTGGGTTTCTTGGTGATGATCTTGACCGCACCACCGGTGGAGTTCTTGCCATACAGGGTCCCCTGCGGACCACGCAGAACTTCCACATGATCGACATCGAACAGATCGACCAGCGAGCCGTTGATGCGCGAGTAATACACGTCATCCACGTAGAAGCCGACACCCGGATCAAAGGATTGCAGCGCATCGGGCTGGCCGATACCACGAATGAAGATGTTGACGTTGCCCGACGAGCCGCGGCCCTGGACAATGTTGAGGTTGGGGACCGAGCCCTGAAGGCCGTCAATGTTGACCGCTTGCATGTCCCTCATGTCTTCGGCACTGAAGGCGCTCACGGCGACCGGCACCTTTTCCAGACTTTCGCTGCGTCGACGCGCCGTGACCGTAATGGCGTCCAGCTCCTTGGCTTCGCGTTGCTCGGCCTCGGTTTTCCTCTGCGCGTCCTGGCTGGCGGTATCGACCGACTGGCTGGTCTGGCCGCTGTCTGCAGGCGATTGCGCGACGGCAGCGAATGAAACCAGCAGGGCGGAACTGATGGCAAGTGCAAGAATCTGACGTTTCATGATTTTGTCCCATACTCGAATAGGCGGCGCAAAGAATCCGTGAACATGCACGGAAACCTGTTTGATTTTCAGCCATCGTAGTCACCGGGGCCGCGCGCGACACTTGTACCTTGGTCCAGTGTCCTGTGAATTGCACAAAGCTGATACTCGGAACCCGACCTTCAACGGCAATGCTTGGCGCCGACAAGCCAATTTCTGTCATTCCCGTGCCGTGGGAATGACGGTTCCAGGTGATTGCCCTTGCGACTGAACCTGCCGATTCCGGGGACTTGCGGATGTCATTTTTGATTGTTCTGGCCGCACTGGCCTTTCTGATGCTGATGGCCTACCGCGGCCATAGCGTGATTCTGTTTGCGCCGATTGCAGCACTGGGTGCGGTGTTGCTGACCGACTCCTCGTTGGTGGCGCCCATGTTTACCGGCCTGTTCATGGCCAAGATGGTCGGTTTCCTGCAGTTGTACTTCCCGGTCTTCATGCTGGGAGCACTGTTCGGCAAGCTGATCGAAATTTCCGGATTTTCGAAATCCATCGTCGCCGCCACCATCGGCATTGTCGGGCGCAGCCGGGCGATTCTGTCGATCGTGCTGGTATGCGCCATCCTCACCTACGGCGGCGTATCGCTGTTCGTGGTGGTGTTTGCGGTGTATCCCTTCGCTGCCGAATTGTTTCGCCAATCCGATATTCCCAAGCGTCTTATCCCGGGCACCATCGCACTGGGCGCTTTCACCTTCACCATGGACGCGCTGCCGGGCACACCGCAGATCCAGAACATCATTCCGACCGCGTTTTTCGGCACCAACTCATGGGCCGCCCCGTGGCTGGGCACGCTGGGCGGTATATTCATTTTCGTTGTTGGCATGACGTATCTGGAGTGGCGTCGTCGCAGCGCCGCGCACAAGGGTGAGGGCTATAGCGGCGGAGCCGAGCTGGTCAACGAGCCCGCGCCATTCGAAGGCGGCAAGCTGGCCAATCCGTTGCTGGCAATTGCGCCGCTGGTCGTGGTGGGCGTGATCAACAAGCTGTTTACCGACTGGATCCCGCAGTGGTATGGCACCAGCACGGCATTTGCACCCTCGATCATGGGCAAAGCCGAGCCCGTGGTGCAAGAGGTGTCGAAGATCGGCGCGATCTGGGCTGTCGAAGCCGCTTTGCTCGCGGGCATTCTGTGCGTATTGGCTTTTGCCTGGCGGCCGGTCACAAAGCAATTCGCCAAGGGCAGCCAGGCCGCTATCGGTGGTGCCTTGCTGGCTTCGATGAATACGGCGTCCGAGTACGGCTTTGGCGCCGTGATCGCCGCCCTGCCCGGTTTCCGTACCGTAGCCGACGCGCTGCACTCGATCCCCAATCCGCTGGTCAATGAAGCCGTCACCGTCACCGCGATGGCCGGTATCACCGGCTCGGCATCAGGCGGTATGGGTATTGCTCTGGCGGCCATGTCTGACACCTTCATCGCCAACGCACACGCCGCCGGTATTCCACTGGAAGTTTTCCACCGCGTCGCAGCGATGGCTTCTGGCGGCATGGACACCCTGCCCCACAACGGCGCCGTAATCACCCTGCTGATGGTCACCGGCCTCACCCACCGCCAGGCCTACAAGGACATCTTCGCCATCACCATCATCAAGACCTTCGCGGTATTCGTGGTGATCGGCCTGTACTACCTCACCGGATTGTCATAAAAGTAGGAAGTACGGAGTGCGAAAGCGGGACGCAGGGAGCAGGCGATAAGCGGGGCGGGCTGAATGGTCGGGTCGTGACGTGTTTGCTCTTTTACTCATCACTTCCGTATTCGTCACGATGGTGACGGTGCGCTTCGCTGCGCTCAGCGTCAGCAAGTGAGTCATCCCAAGCCCCATTCCAATCAGCCACACCCACAACAACAAGGCAAGAACCAGCGGACGGGGGCCAAGCGCCCTGAGCTTGGCTACACGCGTTTCAAGGCCCAATGCAGCCATGGCAGCCGCCAAAGCCAGAGTGTCGATGGTGAGCAGCACGTCCTTCAGTGCGGGCGCAATATCGACCAGCGAATTGAAGGCTGCCACGCCCACGAAGACCAGCGCAAACCAGGGCACACTCATTTTTGGGCGTGCGCCTTCCACACTGGTTGCACTGCGTGCTTCGCTCCAACTCAGTATGAACAACACCGGTACCAACATCATCACGCGGGTCAGCTTGACGATCACGGCGGTGTCGGCCGTCTGCGGACTGACCGCGACACCGGCGGCCACTACCTGGGCCACCTCGTGCACGGTGGCACCTGTGAACAGGCCGAACTGACTCGCATCCAGGCTCAGGTGTCCATACATCCACGGGTAGACGAAAATGTCGATGGTGCCGAACAGCACCACGGTAGCCACGGCGATGGCCACCTTGCCGGGGTCGGCCCGCAGCACGCGCTCCATCGCCAGCACTGCGGCTGCCCCGCAGATCGCGCTACCGCCACTGACCAGGATGGCTGTGTGCCGGTCCAGACCCAACAGCCGCCGGCCGATCACGGTACCCAGCGTCAGCGTGCCACCCACGATGACCAGGTCTATCAACAAACCCTGCATACCCACCGCAGCGACCTGCTGAAAGCTGATGCGCAGCCCGTACAGGATCACGCCCAGGCGCAAGAGCTTCTGCTGTGCGGTGATCACGCCGGGTATCAACACGGCCGGCAGTCGCTCGCCGAAAACGTTTCCCAACACCATGCCGAATATGATGGCGAGGGTCAGCGCACTGACGTGCCAACTGGCCAGCCATGGCGAGCCGGACAACCACAATCCTCCCAGGCCCAAGCCCAGCGCCAGCGCCAGGCCCGGCAGTTGGCGCTTCAGTGCGTCGAAAAAATTACCTCGTCTCGGTGCCAGATCGGTCTCGGCGGCCTTTACCTGTCCCATGTCGCGTCTCCGCTAGTCAACGCGCGCAGTATCGGCTTGACCTGGAAATCAGTCCAATAGATATAATTAATCTTCCATATCACTTTTTTTGATATGCTAGATCGATCATGCATTCAGTCTCCCCTCGCCAGTTGCAGGTATTCGTGGCCATCGTCCGCGCGGGCAGTGTCAGTGCGGCCGCAAAACGGATACACCTGAGTCAACCGGCAGCCAGCATGGCTCTGGGTCAACTGGAGCAGACACTCGGCTATCCGTTGTTCGATCGCACACCGCGCCAGCTTGCACTCAATGCCAGGGGCCGCGAACTTCTACCGCGTGCGGCGGACATACTTGATCGCCTGGACGCCTTTGCCGAACGCGACGACAACAGCCCAGTCACTGGCGAACTGCGCGTGGGCACCAGCAATACGGTGGGCAACTATCGTGTGGCCGAACTGTTGGGCCCATTCGTGGGCGAGCATCCCCAGATCAGCATCGAGGTCGAGATCGGTAACACCGACCAGATAGTGGCTGATGTCTTGGCGCAACAGCTGGACGTCGCCTGCGTCGAGGACTTGCCCCATCACCCTGAACTGGTGGTCTCACTTTGGCGCCAGGACTCGTTGGCCGTTTGCGTTGGGCCCGATCACCACTTGGCCGGCCGCAAGCGCTTGCGAGCGAAAGACCTGGGCGACGAGCGGTGTTGCCTCCGGGCCAGACGGTGCTCGAACTGAGCCAGACCGAAGCCATCAAACAAGCCGTGATTGCCGGTCTTGGTATCGCCCTGCTGCCACGGGTCGCCGTGCAGGAAGCGGTAGACGGCAATCGACTGGTGGCTCTGACCACGCCTTTTCTGGATCTTGAGCGCCCTCTGTCGCTACTCATGCATCGTCAGCGATATCGCAGCCGGGCGTTGCGGGCGTTCCTCGCAGTAGTGAGTGGAGAGCGGAAGTAGGAAGTTGGAAGTAGGTTACTGCTGATTGGTCGTGCGTCGATGTATTGGCTCCCCTGCTCCCCGATTCTCTGCTTTCCGCTAGCAGCTAACCATTCATGCACAGCACAGCAATTCAGGTTAAAATGTCCGACTGCCTTTCTCATGGAGCCGCGGGTTCTCTCGCGCCGATTTCTGATGTCTCTCGAAAACCTCCGCAATATCGCTATCGTTGCCCACGTCGACCATGGCAAAACCACTCTGGTCAACCAGCTACTGCGCCAGTCGCAGACATTGGGTGAGCGTGAAGTGCTCCCTGACCGGGCGATGGACTCCAACGACCAGGAGCGCGAGCGCGGCATCACGATTCTGGCCAAAAACACCGCGATCTCCTGGAACGGCAATCGCATCAACATCGTCGATACCCCTGGCCATGCCGATTTTGGTGGCGAGGTCGAGCGCGTCCTGTCGATGGTGGACTCGGTATTGCTGCTGGTCGACGCTATGGACGGGCCCATGCCACAGACCCGCTTCGTGACCGAGAAGGCGTTCGAGATGGGCTTCAAGCCAATCGTGGTGATCAACAAGGTTGACCGGCCCGGCGCACGGCCAGACTGGGTTTTGAATGCGACGTTTGACTTGTTCGACCGCCTCGGTGCCAGCGAGGAACAACTGGACTTTCCTGTCGTCTACGCTTCGGCATTGAATGGCTATGCGGGCCTGAATGCGGACGTGAGCGATGGCGACATGACGCCGCTGTTCGAGGCCATCATGCAGCATGTAGCTCCGCCGGCGGTTGATCCTGACGGCGACTTCCAGATGCGTATCAGCCAACTTGATTACTCAAGTTATGTGGGCCTGATTGGCATCGGGCGCATCCAGCGTGGCAGCGTGCATACCAAAATGCCGGTATCGATCGTGGATCGTCATGGCAAGAAACGACAGGGCAAGATACTCGAGGTGCTGGGTTTCATGGGCCTGGAGCGACGTGAAGTCGCGAAAGCCGAGGCAGGGGATATCGTCGCCATCTCCGGTATCGACCAACTAGGCATTTCGGACACGATTTGTGCCGTCGACAATCCCGAGGCGTTACCGGCCCTGACAGTCGATGAGCCGACCATTTCAATGACCTTTCAGGTCAACAACTCGCCTTTCGCCGGAGACAAGGAACACAGTGGTGGCAAGTTCCTGACCAGTCGCCAGCTTCGCGAACGCCTGACACGCGAGACCTTGCACAATGTGGCCCTGCGGGTGGAGGACACCGCCGACCCTGATCGCCTCAGGGTGTCCGGGCGTGGTGAACTGCACCTGTCCGTTTTGATCGAAACCATGCGCCGCGAGGGCTACGAGCTGGCCGTATCGCGCCCGGAAGTGATCGTGCGGGAAGTCGACGGCAAGCAGCAAGAGCCGTGGGAACAACTGGTGGTGGATCTCGACCAACCCTACCAGGGTGGTGTCATGGAGCGTCTTGGCGCACGCAAGGGAAAGCTCAAGGACATGCAGCCCGACGGCAAGGGCCGCGTGCGTCTCGAGTACCTGATTCCGGCACGTGGCCTGATCGGATTCCAGACTGAATTCAAGACGATTACCGCGGGCACCGGCCTGCTTTTCCACATTTTTGACCACTACGGTCCGAGCGCCGAAGGCGACATCGCCAAACGCAGCAATGGGGTGATGATTTCCAACGCTACCGGCACCGCTCCAGCCTATGCGCTGTGGAATCTGCAGGACCGTGGGCGTATGCTGATCGACGCCAACACGCCCGTCTACGAAGGCCAACTGGTCGGTATCCATGCCAAAGACAACGACCTGACCGTCAATGCACTGCGCGCCAAGCAGTTGACCAACGTGCGCGCCTCAGGCAAGGATGATGCGCTCAGCCTGGTTCCGTACGTAAGGATGTCACTGGAACAAGCGCTGGAGTTTATCGAGGACGACGAACTGGTGGAAGTCACGCCGAAAGGCATCCGTCTGCGCAAAAGGCATCTCACCGAAAACGACCGCAAGCGCGCCTCACGGCACGCAGCATAGGTTCTATCAGAAGCTGGGATAGAGAACTGCAGGGTGCGTTGACGGAGGAAGCACACGCATCCTGGCTGACTTTTCTCTCCCACGCTAATGGGGAAGGGCTGGTTGGGCCGCCGTCTCGCAGCATTGCGTCGAGCCCGAACAACCCCCTGTCGATCTCCCCTGCAAGCAAGGGGAGAAGAGTCTCGGCAGCACTCAACTGCTCCGCAGTCCGTCCGCTCCGCGGCTTGCTTCCGTCACTCAATCGCCATCTGCTGATAACGCTCGGCCAGGAAGTCCACCAGTTGCCTGACTGCGGGTAACATGCCGCGGCGTGACGAAAACACGGCGTGCACCACACCGGTGGGCAAGGCCCACTCAGGCAGTACGCGCTCAAGAGCATCGGAGTCAAGCGATTCACGGATCGCCATTACTGGAAGCTGTACGACACCCGAGCCAGCAAGTGCAGCCTGGCGCAACGCCTGCATGTTGTCGGTGATCAGACGGGGTCTGTGACGCACAAGTTGTTCATCGCCTTGGTCATTGTGCAATCGCCACTGCTGGTGCGCTTGCAGGGTTTTGGTAGCCAGACTGGGCAGCTGCGATAGATCCGAAGGCACGCGCGGGCGGCCCAATTGGTCCAGTAATGCAGGGGTGGCCACAAGGATCTGGCGGCTCTCGCCGAGATTTCTCATCACCAACTCACTGTCTTCGAGTGG
>CAJDWN010000037.1_pt1 | contig 10651 bp, 9 predicted proteins | sample 7391581 | NCBI WGS metagenome assembly CAJDWN01 (sample SAMEA7055736, study PRJEB34461) | soil metagenome | biome: terrestrial ecosystem; feature: Peninsula; material: soil | place: Antarctica | collected 2016 | reverse complement strand
CGACCCGGCCTTCAAGGAAGGCGATGCCGTGCTGTGCACGGGTTGCGGTCTTTCCGAAACACGCGACGGCGGTTTTGCGGAGATGATCCGGCTACCCGCCCAATGGACGATTCCACTACCCGATGGTCTGAGCCTGCGCGAGTCCATGGCCATCGGCACTGCCGGCTTTACTGCGGCGCTGGCGCTATATCGGATGCTGCAGAACGACCAGCAGCCAGACATGGGGCCTATTGTGGTCACCGGTGCCAGTGGCGGTGTCGGGTCTTTGGCTCTGGATATCTTTACCCGCGCCGGCTTCGAGGTGCAAGCCATTACCGGCTCGGTGGACAAGTTCGACTATCTGCAGCAACTGGGTGCTACGCAATGCATTTCGCGGCACGATCTGTACTGGGGTCAGCGCCCTCTGGAAACGGCCCGCTGGGCTGGTGCGGTGGACAGCGTCGGCAGCGAAATGTTGGCCGGATTGACACGCGTCATCAAACCCTACGGCAACATCGCAAGTTGCGGACTGGTGGCCGGGCATGATCTTGCAACGACGGTAATGCCCTTTATCATTCGTGGCATCAGCCTGCTGGGTATCGCCTCCGCCGGCACCGCGCGGCCGGTCCGAGAAGCCATCTGGCAGCATCTGGCCAGCGACTGGAAACCTGAGCATCTGGATCTCATCGCAAGCCAGGAAGTTGACCTGGAGGGTCTGCCGGAAGTCTTCGAAAAGCTACTCGACGGCGATGCAGCACCGCGTACCGTGGTCCGAATAACGGCTCGAAACTGAGTCATCCAATTTCTCACGTGCAACCTCTATACTACTGATTCATATTATATTTTGTACAAAGCCAGCCAATTCTTCCGTGTCGAGGCTGGACAGAACCTGTACACCGAATACAATGCCCCTATTGTCTCGTTCCGAATTACCACGGACCAGCCCAAGGATTTACCACATGGCACGCATACTCATTGTTGACGACTCACCCTCCCAGTTGATCGGACTAAAGCGGGTCGTGGAAAAGCTGGGCCACGAAGCCTTCACCGCTGAAGATGGTGCCGCCGGCGTCGAAGCCGCGCGAACCGAGTTGCCTGACCTGATCCTGATGGACGTGGTCATGCCTAACCTCAATGGTTTCCAGGCGACACGCACTATTACCCGTGACGACGCCACCAAGCACATTCCCATCGTGCTGGTGACCACCAAGGATCAGGAGACGGATCGTGTATGGGGCACGCGCCAAGGTGCCAAGGCCTACGTCACCAAGCCGATCGACGAAGCAGAACTGTCTAAAACCATCAACGAGCTGCTCGGAAGCTGAGCCAGCGTGCCGGGGCGTTTGCCCTGCCTTGGGGAATCGCCTGCACGCAGGCGAATATCATGTGTGCCGGCGGATTCATCGTGGCGTTATTGGCGTGGTGCGAAGTCCGGGAAAGCCTTCTCAAGGGCCTCGTAAGCGGCCTTGTCTTCGTCGGTCTTTGCTTCCGGTACGCTGATTTCCAGCGTCACCAGTTGGTTACCCGGCGTTTTGCCAGGCAGGCCCTTGCCCTTCAAACGCAATTTGCGTCCGCTTTGCGAGCCTGCCGGTATCTGCATTTGTACCGAGCCACCCAGGGTTGGCACATCCACGCGTGCACCCAGCGCCGCTTCCCATGGCGTGATGTAAAGTGTGCTTTTGATATCGCGGCCAGCAAGGTGAAATTCGCGGCTGTCGCGCACGCTGATTTCGAGCAACAGGTCGCCCGCCGGGCCGCCACCGTAACCGGGGTTCCCTTGTCCACCCAGACGAATCGTCTTGCCGGACTCGATGCCCGCGGGGATGTTCACTTCCAACACACGTTCCTGCCCACCCGGATCCTGCAGGGCAACGCGGGTCTTGCCACCGTGATAGACGGTCTCAAGATCTACCTGGATGCGTGCCCGTACATCCTGTCCACGCTGCGCGCGTGGTCTTCCGCGCTGCCGATTTGCCGCTTGGCCGAACAGGCTTTCGAAAAAGTCACTGAATTCGCCGTTCTGAGCGCCACCGTGCCCGCCGCCCAGATCCCCGAAATCAGAATGAGCGTTGCTGCCCCAGTCCGGTGGTGGCCGGAACTGATCCCCGTTGCGATAACCGCCAGCCTGAAGCTGGTCATAAGCCGCACGTTTCTTCTTGTCCTTGAGAACCTCGTAAGCCTCGCCAACGGACTTGAACTTTTCTTCTGCACCCGAATCCTTGTTCCGATCCGGGTGATACTTGCGCGCCAATTTGCGGTAAGCACTTTTGACGTCCGCTTCGCTGGTGTCCTTGCTGACACCCAGAATGTCGTAATAGTCCTTGAACTCCATCGAGATTCCTCAAGCAAACGCCAGCCGTCACATTTTAGCTGCCAAACAAGGAACCCGCGGCAGGGACGCCACCGCGGGTTCGCCAACAGTTGATATGTATAGTTTACTCTGTGGCGTCAATCGCAATGCGACGTGGTGTACTTTCGGGCTTTTTGGGTATGGTGATTTCCAACACGCCATGCTTGCCACTGGCCTTGATACCATCGGCGTCTGCGCTATCAGGCAAGGCAAAGCGACGATAAAAAACACCGTGGGAGCGTTCTACACGAGTGAAATTGTTGCCTTCCTCGCTGCTCTCATCGCGGCGCTCACCGCGGATCGAGAGGATGCCCTTGTCCATATCTACTTCGATATCTTTGGGATCGACACCGGGGATGTCCGCCAAAATGACGAAGCTCGCCGGCTCTTCCCGGATATCCACGCGTGGCGCCCATTGACTGGTAACCACGTTGGATTGATCACTTTGCTCGTCATTGAAGTAACGATCAAAGAACTGCTTGAAGTCCTTCGGCATATGGGAAGAACTCTGCCACGGACCGTTTCGGGTAATGCTCATATCGGATGCTCCTGTTCAATTCAGTCTTATCACCCCTTGCACAGAAAATGGGTCCCGACGACAGGGGTTTCAAGAGTGCGCACACCCGGTCCTGCCACAGACAGTCATCCGTTCAGGTTTCTTTCTGGAATATGATCTCGATACGGACGATGAGCGAGAGCGGGGTATCTGGCGACACCCCGCTCACCGCTCACTACTGACCGCTCACAGGCCCCTATCGCGGCCAGGGACCGCGCTCAAGGAACAATCTCGCTATTCGTCAGCGTCATCCGTTGCAGCATCTGACACTTCGTCCGTCTGATCGGCTGCACGCTCGTCTTGGTTCTCGCCTGCTTCACCCTCTTCCAGCCCTTCTTCATCTTCGCTGGCGTCCAGACGAACCACGCCGATCAATTTTTCATCATCGGGCAGGCGGATCAGGGTCACGCCCTGAGTATTGCGACCCAACTGTGAGATCTCTGCTACCCGGGTACGTACCAGCGTACCGTGACCGGAGATGAGCATTACCTCATCCTCTTCGTGTACGCGCAGCGCCCGGATCAATGCACCATTGCGGTCAGAACACTGGATACCGATCACGCCCTGGATACCGCGCCCCTTGATAGGGAACTCGGCCAGCGCCGTGCGCTTTCCGAAACCACGCTCGGTAGCCAGCAGTATGTCGACCTCGCCATTGTCATCCTGACCGGCGATGATGAGCGACACCACCTCGGCCTTGTCGGCCAGGCGCATGCCGCGCACGCCAGAGGCCGTGCGGCCCATGGAACGGACAGCACCTTCCTCGAAACGCACGGTTTTACCGTTGGAGGCAAACAGCATCACATCGCTGTTGCCGTCGGTGAGGCGCACATTGACCAGTGCATCACCGTCAGCCAGACCGATCGCAATCTTTCCTTTCTGCAACTGGTAGGCGAATTCGGTCAGCGGTGTCTTCTTGACCCTGCCTTGACGGGTGGCAAAGAACACGAATTGATCCTCGTTGTAGTCGTGCACAGGCAACACGGCCTGAATATGCTCGTCTTCACCCAGCGGCAGCAGATTGACGATGGGCTTGCCACGCGCACCAGGGCCAGCCTCAGGCATCTGATAAACCTTGAGCCAATACACGCGACCGGTGCTGGTGAAGGTCAACAGAGTGTCATGGGTATTGACCACCCACAATTGCTCCACCACATCCTCGTCCTTCAACGCCGATGCAGAACGACCCTTGCCACCACGCCGCTGCGCCCGATAGGTGCTTGCAGGCTGGCGTTTCACGTAGCCGGTGTGTGACAAGGTCACCACCATGTCTTCGGGTGCAATCAGATCCAGTATATTCAGGTCGTCAACCGAGTGCTGGATCTCCGTGCGCCGCTCGTCGCCGTAGGCTTCCTGGATCGCCTCCAACTCCTCACGAATCACTGCCAAAAGCTTGTCTGGGTCCATGAGAATGGCAAGTAGCCCACGAATGGTTTCCAGCAGTTGGCGGTACTCGTCACTGAGCTTTTCTTGTTCCAGGCCGGTGAGACGATGCAGACGCATGGCCAGGATTTCCAGCGCCTGGGCATCTGAAAGCTGATAACCGTCTTCCTTCATGCCGTCGCGGGGATCCATGTCCTCAGGACGGGTGTCATTGCTGTCTGCAGCGTCCAGCATGGCGCGTACCATGCCCGGCTCCCAACGCCTGGCGCACATGCGTTCGCGCGCCTCGGCAGGTGAACTGGACGTCTTGATCAGCTCGATCATTTCGTCAATATTGACCAGCGCAACCGTCAGGCCTTCAAGGATGTGCGCACGCGTGCGCGCCTTGCGCAACTCGAAAATCGTGCGCCGGGTCACTACCTCGCGGCGATGGCGGACAAAAGCTTCCAGTATCTGTTTGAGGTTGAGCAACTGCGGCTGGCCATCCAGCAAGGCCACCATGTTGATGCCGAAGGTGACCTGCATCTGGGTCTGCTTGATCAGATTGTTGAGCACTATGTCGCCCATGGCATCCTTGCGCACCTCGATAACCACGCGCATACCATCTTTGTCAGACTCGTCGCGCAGTTCGGAAATGCCTTCCAGACGCTTTTCCTTGACCAGCGCGGCGATCTTCTCGATCAGGCGAGCCTTGTTCACCTGGTAGGGAAGTTCGGTGACAATAATGGTCTCGCGGCCGTTGGCCGCGGTCTCGATCTCGGCGCTGGCGCGCACCAGGATGCGCCCACGACCGGTACGGTAGGCTTCGACGATTCCGGATGCGCCATTGATGATGCCTGCGGTGGGGAAATCCGGTCCGGGAATGTACTCCATCAGTCCGTCGATACCCAGCTCTGGATTGTCGATCAGCGCAATCGTTGCACGTACTACTTCGCTCAAATTATGTGGCGGGATATTGGTGGCCATGCCGACAGCAATACCGGCCGAGCCGTTGATCAACAGATTCGGGACCCGGGTCGGAAGAACCAGCGGTTCGTGTTCCGATTCGTCATAGTTTGGCCCGAAGTCGACGGTTTCCTTGTCGATATCAGCCAGCAGTTCTTGCGCCAGGCGCGACATGCGAACCTCGGTATAGCGCATGGCAGCCGGGTTGTCGCCATCTACCGAGCCGAAGTTGCCTTGCCCATCCACCAACATGTAGCGCAAGGAAAAAGGCTGGGCCATACGCACAATGGCGTCGTACACCGAAGAGTCACCGTGTGGATGGTATTTACCGATCACATCACCGACCACACGAGCCGACTTCTTGTGCGCTTTGTTCCAGACATTACCCAATTCACTCATGGCGAACAATACGCGCCGATGCACCGGCTTGAGACCATCACGCACATCCGGCAGTGCCCGGCCCACAATCACGCTCATGGCGTAATCGAGGTAGCTCTGCCGCATCTCGTCTTCGATGTTGACCCGAATGATCTCGCTGGCGAGTTCTGCCATTGAACATGTCCCTGAATAGTTGAAATTGCGGATACACGCCTGCCGCACTACCTACCGCAGTGGCGCTCGAAAATTCAAACAAACATTGTACCACAGCCGGGCCCAACAAGCAGGTATTTATCTCTTTACTATCAAAGGCTTACAGGGGATTTTTGGCACCAGCAAATACCAGTGCGCGTGCTGCGCAAAAATTGAGCAACGCGGCGGCAACCGAACCCGCAGCCACACCCAACCACGGCCACAAATAAACCAGCGGAAAGCGCGCCACCAGCACCGCATAAAGGCCATAGTTGATTAGCGCACCCATCGCCATGACTGCCATCCAGCGCAGCCACTCGGATCGCGCCCGATGTGAGCGCCGATGGGCAAAGGTGATGTTGCGATTCCAGAACCAGGTCACCGTGGCGGCCGCCAGAAATGAAACGACACGGGCCAGATAGGGGCTCCAAGCAGCGCGATCTACCAGTGCCTGCACGATCCCGGCATCCACCACGAAGCCCAGCACCCCACCCACAGCAAACAACAACGCCTCGCGCCGAAGACTCATCTCGACGACATCAATTCACGCAAGTTCTCGCCATCAGGTGAGTGAACAAGCCCACGCTCGGTCACCAACACATCAACCAGAGCCGCTGGCGTCACATCGAACACCGGATTCCATCCGCGCGCACCTTCAACCACGGTACGCTGTCCTGCTATTCCCATCAGTTCACGCTCATCGCGCATCTCGATTTCTATGTCGTCACCATTGGCCGTGTGCATATCCAGGGTCGAGGTGGGTGCCACCACCATCATGCCGACGCCGTGGTGGCGTGCAGCCAGAGCCAACGCATAGCTACCGATCTTGTTGGCCACATCCCCGTTGGCAGCCACCCGGTCTGCACCGATGATCACCCATTGCACCTGCCCCAACCGCATGAGCCACGCGGCTGCCGAATCAGCAATCAGGCGTGCGTCGATACCGTCACGCATCAACTCCCACATCGTCAATCGCGCACCTTGTAGCCAGGGGCGGGTTTCGCAGGCAAATACCTGATCGATTCTGCCCGCAGATACACCCGCGCGGATCACACCCAATGCCGTACCGAAGCCCGCTGTGGCCAGGGAGCCCGTATTGCAGTGGGTCAGCACCCCCGACCCTGCTTCAATCAACGCCGCACCCGCCTCGCCCATGGCGTGATTCGCGGCCAGATCCTCATCCTGGATAGCCTGCGCCTCACGTTCCAGAACATCGACAAGAGCGTCTGCTGCGACAACACCGCGCATGCGATCCAGAGCCCACATCAGATTGACCGCCGTGGGCCGTGCCGCACGCAGGCCGGCCATAGCCAAATTCATTTCCCCGCCCCGTTGCGCCGCAAGCACCACACCCCAGGCAGCAGCGATACCAATCGCAGGCGCACCGCGTACCACAAGATCGCGGATAGCATGCGCAACCTGCTCCGCACTGCGGCACTCCAGCCAGACTTCTTCAGCCGGCAGCTTGCGCTGATCCAGCAGCGCCAGGTGATCACCACGCCATTGCACGGCGCGAATAGTGTCGTGGGCTCGTTTTTCTTTCATCTCGAATCCTGGGTGGCAGTAGCTATTATCGCTTGTGCTGGCGCAGGCGTTCAAAATATACGTGGATTATTATGGCCGTTGGCCAAAAGAGCGTTTCGCGCCCCGTAGGGCGTGAAAGCTTTTGCTGCATGCGGCTACAGGTCGCCACACGCGGAAAAACCGAGGCCGCGCTGCGATGGTGCGCTTCGCTGCACTCAGCAGCACCCTACCCGTTTTAGACCACACTCGCTCGCGCGGCGGCTCAGCCCGCGCGTTTGGCGAGCCAGTCGTGAATGGCGGGAGGCACCAGGCGTTGGGCGCGGCTGGAGACGTAGATGCCGATGTGACCGCCCCGGAATGCAAGCTGGGTGTAGTCTTCGGTACCGATATAATCCGCGAGTACGCGTGAAGCCGACGGCGGTACCAGGTGATCCTGCTCGGCGAAGATGTTGAGCACCGGTATGTCAATATTGGCCAGATCCACACGCTTGCCGGCCAGTTCGACTTCGCCCTTGATCAGTTTGTTGTCCTGGTAGAAGTCTTTGATGAACTGACGAAAGGTCTCGCCGGCCTGATCGGGTGAGTCGAAAATCCACTTTTCCATGCGCAGGAAGTCTCGGATCTCCTGCGTATTATCGAGGATATCGACCAGACCCACGTATTTCTGCTGATTCAGGCGCAATGGCTTGAGGCTCAGGTAGCAGAAGTTCATCAGGTCGGCTGGAATGTTGCCCAGAGTGTCGACAAACAGGTCCACGTCCAGCTCGCGGGTCCAGTGCGACAGCATATTGTCGTCCGTATGAAAGTCCACCGGCGTAACCATGGTGATGAGGTTGGCCAGCTTTTCCTGATGCAGGGAGGCATAGCACAGCGAGAAGGCACCGCCCTGGCAGATACCCAGCAGGTTGATCTTGTCCAGGCCATGCCGGTTGCGGACGACATCAACGCAGCGATCCAGATAGCCGTTGATGTAATCATCCATGGTCAGCCAGCGATCGGCGCCATCGACGTAGCCCCAGTCGATCAGGTAGACGTCCTCGCCTTCTGCCAGCAAGTTTGCCACCAGCGAACGACCCGGCTGCAGATCGACCATCCATGGTGTGTTGACCAGCGCATAGCAGATCAGGATGGGTGTCTTCGAGCTCGGTTTCTTGTCACCCTTGAAGTGATAAAGCGTCAGCTTGTCTTCAGTGTACACAGCCTCTTTGTCGCAGGCACCGTACTCGACGTCGCCCACTTCGAGCAGGTTGGTCATGCCAGCTGCCAGTTTCTGGCGAAACTCAGCCGCTTCCTGCATGGCGCGAATCGGATCAATTTTCACTGATGAATACATGGCTGTGCTCCCTTACTTCTTGCGCTTGCTGGTGACTGACTTGCGGCCCGTCTTGCTGGCTGCTTTTTTGCTGGCTGCTTTCTTGCTTGCGGTCCTCTTGCTCGCGGCGCTCTTGCTTGCCGATTTCTTGCTTGCCACTTTCTTGCTTGATGCCTTCGTGCTGGCCGTCTTCTTGCTCGAAGTCTTCTTGCTCGAAGTCTTTTTGCTAGTCGCCTTTTTGCTTACAGCTTTCTTGCCCGCACTCTTGCGGCTCGCCGCTGGCTTCTGGCGTGGTTTCGCGCGTTTCCCGGCTGTCGACCCGGTTTTCTCAGTCGGATCGGATTTGTCATGTCGGGTGCCACGTAGTTCGGCAATCTCGCGGCGTAATTCCTGCAGACGACGTCCAAGTGTGTCCACTTCCTCGCGAGTGGGCATGCCAAGCTGGCTGCCGGCCTCGGCCACCTGTTGTTGGACCAGTTGGCGCACACGCATTTGCGCATTGGTCATGGCAGCATACACTTCGCGGTACTCATCACTCATCGCGATCTCGGCCCAGGCTTCCTCGGCCGCATCCACCCAAAGGTTGTACAGACCACGCATCGACTCGATCTGACGACCCGGTTCCTCGTGCACAGCGAGCTTGTCTTGCACCAGCTCAGCTGCCACTCGACCGACGCGGGCGACCAATGCCTGATGGCGTGCAGACTGTTGCCTGTATTCCATCCAGGCACGGCCCATTGCTTGCGATTGCTCCTGGTGCTCACGTGCCATACCGAAGGTCGGCATGGAGAAGGCCCCACTCATCGCTTGCTGCATTGGCGCCATGGTCTTCATGAACTGCTGTTGCCACTGTTGCGGGTCAAGGCTGCCCATGCCCGGGACCTCGGCAAATGCCTCGCTGAACGGGTTGCCGACCGCGGCGCCAAAAGCTTGGCCAAATGCGTCGTTCCAAGGTAGCCCGCCGGGTGTTGCAGCGCTGGCGGCACTCAGGTTTTCCATCCAACCGAGATAGCCTTTGAGCCCATCCAATACCCGCTGCATGTTCTCCGGCGCTGAGCTTTCAGGCTGTGCGGCCGAGAAAGCCCCTGGAGTCTGCCCGGCAGCCTGGCTCCACATCTGCTGCCAGGCGTGTAATGACTGCTTGGCCATGTTCTGGAAGTCTGTCGTCGGGTCGTCGCTACGCTTGCTCATGCCGTTCTCCTGTGTGCAGCATCCATGCTAGTAGCACCGATGCTGCGTCGCAACATGCAAAAACGCCCGCGGCCAGAAGCACGCGGGCGTTGTGTACCAGTATTAAAGACTCAGGAGTGTGGATGGTAGAAACCAGGTAAGCGAGACAAAGTGGGTTTGAGTCAGATTTTTCGATCACTTGAGTCGAATAGCCTTGGCTATTCAACAAAAATGAGCAAGAAAAATGGTCTAACCCACGAAGCCGCAGCTGCCTGTGTTCCTGCCTCCGACGCTCCATGCGCCGTCAGGCGTTGGTCTCTTCTTCGGTTATGGCCTTCATGGACAGTCGGATACGCCCCTGCTTGTCCACTTCCAACACTTTGACCTTGACCTTGTCGCCCTCACTGAGCTTGTCGGACACTTTCTCCACGCGCTCATCGGAAATCTGCGAGATGTGCACCAAGCCGTCTTTACCCGGCAGAATGGTCACGAATGCGCCGAAGTCCATCAGCTTGGCAACCTTGCCTTCGTAGATCTGGCCGGGCTCGACGTCGGCAACGATCTGTTCGATGCGCTTCCTCGCAGCCTCTGCGGCCTGGCGGTTGACCGAGGCAATGACCACGGTACCGTCGTCGTTGATGTCGATGGTAGCGCCGGTCTCTTCGGTAATGGAGCGAATAGTAGCACCGCCCTTGCCGATTACCTCGCGAATCTTGTCTGGATGGATCTTGATGCTCAGCAGGCGTGGGGCATACTCGCTCATCTCTTCACGCGCAGTGTCCAGACACTTGGCCATTTCGCCGAGAATGTGCAGACGGCCCTTGTGTGCCTGGCTCAATGCAGCCTGCATGATTGCCTCGGT
>CAJDWN010000050.1_pt1 | contig 10694 bp, 10 predicted proteins | sample 7391581 | NCBI WGS metagenome assembly CAJDWN01 (sample SAMEA7055736, study PRJEB34461) | soil metagenome | biome: terrestrial ecosystem; feature: Peninsula; material: soil | place: Antarctica | collected 2016 | reverse complement strand
TCACCTTCGAAACTCGTCAGACCCAGAATGGCTTTCAGGGCTGTGGTCTTGCCAGCACCGTTTGGTCCGATCAGGCCGACAATGCGGCCGGACTGAACTTCAAAACTGGCTTGGTCCAGTGCCAGGGTGTCTTTGTAGCGTTTAGTCAGATTTCTGGCAGAAATCACGGCGCTCATGGTGCATCCTCCGTGTGTGGGTGAGCGGCCTTGAGCAAGGTCGCAAAATCCAGGCCCAGCCGTTCGATGCGTGCAAACAGTGCGGGCCACTCCTCATTGAGGAAGCGTTCGCGTTCGGATTTGAACAGTGCCTCTTGGGCGCCCTCGTTGACAAACATTCCCAGTCCTCTTTTTTTCTCCACCAGTTGCTCGTCGACCAATTCTTGGTAGGCCTTGGATACAGTGAGTGGATTGATTTGGTAGTCAGCGGCAACCCGGCGTACAGAAGGCAATGCCTCGCCTTCGTTCAAGGTGCCGTCCAGAATCATCGCCACCACGCGTTCGCGTAGTTGGCGATAGATCGGTACGTTATCTTTCCAGATTACGGTCATGGGCTCAGATTCCGTTAGTGGACAGGCGCGGCTTGGCAAATGAGAAGTAGGGCATGCGCAGGCTGCTGCTCATCCAGGTGCAGCTGGCGGCCGATGATCGCGCGAGGTCTTTTACCAGCTGTGTGGTCGTTGCGTCTATTGGGTTTGGAATGGTTGCATTGACGACAACGAGCGGCAAATTCCGAACGGCCTGGTGCGCAACGGCGGTATTATCAATTGCGGCACCAGATTGAGTGCGTGGGGCGAGGATGACGCTGACAAGTATGGCTGCCAGTAACAGGAACGGAAGTGAGGTGGCGGTGAGGGGGGTGAGAGTGTAAAGGCGCATAACGGTCTCCTTGTTACGTAGTGGGGTGGTGTGGTGGTGAACTATAACACCAAAGTTAAAGACGTCAAGTACTTTAGAACGCCGTTCATTCCCCGTTCATTTTTATTATCCCTGCAGAGTAGTCAGGTGAATTTTGTGGCGTCGGTCATCAGCGCGCCCATAACTGTGAGGTTGCCGCGAGGCGCGCAAGTGGAAGAAATGACTACCCGTCGGGGCTTTTCGCGCCTGAGCTGATGGAGGTGCAGTCAGCAAGCGCCCCTTACGACTGCGATCGGGATGCCCCTTGTAAAGCCGCATATGTGCCCGCACAAGGAGAACAGATCAGGGAACCAAGCCAGACATCCGTGGTCGCAGTAGTTATCCCGTTTGCCTTCGAGGCAGGACATGCTCAGAATAGCGTGCCCAGCCGTGATCGGCGGGACCCAAGAGCCCCCGGCCTCGCCGGCATTGATTCAAATTCAGGAGTAGATATGAAGTCAGTTGCGCGTATGACGCTCACTGCGGCCGCTGTTTCCATGGCGTTCGGCATGGCCTTTTCAGCTAGCGCTGCCAATTCGCAGTTGAATACCGAGAAGGACAAGAACAGCTATATGGTTGGCATGAGCATGGCCGGAAATATTCCGGCGCCTGTGGCTCAAGAACTTGATCCGGCTGTGGTTTCCCGTGCGGTTAGTGACATCCTCAGTGGCAAAACGCCGGCGCTGACGCCGGAAGAGGCACAGACCATCGGTACGGCTTTCTCGGAGAAGATGAAGACCAAGATGCAAGCGGCCGAGAAGAAGGCCGCAGCAGCGAACAAGGCCGAGGGTGATGCTTTCCTGGCCAAGAACCGTACGGCCTCGGGCGTACATGTCACAGCCTCTGGCCTGCAGTACAAGGTTGACAAGAACGCCAGTGGGCCCAAGCCCACGGCTGAAGAAACCGTACAGGTCAACTACAAGGGTTCACTGCTGGATGACACCGTGTTTGACAGTTCCTACACGCGCGGCGAACCGGCTACCTTCCCGTTGAGCGGCGTGATCCCGGGTTGGTCCGAGGCATTGCAGTTGATGCCCGTGGGCAGCAAGTACACCTTCTGGATCCCGTCCAATTTGGCCTACGGTGAGAACGGTGCCGGCCCGATCGGTCCTAACTCGACCCTGAAGTTCGAGGTTGAACTGCTGAAGATCGCACCAGCCGCGGCAAGCGGCGACAGCAAGAAGTAAGATAGACGATTGAAATGCGTCAAATTGTGCGGCGCGCCTTGGCGCGCCGCATTTGTTTTTGGGGAACAGCGGGCTTGGACAAAGCATGAATCTGACGATCTTTGGTACCGGCTATGTCGGTCTGGTCACCGGCACTTGTCTGGCGGAAATGGGCAACCGTGTGATGTGCATCGATGTGGACCAGCGCAAGCTTGACGCATTGAACGATGGGCACATTCCCATCTACGAGCCCGGGTTGGAGCCCATGGTCTTGCGGAACCATCAGGCCGGACGTTTGCAATTCAGCAGCGATGCTGCCGCGGGAGTCGCCCACGCCGAAGTCATTTTTATTGCCGTGGGTACGCCACCCGAAGAGGATGGCAGTGCCGACTTGCACTATGTCCTGGACGTGGCGCAACAGATCGGTTCGCTGATGAGCGAGCCCGTGGTAGTGGTCAACAAGTCCACCGTCCCGGTGGGGACCGCGGATCGTGTACGCCACACCATCCAGGCTGCACTGAAAGCCCGCGGCGAAGTGATCGATTTTGATGTTGTGTCCAACCCGGAGTTTTTGAAAGAAGGCGATGCCGTCAATGACTGCATTCGCCCCGATCGTATTGTGGTGGGTACGTCCAGCGAACATGCCATCGAGGTGATGAAGGCGCTATATGCGCCATTCAACCGCAATCATGATCGCATCGTGCTGATGGATGAGCGCTCAGCCGAGCTGACCAAATATGCCGCCAATGCCATGTTGGCAACCAAGATCAGCTTCATGAATGAAATGGCCAATATCGCCGAACGAGTAGGCGCCGATATCGAGCAGGTACGCCACGGCATGGGTTCGGACCCACGCATCGGATATCACTTCATCTACCCCGGTGCTGGCTACGGTGGCTCGTGCTTCCCCAAAGACGTGCGAGCCTTGCGACACATGGCCCATACGCACGGACATGAGGCGTACCTGCTGGATGCGGTGGGGACCGTCAACACGCGTCAGAAAATGCGATTGTTCGAGCTGATTCGGGATCACTTCGGTGGCGAGCTTGAAGGTCGAACCATCGCCCTGTGGGGGCTGGCGTTCAAGCCCAACACCGATGATATGCGTGAAGCGCCCAGTCGTGTGCTGATGGAGGCGCTGTGGGACGCTGGCGCGCGCGTCAGAGCCCATGATCCGGAGGCGCATGAAGAAGCCATGCGGCTGTATCCGAAACACGAGGGCCTCGAGTTGTGTGAAGATCCGATGAGTGCTCTGGATGGCGCCGATGCACTGGCGGTTGTCACCGAATGGAAGCAGTTCCGCAGCAGGGATTTTGCGCACATTGCCACGCTGTTGAAAAGCCCGGTGATATTTGACGGGCGCAATCTCTATGATCCGGACGCGGTCGAAGCCGCTGGTATTGCCTACTACGGCATAGGTCGCGGTCGTAGTGTTTGCTACCCTAACGGTGTGCAGTCATGAGCGCCGATGACGACAGTCAGATGGAAGATCTGCAGGTTCGCCTGACCTTTCTGGACGACGCCGTGAGCGGCCTTTTGAGTGCCGATGTCGAACTGTCGCGGCGACTGGCCGCGGTCGAGCGCAAGCTGGATGCGATGCATTCCGAATTGCTGTCATTGCGCGCGGACAGCGGTCATGATCCCGAGTCCGAGCCACCACCACCGCATTACTGAGCTTCTGCGAGAAACGGACAGACATGGCAAACTCATTGCGAGATGCACTGCTTAAAAGCGGCATTTCAAGGCCCACGGTAGTAGCTCCCAAAAAGCCACGCGGGGAGTTCCCCAAAGCGAATGGCAAGCGTCCATTGCGCGAAGCGAACGGTGGGCAGGATGTTGATCTGGCCAAGGCCTATGCTCTCCGCGCGCGTAGCGAGGCACAGGAACGCGAACAGGCTCGTCGTGAGGCAGAGTGCAAGAAACGCGAGAAGCAGGAGCGACACCGCAAGCTGCGTGAATTGCTGGATGGCAAGTCGCTGAATCGCGACGATACCGACAAACTGCGGCACTACGAGTTCCACGGCAAAATTCGTCGCGTTCACGTGACCGGAGAACAATTGGCCGCGCTCAATGCGGGCGATCTGGCGGTGCTGCAATCGGGTGGCCGTTTCATCCTGGTCGATGCCGGGATTGCGCGTAAGGCTGCCGCCATCGAGCCGGGTTGCGTGGCCTTGCTGGTCGATCCCGATCAGGGCGAGGGCGCTGACGACGATGGCGTACCGGACGATCTGATCTGGTGAGTTTTCCCGGTACCACTGGAGCGTCATACCGGCTCCGGTCTTCGATCAGCGGTACCGTAGGCCGGCTCAAGGAGCGCCAACGACGGAGCCGGCGTGACGTGGCGTGCGCAATCGATAACGGCATTCCTGGGCGTCAGGACTGAACGTATGCACTTTTTGCTGCTGAGCATAGTCTTGAGTGTCTGCGTGTCGGTACTGCTGAAGTTGGCGCGCCGTTACGATCTGGATATCCGCCAGGCGATTGCGGTCAATTATGCAGTGGCCGCGCTGCTGACCGCGTTGCTGCTTCGACCCGACCCAGCTTCCTTGTCGCAGGTGGACGTGCCGACGCTGGTCTTGTTGCTGGTGCTGGGTGCGGGCTTGCCAGCAATGTTCTGGGTGTTGGCGCTGGCGGTGCGCCGAGCCGGGGTGGTACGAACCGATGCCGCGATGCGGCTGTCGCTGCTGTTGCCCCTTATTGCCGCTTTCACTGTATTCGGTGAACCACTGAGTTGGGGCAAGGGTATCGGGGTGCTGGTGGGTCTGGCCGCCATTGCCCTGATTATCATGCGACAGCAGGCTGGGACAGGTGGTGCAAAACCGGCGTGGTCGAGCCTGTTGCTGCTGGTTTTTGTCGGCATGGGTGTCATCGACGTCCTGTTCAAGCTTATGGCCAGACTCAGTCAGGTGTCATCAGGCAGCGTGCTGCTGGCGGTCTTCGTACTGGCAACCGTGCTTTCGACGCTTGTAGTGGCCCGCCTGTATGCGCGCGGGAAGGCGCAGTGGCGGTTGCGGCATATGCTGGCTGGTCTTGCTCTGGGCGTACTCAACTTCGGCAATATCGTGTCCTACATCCAGGCACACCGCGCCTTGCCCACCGATCCGGCGCTTGTATTTGCCACCATGAATATTGGCGTCATCTTGCTGGCTACGCTGGTCGGTGTACTGGCGTTCCGTGAGCGTCTGGGCAAAGCCAACATCGCCGGCCTGGTGTTGGCCGTGATTGCAGTGGCCGTGTTGGCACAGTGACACCGAGCTTGGGGCAGCCGATATACCAAGATCGGGGCCCGCATCGCCCTCCCTTTAAGGGGAGGGCTTCAGAGCGGCGCGATATCGAGCTTCTCGGCACGCAAGCTACGACGACTTCAGAGTCGGGTTGTCCCATCCATCGCGCGGTTTGAAACGATCGCCGTATTTTTCAGCAAGTACGTTCAGGCGTGCGGTAACGTCTGCTGCGCCTCGGCTGCGGATGTAGGCGATGGGACCACCGCGGAAGGGCGCGAAGCCGGTACCGAAAATGACGCCAGCGTCGAGCAGGTCGGCATCTGCGACCACGCCGTCGTGCAGGCAGGCGACTGATTCATTGAGCATTGGCAGAATCATGCGGTCTTCCAGATCGTCTGCAGCCTTGTAACCATCGGGTATTTCCGGCTTTGTCGGTTTACCGCCTTCCCAGACATAGAAGCCTTTGCCGGTTTTCTTGCCACGATCACCGGCTTCGACCTTGTCTTCGACGCCTTCGGGTAAATCCAGCTTCAGAAATGGCGCCAGCTCTTTGCCCACCGATGCAGCCACGTCCAGCCCCACCGTATCGGCCAGTTCGATCGGCCCCATCGGCATGCCGAAGTCGCGCGCTACCTTGTCCAGAATTGCGCCGGGCACGCCTTCGGAAAGAGCTCGGATGGATTCCAGCAGATAGGGCATCAGAATGCGGTTCACCAGAAAGCCCGGCGTGCCCTTGACCGGCACAGGCAGCTTGCCCAGCGCATGCACCAACGACAATGCTCGTTTGCTGGTGGCATCGTCCAGTTGATCGTGCTGCACCACTTCGACCAGGGGCATCTTGGCGACTGGGTTGAAGAAGTGCAGGCCGAGGAAGTTCTGCGGCCTTTGCAGCGACCCGCGCAGATCGTCGAGCGGAATGCTGGAGGTATTGCTGGCAAGAATAGCGTTTTTGTCGAGTTTGGCCTCCAGTTCCTTGTAGAGGTTCTGCTTGGCCTCGCTGTTCTCGAAAATGGCCTCTATCGCCAGTTGTGAGCTAGCTACAGCCCCACCTTCGACATCAGCCTTGAGGCGCGCTGTGCAGTCGGCGGCACGCTGCTTGTCACCGTGTGCTTTGTGCTCGAACAGCTTGCGCGCACGCTCCAATGCCGGCGTGATGTACTTCATCTCACGATCCTGCAGGCTCACCTCGAAGCCCTTCAATGCGCACCATGCGGCAATATCCCCACCCATTACACCCGCACCGACCACATGCACGTGCTTGATACCGTGTTCAGTTCCTTTGCCCAGACCCTTGAGCCGTTCCGACAGGAAGAAGATCCGGATCAGATTTCTGGCCGTTTCCGTAGCTGCCAGTTTCGTGACCGAACGCGCCTCCAGTTTCAGCCGTTGTTCGATATCGCTGCCACCTCGGCGCCATACATCGACGGTGGCAAACGGTGCCGGGTAATGGCGCCTTTTGACCTTGGCTGCCGTCTGCTTGACCAGCATGGGTGCCAGTGCCTGGCGTACCGGCCAGATGTTGGTGGCCCAGGCCAGCGCACGTTGCTGCAACGGGCGCTTACGTGGATGCTTGATCAGCTTGAGCGCGGTCTCGAGCAATTTGTCGGGATCGGCGAGCTTGTCGACCAGGCCAAGGCGGAGGGCTTTCGATGCGCGTGCCGGAGCCCCGGTCAGCATCATCTTCATGGCCTCGGGCGTGCCGATCAAGCGCGGCAGACGCGCCGTGCCGCCCCAACCGGGATGTATACCCAGTTGTACTTCCGGCAGACCGATACGGGTGGCACCGTCGCTACTGGCCACGCGCATATCGCAAGCCAGCACCATTTCTGTGCCGCCACCCAGACAAGTGCCATGAATGGCAGCAACCGTAGGGCACGACAGGCTGGCCAGATCCTGGAACACACGCTGGCCGTGGCGGATGGCGTCATGAACGACGCCCTTGCGGGCATAGCCCTCGAATTCGTGCAAGTCGGCGCCGACAATGAAGCTGCCGGGCTTGCCCGAATGGATGATGACGCCGTGCGGTTTGTTGATGGCAAGTCGCTCGATAATCTGTGCCAGTTCGTCCAATACCGCACGGGACAGCGCGTTGACCGAAGCGTCCGCACGGTCAATTGTCAGGGTAACGATGGCATCAGCGTCGATCTGGCTGCGCCAATGTTTCAGTTGCAGTCCTTCAAACATGGGTGTGACCATTCGTACAGGGAAAGGTTATCATCGAGCCTCGACCTGCTTGCGGTCAACGTGTAGCACGGCTGGGACGCGGTAGGTGAGGCGGATTGAGGTGGAAACAAGCGAATGCGCCGGAGTTGATTACGGATTCCTGACAGAGGCTTATTGCCCGGTGACCGCACGGATAGTCAATACATCATGAGTGCTCGTCTTGGCAGTCATGCCGCCGCCACAGCGCTTCTGGAGCGCATTGTGGACGCGCCATGTAACCTGATTGTGCTCGACACCACCCAGGCCGACGACTTGATCGACTCACTACGTCTGTTGTCGCGGCACAGTGGTCAGGCCCTGTATCTGTGGCAAGCCGAGGCTGGCCTGCGCAGCATGCGTGAAGGCGATATGCAAGTGCAGGTCAGTAACCGCCTGGCCGACACCTTGCGTTTCATTCGCCGCAGCATGCACTTTGGCATCTACATCGTGCAGGTTGAGATGTCCGAATTGTCTCCGCAGAGCATCAACTTGCTGGGTGAGATTGGCCGCTTGAAAGGTGGGCCATCAAGGCGGGTCGTATTGTTGGGTCACAATCCGACTGTTGATGAACGTCTCGCGTCGGTCAGTTTACGCCTCAACGTTAGTGGTGGCGATACAGGCAGGCCGCGCCTGCGCGATGGGCGCTGGGTACGATGAGTGAACTTGTCAAAAACCGTGAACACGGAGCGACCCTGCTGATTATCACGCGCAACCGGGACGACCGGCGCTGCCTGTTTGATGCCCTGGACGCCGACAACATGGCGGCTATCCATACCGCCCGGGATGTTGATCAGGCGCGCGGCTTTCTTGATCAGAATATTGTTTTTGACTTGATCATTGCCGATTTTGCCGAGCAGGGCGATGCTGTGGTGGCATTTTGCGCCGCGATGCAAAGCGACCCGGCCATGGCGGATACGCCCGTGTTGGGTATCCTGGCTGCCGATGTCGGGCAAGGACGCTGGGGCTATCTGAATACTCCCCCCGGCGTGCGAGAGTGGATCCGCAGTCCGGTACTGGCCTCCGAGGCGCTATTTCGTATCCGGCAGCTGTTGGCGGACGCGGACAAGAGTGACGAGCCCGAGTCCAGAGCCGACGCGTACCGCTTTGCTTTTGATGCAAGCCGGGATGAAATGGTCGTGTCTGACCCGCAAAGCGGGCGCATCCTTGAGGTCAATCCGGCGTTTGAGCAGGCCTCAGGGATCGAGGCTGGGCAAATGCTGGGGCAGCCGTTTGACAGCATCGACGTCAGCCACACGCGCGAGCAGCGGCACTTGTTTCACGAGCGTTTATTGGCCGATGGCAAGGTTCGCTATCGCTTTCTCAAACAACGCGCCGATGGCAGCAGTTACCCGGTGGAGATACATACACGCCTGATGGGCCGTAATGGGCGCATGATTCAGCTCGGTATCATGCGTGACATCAGCCCGATCCAGCAGGCACAACAGGCGTTCTCCACACTCAGCGCCATGCATGCTGGTGTCGGCAGCAATAATGGAATGCAACATGCGGCGCAGCTTATGGTGGAGCGCATGGATCTGGATCTGGTTGCCGTGGTACGCCTGCACCGGGAAGACAACTATCGGGCCGAAACCCTGATCTTGAGCCGGGGTCCGTCCGCTACTGGAATAGGGGACGACATCAGCCAGCAGCCAATTGTGAAGTTGGTGCTGGAAGGCGAGCCGATCGTGCATCTGAGCGATGCCGAACGCCTCGCTAGTGTGGACGAATTTGTACGCAGCAATGGTTTTACTGCCTTTGTCGGCTTGCCGTTGATGGACGCGTCGCGCAATGTGCTGGGTGCGTTTGTGCTGGCCTGCAAACAGGATCTGCATGAGTCCATGGAGCAGGGGCGTGCAAAGGGCCTGCAGGATGTGCTGACCGGGCTTCCCAATCGACTGTTGTTCAATGATCGTCTGCAAAGCGCCTTGCGTGGAGCGCGCCGGACCGGTGAGATGTTTGCGGTGATGTTTGTTGATCTTGATCGATTCAAGACCATCAATGATTCTCTGGGCCACGACGTCGGCGATCAGGTGCTGCGTGCGGTGTCAAAACGTCTGTGCAGCAGCGTGCGGGCTTCCGATACGGTGGCTCGTTACGCCGGTGACGAATTCACCCTGATTCTGCGCCATATCGTGCAGCGCGAGGACGTCATGCGTATTGCCGACAAGATTATCCGCGTCATGGAGGCTCCCTTGACCCTTGACGACGGCTCGGAGTTGAAAATCACGGCCTCGATCGGCATCAGTTTTCATCCCGATGATGCCGATTCGGCTGATGAACTGCTCAAGCACGCTGACGTAGCCATGTACAGTGCGAAGGGTCTGGGGCGCAATAATTTTCAGGCCTACGAAGCGATGCCCGAAGAGTCGCACAAGCAGCGCATTGCCATGGAGGCCAAGTTGCGGGTTGCCGAGCGCAATGGTGAATTGCGCGTTTATTACCAGCCGCAGGTCAGTTCCAGTACGGAAGACATCATCGGCATGGAGGCGTTGGTGCGTTGGGAGCACCCCGAGTTGGGCATGATCAGCCCCGGGTTTTTCATTCCGATTGCCGAAGAGACCGGGCTCATCAACTCCATCGGCGAATGGGTCCTGCGCACCGCATGCCAGCAGGCGCGCGAGTGGCAAAGCAAGTACAAATTATCACTGCGAGTAGGCGTCAACCTGTCGGCGCTTCAACTGCGACAGACGAACCTCGTCAGGCTGGTTGCAAAAGTCCTGGAGGAAACGGGCTTGCCTGCCAAGTTGCTGGAATTGGAGGTAACCGAGAGCATCAATGTGCGCGATATCCCCAATCTGCTCGAAATCCTGGGTGGGTTGCGCGCTCTGGGCTGCGGCATTGCCATTGATGATTTTGGTACCGGCCAGTCGTCGCTGGATTACATTCGCCATTTCCCCGCCGATCGGGTCAAAATAGACCAATCATTCGTGCGCAACATTGGCGTCGACCCCGATGATGAGGCCATCGTACGCGCCACCATCACCATGGCCCACAACCTGCATCACACCGTGGTGGCCGAAGGTGTCGAGATCGAGCAACACCTCGACTTCCTGCGCGCTCACGGTTGCGAGGAACTGCAGGGCTACTTGTTCTGCCGCCCAATTTCGGCCGTCAGCTTCGATAATTTACTGGCGGAACGTGAGCGTAGTTTCGACCGAGCCAGAGCGGTGCTGAGCGAAAGTTAGTCATGCGAGTTATGGCCCTGTTGC
>CAJDWN010000043.1_pt1 | contig 10901 bp, 11 predicted proteins | sample 7391581 | NCBI WGS metagenome assembly CAJDWN01 (sample SAMEA7055736, study PRJEB34461) | soil metagenome | biome: terrestrial ecosystem; feature: Peninsula; material: soil | place: Antarctica | collected 2016 | reverse complement strand
TCCTTCCGCTCTTCCGGCTAACCGCTTACCGCTCGACGTGGGCCCACAATCTAGTCTGCGATCGAGCGCTCTACGGGGCGCTCAGGGTCACTGATCCAGCCACTCCAGGACGGCGCGTACAGGCGTGATCCGTGCAGGCCCACGTGTTCCATGGCCAGCAGGTTGTGGCAGGCGGTCACGCCGGAACCGCACATGTGTACTAGCTGTTCGGGTAGATAATCACCCAGCAGTCGAGAGAACTCCTCGTGTAGTGTGGCACTGTCGCGGAAGTAACCGTTTGCATCCAGGTTGTTCTTGAAGGGTCGATTGCGCGCATGGGGTATATGGCCGGCTACCGGATCGATGGGTTCGACCTCACCGGCGTAACGCTCGCGGGCCCGGGCGTCCAACAACAGGCAGGACTGGTCATGTAGTTGCGATTGCAACTGCATGGTGGTGACCAGGTTTTGTACTCCCAACGCGAGCTGCAATGATGTTTCCAGCACCGTGGGTACTTGTGAGTCTTCAGGCAGACCTGCGGCTTGCCACGCCTGCCAACCCCCATTGAGTACCGCCGCTTTGTCAAAGCCGACCAAACGCAGCAAGAACCAGGCGCGCGCGGCAATGGCACCGCTGCCATCGTCGTAGGCGATCACTGGCCTCGCGCCATCCCAGCCCCAACGCGCCAGAGTGCCGGCAAAGTGCTCGGGGGTGGGCAAGGGGTGGCGGCCCAGGCCAAGCGCCTGACCGGGGCCGGACAGGTCGCTATCAAGGTCGGCGTAAATAGCACCCGGGATATGCGCACGCTTATAGTCCTTGCGCCCGCGTGCTGTGTCCGCCAGATCAAAGCGGCAGTCCAGAATCAGCGCCGTTCCCTTTTTCATCTCGGCGAGTTGTGCCGTTTCAACTAGCGTACAAATGCTCATCATCGAATACCCATGCGACGTTGAAGATTGATCAGGATCAGTGCGGTAGCGCCCCAGATCACGTGCCCATTGTGATGGATCTCGCTGACGCTGCGCTGACCTACGGGTGTGTCGATTAGCCGCAGGCGATAATTTTTCGTGTCGAGCAGATAGTCAAACGGTACGCTGAACAGTTCGGCCACCTCATCGGGTTGTGCTTCGAGATCGGGTTGGCCAATGATGCGAGCGACCACGGGGGTCACGCAGTAGCCACTGATGGTTTCCAGGCAGTCAAGATAGCCTAGTGCTTCAACCGCCGATGGCGGCAAGGCGATCTCCTCGTGAGCTTCACGAACGGCCGCTGCCGCTGCACTGTCGTCGCTCGGGTCCACCCGGCCGCCCGGGAAGCTTACCTGGCCGGGATGTTGGCTGAGCCCCTCGTTGCGCCGGGTAAACAGCATTTCCGGGCCTCCTGTGCCGTCACGCAGTGCCAGCAGGACAGCCGCATCGACATGGCTGCCGCGCGGCCGAATGCCCTTCAGCATGCCCTCATTCCAGCCTGGTGCGGAAGGCGGTTGCGACAGTGGCAAAAGGCAGCTTTCAAGATCGCGCGGCACGATTCTCATGATGGTGTTTTTCTCCGCGGTGGCAACACGTTGCGCATGATGTGTCGCCGCTCGGCTTCATCCATTTGACTCCAGCCCGCAATCTCGTGCATCGTGCGGCGGCAGCCCAGACACAGGCCCGCGGCGTCCATCGTGCACGTGCCGGTGCATGGGCTTGAAAGGGTTAAAGTTGTTGGCCAGTCAGCGGTCATTGTTCACGGTTCCTTACGCGATATCATCAGCAGGGAGCTTGGGCGGCAGATACCAAGTGAGCGAGACAAAGGGACTTTGTTCAGATTTCTTGACCATTTGAGACGGATAGCCAAAGCTATTCAACGACAATGAGCAGAGAAGCTGGCTAAAACCACAGAGCCGCAACCGCATGTGTTTCTACTGCCCATGCTCCCACGTTCAACAAGGATTATTCCACATGGCTTACCAAAATCTCGAATGTCGCAATGGCGGTGGTGTGCGACGCATCACTATCAATCGGCCCGACAAGCTTAATGCGCTCAACCGCGCTACGTTGACCGAGTTGCAGCTGGTCTTCAACCAGGCCCGTGAAGACGATTCTGTGCGGGTGGTTGTTCTGGCCGGTGCCGGTGACAAGGCCTTTGTAGCAGGCGCCGATATTGCTGAGTTGGAGAAGCTGGCGCCCGAGCACGCCTTGGCGTTTTCCGAAGCGGGGCAACGCTTGATGCGGAGCATCGAGTTACTGGGCAAACCGGTGATTGCGCGTATTCAGGGTTTTGCACTGGGCGGTGGGATGGAGTTGGCGATGGCTTGTCATATACGCATTGCCAGCGAGCGTGCCCAGTTCGGTCAACCGGAGGTCAAACTTGGCCTGGTGCCCGGTTTTGGCGGAACACAGAGACTGCGCCGTCTGGCCGGGCCGGGTGCAGCACTTGAATTGTGCCTCAGCGGCGACAACATCGACGCTCCGCGAGCACTGCAATTGGGCGTGGTGACTCGTGTGGTAGCTGCGGACGTGCTGGATGAAACGGTTGATGGACTGGCTAACAAACTGGCGCGCTTTTCTGCACCGGCGATGCGGGCGGTACTGGACACCGTGCTCGAGGCCGGTGAATGCAGTCTTGATCAGGGGCTGGCGTTCGAGAGCAGGGCGTTTGCGTTGCTGTTTGCCGGTGCCGACATGCGCGAAGGCACGCGCGCGTTTCTGGAGCGGCGCACGCCTGAGTTTGCTTGACCAAGAAGTAGAGAGTAAGGAGTGGGGAGCGGGAAATAGAGCACGCGCAGCACCAGGCGCCGCACTCCTACTTCCTACTTGCTACTTTCCGCCTTTAAGCTGTGCGACAACCTGCTTCAAAACGACCTGTGCTTCAGGATGGAACCAGCCATCCAGAAAGTCGTCTACCGGAAGCCCATCGAGATCAGCAAAGGTATCAGCCAGGTCGGCTCGCGCCATTTTGCGCGTGGCAAGCATCGCACGACGCGGCAGCTTCAGCAGGTCCTGCATCCACAACAGTGCACGTTGGCGGACCTGTTCGGCCGCGGCCAACTCGTCCACCAGTCCGACTTTCAAGGCCTGCTCGGATTCGAGCATGGTGCCGGCGACTAGCAGACGCTCGGCGCGATAGCGACCGACCAGTCGGCGCACGGCTATCTGGATGCAGTCGGGAACCGACAGACCAACCTGTGTCTCATTGAGGCCGATGCGGAATGGGCCATGAGCCATGATGCGGTAGTCACACATGATGGCCAGTACCGCACCACCGGCCGGGCTGTGTCCGCCAACGGCGGCAACGATTGGAATCGGTGAACGCGCAAGAACCGCGCACAGACGAAAGAACTCGGTCCAGAACGCATGCATGGCTTCGCGATCCAGCGTCAGCAATTCCGGCAGGTCCAGACCGGCGGAAAATACTTTTTCTCCCCCGCTGAGAATAATGCCGTGGGCACCGTCTGCGGGTGCGGCTTCGACGGCCTGGCGTAATGCATGCACCAGGGTGGGATTGAGTGCGTTTACCGGCGGTCGTGCCAGTTGCAGTTCGCGGATGGATTCATGGTTCTGGATGTTCAGCATGGGCTTTCCTGATCAATGTTGGATGGCTACGGCTACGCTGCGCGAACGATCGACGTTCGATCGCCATGAACCCGACAGGCCTATGAAAAGTCTCCGATTGAATCTGGGCGAGCCGGTCAGCGAGATGAAAATGTCCGATTCAGGGCGCAAAATGCGGCCTACAGCATCGCTATAGGCGTGTTTCGCAACGCAAAGGCGGAGTTTTTCAGCCGCTGAGTCTTTGTCCACGATTTGATCGGAGATTCCCTAACGGTTGCCGCCGCCACGGTTGCCGCTGCCGCCACGATTGCCACCACCACTACGGGGGCCACCGCCACTACGGGGGCCGCTGCCACTACGCGGGGGGCCGCCACCACTACGGGGGCCGCCGCTACTGCGAGGGCCGCCACCACTACGGGGGCCGCCGCCACTGCGAGGGCCGGACTTGTCACCGCCCGGATTACCACGATTGCTGTTGCCGCGACTGGAGTCACCGCGCGTGTTGCTCCTGCCGGCTCCGGGGCGCTCATCACCTGCAAACCAGGTTCGCACCGAGGGCAGTTCCTGCCCTGGAGCCGCCTTGCGTCGGGATTTACGCCGGTTTTGTCCGGACGGATTGTCAGGTTTGAGTACGTTGCCGTCGACTTCCTTGCCGCCGCTGCGCCGATGTGGGCCGGGCTTGCCGCGTCGACCGGTCGATTCCGGGCGCGTGGCCCGGTCCCAGGCTGAGAGCTCACGGTCCTCAGTACGGTGGCTGCCGGTCCACGCGGACGGTGTCTTGTCTGACGTCTTGATTTCGGTTTGCGAGCGGCGCGCGCGGCGCTGGTGCGACACCGGCTTGAGGGTGAGGGTTGCCGAAGGTTCGCCGATACCGCTCAGTTGGCGCAACTCGGCCACAGCGCCGGCGTGCAGGGGTTCGCTGTCGCCGCGTTTGAGTCGGCGCGGCAGCGCAATGCAACCATAGCGGATGCGCTTGAGACGCGAAACATCGCAGCCCAGAGCCTCCCACATCCGGCGCACTTCCCGATTGCGCCCCTCGCGAATGACGACGCGGAACCAGGCATGGCTGGTGTCGCTATCGATCGCAATGATTTGTTCGAAGCGTGCAGGCCCGTCCTCCAGCTCGATGCCGGATTGGAGTTTGTTGAGCGCTCCGTCGGGAAGATCACCCTGAACTCGGCACAGATATTCACGATCGACTTCACTGCTCGGATGCATCAGTGCATTGGCCAACTCGCCGTCCGTGGTCAGCAACAGCAGTCCGCTGGTGTTGATGTCCAGCCGGCCTACGGCAATCCAGCGGGCGCCGGGTGGGTCGGACAGATCGTCAAAGACAGTGGCGCGGCCTTCCGGGTCGTCGCGCGTGGTCAGCAGACCCTCGGGCTTGTTGAAGGCAATGACCTGGGCGTCTTCGCGCAAATCTGTAGCTACGACGTACTGCCGTCCATCCACCTCGACGCGATCACCGCCGGAAACACTGTTGCCGAGTTCGGCCTTTTCGCCGTTGAGGCTGACCTCGCCCTCATTAATGCGCTTTTCCAGCATGCGGCGGGAGCCCAGTCCGGCGTTGGCCATGACTTTGTGCAAGCGCTCGCTGAGCGCCTTGCGGTCACTGCTGGGTCGATTCTTGAGCGAAAGCACGCTGCGGTCATTCGCACTCATGCGTGATTCTCCTCGTCGTTATGTTCCACTGTCTGGTTTGCATCATCTTGTGTATGTTCGCTGTGTGTGGCGGTATCGTGCTCGGCTGCAGCATCGTCATCACCGTTGTCGTTTGTCACCTCTGTCGAGGTTTCGTCAGCCGAATCGGCCATGATCCGGGCCGGAATGGCTTCGCCGTCGTTCTTGAATTCCAGTTGCGGGTCGAAGGTCTCCAGGTCTCGCACTTCGGCCAGAGTCGGCATTTCATCCAGTGACTTGAGTTTGAAGTAATCAAGAAAAGCCTTGGTGGTGCCATAAAGCGCCGGTTTGCCGGGTACATCGCGGTAGCCGACAATCCGAATCCATTCACGCTCTTCAAGTGTGCGTACGATGCTGGTGGAGACGGCTACGCCGCGTACCTGCTCGATCTCGCCGCGCGTTACCGGTTGGCGGTAAGCGACCAGTGCCAGCGTCTCCAGCAGGGCGCGGGAGTACCGTGCCTGGCGCTCCGCCCACAGCCGACTGACCCACGGGTGGTAGTCGCTGCGGACCTGATAGCGGTAGCCTGAAGCTACCTCAACCAGTTCGACACCACGGTCTTGGCATGCATCGCGTAGTTGATCGAGCGCAGCGGCAATCCTGGATGATGTGGGTGGTGTGCCTTCGCTGAACAATGCGCCAATCTGGGCCAGGCTCAGGGGCTGGCTGGATGCGAGCAGAGCGGCTTCGATGATGCATTTCAATTTCTCGGAGGGTTCAGTATCCATGAATTTTCCGGTAGACGTGCCTCAGACTGTGACGGCTTTGATATAAATGGGTTCCAGGTTGCCTTCTTGCACCACCTGGATCAATTGTTCCTTGGCCAGTTCGAGGATGGCGAGAAAACTCACCACCACGCCCAGACGCCCCTCCTCGATGCTGAACAAGGACTCGAAACGGTGGAACTCGCCGTTTCCAAGTGCCTTCAGCACATCACCCATGCGCTGTCGCACCGATAGTGCTTCGCGCCGTACGGCGTGGTGGCCGTGCAGTTGCGCTCGCAGCATGACGTCTTTGAGCGCCAGCAACAGTTCGCGCATGTCCACGTCAGGTGGTTCATGATCCACGCTGAGATCGGTCACATGCGCGTGTACCAGCGAAAAATCACGTTCCTGGCGGGGCAGTGCGTCCAAGTCTTCGGCCGCCTTCCTGAAACGTTCGTATTCCTGCAGGCGGCGTACCAGTTCGGCACGCGGGTCCTCGCCTTCGTCCTCGTCCTCGCTGGGCATGCGCGGCAGCAGCAGGCGGGATTTCACTTCGGCCAAAATCGCCGCCATGACCAGATACTCGGCTGCCAGCTCCAGCCTCAAAACCTGCATCATGTCGATATATTGCATGTATTGCCGGGTGATCTCGGCAACAGGGATATCCAGAATATCCAGATTCTGCCGCCGAATCAGATACAGAAGCAGATCCAGCGGCCCTTCGAAAGCTTCCAGAATCACTTCCAGAGCATCCGGCGGAATGTACAGGTCCTGTGGCATGTTAAGCACAGGCTCGCCACGAACCACGGCTAGCGGCATTTCTTGTTGTTGCGGCAGTGGCTTGAACACTGTCGGCTGTGTCTCGGCCTCGCCCGACTCATCGCTCATGGGGTACTAAGGAACCTCTGATCGAATCGTGGACGGGCGCTCAGCGGCTGAGAGAGCCCGCTTCTGCGTTGCAAAACAGTCCATAGCGGTGCTACGAACCGCATTTTGCGCCTTGAACCGAACTCTTTCATTTCACTGGTCCACTCGCCCAGATTCGGTCAGAGGCTCCTGAGCTGTGCAGCATCCGGCGTAGTGACGGAATCCGTGACATCATTTTGTGGTTGATCCGGTTGAACTGTGCACTGCAAGGATGATCAGCTCCCGCCATTGCAGCGCCTCGTCCGATCTTGAAAGCCCAGCTTGGGAATCCGGGGGCAGGGACCAAATGAGCGAGGCGACTTGCTTTTGAATCAGATTTTCCGATCGTTTCAGACCAACAGCCATTGCTATTCAGTAAGGATGAGCGCAAAAAACTGGCAGAAAGTACGGATCCGTATCCGCTTGCTTCTCTGCTGCCCGGATCCTCAAAAGGATAGTAGCCTTGTGCGGGCTTCATGCCGGCAGATATTCTGTTTGGAGAGGCTTGAATGGCCCTTGTTGCCGGGCTCTGGGTATACTCTCATGCTCGCAAACAAGCACGGTTGCGCTCTGCGCGTGCCTGTTACGACCCCTTACAGGGCAAAGAATAAGGCTTGGAGTGGGACAAGTCCAGCATTTTCGCGTGGTAAAAGGCGATTTGACAAAGCTTGCATTGTTTGTGGTTGCAGCATTGTGGCATGAAAATTGCTTGTTGTGTATGTGGCATACCGGATCATGCCAGCCAGCAGGCAACATGGGTGCCAGTGGGTTCTATCAGGTCCGAATAGCTGAAAATTCAAGGAAAACAGCATGCACAACGACAAGATGCGTCACGCTCGGATGAAGATAGAATCGGCTGCCTGGATAAGCCATGGCAGCGAAGCGTGGTCCTGCGTGCTGGAAGACATCTCTGCCACAGGAGTGCGTGTCCGCCGGCCGGACGGCTGGAATGGCACGGTGGGCAGTCACGTCAGCATGGACATGTTAGTGGGGGACAGTCTCAATATTCATGTCGAGGCAGTGGTGGTGCGCGTCGCCAATGACAGCATAGGGTTCGCTTACGACCGAATTCCGGCAGACAAGGAAGTGCCATTGTGGAACCTGCTGGGTGGCTACGCCGATACTCTGGAGCCCTGGGACGAGGATTGAGCCAAGTGCATCAATCGCAATAGGGCGTTCCATCGGTATGCTGGTAAATGCCATCCTGACTGTCGAAGATCATGTCGATATCAGAATAAGTACAAATATCGGTGTCACTGCGCGAGCCAATCTCCAGACAGACTACCAACTGTGAAGAGCGGTTGATCAATTGATGGCCGTTGGGTTCGTTTTTAGGGAACGCAGCGCATTCGCCCGCATGCAGGGTTCTCTCGCCGCCGTTGTCGATTAGTGTCACTTCGCCGCTGACAACCCATACGAATTCATCTTCATCACTGTGCCAGTGGCGCTGACTTGATGCTGTACCTGGCGGCAGGTGCAGCAGATTGACGCCAAAGTCCCGCAGTCCAGCGGCCTCGCCCAAACGCTGTCTGGCCCGCTCCGAGCAGGCGTGATCATGTGGTCCGGGATAGCTTGATCCGGTCTTGCGTGGTACCGCGTCGATGTCGATTTCAGGCATGCCGAGTCAGGTTTCTGACGGACTCTTGCCTTCATCGCGCAGTTTCCGGCGCAAAATCTTGCCAACGTTGGACTTGGGCAGTTCATCGCGGAACTCGATGTATTTGGGCCGTTTGTAACCGGTCAATTCGTCGTGGCAATATTGCTTGAGTGCTTCAGCGGTGAGTGCAGGGTCTTTCTTGACCACGAACAATTTGACCACTTCCCCGGAGTGCTCGTCATCCATGCCCACCGCAGCCACTTCGGCTACGCCCGGGTGGCTGGCGACTACATCCTCGATTTCGTTGGGGTAAACGTTGAATCCCGAGACCAGAATCATGTCTTTTTTGCGGTCGACAATGTAGAAATAGCCCTGCTCGTCCATGCGCGCGATGTCGCCCGTATGCAACCAGCCCTCGTCGGTGAGTACATCGGCGGTTTCCTGCGGGCGATTCCAGTAACCCTTCATCACCTGTGGGCCTTTGACCATCAGTTCGCCAACTTCACCAACCGGCAAAGCCTGGCCTTCGTCGGACCATATTGCGACATCGGTTGAAGGTACAGGCAGCCCGATCGAGCCGTTGTATTCGGCCAGGTCCACTGGGTTGATGCATACCGCGGGTGATGTTTCGGTGAGCCCGTAGGCTTCAGCCAGGGTGCAACCGGTGACTTTTTTCCAGCGCTCGGCAACGGATTTTTGCACCGCCATGCCGCCGCCCAACGTGAAGTTGAGGCGTGAAAAATCTACCTCGGAGAAGCCATCGGTATTCAGCAAACCGTTGAACAGCGTGTTGACACCGGTCATCGCCGTGAAATGTGATTTCTTCAATTCTTTGACGAAACCGGGCATGTCACGCGGGTTGGTGATCAGCCAGTTGAGGCCGCCCAGGCGCATAAATACCAGACAGTTGGCGGTCAGGGAAAAGATATGGTACAGCGGCAATGCGGTGATGATGGTCTCTTCACCTTGGCGCAGTTTGCCACTGATCCATGCACTGGATTGAAGCATGTTGGCGATCATGTTTTCGTGAGTGAGCATAGCGCCCTTGGCTACGCCCGTGGTACCGCCGGTATATTGCAGAAAGGCGACATCGGCGTGGCTGAGTTCGATCTGCGGGGCCGTGCTGCGAGCCCCTTGATCCAGTACGTCTTTGAAACGAACGGCACCGGGGATGTCGAACTCCGGTACGGCCTTCTTGACATACTTGAGCACGAAGTTGATCAACGCACCCTTGGGGAAGCCGAGCATGTCACCGATTGCAGTGGTAATGACATGTTCGACCGATGAGTCTGTGTCGGAAATAACCTCCTGCACCGTAGCTGCGAAATTGTCCACCACAACGATGGCCTTGGCACCAGAGTCATCCAGTTGATGCCTGAGCTCGCGCGGCGTGTACAGCGGGTTGGTATTGACCACGACCAGGCCTGCACGCAAGGCGCCAAACATGGCGATGGGGTACTGCAGCAGATTGGGCATCATGATGGCGATGCGCTCGCCGCGTTGCAGCTTCAGGTCATTGGCGAGGTAACTGGCGAACTGCGCACTCATACGGTCGATGTCGCCGTAACTGAGTACGCGACCGAAATTGGTGCGGGATACCTTCTGGATACTGGTTGAACCAGGGTGCGTCGCTGCTCATTTCCCCTCCAATCATTCAAGATGCCTTACAGTGCATTTGAGCATACCGTCATCATGTCGGCAAGCTGGCTGCAGGAGATTGACCATGCGTCATGTCATCCCACCGATCCTCATACTACTACTGGTTGCGGGTGTGCTGGGAGCCTGTTCCCGTACGCCCGACGAACAGCAGGTACGCGACGGCATCAGCGCCGCGGCGAGTGCAACCGAGCAGGGCGATGCGCGAGCGTTTGGCAAGATATTGAGCGAGGATTTCGACGGCAACGAGGGCGAGCTGGATCGGCAACGATTGCTCAACATGCTGCGCGTCCAGCATCTGCGTGGGGCCAAACCCGGTGTGCTGCTCGGACCAGTCAGCGTCGAGAAACGCGGAGGAAGACTGGTGGCCGACTTTACCGTGACTCTCAGCGGTGGAGGACGTGTCCTGCCGGACCGAGTCGGTGTATACAAAGTACAGACCGCCTGGAAACAGGAAGGTAGCAGCTGGCTTTGTTATACCGCCAGTTGGACACGGAAGCTGTAGAGGCCAGGAATGAAGAGCCCAAGCCCCGAATCAGTGGGTCTTGGGCTGCATACGGGGTTGCAGCGCCGGTGAGTGCTCCGCAGCCCCTGCAAGTCCCCCAAAATATGTCGTGTTGGTTGGCATGTGGATTGGAATCATTATCAGTCGCATATCAATCGGCGCACCGCCAGCGGCGCGCTCACGCCCAAGCGCTTGCAGGCTCTGATGTCAGCGCGCCCCGCGCTCAAATAGGTGCGTGGGCCTGTGGACAGGTTACGTTTGGTATCGGGATTGATATCGGGCCGGTGCCCGGCTTACGCCCGCGGGCGGCCTTCATCCAATGCATGAAACAGCCACAGCCG
>CAJDWN010000022.1_pt2 | contig 10911 bp, 10 predicted proteins | sample 7391581 | NCBI WGS metagenome assembly CAJDWN01 (sample SAMEA7055736, study PRJEB34461) | soil metagenome | biome: terrestrial ecosystem; feature: Peninsula; material: soil | place: Antarctica | collected 2016 | reverse complement strand
GACGAACTGGCCGGCAAGCCGGTGAAAGCGCGGGCGACCTGGAACGCGATGTGCCTGGCCGACATGGGTGATAGCGGTTTCGCCTTCATCGCCTTGCCGCAGATTCCGCCGCGCAACGTGACCAAGTCGATGACCGGCAAATGGGTGCACCTGGCCAAGGTTGCCTACGAAAAATACTTCCTGCGCAAGATGCGCAAGGGCAAGGCCGACCCGCTGTACGAGACCTACATCATGAAGGCCTTCGGCATCGATCGTCTGAAGCCCGAAGAGGACACGGTTTGAGTGCCATGGGCTGAGTCTTCTTCCACAGAAAGGACGTGCGATGCGCCTGAAAAACACCCAGGACCATTACGGATCACTGCCTATCGCGATGCACTGGCTGATGCTGTTGCTGCTGATCGGCGTGTATGCATTGAAGCATTGGCACTTCATGCTCGGTCTGACGGTATTCGCTTTGTTATGGCTGCGCGTGGTGATGCGTCTGATGGCCGGGCCTGCACCCGGCATCAGGCCAGCGCCCGGCGTCTGGACACATCGCCTGGCCAGGCTGATGCATCTGGCCCTGTACCTGTTTCTGCTAGTGATGCCTTTGTTGGGCTGGCTCACGCTCAGTGCCAAGGGCAAGGTAATTCCGTTCTACGGTCTCGAATTGCCGGCGCTCATCGGAACTGACAAAACACTGGCGGGCTCGTTGGAGAACATACACACGACCATCGGTATGATCGGCTACTACCTGATCGGACTACATGCTCTTGCGTCACTGCTTCATCACTATGTGCTGCGGGACAACACGCTGCGCCGGATACTGGAAGCGTGATCGTTCTCAGCGTAGCGCTGGCCCACTTCCACTCACCCTGGTGGCTGCTGCTGACCCTGTTTGTCGGGGTCAACCTGTTCCAGTCTTCGTTCACGGGCTTTTGCCCGGTGGCGATAATATTGCGCATGTTCGGTGTTGCGCCCGGCTGCGCATTTCCGTCCGACAAGCACACCGCAGCGAAGGTGGAGAGCTGAAATGTATTACACCGTCACTACGGACAAGTCAGTCGAACAGGCGGCCAGCGATCTGGATGCTGCGGTAAAAAAGCATCAGTTCGGCGTACTGCATGTACACGACCTGGGAGGTATTTTGCGCAGCAAGGGCTTTGATTTCGAGCACGAATGCAAGGTGTTCGAAGTGTGCAGCCCAAGCCAGGCCGCGAAGGTCATGGCGATCGACATGGAGATGAACATGGCGCTCCCCTGCCGCATCTCGGTATGGCGCAAGGACGGCCAGACCCGGATAGGCATGATCCGTCCGGCGTGGCTTTTGGCCGAGCTCAACGATCACGCCGGCTTGGCCGAAATCGCCAACGAGGTCGAGCAGGCCACGATACGGATGATCGACGAGGCAGGCGCCGCGGCATGATTTCGCATCGCGCACTTCGATCGCTGGCCTTGGTGCTCGCACTCGTGATCCTGAGTGCTTGTGGCAGCTCATCGCCACCCGCTGAGAAGACTGGCGCGGCGCCCGATCTGGCAACCATCACGCTGTCCACGCTTGACCAGCCCGCCGAGCAGAGCTGGGACGGTGTCATCGAGGCCGTGCAGCGAGCCACGCTCACCGCGCAAACCAATGCGCGCGTCGAAAGCTTGCCGCACGATGTTGGCGACCTGGTGGACAAGGGTGATGTGCTGCTGCGCTTCAGCGATGTCGAACAGCAGTCGGCACAGCGCTCGGCGCAGGCGCAAATTGCTGCCGCGCGTGCCAATGCTGTCAATGCAGAGGCCGAGTACAAGCGCATCCGTGAGATCCATGCACGCGGTCTGGTCTCGACCTCGCAACTGGATCAGGCAAAGGCAGCACGCGATGCAGCACAGGCGACCTTCAACGCGGCCCGCGCGCAGTCACAACAGGTCGGTCAGCAGGTCGATTACACCGTAGTACGTGCGCCTTACGCGGGCATCATCACGCAGCGCTTCGTCGAGATTGGCGAGGCGGTGCAGGCCGGGCCCCCCAGTCCGCAGAAACTGATTTCAATCGAGTCACTGAAACAGCTCAGGGTGCAGGTTCAAGTGCCACAAAGTGCGATCAACGCCATCCGCGATGGCAATCATGCGCAGCTTGTGCTGGCTGATGGCAAGCGGACTGATGTGGCGCGCATGACGATCTATCCTTATGCGGACCCTGCCACGCACAGCTTCACCGTACGCCTGGAACTGGAGGATGCGCCACCCGGCCTGTATCCTGGTATGACGGTCAAGATCGCCTTCGCCACTGGTACGGCCGAACGATTGCTGGTACCGGCATCGGCACTGTGGACGCAGGGCGAGGTGACCGGCGTGTATGTGATTGATGGTGCCAATGTGAGCCTGCGCCAGGTACGCACAGGCGAGCGTTTCGGTGACCAGATCGAGATTCTGTCCGGTCCGGAAGCGGGCGACAATATAGCGCGCGACCCTGTGGCAGCCAGGCAGTACCTGGCGGACCGGCACCGGAAAGACGCGGTATGAGTCAGCATCTGGGTTTCTCGGGCCGCATCGCGCGCGCATTTCAGGACTCACCGCTGACACCAGTTTTGGCGTTGGCGGCGATTCTGCTGGGTCTTACCGCGATCCTGATCACGCCGCGCGAGGAAGAACCCCAGATCGACGTCACGATGGCCAACGTGATGGTGCCGTTTCCCGGCGCCGACGTGCATGACGTTGAGAACCTGGTCACCTATCCGCTTGAAAAGAAGCTCGACGAGCTGAAAGGCGTCAAGCATATCTACTCGGTCACCCGGCCCGGCATGGCCATGGTGACGGTCGAGTTCGAGGTTGGTGTGCCACGCCAGACTGCGATCGTGCGCCTGTACAACCAGGTCATGCAGAACCGCGACTTCCTGCCACCCGACCTGGGCGTGGGCCAGCCAGTGATCCGCGCCATGGGTATCGACGATGTGCCGGTGATGGGCGTCACGCTGTGGAGCGATGATCCCGCACGCAGTCCCACCGAGCTTGCCGAAGTGGCCCATTCGCTGGAAACGGCGCTGAAGCGCGTGCGCGGTACCCGCGACGTGTACACGATCGGTTCACCCCGGCGCGCCGTGGTGGTGCAGCTCGAACCGGCGAAACTGGCGGCCTACGGGCTTGCCATTGACGATCTGGTCGCCTCGTTGAAGGCCGCCAACGTGGTCACCCAGGCGGGTGCGCGCGTGTCCGGTAACCGCGACATTCCGGTGACGGCAGGTACGTATCTCGCCGATGCCTCGCAGGTGCGCAATCTGGTCATCGGCCTCAACCATGGTCAACCCGTGTTTCTGTCCGATGTGGCGCAGATCCATCGTGGCGCGGACCTGCCAGACCAGTACGCCTGGTACGGTACGCCGCCTGGCAAGGGAGGGCCTGTTACCGGCAGTGCTCCGGCCGTGACCCTGGCGATAGCCAAGAAATCGGGCACCAACGCGGCCGACATTACCACCGAAATCCGTGCGCGACTGAAGTCGCTGCGCGGCTTGATCATTCCCGATGACGTGCACGCGGTCGTGACCCGCGACTATGGCCAAACCGCCACCGACAAGGCCAACAAGCTGATTCAGAAGCTGAGCTTTGCCACGCTCTCGGTGGTGCTGCTGATATTGCTGGCGCTGGGCTGGCGCGAGGCTGCGGTGGTTGGCAGCGCCGTCATCATCACGCTGCTGCTGACCCTGTTCGCATCCTGGGCGATGGGTTTCACCATCAACCGCGTGTCCCTGTTCGCGCTGATCTTCTCGATCGGCATCCTGGTCGATGATGCCATTGTGGTGGTGGAGAACATCCACCGGCACATGGCGCTGGGCGGGCGCAACCTGCGCGAGGCCATTCCCGAGGCGGTGTCCGAAGTGGGCGGCCCGACAATCCTGGCCACCTTCACTGTGATCGCCGCGCTGCTGCCAATGGCCTTCGTGTCCGGGCTGATGGGTCCTTACATGCGGCCGATTCCGATCAATGCCTCGGCCGGCATGCTGCTGTCGCTGATCGTGGCGCTGGTATTTACGCCGTGGGCGGCACTACGCCTGGTGCGCCATCATGCACAGCACGATGACGCAGCGACGGACGAGGTTTCCGGACCGCGCGACTCGCACGTGGCCGCGCCCGAGGGTAGCCGTTTGCTGAGACTGTTCCAGCGCACGATGCAACCGTTCATCGATGGCCCGCGTGCCGCGCGCCATCGTCATGTGCTGTTTGGCGTGATGGGCGTGCTGGTGCTGGCCGCCGCCGGTCTGGTAGTCGTCAAGGCGGTAGTCATGAAGATGCTGCCGTTCGACAACAAGTCCGAGTTCCAGGTGGTGGTGGACATGCCCGAGGGCAGCACCCTGGAGACCACCAACGCATTGCTGCAGAAGCTCTCGCAGGTGGTCGCCAAGGTCCCTGAAGTCAAGGAATTCCAGGGCTACGCCGGCACCGCCTCACCGATCACCTTCAACGGCTTGGTACGCCAGTACTACCTGCGTACCGGCCCCACCGTTGGTGACCTGCAGGTCGAACTGGTCGACAAAGACGAGCGCAAGCGGCAGAGCCACCAGATTGCACTGGCAGTGCGTCCGGCCCTGCAAAAGATCGCCAGTGAATACGGTGCTGCATTGAAGGTGGTGGAAGTACCGCCCGGGCCGCCGGTAGTGTCACCGCTGGTGGCCGAGATCTACGGCCCCGACTATACGACTTTGCGCAAGCTCGCCTCCGATTTGGCCGATGAATTCCGCAGCAACGGCGACATCGTCGACATCGACACCAGCGTCGAGGCCGACTCGCCGCGCGAGGTCGTGGTGGTGGATCGTGATCGTGCCGCACGCCTCGGCCTGGACCAGGCAACTATCGCAGATGCACTGCGCACGGCACTGTCAGGACATGACGCTACCTACATCATGGATGGCCATGCCCGCTACGCGGTGCCGGTGCGATTGCGTCTGGCCGCAGCCGACCAGGCATCCTTGCAACAGTTGCTGGCGCTGCGGGTGCGGGCCCGCAATGGCAACCTGGTGCCGTTGTCGGAAGTGGTCACGGTGCGCAATGCAGACTGGGAGAAGTCTATCCACCACAAGGATCTGCTGCGCTACACCTTCGCCACCGGTGACGATGCCGGCAGCACCGACAGTCCGCTGTATGGCATGTTTTCGATGGTCGGCAAGCTCGGTGACCAACCGCTGGGTGGCCACAAGCTGGCGCAATACTTCATCGATCAGCCGCCCACCGACAGCGAGTATGCGGTGAAGTGGGACGGCGAATGGCAGATCACCTACGAGACCTTCCGTGACATGGGCCTTGCGTACACGGCTGGCCTGCTGCTGATCTACCTGCTGGTGGTGGGCCAGTTTCGCAGCTACATCGTGCCGCTGATCATCATGGCGCCGATTCCGCTGACCATGATTGGCGTGATGCCGGGCCACGCCTTGCTGGGCGCCCAGTTCACGGCCACATCGATGATCGGCATGATCGCGCTGGCAGGCATCATTGTACGAAACTCGATCTTGCTGATCGACTTCATCAACCATGCGGTGGCAGCCGGCAGGCCGTTGCGCGAGGCGGTAATCGACGCGGCGGCCGTACGCGCCAAGCCGATCGTTTTGACCGGCATGGCCGCGATGCTGGGTGGCTTCTTCATTCTTGACGACCCGATATTCCAGGGTCTTGCGGTGTCGCTGATCTTCGGTATTCTGGTCTCGACCGTGCTGACCTTGCTGGTGATCCCGCTGCTGTACTACGCATGGCTGGCGCGCGGTGATGCCACGGCTTCACCTGAGGAAGCGAGCCCATGAGCGAGACGCAGACCTTTGAATTGAGTCTGGCGCAGATCGATGACTTCGAGTTCCGGATCCGCTTCGACGGTACCGAACTGGAGGCTCTTACCACCGATGAATCCGCCCCGCTGGGACATAACGCCGGCCCCAATCCGGCCCGGCTGCTGTTGGCCTCGGTGGCCAACTGCCTGGCGTTGAGTTTGCTGTTCTCCCTGCGCAAGTTCAAGAACGAACCCGGTCAGATCAAAGCCACTGCCCGCGCCAGCATGGAACGCAACGAGGACAAGCGCTGGCGGATCACGCAAATGGACGTGGATCTGCACCTTGCTGATGACGCCGAGGCCGTCAGGCACCTGCCACGCATCCTCGAACAATTCGAAAGCTTCTGCATCGTTACCGAAAGCGTCCGCAGCGGCATCCCGGTGGCAGTGCGCGTCCATGATGGCGACGGTATCGAGGTGCACGCCACCTCATCGGCTGCTTGAACGGCCGTCCGGCATCTCATTTGCATGTTCTGCGCTATAGCACGCCGTCAGCGTGCATTAGCGCCTTTCAAGGGGCAGTTGCCGCCACCACCACAAAGGCGCCGCGGCCGCGGCCCGGCTGCAGGGGTTCGATCTCCCGGCTCTCAGCCAGGGTGCGCGTCAGCGTCTGGCCCCACGCATCGATGCCGAAACCGGCTGCCAGCAGATGACGTTCAACGTCGTCGGCAGAGAAGAAGGTCGCCTCGCGGTAGAAGACATCATCCTCCTGGTGCGCCACATAGCTCTGCCCAAGTGGGCTGTTGCGGTCGATGAAACCGATCACCAGACGTCCGCGTGTCTTGAGTACGCGGCGGGCCTCGGCAAGCATCAGGGGCACGGAGTCGACGAAGCAGATGCTGGTCACAGCCAATGCGTAATCAAAATGGTTGTCAGCAAACGGCATTTGCTCAGCAAAGCCGCGCACGGTCACTACACCCCTCGCCGCCGCGTGCGCGAGCATCGCCGGCGAGGGGTCCAGACCGACCGCTACACCCAGTGGTGCCGCAAAGCGGCCGCTGCCTGCGCCGATCTCCAGACCGCGCCCTTCCCAGGGCACGAACGGCCGCAGAGCGAGTAGCTCCGAGATGTACGCGGACTCGTGCTCATCGAACCACGCATCGTAGTCGTCGTGGTGAGTTTCGAAGGGTGCGACCCGGGGCATCTGCATCGTTCTCACGGTATTTCGACCGGGGCACCAAAGCCGCCGTTCACAAAGTCTTCGTGCAGAAATACCAATCAGTGCACTCGTAGCCTTCGTCCATACGCTTGTCGGCATCCTCGGCGGTGGCGGGTGGCGGGACGATCACCTTGTCACCAGGCTTCCAGCCTTCCGGCGTGGCGATGTTGTGTTTGTCGGAGGTCTGAAGCGCCGCTAGCAGGCGCACGAATTCCGGGATCGAGCGGCCGTTGCTCATCGGGTAGTAGACCATGGCTCGCAGGATGCCCTTGTCGTCGATGACGAAAGTTGCGCGTACCGCGGAGGTGTCTGCGGCTCCCGGGTGGATCATGCCGTAGGCCCGTGCCACCTTCATGCTCAGATCTTCGATTATCGGGAAGGGGATATCGACGCCGAACTTTTCCTTGATGTTGCGCACCCAGGCCACGTGCGAGTAATAGCTGTCGATGGACAGTCCAAGCAGCTCGCAGTTGAGCTTCTGGAACTCCGGATGGGCCTTCGCGAAGGCGATGAATTCGGTGGTGCATACGGGAGTGAAGTCGGCGGGATGCGAGAACAGCACCAGCCACTTGCCCTTGTAGTCGGACAGTTTCTTCACGCCGTGGGTTGTCTTTGCCTCGAAATAAGGGGCGGGTTCATTCAGATGGGGCATACCCCAGGTTTTGGTTTCGGTGTCGGCGTCGCTGATCATGTTGATTCTCCGGGTCGAAGAGTGGGAAGGTTACGGGCTTTCGCCTTCGGTAATGTGGTTCAGGATTGGCCGCGATGGCCATGACGATGACGCCTGCCCTGTCCGACGTCACCACCTCCGCCACGTTGCACGCAACGCTGGAAAGCCGGCAGATGGCGCTGCTGCGAAGCTTCCTGGAGATTGCGCAGCACGCCGAGGATGTCGGGCCGTTCGGTTGCCACAAGCAGCCGCTCGTACAGTTCGGCGTTGGCGATTTCTGCCGTGACCGCTGCCTCGCAGGCACTATGCAGGCTGGCAAACCGTTTTACCCGACCGGGCCAGGTATTCTCCGGCACCGACAACCCGTAGCGCGCATACAGCCCGAGTAGAGCTTCGATGTGGCGTGCCTCGGCCTCGCGGATATTGCTGAAGGGCCGCACTTCACCAAAATCATGGGTCACCTGATCATAGGTCGACCAGGCTAAGTATTCATCGTCGAGGGCCTCGTGAAGCGCGTGGACCTCTGCTTGGTTCAGGGTATCCATACCTTCAGACTAGTCGCCAAGGTCAAGGCTGGTGTTGACGTACGTCAAATACGGGGTTTGGTCCTGATGAGGTGCACGGTGTGCAGTACAATCCGGCTCCTGGGCCATTCTGTGCAACAATGCGAATTGAATCGCCGCACCCTGAATTGCTGTCGAGGTGGCAATTTGCTGCCACTGCTTTATACCACTACCTGTTTGTTCCCCTGACGCTGGGCCTGTCATTCATCCTTGCCGCGATGGAGACGGTTTACGTCACCACCGGCCGTCCGATCTACAAACAGATGACCCAGTTCTGGGGCAAGCTGTTCCTGATCAACTTTGCGCTGGGCGTGGCTACCGGGCTGACCATGGAGTTCCAGTTCGGTACCAACTGGTCGTTCTATTCCAGTTTCGTGGGCGATATTTTTGGCGCACCGTTGGCCATCGAAGGGCTGATGGCATTCTTCATGGAAGCGACCTTTGTCGGCCTGATGGTATTCGGCTGGGAACGCCTGAGCCGTGGCCAGCACCTGGCCGTGACCTATCTGGTGGCGCTGGGCGCAAACCTGTCCGCGCTGTGGATCCTGATTGCCAACAGCTTCATGCAGTCACCCAGCGGCGCGGCATTCAATCCGTTGACAATGCGCATGGAGCTGGGCAGCTTCGCCGACCTGATCTTCAGCCACGATGCCCAGGCCAAGTTCGTGCATACCAGCATAGCGGGCTACGTGACCGGGGCGATCTTCGTGTGCGGGATCAGTGCCTGGTACATGTTGAAGGGTCGACATATCGAAATGGCGCGTCGCTCGTTCCGGATCGCGGCGCTGTTCGGGGTGATGGCTACCCTTGGAGTGATCACGCTCGGCGACGCCCTGGGTTTTGTCGGCGGTCAGGCCCAGCCGACCAAACTGGCGGCGATGGAAGCACTGTGGGAAACCGAACCGGCGCCGATGCCGTTCAACCTGATCGCTTTCCCGTCGCAGACCGAGCAAGCCAACTACGGCGAAGTGCAGGTGCCTGCGGCCTTGTCGCTTCTGGTGACCCACTCGCTGGATGGTACCGTTCCAGGGCTGCGCGAACTCGAGCACGAGGCCGAGCAGCGCATCCGCAATGGCATCCCGGCGGTCCAGGCGCTCAAGGCGCTGTCATCTGATCATGACAATCAGGAACTGCTGCAGACATTTCGCAAGCATCAGGATGATCTCGGCTACGGTTTTCTCGCGTATCGCTATGCGCCCGACCTCGACAAGGTCACCGACGCCGACATCGCCCGCGCTGCCCGGGACACCATACCGCCCGTGGCCATCGTGTTCTGGTCGTTCCGGGTGATGGTGGCATTCGGTCTGGCAATGCTGGCATTCTTCGTGCTGGCGGTGTTGTACACGCTGCGCAATACGGTCGGGCAACAACGCTGGTTTTTATGGGTGGCGCTATGGATGATTCCGGTCCCGTTCATTGCCAACGAAACGGGCTGGCTGGTGGCCGAGATGGGTCGTCAGCCGTGGACCGTGTTCGGCGTCCTGCCAACGTGGATGTCGGCATCTACCCACAGCGTGGCCTACATGGTTTTCTCGCTGGTCGGCTTCGTGCTGCTGTACAGTATCTTTGCGGTGGTCGAGATGTATCTGATGGTTCGTGCCATCCGTATCGGGCCCACCTCTGATCACGATGCGAGTGAGACCGGAACGGCGGGTGCGTCCGCAACCCTGTTCGCGTCTGCGGGGGAGGTCTGAATCATGGAACTGTATCTGACCCTGCAATTGATCTGGTGGCTACTGCTCGGTGTGCTGCTGATCGGTTTGGCCGTGATGGTCGGCATGGACATGGGTGTGGGCACGATCCTGCGCTACGTGGGGCGCACGGATATTGAACGGCGGGTGGCCTTGAACATCATCGGCCCGCACTGGGGCGGCAACCAGGTCTGGTTCGTGCTCGGTGGTGGCGCCATCTTCGCCGCGTTCCCGCTGATCTATGCCACGGCGTTTTCCGGCTTCTACGTGGTGATGCTGGTGCTGCTGTGGTCGATGATTGTGCGCCCACTCGGCTTCGAGTACCGCGGCCATCTGGATTCACCGCGCTGGCGCTCGATCTGGGACTGGGCGCTGTTCATCAGTGGCTTCGTCCCGATGCTGGTGTTTGGTGCCGCCGTTGGCAATATCCTGCAGGGCGTGCCATTTCATTTTGAGTGGAACCTGACTTCGTATTACACCGGCAGCTTTATCGCTCTGTTCAATCCGTTCGCTATCCTTTGTGGCGTGCTGTCGGTGGCCCTGTCGATTTACATGGGAGCCACGCGCATCATGTCCGGTGCCGAGGGTGCGGTCCACGAGCGGGCCCGATACGCGGCGACAGCCGGAGGCATTGCGGCCGTGATTCTGTACGCCATCGGCGGTGTGTGGCTGCGGGTGATCGAGGGCTTCACACTGGTCGATTCGCCGGCACCGGGAATACCGCAGACGCCACTGCAACAAACGGTGACCCAGGCTACCGGGGCCTGGTATGCAAACTTCGCAGAGCAGCCGTTGTTGTGGCTGCTGCCGGTAGTGGTTTTCGCCGCCATCATTGTCGGTCTCCTGGCACTGCGCAACGGCCGAGCCCTGCTGGCCTGGTGGTTGGGCGCGCTCGCTTGGGCCGGAATCATCGGCAGTGCCGGCGCGGCGATGTTTCCATTCATGTTGCCCTCGAGCAGCATGCCGGCACAAAGCCTGACCTTGTGGAATGCATCATCCACCAGTCTGACTCTGGCCTGGATGCTGGGTTTCACCGTCGTGTTCATTCCGCT
>CAJDWN010000155.1_pt1 | contig 10941 bp, 9 predicted proteins | sample 7391581 | NCBI WGS metagenome assembly CAJDWN01 (sample SAMEA7055736, study PRJEB34461) | soil metagenome | biome: terrestrial ecosystem; feature: Peninsula; material: soil | place: Antarctica | collected 2016 | reverse complement strand
GCGATTTTGAAGATGATCAACAAGAATCGCAGGCCGTCACGCAGGGGCCTTATGTGACTCTTGCCAACGCGTTTGCCGGCGTCGATGGGGATGTAGGCCACCGAATAGCCCGAGCGGAAGAAAGCCATGGTGCTGGTGGTGGGATAGCTGAAACCGTTGGGCAACAAGTACAGGAACTCACGGAATTTCTTGGCACGCACTGCACGGAAGCCGGAAGTGAGGTCGAGAACTTCGTGGCCGGTGATCAGGCTGGCGAGCCAGTTGTAGGTGCCATTGGCGACCCCGCGACCGACACCGGCCTGTCCATCCCAGTTGCGTGCCCCGACTACCATGTCGTGGCCTGCATCAAGTTCTTTGAGCAGACGCGAGATATCGGCCGGATCATGTTGGCCGTCGGCATCCATGAACACCAGAATGTCGCCCGATGCGGCTCGTGTGCCGCGCTTGATGGCCGCGCCGTTACCCATTGAATACGGTGCCGATACACGGGTGACGTTGTGCTGCGCGCACAGCTCTGCAGTGTTGTCGGTGGAGCCATCGTCGGACACGATGATTTCTGCATCCGGCTGCGCAGCGCGCAAGGCCGGCAACAGCTCGGCCAGCGACGCAGCTTCGTTTTTTGCAGGCAGGATTATGCTGAGCATGGACGTCCCCGTGGTGAGAGCTGATGATAGCGTATGGACGGAGGTGGGATAGGTTTGCGCTGAAATGACGGCCAATCCTCTTCCCCTGCCAGAGGGAATTTGGTGGGATTTTGCGGAGAAGTTACAGGCTGTGCAGAAGAGTTTGCCGAGTGCAAACGGCGATCCCGGGGCTGCCTGGCTTAGCGGTTGGCGAGGAGTTGTTCGATTTCTTCGGCTTTGCGGGGCATGTCGCTGGTGAGGATTTGGGCTTTGTCGCGGGTGACGGCGACGTCGTCTTCGATGCGCATGCCGATGCCGCGCCAACGCGGGGCGACGCCTTTGGCGTTGGCGGGAATGTAGATGCCGGGTTCAACGGCCAGCACCATGCCGGCCTCGAGGATGCGTGATTGGCCGTCGACGCGATAATCGCCGACATCGTGGACGTCCAGACCCAGCCAGTGACAGGTTTTGTGTGGAAAAAACTGCTCGCACTGACCGCTCTCGAGCGCGGTCTCGGCGCTGCCTTTGATGATTTTGAGATCACACAGGCCCTGGGCCACGGTGCGCAGGGCTTGATCGTGGGCGTCACTGAATGGGCGGCCGGGGCGGATGGCATCGATGGCGGCGTCTTGTGCGGCTTCAATCACTTCATGCAGGGCACGCTGTGAGCGGCTGTAGCGGCCGCTGACGGGGACGGTACGGGTGACGTCCGAGGCGTAGCAAGCCACTTCGGCTCCAGCATCGATCAGCAGCAGGTCGCCTTCTTTCAGGGTGGACTGGTTGGCCTGGTAGTGCATGACGCAGGCGTTGATGCCGCTGGCGACCATGGCCGGATAGGAAGGCTCGGCGCCCTGGCTGCGGATGGAACGCAGGAACTCGGCTTCGACCTGAAACTCGGTATTACCGGGGCGAACCAGACGCAGCGCATCGCGATGGGCTGTGACTGCCACTTTGGCGGCACGTTTCATCAGGCGCAGCTCATTGCGTGATTTGTACAAGCGCAGGTCGTGCAGAAGATGACCCAGGGCTACGAAAGACTCGGGCACTACGCCACCGCCGCGTGCACGTCGCAACCGCCGCATCCAGGTGAGCAGGCGAGCGTCGAATTCGGGTTCGCGGCCGAAGTTGCAGTACAGGCGGCTTCGCCCTTCCAGCAAGCCGGGCAGGATGTCGTCGATGTCGCCCATGGGGAAGGCATCGTCCATGTCAAACTCGGTTACGGCGCCTTCACTGCCGATGCGTTCGCCATGCCAGCGCGCTTGTTGCGGGTCGCGCTCGCGACTGAACAAAATGGCCTCACCCTGCTCACGTCCGGGTAGCAGGGCGAGTACGGCGTCCGGCTCGGGGAAACCGGTGAGATAGTGAAAGTCCGAGTCCTGACGGTACGGGTAGAGGTTGTCGGCATTGCGCACGCGCTCAGGGGCTGCAGCCACCACGATGGCTGCGCTGTCCCCGGCCATGCGCATCAACTGGCGACGGCGGCGGGCATACTCTTCACGCGGGATCATTGCCGGGTAGCGTCCTCGGGTACGGTGAGGCTGGTATGCAGTAACAGCGCGCCGAAACACACGTGATCGATCAGTTCGTTCAAGGCGGCTTCGTCTTCCTCATCCTCGCCCATCTCCGGAACGGTGGCGGCGATGTCGGAAAAATCGCGCAGAATGTCGGCCATACCCGGCCCCAGATTGTCGGCATCCACACCGCCGAGGCCAAAACCGCCCAGAAAACCGCGGCACCAATCAACCAGGCCCAGGGCACGAGACTCAAGACCGCCCTCGGCATCGGGTAGTAGCAGCAACGCGTCCAGTGATGCCTGCGCGCCGTCGACAAGTGAGGCGTCGGCGCTCTCCAACTGCAAGGCATCCAGCCAACCTTGTGGCCCGGGCTGCCCGCCTGCGCACAGGTAGCCGGTCATGGACCCGTGCAACTCGCTGGCAGCAATACCCAGGCGCATGCGTGCGATAAGTGATTCGATGTCGCCGATTGCCGGCATGGGATAGGTGTTCATGCGTTGCCCGGTTCTCTTAGTCATGCTGGCCATGGTACCGCGCAAGCGTGCTTTGCTGTTCTCCGAGAGCCGTCTCGGTGCCAGCCGCACAGGATCTGCAGGAGTTGTAGGCCAGCTCAAGGCCGAAGGCCGGAGCCGGCACAGACGGAAGCAGCGCATCTCGCAGTGCCGGATCCGTCGCTTCGCTCCTTGATTCGGCCTACGGCTCGCCGCTCAAGTTTTGGGCACCGGCATTGCAGACGCGCGCGGCAGTAGTCACTATAGTCGCTTCAACGAAGCCTCAGTTTTAATCTGGGCGAACGGTTTCGCGCGGACGGGAGGAGGGTGCACTGGCCATAATGGCAAAACTCATCATCAAATCCCGCTGCCGCTACGGACGATGCGGTGCTGCTCGCCTGCGTGCCCGATTATTGGCTGCGCTGTTTTTTCTGCTTGCTTCGTCGGCCATTGGCGCCAGTGGCCATGAGTACTACTTCACCCGTATTGATGGGCAGACCGTCGGTCTGGCGCAAAATGCCGTGCACGTGCTCTTTCAGGATCGACTGGGTTACATCTGGATGGGCACCGAAGGCGGCCTGAACCGCTTTGATGGTTATACCCTGCAACGTCACCAGCACGACCCCGACCGTGCAGACAGCCTGCCAGCCGGTTTGGCTACTGCCATGACGGACGCCGAAGACGGCAACGTATGGATCGGCATGCAAACCGGCCAGCTGCTTCGTTACGATCCCAATCATCACCAGGTATTGGAACGCCACTCCACTGCTACTGGCAATATGATAGGAGCACTGTTCCGGGATACGGACGGCAAGGTGTGGGTTGCTGACTCACTGGGTATTTCGGTACTGATACCTGATCAGAAAGCTTTGCAGCCGGTGTACAAAGCCAGCCACCACGAGCACGGTTTTTATACCACCACGATCAATGGGTTCACGCAGTGTCCGGACGGTCAGATATACGCCAGTGGTGATGACGGTCTGCTGGTTATCCACAATCAATCAGCCAGACCCTTGGGAGAGACCGGACCACTCAACGACGCGTTCTGCGATCCGCGCAATCGGCTGTTTGCAACCAGTACACAGCGTTTGTTGCGGGTAGATCGGGTCACGGGCCAGACAAGCAGCTTGTGGCAGGTGCCCGAGCCCGGCCAAGCGGCCATCTGGCAGCTTGCCCAGGATCACAATGGTGAGCTTTGGGCCGCCATTCCCCAGCTGGGCCTGCTGAAGGTGGATGTGGATGGCAGCCACCCGCGTGTACTGAAACCCATGGCGGGGCAGTCCGACTCTTTACCCAGCCGCAATCTGACACGCATGATGATCGACCAATCCGGCCTGGTCTGGATCGGCACCGAAGACTCCGGCGCCGCGCATACCGTGGCAAGCGGCTCGCCGGTCGATCGTCTGATCAACGACAACCCGAAGCTGGACAAACAAGCGGCCAATGTTGTTCGCAGTATTTTCCAGGACAGCCAGGATCGTTACTGGATCGGCACACGGGGTGCGGGCCTGCAGCAGTTCATGCCAGCCACCCGTGATTTTATCGACGCCAGTGGACCTCTGCGCAATGCGCTGGGGATGCCAGCGGACGCCTTTGTGTCCGTGCATGCCATCGCTGCGGCCGCTGCCGGCTCATTGTGGCTGGCGACCGATTACGGCGTGGTGCTGTACGACCCGGGTAGTGACACGGCGCGTCGCCTGGATCTGGGCAAGCCGGCGGGTAGCGAAGATCGCTATCGGGACATTCTGGTCGACAGCGACGGCAGCCTTTGGCTGGCGGGACTCGACAGCGGGCTGGTGCATTATCGCGCTGGCACGGGGGTTATCGCCCGCTACGGTGTCGCCGATGGCCTGGCAGACAATTACGTATTCAACATGGCGCGTGACAGCCAGGGACGCCTGTGGGTAGGTATGCTGCGTGGATTGAGTTTGTTCGACCCGATTACCAACCGCTTCCGCAGCTTTACCGAAGATTCGCAGCGCCGCGATTCGCTGGCTGGATCCCGCGTGACCGACTTGCGCACCGATGCTGATGGCGCGCTGTGGATCGCCACTGACGCCGGCATCAACAAATTGCTGAGTGTTGACGCGCAAGGCCTGCACGTACGGCGTATTTTGCACAAAGACGGCCTGCCAGACAGCATGGCCTACTGCGCCCTGGATGACCATCAGGGCCACATGTGGGTGCCCGGTAACCTGGGCATAAGCCGAGTGGATATGGCCAGCGGCGCGGTGCGCACACTAACACCTGCCGATGGTCTGCAGGGGCTGGAGTACAACACCGGGGCATGCCTGCGCGATCGCCAGGGCAACTTGTGGTTTGGCGGCACGCAGGGCCTCAACAGGCTCGACCCGAGCGATCTGAAGACCAGCAACTTCATGCCGCCCACCGTAATTACCCAGGTGCAATACGGTGAACAAAAGCTGCTGCGGAATGGATCACGCAGCCTTGAGATTCCACAGCACGCGCGTGTGATCCGCTTTTCATTCGCCTCTTTGGACTTCGCGCGACCAGCCTCCAATCGCTTCCAATACCGCATGATCGGCGTGGACGATCAATGGCTGGACAACGGCACCGATAACCGGGTGACTTACACTAACCTGGCACCAGGCCAGTACCAGTTTGAAGTCCGCGGCAGCAACCGCGACGGGGTCTTCAACCCGGCCTCCGGTACGCTGCAACTGGCTGTTCTGCCGCCGTGGTGGGGCACCCTGGCAGCACGCATCGCCGCGGTGTTGTTGAGCCTGCTGATTCTGACACTATTGCTGGCCATGTGGCTGCGACGTCGTCGTGCCGAGAAGCAGCACCAGCAACAACTGCGCACATACGATGAGCGTCTGCATCTGGCTCTGTGGGGTTCGGGCGACCAATTCTGGGACCTCGACCTGGTAAACCAGCGTATGCACCGGATCGCCGCCGATCGCCTGACCGGGGGTGAAGCCGAGCAGTACATCACGCTTGAGCAATGGCAAACCCAGCACGTGCATCCCGACGACGTCACGGCGGTGGTACAGCGCGCCCAGGCACATATCGAAGGTCGGACAGCGCGCTTTGAATCGGAGCATCGCGTACGCCATGAGTCAGGCCGGTGGCTGTGGGTCCGTTCACGCGGCCAGGTAGTGGAGCGCGATGTGCACGGCAAGCCCACCCGTCTGGCCGGTACCCTCCACAGCCTGCATCGCGAACGCACTGAAGAATACCAACGCCGCATCGCCGCATCGGTCATCCACAGCATGGCCGAAGCCGTATGCGTCACCGACCTGAACTTCCACTTTATATCCGTCAACCCGGCCTTCACGCACATGGTCGGCTACACCCAGGCCGAGGTGCGTGGCAAGAATGCCAGCCTGCTCAATTGCAACCAGCATTCGCCGGCGATGTACCGGCAAATGCGCGACAAAGTCCACCTCGAAGGCCATTGGAAAGGCGAAATGTGGCAGCGGCGCAAGGACGGCGGGGAGTTCCTGAGCTGGCTCGAAGTCAACGCCGTCAACAGTGCCGACGGCGATCACAGCCACTACGTGCAGGTTATGTCGGACATTACCGAGCGCAAGCGCTCGGAGCAGGAACTGCGCTACCTGGCCAATTACGACGCACTGTCCGGCCTGCCCAATCGCACCCTGCTGAGTCAGCGCCTGGGCCAGGCCATCAGCATGGCCGACCGGCTCAACCACAAAGTGGCGGTCTTGTTCATTGATCTGGACCGATTCAAGCAAGTCAACGACTCCCTGGGCCACAGTACGGGTGACCGCATGCTCAAGGCCGCAGGCGCGCGTCTGCGCGCCCACGTGCGCGATAGCGATATCGTGGCGCGGCTGGGTGGCGACGAGTTCAGTGTGGTACTGGAGAATATCTCGAGCCCCGATGACGCCATACAAGTCGCCAGGGATCTTGTCGCAGGCCATGTATCAGGCCAAGTCCGAAGGCCGTAATACCTGGGCGTTGTATACCGCGGCGCTGGAAGCCCAGGCAAGGCAACACGCCAGCCTGATGACGGCCCTGCGCCTGGCGTTGGCTCGCAACGAGCTGACGCTTCTTTACCAACCCAAGTTGGATCTTTCCAGCTGGAAAATTACGGGTGTCGAAGCGCTGTTGCGTTGGAATAGCCCACATTTGGGCCAGGTGCCACCGTCCATCTTCATTCCACTGGCCGAAGAGGCCGGGCTGATCAACGAAATCGGCGAATTTGTGTTGTACGAGGCGTGTGCTGTACTCGCGCAATGGCGAGCACACGACGTCACCGATGTATCCATGGCGGTCAACATCTCCTCGGCGCAATTACTCAACCACAATTTCGAGGATCACCTGAAGCAGGCGTTGACAGAGAACAATATCCCCGCCAACCGGTTGGAGCTGGAGCTGACGGAAGGCCTGGTGATGTCCAATGCGGAAATCTCGCTGCGAAACCTGCGTAGTCTGAAAAAGCTGGGCATCATGCTGGCCGTGGATGACTTCGGTACGGGCTACTCTTCCCTGGCTTACCTGAAGCGACTGCCTCTTGACACGCTCAAGATCGACCAGGAGTTTGTCGGCGACATTACCAAAGACCCGGACGACGAAGCCATCACCGCCACCATCATCACCATGGCGCATACGCTAGGCCTGAATGTCATCGCCGAAGGCGCGGAAACCTTCGAGCAGATCGTATACCTGGAAGCCAAGGGCTGCGACGAAATTCAGGGCCATTGGCTGTCAAAAGCGATTCCGTCTGCCGACTGCCTGGCCCTGATCTGCCGCCATGACCCGGCGTCCAGGCCGGAATTCCCTGCAACCGATTAGCGGTTTTTTTGCAGGAGCGGGCCATGCCCGCGAGACGTACGTAACTCAATCGATCGCGGGCATCCCCCGCTCCTGCATAAAGCGATGTGATTCCACCAGGCAAATCTGGGCTACACTGGCCCACCTTGACAGCGGCCCGTGCGGGATGACCCCGGCGCAGGGCTTGATCAGAGACTCCCGACCGGTATAGTTGATGCTATGGACACGCCAGACCCTACCCAGACCCGCATCGAAGCTTTGTCCACCGCCATGCAGGACCTGCTGGCCAACTACCGGCGCGTGCGTGAGGAAAACCGTAGCCTGCTGGTAAGCCAGGAGCAGCTGGCCACTGAGCGTGCTGCATTGATGGCGCGCAATGAGCAGGCGCGCTCGCGCGTTGAAGCCATGATCCAGCGATTGAAATCGCTGGAAAACAATAGCTGATCATCTATGGCAAGCGAACCTGTCACCGTCCGTCTGCTTGACCGCGAATTTTTGGTCGCCTGTCCCGAAGAGGAGCGTCCCGGCCTGATCGCCGCCGCCGACCTGATGGACAAACGCATGCGCGAACTACGCAACAACGCCGGCAACCCCGGCTTTGACCGCATCGCCGTGTTGGTTGCGCTCAGCCTCACGCACGAACTGCTGGGGCTGCAGCAACAGAACAAGAGCCGCGAGCAGGTGCTGGGTTCGAGCATTGATGCGCTGACCCGCAAACTGGAAGCGGCGCTGACCCAATCCGGCGGCGGCTGAGTTTTCGGCTTCTCGCATTTTGAGCCTCTCCTCTGGCACAGGGGGAGATTGAGAGGGAGTTGCTCAGGCTTGTCGCGCGGCGGAAAGCTACGCCCCCACCCCAACCCGTCCGGCCCTGTGGGCGTTCATTCAGTGCGCGAACCGGTGGCCCGCAAGCCGCACTTCTTCACCCCCGCCTTTCGTGGGGGAGAGAATCGTTGCTTCTCCCCCTTCGCGCATAGCCCCCAGATCTCGTCATCCCGGCCTGCACCGGGATGACGAGCTCGTAGCTTGCCCTGATAATTTTCACTTCCCGGATGCTGGCCGGTGGTAGACTGGCTACATCTTCTGCGGTGTTAGGCAGTGCACTATCAGCAAATGCCTTGTTCCTAATACACGACCTCGGGTCGGCAGAATCGGGCTGTTGAGCATGTCCGCCATGAGCGGAAAGCCTGAAGGTCCGACGAGCCCGCCCACCTGATCCTTTGGATCAAGGTGGTCTGATGCACACCGGCACTGCGGAAGAGCTCATTCTTGCTCTTGCTCACGATTCGATCCGCGAGATTCCCTGAACATCGCGCGGATCATGGTGGCATTCAATTTGCTACTCACGAGTCCGCCTGTGGCTGATCCGATCCCGATGAATACCGACGAAACCGGCCGTCGTGCGCAACTGCGCCAGGACATGCGCTTGCAGCGTACAGACCTGAATCCACATCAGCGCATGTCTGCAGCCCAGGGTTTGCGCCGGGTGCTGGATAGCTTGCCGGCGTTTCACGAGGCTCGTCACATCGGGGGCTACTGGGCCTGCCAGGGCGAAGTGCCACTCAATCTGGCGCTGGCACGAATTCAGCAGCGTGAGCAGCACTACTGGCTACCGCGCGTACGACCGCAGCGGCAACTGGAATTTGCCCAATGGCGCAGTGGTGATGATGTAGTCGCCAATCGCTTTGGCATTCCCGAACCGGGCAGTGATGCCGAAATCATCTCAGCCAGGGACCTGGATCTCGTGTTGGTGCCCTTGTTGGCCTTTGATGCCGCCGGCAACCGTCTGGGTACGGGGGGCGGTTACTACGATGCGACACTGGCTTTTCTCCACTCCGTGCTGCGCCCCGCCAAGCCCTTGTTGATAGGTATTGGCTATGCGTTTCAGCAGGTGGAACAACTGGCCGCGCAAGAGTGGGATGTGCCGCTGGACATGATTGCCACGGAACAACAACTGATCAACTGCACACAAGAAAGGAGTGCCGAGTGAACTATTGGCTGGTCAAATCCGAACCTGACGCATTTTCCATCGACGACCTCAAACGCAACAAGCGCGAACCCTGGGACGGTGTGCGCAATTACCAGGCGCGCAACTTCATGCGCGACGACATGCGCAAGGGCGACAAGGTTTTCTTCTACCACTCCAACTGCAAGAATATCGGTATTGTCGGTATCGCCGAGGTGGCCAGCGAAGCCTACCCCGACCCGACCCAGTTCGACCCGGATGACGCGCACTTCGATTCCAAGTCCAGATCCGACAATCCGCGCTGGATACTGGTTGACCTGAAGTACCGCCGCAAACTCAAACGCACGATCAGCCTGGATGAACTGAAGTCACACCCGGAACTTGCCGATATGGCCCTGACCCGCAAAGGCAACCGCTTGTCGGTGATGCCGGTGAGTGAAACGGAATGGGAGTTCATCTGCATGCTGGAGTAGCACGAAAACCGCGCAGGGTGCTGCTGAGCAGTACCCTACCAAAGTGGCGACACCCACGCGGTCCGAGCAAGCACGCGCGTTTCGCTTTACCATTCCTACTTCCTGCTTCCTACTCCCCACTGTCCAGCCATGACCCACAACCCACAAAAACGCGCAGCCGCCGAAGCGGCGCTTCAATTCATCGATGACGGCATGGTGTTGGGGATCGGCAGCGGCTCGACCGTGGCCTGCTTCATTGAAGCACTGGCCGCCAGCGGAAAACGTATCGAAGGCGCGGTTTCGAGTTCCAGCCAAAGCAGTGCGCTATTGAAGAAACACCGCATCGAAGAACTGGACCTCAATGCGGCCGGTCCGCTGGATCTATGCGTAGACGGCGCCGACGAGTGCGACCCGCTCAAACGGCTGATCAAGGGTGGTGGTGCGGCGCTGACACGGGAAAAGATCGTGGCCGCCGCCTCAAGAACCTTCGTATGCATCATCGATCCATCCAAGCAGGTGGATGTATTGGGCGCATTTCCGTTGCCCATTGAAGTCATCCCCATGGCACGCAGCTACGTCGCCCGTGAAATCGTCAGACTTGAAGGACGCCCGCGGATGGCACATCGACGATCCGGTGGGGCTGGAGAACACCATCAACCAGATCGCCGGCGTAGTCAGCGTGGGCCTGTTTGCGCAGCGCAGCGCTGATATTGTATTGGTGGGCGACCAGCGGATCGACTGACGTTGCCGGCAGTTACGCCCCCACCCCAGCCCGTCCGGCCCGGAGGGCGTTCATTCAGTGCGCGAGCCGATGGCTCGCAAACCGCACTTCTTTCCCCCGCCATTCGCGGGAGGCAGTCGTTAGCCTGTCAGTTTGAGCCTCCCCCCCTGGAAGAAGGGGAGATCGAGAGTGGGTTGTTCGGACGTGCGGCTATATTGCAAGCTGCGCTGAAGAGCTTGCCGAGCACAAACGGCAAGCTCGCAGTTCCAGGACAGCAGTGCGAGCACGCGGGAATACCGACGTCAAGCAAGTGCCATCAGGGTAGGAGCCACTTGCACGACATTTGCTTCAGGTCGCTGGACACTCCGAATTGAGGACTGGAAACTGCGTTTATGCGAGACTAGTCTCAGCATTGGCAT
>CAJDWN010000036.1_pt1 | contig 11030 bp, 12 predicted proteins | sample 7391581 | NCBI WGS metagenome assembly CAJDWN01 (sample SAMEA7055736, study PRJEB34461) | soil metagenome | biome: terrestrial ecosystem; feature: Peninsula; material: soil | place: Antarctica | collected 2016 | reverse complement strand
GGGTCCATGGTGTCGTGGCCGGCGCCGATTACCAGGCTCGGCACCTTGATTTGCTGGAGTGCGTCAAAGCGATCCCAATTTTCCAGGCGCCCACTGGCACCCAGTTCGCTGGGTCCTTGCATCAGGCTGTAGAGATGCTCGTTGGTGTGCGCGAAGGCGTAGTTGACCGGCTCTGGCCATTGTGCAGCGGGCATGCGCAGAACGTGCTTCTCATAGTGCATGGGTACCAGTGTGTCCATGTAGCGTGGATCGCCGGTCTTGTGCTCGGCTTCCAGCTGTTTCACCAGCGCAAGTTTCTTGGGGTCCATGGCCGGCATGAGAACTTTCTGCGCATACGCGTTGTAGGCCGGAATCGACGCCATCATGTTGGAGATCACCAGGCACTTCAGGTTCTTTTGATACTTGAGTGCGTACTCGATGGCGAGTACCCCGCCCCACGAGTGCCCCAGCAGACAAAAGTTGCTGCTGTCGAGTTTGAGTGCCTTGCGTACCTGTTCGACTTCGTCGACAAAGCGCGGAATAGTCCAGAGTTTGTCATTATCGGGATGATCGCTGCGCCCCGAGCCAAGTTGATCGTAGTAGTAGTACTGGATGCCTGCGGCTGGCAGATAGCTGTCAAAAGCCTCGAAATAGTCATGGGTGGCACCCGGACCACCATGCAGCAGCAGGACCTTCAATTTGGGGTTGTTGCCAACGCGCTTGGTCCACACTCGATGCTTGCCATCGGGTGTGTCGATCTCGATGACTTTCACGCCGCCGGACAATACATCGTCCTGACCACCGTTGTCGAAATAGCCGGACAAGGTGGGAGTGCTTTTTGCCGGTACCGAATCGCCGGCCACGGCCAAGCCAGCGACCAGGGCCAAACCGGCAACCAGAACTGATAGGCAGTACTTCATCTTTGCTCCCCGAGTGATGAAAAAGTCTTGAGCGGCTGACTATGCTTGCTGGAAATGGTGAAAGCAAGCGGCCGGCTCAGTCAGCCTCGTTTTCGTCGGCTAGCGCGATATCCGCCACCAGCGGCAAGTGATCGGAGGCCAGCCACAGTCCCGGTCCGCGCCAGGCACGTACATCGAGCACCTGAAGATCGGAGGTGGTCAGAATATGGTCGAGGCTGAGCATTGGCATCGGGGCAGGAAAACTTCGCCGTCCGGATTGTGATGCGACGCTCACGCCGCTGCGCGCCAGATGTTTGCCGGGTGGCACACGCCATTCGTTGAAGTCGCCCATCAGCAGAGCCGGCCCCTCACTGGTCGCGAGCGAGCGTGCCAGCTGCTCGTACTGCCAGCGCCGCTCGCGCGCCTTGAGGCCCAGGTGGGTTGCAAGCACCTGCAAACGACGCCCGTCGGTCATTTCGACCTGCGCGCCCAGGGCGTCTCGTGGTTCGCGCCCGGGCCAGGCCAGATCAATCCGGTGGCTCCCGATGATCGGCAGGCGCGACAGCAGGGCGTTGCCGAAGCCATGGGCATGATCGGTCAGGATGTTGTTGAACAGCACCCGATAGCGCGCACGGCTGTCGAGTAATGCGCGCAGTTCCGGATGCTCGCTGAGCAGCGGAACCTCTTGCAAAGCCAGCAGGTCCGCATCGAGCGCGTCGATCACGGCCAGAATCCGATCCGGGTCGAGGCGGCGATCCATACCCACACAAGCGTGGATATTCCAGGTTGCAACGCGCAGCGTGCGTATCGGCTTGTCGCGGGTCATGTCTGTTCGTGCGACGCCCTGAGTATGCGTCGTCCCAGCCACACGCTGGCGGCGGCGAATATCACTATCGCGACAGCCAGCCAGACAAAATTGGCAAGATGCGGATGATCGATAGCAGCCAGGACGCGATCGATCAGCAGGGCAGCCAAGATCGTGCCGGGTGTCATGCCCAGTACTGTGCCGAGGATGTAGTCGCGGCGGCTGATACGGGATGCACCGGCCATCAGGTTGATGATGCTGTAAGGCGCCACCGGCACGATGCGCAGCACGACCACGGCGACAACACCGTGTCGCGCCAGCTTGACGCTGAGTCGATCCAGGCGGCTTCCTGGCACGCGTCGGAGCAGATGCCTGCCGCCATAATGACCGATCTCGTAGACCACGATTGCGCTGAGTGTGGCACCGATCAGTGCGTAAACCACGCCCAGTACATTGCCGAAAATAATGATGGAAGCCGCGGTCAGCACATTGACGGGGAACACCAGCAGACCGCCGATGATGAAGACAAGCATCAGCAGCACGGGCATCCAGCGCAGCTGGTCGAGTCCGCGCAGAGTGTCGACCGTGCTGGACACATCCAGCCACTGGCGAAGCGGCGTCAGTATCCAGATTGCCACGATGGCCACGACGACCACGCCGAACAGAACGTGCGTCACGATGCGACGCCGCAGCGACGGCTCCGGCTCGCTGGGCACCAACCCGGGTTGCGGGGCCTGGTTGGCGGGCATGTTTGCGTGATCAGTCATGCCGCCCATGATGCTGGGCGCGGCCTGAACACGGCGCAATCAGCGCGGAACGCGGTAACCACCGGGAATACCTCGTGGGCTCAGCGTCAATTGCCAGAGTTGGTCGCGGCGGCTGCGGAACACGCCGGCCGAGCAGCCCAGATAGAAGCGCCACATGCGACGGAAGCGCTCGTCATATTGATTCTTCAGGTCCGGCCACGCGGCATCGAAATTGGCCAGCCAGGCCATCAGTGTTCGGTCGTAATCAGCACCGAAGTTATGCCAGTCTTCAACCACAAACAAACCTTCCAACGCTGCCGTGACCTGACTTGCGGCCGGGATCACGGAGTTAGGGAAAATGTACTTCTCGATCCATGGATCAGGTTGCACCGGTTCTTCGTTGCTGCCAATGCAGTGCAGTACTGACAGACCATGCTTGCTCTTGAGGCAACGCTTGACCGTTTCGAAGTAGGCACGGTAGTTCTTGCCGCCCACATGCTCGAACATACCGATCGAGAACACCGCATCGAATGGTTCGTCGATATCGTGATAATCCTGCAGGCGAATTTCTATCGGGAGTCCCTTGCACAGTTGCCGAGCGTATGCGGCCTGCTCGGTCGACACCGTGATACCGACACCCTCGACGCCGTAGCGTTCGGCAGCGAATTTCAGCGCCGCACCCCAGCCGCAACCGATATCCAGAACTCTCTGCCCGGGCTCCAGCCGGAGCTTGCGGCAGACCAGGTCGAGCTTGGCCTCTTCCGCATCGTCAACGTTGTCGGCTTCCGCCCAGTATCCGCATGAATACACCAGACGCTTGCCCAGCATCGCTTCGAACAGGTCGTTGCCCAGATCGTAGTGCGCCTTGCCGATTTCGAAGGCGCGTTGGCCGCGCTGCAAATTGATGAAACGGGCCTTGAGATGGATCAGCAATGCGTCCAGTGTTTTGAAGTGTTCGTCCAGGTTTGAGCCAAGAAGGCGGGTGAATAACGCCGGCAGATCGTCGACATCCCACCAGCCGTCCATATAGGCCTCACCAAGCCCTAGCGAGCCGTGCGCGAACACGCGCGCATAGAATTCGGGATTGTGCACGCGGATATCGGTCGGGCGGTCGCCGTCGATACGGATATCTGCATGTTGCAACAGATCTGCAGCGCGTGCCTTGAGGCTGTCCGTTGTCATTTGGGAATCTTCCTAATCGTTACTTGATTCGCCTTTGTTCTTGCCTATCAACCCGATCTCGCTAGCCGACCGAGCGTACACCAACTCGGCACCAGATTTCTGCACGATAGCGAGCAGAGCGTCTGCCTCTGATTCACGCAACAGGAATTCCAGTTTCAGCGGCAGATCTCCGGCCAATTCAAAGAAAGTTTCTTCGTGCAGGACGCCGTGGCGACCGAAACCGGCTACAGCGCGGAATACCGAGCCACCGCCGAGCTTGTGTTTGCGCGCCTGCTCGAGAATCCATTCGTACAACAGCTTGCCCTCGTGGCGGGCGCTGGCGTGCATGAAGAAACGAAGATAGACGCCTTGAACTTTCATCGTGTGATTCTCAAACATGGTCGCGACTCCTAATTCAAGCGCGCAACAGCGCGCGGATCAAACCGAAGCCCAGCAGAGTCATGGCCAGCGAGCCGACGACGTGCAGGCCGACGTGGCCGGCAAACCAGGCATATTGCTGGCGCAGCAGCAGGCTGACGGCCTCGCCAGAAAATGTCGAAAAGGTGGTCAGGCCACCCAGGAAGCCTGTTGCCAAAAACAGGCGTGCCTCGGTGGACAGCGCCTGGAAATGCGTGAATGCGCCCAGGACCAAGCCTATGAGCAGGCCGCCCAGCAGGTTGGCCGCCAATGTTCCCATCGGGACAGTAGGGAAAACGGGGTCAAGCATGTAGCCCAGGCCCCAGCGCAACCAGGCCCCGGCGGCGGCACCTAATCCGACGGCCAGCAGAGTGGAAATAGTCATCGTCGCTCCTCATCTCGTTCAACTAGCGATGCGCAGATACACAAATGCCTGCGCCACCGGTCAGCGGTAGTGCAGGCATCATCAGCAAGTGCGGTTCGCCAGAGAAAACCTGAACGGGAGGAATGCCATCTCCTTACATGGGTTGATTCTAGGCGCGTGAGCGGTAAAAGCACAAGTGTCTTGATGTTCCGGATATTTGGTCCTTTCCCATGTCGGCGCAGGCTGTAAGCTGTCCGACTCGCGAGACCAGGATTGAACGGGCGTGGTAGACAAACAGGAAGGACAACAACGGCAGGGCGTGCTGGTGATGGTGCTGGCCGGCCTGATAATGATCGGGCCGTTTTCCATTGACGCAATATTCCCTGGCTTTCCTGCCATAGGTGATGATTTTTCGGCTACTGCTTTGGCCGTGCAGCAGACGGTCAGCATCTATTTGCTGGCCTACGCACTCATGAGCCTGGTGCACGGTCCGGTATCGGATCGTTATGGGCGGCGCCCGGTGATCGCCTGCGGGATGGTTGCCTATGCGCTGGCATCAGCGGGTGCCGCGACATCTACATCACTGGATAGCTTGCTTGTGTGGCGGGCGCTTCAGGGTGCAAGTGCCGGGGCCGGCATCGTAGTGGCGCGTGCCGTTATCCGAGACCTGTTCGAGGGTGCGGCAGCACAGAAACTGATGTCGCAGGTGATGATGGTTTTCGGCATTGCACCTGCTATCGCGCCAGTGGTGGGCGCGCAGTTGGTACTCGTAGGGGGCTGGCGCGGCATATTTTGGGCGCTGGCACTTTTTGCCGCAGTGATGGTCGTGGCCATGCTGTACTGGCTGCCCGAATCATTGCCACGCGAACAACGGGTGTCGCTGGCACCGCGCAGTCTGGCGCACACCTATCGCAGTATTTTGCGTGATGCCGGATTTTGGCCACTGGTTATTTCCGGCACCCTCAACTTTTCCGCTCTTTTTGTTTACATCCTGTCGGCTCCGCGCGTGGTGTTGGAACTTATGGGCTTGTCTCAGCAAGGGTTCCCGTGGCTTTTTGTGCCCATCATCGGTGGCATCATGAGCGGCTCCTGGTTTTCTTCGTATCTGGCAGGACAGCGCAGTGCGGCCACCACGGTCAACATCGGTTATGGCTTCATGGCCTTGGGCGCGCTGACCAACCTGGTCCTGGCGTTTGCTTTGCCAACCCCGGCACCCGCCTGGGCGCTGACGCCGCTTTACCTGGTCGGTTGTGGCGTAGGTTTGGCCTTTCCCACTTTGACCCTGCTGGTGCTGGATCGCTTTCCGCGCCATCGTGGTGGCGCCTCGTCGATGCAGGCCTTCACAAGCCTGCTGTTCAACGCCGCTCTGGCCGGGGTGATTGCACCGATGTTGTACGCCAACCTGCGCACCCTGGCGATCGGCGCTGCCTGCATGAGTCTGCTAGGCTGGCTGGCTTGGCGCTGGTATATGCACACCGAGCGCGGCGAAGTGGCGCGCCACGTCGCCGCCGACGCAGCCGAGATAGCCGCCGAGTTGCCGCCGTCGGAGGCCATCTAGTCAGGTCCGGACTGCGACCAAGCTGAAGGGTGCGTGGAAACTTCTCCCGCTGTTTCACAGGGAGATTGAGAGGGGGTTGCTCAGCGTTGCCACAAGGCCGGAACCTACGCCCCCACCCCGGCCGTCCCCCACGAGCGGGGGAAGGGGTTGGTCCTATTCCCCGAGGATGCATGTGGCAGCCCGCGTTTTTGCAGAAAAGTCTGTGCGTCGTCGGCATCCTGCTCAAACCAGGCTTGCGCCGAACCGAGGCGAAAGCTGTAGCCCCAGGCGTCCATGTCGGCGCACATGCGTGCGCGGTCCAATTCGGGCAGGGCATCGGCCAGAAGAATCTGCAGGTAACAGGTGGCGTCCTCTTCTTCGAGTGAGTCGCTTGCGTCAGTGTGCACCGTAGCGCGACGTGGCTCTGGAATCACGATCAGATGACAGGCTTCGTGTAAAAGCGAATGGACGGGAGTGTCAGCACGTACGTAAACCACGTTGCCAATGACGCCGGCTTCGGGCTCGCCCCAGTAACTGCCCGGGATGGCTTCGCCGTCGGGCACGAACTGCAATTGCAATCCGTAGCCAGCAAGCAAATGTGCGGCCGCTCCCTGCGTCAGTTCGGACATCCGCATGACTGACGCTTCGGTGCTCTTCGCACGATCGGCGCTCATTTGGGCGCGATGACATCCGGCAGCAATACGGACAGTTCCAATAGCTCGTTATTACCATCGTGCTCGAGTTTGATCTGTACCTCATCAGCTTCGACGTTGATGTATTTGCGGATCACCTCAAGCAGTTCGCCGCGCAACATTGGCAGGTAGTCGGGCGCATTGCGGGTGCTGCGTTCCTGAGCCACGATGATGCGCAGGCGTTCTCGCGCCACATTGGCGCTGGATTTCGGCTTGTTACGAAGAAAGTCCAGAATACCCATGATCAGCTCCCGAACACGCGTTTTAGAAAGCCCTTCTTGGGCGCATCCACAAATCGTAGCGGTCGTTCCTTGCCCACGAGCCGGTCAACCGCATCGGCGTACGCCTGGCCCGCATCAGACTCGGTGTCGATGATGACCGGAACGCCGGCGTTGGATGCGTTGAGTACCCCGGTCGATTCGGGAATGACACCAAGCACATCCAATCCGAGGATATCAACCACATCGGTAATGGCCAACATCTCGCCGTTCGCCACGCGCGTTGGGTTATAGCGGGTCAGCAACAAGTACTTTTCAACTGCAACCTCGCCGCGTTCCGCGCGCCGTGTCTTGCTGTCCAAAAGGCCCAGAATACGATCCGAATCGCGTACGCTGGACACTTCAGGGTTGACCACGACTACTGCCTTGTCGGCAAAGTACATGGCCAGATGCGCGCCCTTCTCGATACCGGCGGGCGAGTCACAGACTACGTAGTCGAAACCGTCTTTGGCCAGTTCTTCCAGTACTTTTTGCACGCCCTCGGATGTCAGTGCATCCTTGTCGCGGGTCTGCGATGCGGCCAGCACGAACAAATTGTCGTAGCGCTTGTCCTTGATCATCGCCTGTTTGAGGGTGCAGTCACCCTGGATGACATTGACGAAGTCATACACCACACGGCGTTCGCAGCCCATGATCAGGTCGAGGTTGCGCAAGCCGACATCAAAGTCGATAACGGCAACCTTGTGGCCGAGACGGGCCAGGCCCACCGCCAAGGATGCCGCTGTCGTGGTCTTGCCGACGCCCCCCTTGCCGGATGTGACGACGATATTTTCAGTCAATGTGTGATTCTCCGATCAGGACTTTCTTGTTGAGACAGAGGGGATTACAGCGCAGCGATGCGCAGCTTGTCATTTTCCAGCCAGCATTGCACGGCTCGGCCTTCGTACTGTTCAGGTACTTCTTCGAATACCCGGTAACGGCCGGCAATGGACACCAGTTGAGCATGAAAATCAGTGCAGAATATGCGCGCTTGCTCTTCGCCCTGTGCGCCGGCCAATGCACGGCCGCGCAAAGCGCCATAGACGTGAATCGAGCCGTCGGAAAGAATCTCGGCACTATTGGCAACCGTGGACGTGACCACCAGATCGCGCTGCTGCGCGTACAGTTGTTGTCCACTGCGTACTTGCCGGGTGTGAATCAGGGTTGCCGAATCGTGCTTGACGGGTGGCTCTTGTGCTGCTTTCTGCGGTGTCTCGGTCGCTACTGCCTGCTGCGAGCCGCCACGTTCGTAGGCATCGCGGAAACGTGCGATCAGGGGCAGATCCAAACGCTGGGCCAGCTCATCCATGGCCTTGCTGCCATAAGCCAGGCCCACGGGCAGCATACCCGCGGCACGGACGGCACCCAAAAGGGCGCGAACGCGGGTGTCGTCAGGCAGGTGATCCAGGTGGCTGAGATCCATGACAATAGCCGTACGCTCGAACATTGCGGGAGCTGAAGCAACGCGTTGTGCCAGTTCTTCGCGCAAGCGCTCGGGCGCATCATCGAGGACACGGATATTGGCCAGACCGACTTGGCCGAAACGTACGTCGCAGGCGGGGTTTTCGGTTTCGCCTGTGGAGGCCGGGTGTTTGTTCACGCGTCACCGCCTTCGACATGGTTGTGCATAACAACCGTTGGCCGGCTTCGTTCCTGCAACCAGGGCAGGTCGGGCAGGCCGCCATGCTCCAGATAGCGCTCGCGTACATACTCGAAACTGGGTAACTCCTTGGCCAGCAGGCTGACGCGGATGTCGCCGGGGGGTACGCGTTGCTGGCCTACTTCACTGAAGCCATAGGTACCGTGGAACAATATCGCCGCGTCATTGATCGGTTCCAGAAACACTTCACAGGTGAGCAGGGGTACACGCACTTCTGCAAAACTTTCCACGTCGCAATAGAACACCCGGCCCAGTCCGTAGCCGCGTTGTTCGGGTGCCAGCACGATGCGGTCGATATACATGAACGTTTCGTCGCGTTCACTGAACCAGCGATAATTGGGGCTGGCATAGTCGTGCCCTTCACGCATGGCGATCAGAAAACCGGCGATGCCTTGCTCGAGCTCGGCCACACGGAAATAGTCGGCGTCGGCGAAAAAACTGTCCAGTGCGGAACGCTCCAGGGGCAAAATCCCGGGACCGGCCGCATTATTGAGCGCCAGTATCGTATCAAGGTCTTGCTGACGGGCATCACGGATGACCAGGGACATGCATGCTTCCGGGTATGACTTGAGATTGCTCAGGTGGGTGCGCCGAATCTGGCCACCAACGGCACACACCTAGTATCGCACGGAGCGTCTGCCGCTGAACAGTACCCGTCCGTCGCTGTGGCAGTATGATGCCGGCATGAACTGGGCATTCAACCATCCGATTCGATTGCTGCGCTATGCCGGCTTGTTCACCTATATCTGTGTCGGCCTGCCGCTGTTGCAGATGGACTGGCTGTCACGGCGGCTGGCCGAGGTGCAGCACTTGCCGGGGCTGGCTTTGTTGTTGTGGGCGGGTTGCTACATCCTGTTCGGCATTGTGTATTGGTTGTTGACGGGTAATCTCGACTCCAACCGCTATCGCGCACTCAAAATGCTGGGTCTGCTGGTGATGACCCTGACCGCGATGGGGGTGGGGTATTTCAGCCAAAGTGGTCTGTGCGCGCTGCTGTTGGTGGTGTCTGCGGTGGTGCTGCCATGGTTGTTGCCGCTTGGCTGGGCTGTGCTCGGTCTGGTGGTGCAAAATCTGTTGCTGATCCCGGTTTTTGCCACGTTTCCGACCCTGGACACGTATTCTCTGGCTGCATTCCAGGCCTTGGTGTATCTGGGTTTCTCGGTGCTGACCTTCGTCACGGCAGTGATTGCCAAGCAGCAAGCCGAGGCGCGCGAAGAGCAGCGCATACTGAATGCCGAGTTGCGCGCCACGCGTGCGCTGTTGGCCGAGTCCAGCCGTATTGCCGAGCGCATGCGCATCGCGCGCGAGCTGCATGATCTGGTGGGCCACCATCTGACAGCATTGAGTCTGGAACTGGAGGTCACTCGGCATCTGGTGGATGCACGCGCCAGCAAGCATGTTGAGGTAGCACAGAACACGGCGCGCCAGTTGCTGCGAGACGTGCGCGCTGTGGTCAGTGAGTTGCGCCAGGATGACGCTGTGGACATCAGCACGGCCCTGCGGGAACTGGCCAATGGCATTCCCGGGCTGGAGGTGAAGCTGGATTTGCCGCGACGCTTTACACTGGATGACCCGCGCCGCGCCGAGGTCGTGTTGCGCTGCGTGCAGGAAATCATCACCAATGTGGTCCGCCATGCCCGCGCGCGCCATTTGTGGCTGCGCTTCGAGTTTTCGCCACAAGGTGAGTTGCTGCTGGAAGCGCACGATGATGGTCGCGGTAGCGAGCAGGTGGAAGCGGGCAACGGGCTTAACGGCATGCGCGAGCGCTTGGCCGAATATGGTGGCAGACTGAAAATCACCAGCGCGGCAGATCGTGGTTTTGCCCTTAGTGCCTGGCTGCCGTTGAATTGTGAAGTAGGGTTTGATGACAGGGTGTTGACATGATTTCCGTATGTTTGGTGGATGACCAGACCCTGGTGCGCCAGGGTATTCGCTCTTTGCTGGATCTGGCCGGTGATATCGATATCGTTGCCGAGTGTGTTGACGGTGCCGAGGCCGTGCGCATGATTCCGGAGGCCAAGCCCGACGTGGTTTTGCTGGATTTGCGCATGCCGGTCATGAATGGTCTGGAAGTGCTCAAGGCCTTGGCCAAGGACGATCAGTTGCCGCCAACCATCATTCTGACAACCTTCGACGATGATCAGTTGGTGTTGGCGGGCATCAAGGCCGGTGCACGCGGTTATCTGCTCAAGGATGTTTCTCTGGAGCAGCTGGTCGAGGCGGTCAAGAAGGTCGCCGCCGGCGGTTCATTGGTCGCGCCCACCGTGACCCAGCGCCTGCTGTCGGGCGTGAGTCGCATCAACAACCAGTTCAACAGTCTGGACCGTCCGGATCCACTCACGGAGCGTGAAACCGAGATTTTGCGTCTGATGTCTGCGGGCTTCAGCAACAAGGAAATAGCTAATTCGCTGGGGGTGGCCGAGGGCACGGTCAAGAACCACGTATCCAATATCCTGTCCAAGCTGGGTGTGCGCGATCGTACCCGGGCGGTGCTCAAAGCACTGGAAATTGGT
>CAJDWN010000035.1_pt1 | contig 11048 bp, 7 predicted proteins | sample 7391581 | NCBI WGS metagenome assembly CAJDWN01 (sample SAMEA7055736, study PRJEB34461) | soil metagenome | biome: terrestrial ecosystem; feature: Peninsula; material: soil | place: Antarctica | collected 2016 | reverse complement strand
GGCACCGGATGAGGAGGCTCTGCGCGAAGCTGGCTTTGAGCCCGACAGCCCGGCTATTCACCGTTTCGGAGTGCTGGTCAGCGAGTTGATCGGCTTTCCGCGCCATCTGTCCCAACACCCCGGCGGTTTTATCATCGCCGAAGATCCGCTCGAGCAATTGGTGCCGGTGGAAAACGCAGCCATGCCGGAACGCACCGTAATTCAGTGGGACAAAGATGATCTGGATACCCTGGGCCTGCTCAAAGTGGACGTGCTCGGCATCGGTATGCTGGGCGCCATGGCACGTTGCTTCGATCTGCTACGCGCCAGCGGTCGCCGCGATCTCGCCCCTGCCACGGTACCCGCCGAAGACCCCGCCACCTACGCCATGATCCGCCGCGCTGGCACCGTCGGCGTGTTCCAGATTGAATCACGCGCACAGATGTCGATGCTGCCACGGCTGCAACCTCGGTGTTTCTACGACCTCGTGATCGAGGTAGCCATCGTCCGGCCCGGGCCGATTCAGGGCCAGATGGTGCACCCCTATCTCAATCGCCGGCGTGGCCGCGAGGCGGTGAGTTATCCATCGGCAGCACTGGAAGAGGTGCTCTCACGCACGCTCGGCGTGCCGCTGTTTCAGGAGCAGGTGATGCAGATCGCCATGATCGGCGCCGGTTATAGTGCGGGTGAGGCCGATGAACTGCGCCGGTCGATGGCAGCCTGGAAACGCCGTGGCGGGATGGAAAAACACCGGCAGAAGATTCTTTCCGGTATGGCTGAGCGTGGTTACAGCAGCGAATTTGCACAAAGTGTATTCGAGCAAATTCGTGGCTTTGGCAGTTACGGATTCCCCGAATCGCATGCTGCCAGCTACGCGCTGCTGGCCTATGTGTCCTCGTGGCTGAAATGCCACGAACCGGCCACGCTGCTATGCGGACTGCTGGATACCCAGCCTATGGGCTTTTATGCGCCTGCACAACTGGTACAGGATATTCGCCGTCAAGGTGTCGAAGTGCGCCCGATCGATGTGCGCCATAGCGACTGGTTTTGTGCCCTGGAGGCCACCTCGGTACCCGTCAACGACATTGCTCATCAGCCTGCAGTACGGCTTGGCCTGACCCAGGTTCATGGTTTGCGCGAAGCCACTGGACGACGCATCGCCAGTGCACGTGCTGAAGCGCCCTTCACCAGCATCCAGGATCTTGTCGATCGTGCGGGCTTGGAGCGCAAAGATCTTGATTGCCTGACCGAAGCCGGGGCTCTGGAAAGCTTGTCCGGGCATCGTCATCAGGCACGCTGGGCTGCCACCGGCGCCCAGCGCCAGCTGCCATTGTTCGCCGGCACAGAAAGTTCTGACTCCGAACCCGTGGCCCTGGCTGCACCCAGCGTGGGGGAAGACACCGTGGCCGACTATGCCAGCACCGGACTCACGTTGGGCCCGCATCCCCTGTCCCTGCTGCGCAAGAGCCTCAACCGCCGTGGCTGTTGCCGCTCATCGGCAACGCTGGCGCTCAAGTCGGGCAGCCCGGTACGCGTCGCCGGTCTGGTCACCCAACGCCAGCGGCCGCAAACCGCCAGCGGTGTGGTGTTCGTCACGCTGGAGGACGAGGACGGCTCCCTCAACATCATCGTCTGGCGCGATCTGGTTGAACGCCAGAAACGTCCCTTGATTGAATCAAGACTGCTGGCCGTCAACGGCAAGATCGAGGCCGCCGACGGCGTGCGTCACATCATCGCCAGCCAGCTTGAAGACCTGAGCCCCTTGCTCGGCAGGCTGACCACGCGATCCCGCGATTTCCACTGAAATATCCTTTATCGACCTCGAGAAGAAAATCCGAATCTGCACAATACCTGGTAGCAAACCCATCCCCACCCAACCCACCCTTGAAGGGGAGGGCTTTAGAAGCCGTCTTCTGGCTACAAGCGTGTCAGCCAAGGACTACACAAGATCGCGCTATCGGCCGATATCAGGGCAGATAGCGATCACGTATTCTTTTGTTCACCGCAGAATGACCTGCAATCGGAAGAACTAGCAATGATCAGTTACTACATACAACCCGGGGACCGTTGTTGGCTGGTCATGTGCGACGGCAAGCCCATGGCAAAAGTCAGCCGGCCCCACCTTGCGCTTAACCTGGCCGAAATGCTGACGGCAAGTTCTGTACGCCAGGGAGAGGACGCCGTGTTCTCGGGTATCGCCACAGAACCTCTGACACCGCTGGCACGCGCCGCGTAAGTGTTGGCTGTGCTTTGCCGGCAACGCCGGAGAAGCATAGCCAATGCAGGAGCGGGCCATGCCCGCGATGGAAGTTCCGGCACACTTCTCGCGGGCATGGCAAGCTCCTGCAAAAGTTGCTTTTCAAGCCCCCTTGTCAGGGGGCGATTTGTGCCGCAGGCGCAAATGGGGGTATGGGGTCGCATGCAGGGGCCCGAAATTTTGCAAAGTAAAATCTTTGGGGATAGCTATGGCGCAGCATGGCTATTGCTGTGAGTGGGCCATGCCCGCGATCCTGGGCGGTTGCGGCAACGTAAAAAGTTACCGGCTCTTCTCCGCTCTCCGCTCACCCGCGCCATTGGGCATGGCCCGCCCTGCAGAAAAACTGACGAGGGGCTATGCCTAAAGTGAAGTCTGGTTTTTGCGGTCCCAGGCACGCAAATCATCGCGGATGTAGGCTACGCGCTGACGTCCGAGGGAATTGCGCTGGTCGTCAACGATCCGTCCCTCCAGCAATTCGGCCAGGCGCCGTGCGGTGGGCAGCATGGTGTCCCAAGCGTCCAGTGCTGGCAGGGGCCCTGGCAACGTCATGAACAAACTAAGCCCCGGGGTTTCAAGCTGCTGGATGGACGCCATGTCAAAATCACCGGGCTCGACCATGTTGGCGGCGCTGAATACCGGTCCCAGCTCCGGTTTGCCTTCCAATAAGCGGTGAAAAATACCCAGGTCCCCGAACTCGAGTCCTGTCTTCTCGGCCGCCACCACGATATCGGGCCCGTGAAAGCGCTGCTCGTCCTCACGCGTCACCACCAAAAGGCTGACGATGCGCTCTGGCTGGTGTGTATCGGAGCGTTTACCACGCAATTGACGGACAGGGCGTGTGACGGCCCGACGTACCAGTGGCGCGGCCTGATCCGCGTTCCCGATCTGGTCCGAAGCATACATCGAACCCACATTCAGTTCGGACTGCACCGGCTCGCGAATTGAATCGTCTTCCGCATCGACGTCCAGCTCCGCGCCACCACCCAGCGTCGGCTCAACCCGCCCGTTGCGCGCCGACTCGCCGTGCTTGTGCTCATCAGGGCTGCGCATGCGCCTGCGCCCTTGCGCGCGCCTGCCCGGTTTGCCGAACCAGTAGATAAGTGCCAGCACGATCAATCCAAGAATGATCAGAATGATGCGCATATCAGTTGGAGACAAGCTTTGCGCGGGCATGCAGAATTTCCTTCAAGAGTTGCAAACAACATTGGTAGCAGCGCGAGAAGTCAATCACCGCAGGCACCGCTCCGCTACCAAAGGATACGCGATTATGGCCAAGCTGCGGTAGCATACCGCTGAGCGAAGCACTACACATGGTCGGAAAACCGCCGCTACGATGGATCCCGTGTAGGGTGCTGACGAAGGAAGCGAACGCGTCGCCATCTCTACGGTAACCGGTGCGCTCAGCAGCACCCTACGGGAAGCGAAGCGGACCCTGCAGCTCAGCGCATCGTCGAAGTTTCCACGCACGCTGCAAAGCTTCAAGCGGCGCCAGCAAGTTTGGCTGCTTCGGCCACATCCACCAGCACCAGGCGCGAAACACCCGGCTCGCGCATGGTCACGCCGCACAATTGGTGCACGGCTTCCATGGTGTTCTTGTTGTGGGTAACAATGATGAACTGCACCTTCTCGCTCATCTCTACCACCATGTCGGTGAAGCGCCCGACGTTGGCCTCATCCATGGGTGCATCAACCTCGTCGAGGATGCAGAACGGTGCCGGGTTGAGCAGAAAAATAGCGAATACCAGTGCCACGGCAGTGACTGCCTTTTCACCACCGGAAAGCAGCGAGATGTTGCTGATGCGCTTCCCGGGCGGCCGCACCATGATGGCCACACCGGCGCTGAGCAGGTCTTCTCCGGTCAGCTCCAGGTAGGCATGCCCGCCTCCGAAAAGGCGTGGAAACAGCGCTTGCAAGCCAGTGTTGACCTTCTCGAATGTCTCTTTGAAACGGCTGCGCGTCTCGCGGTCGATTTTGCGGATTGCCGATTCCAATGTATCCAGAGCCGTCGTCAGATCGTCGAGCTGCGCGTCCAGATACTGCTTGCGTTGAGCCTGCTCTTCATGCTCCTGGATCGCGGCCAGATTGACCGGTTCCAGGCGCTCGATGCGATGCACAAGGGACTCAATCTTGCCCTGCCAGTCCTCGACCCCGGCCTGCTCGTCCAGCTCAGCCAGCAAGGCTTCGGTATCAAGCCCAGCTTCGCTGATGGTGCCCGACAACTGTTCGCTGCGCATGCGCAACGCTTGTTCGGCCAGGCGCTTTTCTGAATGCTCTTCACGCAAGCCCGACACCTTCTGTTCTAGCCCGGTCCGCTTCTGCTCGCTATTGCGCTGTTCCTGGTCATGCTGCTCGAGCACTTTGCGCGCTGCCACCAGATCACGGTCCACTTCCAGACGCAGATCCAGGCACTGCTGACGTTCCTTATCCAGAGTCTGGACCGGATCATTACCCTCGGTTAGCTGGCGCGCGATGTCCTGCTTGCGGGACTCGACTTGCTCAATCTGCTTTTGCGTGCGTTCCAGCCCCTGACGCAGGGAATTGAGAGTACTGCGACGAGACTCCATGCCGAGTGCATGACGCTGGCGCTTCTCACTGGCTTCGTGCGCATTCAGCCGAGCCTCTTCGCGCTGCTCCAGCAATCCACGCCGCTGTTCTTCCAGAGCACGGCGTTGCTGCTCGCATTCCTGCATGCGCGTGATAGCTGACTCGAGTTTGCCGCGCGTCTCACGGTTTTGTTGCTCCAGATCCTGACGGCGCGGAGCCAGCGACTGCAACTCGCCAAGCAATTTGCCCAAGCGTGCTCGGGCCGTATCAAGATGGCCACGGCGCGAATTGAGCTCACCCGCCAGTTCCGATACACGCCGATGCGACTGGTGCGCACGCTGTTGGGCTTCATCGCGGGCCTGTTCGGCAGCATGCCGGGCCTCACGCTTGCGCTCAAGTTGCGCTGTCAGCGCCTCGACTTCAGCCGCCAGCCCTTTCATATCGGCCGCAAGTGCCTGCATCTCGCGTTCGCGAGCCAGCACGCCGGCCTGACGGTCGGCGGCGCGCAGGATACGTACCATGCCGCGCTCAATCCACACGCCGTCACGAGTGGCGATGCCGTGGCCTTCGGGTATTGACGACAGCATGGCGCGCGCCTGATCGACGTTTTCCGCGCAATGGATGCGTGACAACATCACCATGACCGGCGCCGGCCCCCGTACCTGGGCTGCCAACAAGCCAGCATCGGCGGGCACTTGACCCATTTCGGGGCTCAGCAGCGCCAGATCATGTCGGCCCGCCTGGTTCAGTTCGCTTGCGTGTTCCAGCGGCTGTTCGGTGAGCACGCCTTCCAGCAAGCCGTGCAAAACCGTTTCGACTGCAGTTTCCCAGCCATTGTTGACTTCAAGGGCGCTGCCCACGCGCCGCGATGCGTCCAGGTTTTGGGTATCCAGCCATTGGGTAGCCCCGCTCTGATCACGCCCAAGTGCGGCACTTTGCAAAGCTTCCAATGAAGCCAGGCGACCACGTCCTGTGGAAAGTCGCTGGCGTGATTCGGCCAGACGCTCCTCCAGCTGACGTTGCTCGCCCAGATGTGTCTCGTGCTGCTGCTTGCATTCGGCCAGCGCCTGACTGTGCGAATCCAGCTGCTGCTGAACTTCGACGTGTTCATGCGCCAGCGTTTCGGCTTGTACTTCCAGTGCGGCCAGATCGGTGGCCTTGTGCTCTTCGCTCAGCTCGGCATGACGTTTGCCCAGCTCGGTCTGCTCCCGATCAAGATAGTCCAGACGCGTGCGCTCAACCTCGGTCGCGCGCGCGGCCTCGGCACTGTGTTCATTATGTTCCTGCCAACGCTGCTGCCACGCGGCCAATGCCTGCTCGCGCTCCTCCAGCGTGGTGGTAGCCTGGGTCTCAGCGTGGGCCAGGGTCTCCGACTCGGGCTCGCCTTCACCCAGACCGCGTTCCAGCTCGGCAATTCGCTCACTGTCACTTTGTGACTGACGCGTCAGTTCGGCGTGGCTGTCGGCCGCTTCCTGCGCTGCCTTTTGCAGGCGCTCGCGCAATTCGCTGTTATGCCGGATCTGCTGCTCGATACGGGCTATGTCAGCACCAATCTGGTAGCCGCGAGCTTGCACCTTGTTGAGGGCCTCACTGGCTTCCTGGCGATGCTGACGTCGGGTCTCGAGGTCGGCCTCGACCCGGCGTTGGTCGGCCAGATGTTTGTCGATAGCCAACTGCGCTTCGCGCAGGCCGCTACCATGTTGTTCCAGCTCCCGCTTGACCTGACGAAACTGAATGGCATGCAGTTCGGCCTGTCGCAGCGTCATCTCCTGTTTCAGTTTCTGCCAGCGCTCGGCGGCTTTGGCCTGCCGGGTCAGACGTTCAAGTTGTTTCTCGACTTCTTCCCGTATGTCGTTGATACGCTCTATATTCTCACGCGTATGTCTGATCCTGGTCTCGGTTTCGCGGCGACGTTCCTTGTAGCGGGAAATGCCCGCTGCCTCTTCCAGATGGTTACGCAGCTGATCGGGATGGGCTTCCACGATTTCCGAAATCACACCCTGCTCGATGATCGAGTAGCTTCGCGCACCCAGGCCCGTACCCAGGAAAAGATCGGTGATATCACGACGCCGGCAACGGCTGCCATTGAGAAAATACTGCGACGTGCCGTCACGGCTGACCGTGCGTTTGACCGAAATCTGGTTGAATTGGGCGTATTCGCCGGCGATGGTGCCATCGCTATTGTCGAACAGCAGCTCCACCGTAGCCCGACCCACCGGCTTGCGGACGCTGGAGCCGGCAAAAATGACGTCCGTCAATGAGTCACCGCGCAAACGACTGGCAGCACTCTCACCCATCACCCAGCGTATGGCATCAATGATGTTGGACTTGCCACAGCCATTGGGGCCGACCACGCCGCTGAGGTTGGTTGGCAGGTGCAAGGTGGTCGGATCGACAAACGACTTGAAGCCGGCCATCTTGATCGTTTCAAGACGCATGCAGATTCCTTACTTGCTTGAACTACTGGTAGCGGGTACGGCATCGCCCTGATCGTTCACCACAATGGATGAGCGTGTGGCAGTTTTGCCACCGGGTGCCTCGGCATTGGCAGCATCGAGCGACTGCGGCTGCGCCGTGGAGCTGACACTGATCTTGGCATTGTCCTTAAGAGTTTTCACCCACGCCTTGGCCTGCTTCTCCTGCATCCCACGGCGAACCTGCTCCTCAACCTGAGCCAGTGTCGGAGCCGTGAATGGGTCCGTTCCATCCAGATGCAGCAAATGCCAGCCAAGCGTGGATTGCACCGGATTGGGCGTGGTTTCACCCTCTTTGAGCGAAGTCAGTGCCTTGGCCAGCGGTATAGGCAATTGGCGCGGAAACACCCCATCATACTGCTGTGCATCGCGTACTTTGCTGCTCCACTCGCCATAGACGTCCTGGAAAGACTTCCCCGAGACCAATTCCGCAGCGGCCTTGTCAGCCTCCGCTTCGCTATCGAACAGCAGTTGGGTGAAGCGATAGGTGGTATTACCGGCCTCTTTTGTTTGCCGGGCGTAATCCTCGGCCACCATCTCGTCGCTCACAGGGTGAGCGCGATCGTAGGCCAACAGCACAGCACTGGCCACGCCTTTCAAGCGCTCGGTCTCGGCCATGGCCGCCAGATCCGGCTGTTCGCTTACTTTCAAGCGCTTCGCTTGTTGTGCCAGCAGAACGTATTGGGTCAGTTCATCCAGTGCCTGACTGCGCTGAGCCGGATCCGCAACATCAAGCCCGCGCTTCTTGGCCACGGCATCCAACAACGCTTCAGGAACACGGGTATCGTTGACTGTGACGATGGCATCACTACTGCCTTCAAGGTTAATCAGCTTGTCGGCGTTGCCGTCGGCGGATGATGATCCGGCGCCACAGCCCGCCAGCAAGGCCATCACGGCCATGACGGCCATAGCGCGAAAACGGATATTCATGCTTCCTCCTCGGTTTTGGCTTCCACGCTAAGCGCATGGATGTCAGTCTGCATCATGGTCCCTAATGCTTCGTATACAAGGCGATGGCGTTGCAAGGGTGCCCTGTCTACAAAGGCATTGCTGACGATTCGTACATAAAAATGGCCCCTGCCGTCTTTTGCGCCCTCATGCCCCACATGTTTGTGGCCTTCGTCGATCACGTCAAGTTCTGTAGGTTCCAAAGCCTGCTCGAGGCGCTGCCGAATGGATTCTACGCGACTCATGGCAAGGCTACCTTGAATGGTCGAACGACGACGTTGGCATAGACGCCGGCCGCCACGTATGGGTCTGTATCAGCCCAGGCGCGAGCCGCCTCCAGATTGTCGAACTCGGCCACAATCAGACTACCCGTGAAACCGGCTGCTCCAGGCTCCGGGCCATCGATCGCTGGAAAAGGCCCAGCCAGCTTGAGCCGATCCCGGTCCCTGAGTGCCTCGAGTCGGGCTATATGCGCGGGGCGCGCCAACTTGCGGCCCGCCAGCGAATCGGCCTTGTCTGTACCGATGATGCAATACCACATATCAAGCAACTCCCTTATCGTCGCTTTTCCGAGTGCCGAGTCCGGAGTCCTGAGTCCCGGCTTCAGGCCGCATATACGGAAACAGCAGAACATCGCGAATCGATGGCGCGTCGGCGAGCAACATCACCAGGCGGTCGATACCGACACCCAATCCACCGGTGGGCGGCATGCCGTATTCCAGCGCTCGAATATAATCGGCGTCAAAGTGCATGGCTTCGTCGTCTCCGGCATCCATGGCTTCGACCTGAGCGCGGAAACGGGCAGCCTGATCTTCGGGGTCGTTGAGCTCGGAAAATCCGTTCGCCAGTTCCTTGCCACCGATAAAAAGCTCGAAGCGATCGGTGACGCCGGGATCATCGTCACACGCGCGCGCCAGCGGGCTGACTTCGGTCGGGTACTGCGTGATGAAGGTCGGTTGCACCAGTGTCGGCTCGACGGTCTTCTCGAATATTTCCAACAACAATTTGCCCCAGCCATAGTCCTCTTTGTACGACACACCCAAGCGCTGACAATGGCTACGCAACGATGCGACGTCACGTAGATCTTTGTCGCCGATTTCCGGATTGTGATGCTGCACGGCCTCGGCCAGAGCCCAGCGACGGAAGCGCTTGCCCAAGTCGATGGAATGTCCTTCCCAAGGCGTTTCCGTCCGGCCCAAGACCTGCTGTGCCGTATCGCGGATCATGTTCTCGGTCAGATCCATAATTTCGATGTAGCTGGCGTAGGCCTGATACAGCTCCAGCATGGTGAATTCGGGATTGTGCCGAGTTGACACGCCTTCATTACGAAAATTTCGGTTGATTTCGTAGATACGCTCGAAGCCACCCACGACCAGGCGCTTGAGGTACAGCTCCGGCGCCACCCGCAAGTACAGCTGCAGGTCCAGCGCATTGTGGTGGGTAACGAAAGGTCGTGCGGTCGCGCCACCGGGAATCAGATGCATCATCGGCGTCTCCACTTCCATGAAGCGGCGTGGTTCGGCTTCCAACCAGGCACGCAATGCCTTGATGATGAGGGAACGCAGACGGAAGGTTTCACGCGTCTGCTCGGTAACAATCAGATCCACGTAGCGTTGACGGTAGCGCTGCTCGATATCAACCAGGCCGTGAAACTTGTCCGGCAAGGGTCGCAGCGACTTGCTCAGCAAACGCAAGGATTCTGCGCGCAGCGACAGTTCGCCAGTACGCGTGCGCATCAAGCTACCGGTTGCACCAACGATGTCGCCGATATCCCAGCCTTTGAACGACGCGTAGAGTTCCTCGCCAATTGCATCCTTGCGAATGAATAGCTGCAATCGCCCGCTCATGTCCTGTATCTGTACGAAGCTGACTTTGCCTTGCACGCGCTTGAGCACGATGCGTCCGGCAACTTTTACGTGGCGCTCAGTTTCATTCAGGCGATCGGCGCTCCAGTCGTCGACATCGGCGTACTCAGCCTGCAAGTCACCGGTCAGCGCATCGGGCCGAAAGTCATTGGGGAATGCTGTGCCCTGCTCACGTAGCGCATGCAGCTTTTCACGACGTTCGGCAATCAGGCGGTTTTCCTCGCCCTCTTCCGGGCCCTGGGTATGTTCAGACATGGCAGAATTCTTGTGGTGTGAATAGATCAGGCATCGACGCGCTTTGCGCCGGCTTCAAGCCCGGATTTGAGGCTGGCTTCGATAAATTCGTCCAGGTCGCCATCCAGAACCTTTTGTGTATCACTGCGCTCGATGCCCGTACGCAAGTCCTTGATGCGCGACTGATCCAACACATAGTTGCGAATCTGGCTGCCCCAGCCGATGTCGGACTTGCCGGCTTCCAACGTCTGCTTTTCGGTATTGCGCTTTTGCACTTCCAGCTCATACAGCTTGGCTGCCAACATCTTCATCGCGCGGGCACGGTTGGCGTGCTGGCTGCGTTCAACCTGGCATGCGACCACGGTTCCGGTCGGCTCATGAGTAATACGCACCGCCGACTCGGTCTTGTTGACGTGCTGCCCGCCAGCGCCCGAAGACCGATAGACATCGGTATGCAAATCGGCCGGATTGATGTCAATCACGATGCTGTCATCGACTTCGGGGCTGACAAACACCGAGGAAAAACTCGTGTGCCGACGGTTGTCGGAATCAAACGGGCTTTTGCGCACCAGACGGTGCACACCTATCTCGGTCTTGGCCCAGCCATAGGCGTAATCGCCCTCGATGCGAAAGGTGGCCGACTTGATACCCGCCACGTCGCCACCGGACACTTCCAGCAGTTCGGTTTTCCAGCCACGGTGCTCGCACCAGCGCAGGTACATGCGCAGCAACATTTCGGCCCAATCC
>CAJDWN010000121.1_pt1 | contig 11211 bp, 12 predicted proteins | sample 7391581 | NCBI WGS metagenome assembly CAJDWN01 (sample SAMEA7055736, study PRJEB34461) | soil metagenome | biome: terrestrial ecosystem; feature: Peninsula; material: soil | place: Antarctica | collected 2016 | reverse complement strand
GGACATACCGCCGAGTACCTGCATCAACAGAGGCTCACGGTAGTTATCCGGTAATTGTTGCATGGCCTGGCGGATTTGTTGATCACTGATCACCTGTTCCGGGTCGGCCCAAGCCGCAGCTTCAGCTACGTCGAGATCTTCGATGTCACTGGTTGGCAGGCGTTTGCGTTGAAAATGGCGCGCATGTTCACGCCGGATGATGGTGAACAGCCAAGCCTTGCCCGAGTTGATGTCTTGCAGCCGCGCAAACGCCCGCCATGCGCGCAGACAGGCCTCCTGGACCACGTCCTGGGCCAATTGCTCGTCACCGCCCAGCCAGAAGGCAAAGCGGTACATGTCGCCGCTGTACTCGGTCACCAGATTCTCGAATTGCTGCTGCATGGCAGCCCTGTCTGATGAGACCGGCTCAGGCGCCGACATATTTCAGACCTCGCCCCGCAGTTTTTCGAGTACGCCCTCTAGCTGGTCGGCGTCGTGGTAGCGAATGATCAGCTTGCCGCTGCCGCTACGATTGTGCTGGACGCTGACTTCGGTGGCCAGCGACTCGGACAGCTCGCGCTCCAGCGCCACGATATCGGCATCGCGGGAGCTGGTGGACTTGTGTTTGGTTTTGCTGCCGGCTGGCTTGCGTGCGGCTTGCTCGAGCTGCCGTACTGACCAGCCCTTGGCCACGGCTTCGCGTGCCAGTTTGCGCGCCAGCGCCGGTTCCAGCGTCAGCAGGGCGCGCGCATGGCCCATCTGTAGTTGTCCTTCATCGAGCAGTTTGCTTATGGCGGCGGGCAGTTCCAGCAGACGCAGCAGATTGCTGACCGAGGCGCGCGAGCGGCCCACGGCCTCGGCTACCTGCTGGTGGGTCAGATCGAAGTCCTTGATCAGTCGCGCAAATGCCTGGGCTTCTTCCAGCGGAGAGAGGTCCTCGCGCTGAATGTTCTCGATCAGGGCCATGGCCGGTGCGGCGCTGGCACTGACCTGTTTCACCAAGGCTGGAATCGCTTCGAGACCGGCACGCTGTGATGCGCGCCAGCGGCGTTCGCCGGCAATCAGCTCATAACGCTTTTTGCCGATTTCGCGCACCACCACGGGCTGGATCAGCCCTTGCGCGCGGATCGACGCAGCCAGTTCATCCAGGGCGTCTTCGTCCCAGTGACGGCGTGGCTGATATTTGCCGGGCTGGATCTGCTCCAGTGGCAAATTCTTCAACTCACTGTCGCTATCGTCCTCGCCGCTAGTGCCGCTGTCGCCCAGCAGGGCGTCCAGGTCACGCGATCCCAGACCGCGCCGTTTTGCTGCCATGGTCAGGGATTCCTTCTCGTTTCCGCCTGCTGTCGCTGGCGGCGGATCATCTCGCCGGCCAGACCCAGGTAGGCGATGGCGCCGCGCGAAGCGCGATCATACAGGGTGATCGGTTTGCCGTGGCTGGGTGCCTCGGCCAGACGGATATTGCGCGGAATCACCGAGCGCAGCAATTTGTCACCGAAATGTTTGTCGAGTTGGGCCGATACATCGCTGCCCAGGTTGTTGCGCACATCAAACATGGTACGCAGCAGGCCTTCCAGTTCCAGCTCCGGATTGAGCCGTTTGCGTACGGCCTTGATGGTATCCAACAGCGAGGTCAACCCTTCCAGCGCAAAATACTCGCACTGCATCGGGATCAACACGCTGTTGGCTGCGGTCAGTGCATTGAGTGTGAGCAGATGCAAGGACGGCGGGCAGTCAATCAGAATGGTCTGATAGCGCGTATTGAGTTTGCCCAGCTGTTCCTTGAGGCGCGATTCGCGTGCGATCGCTTCCATCAGTTTCAGTTCCGCCGCAGTCAGGTCGCGATTGCCGGGCAACAGATCGTAGCCGGCTTCGGTGGTAATCACCGCATCGTTGATGTCGGCCTCCTCCAGCAACACCTCGCAACCGGTGGGATGCGCCTCGCGCTTGTCCACACCCGACGCCATGGTGGCGTTGCCCTGTGGATCAAGATCCACCAGCAAGACCTTGCGCCCAGCCTCGGCCAGCGCCGCAGCCAGATTGACAGCAGTGGTGGTTTTGCCGACCCCGCCTTTCTGGTTGGCAATGGCGATTATCCTAGTCATGTCAGCTGCAAAATCCTCTGCTTAAACCTTTTTGATGACCAGCAAGTGGCGCTCGGCGTGCAAGCCCGGAACCAACAAGGGTAGCGCCTTGGCGAGTTGAAAGGGAGCGGCAATCTGTTTCAGCTCATCATCCGGGTAGCGGCCCTTGAGCGCCAGCAGGCAACCACCGGCTGCCAACAGGTGCCCGCCCCAGGCCAACATGTCACCGATACTGGCAAAAGCACGCGTCGTGATGCAGTCAAATTGTGCGTCCATGTGTTCCACCCGCGATTGCACAACCTCAACATTGGTGATGCCCAACTCACGCACCACAGCACGCAGGAAACGGACTTTTTTGCCGTTGCTGTCCACCAGGGTGAAATGACGACTGGGCAGCGCCAGCGCCAGCGGAATGCCCGGCAAGCCAGCTCCGGTACCGAGATCCGCCAGACGCTCGCCACTAACGTACGGCAACACAGCCAGTGAATCGAGCAGGTGTCGGGTCACCATCTGTTCCGGATCACGGACGGCAGTCAGGTTGAAGCGCGCATTCCACTTGATCAGCAACGCCAGGTAGTCGAGCAGTTGCGACGCAGCCGAAGACGGCAGGTCGAGGCCCATGGTCTCGATGCCGGCACATAGCTGCTGGTTCAGGCTTTCGCGGTTCAATCCCCTACTCGAACATCTGACATACGCACTAAACGCATTGGCCAACCAGTATCAGGGCTCGGCGTGCTGGCGGCAAGCGCGAAGAGAGATTTCAGGAGCGCCCCATGACCGCGACTGCGCCTGTGGAACCTTCATCGCGTCGGGCCAGTGCGTAGGCTGGATCAAGAAGCGGGGCGACGGATCCGGCTTCATCAGGAGAGTTGTTTTCGCCTGTGCCGGCTCCGGCCTTGAGCTGGCCTACAACGAGACCGACGGCTTGACCGACAACAGAGAACGCCATACAGACCGAATCAGGACAGTTCGACCCGGGTCACCAGCATGCCGCGCTGACGCAGATGCTGATTGAGCGCCTGCTTGATGCGGGCATTGCGGGCCGCAGGTGACTCGTCGGCGCTGCCGACTGAATGGGTCAGCGCGTCCAATGTAGTGCTGCGAATGAGATTCTCGGCATCGTCGATCACCGACTCGACACGATCAGGCTCAAGAACTTGCCAGTACACCGTACCGGCCAATTGCAAGTCGCCACTGGGGCGCGAGGCCTCCATGCGCAGGGCGTGGCCGGTCAAACTGATCTTGTGCGCCACCCGATCAATCAGCGGCAGCACAAAGTGCACGCCGGCATTCAGCATTCGAGTGGGGCGACCGAAACGGTAGAGGCTGTAGACCTGACCTTCGGGAATGCGCTTGAAAGCACTCGCCACCAGAACGGCGATCAGTAGAACAGCTAGTGCCAAGGGCAGTTGAAGCAACATGATGATTATTTTCAGTTGGTTGCGGTGATATGTTTACTACATTACCAAGAGTATGTGCAAGCTCTTTGAACAAACACGGGTTAATCATAATTTAACAAGCTACAACCGCACCTGAACAAAACTCGCAAGAAAGTGCGGTTTTGGCTGAAAACGGACATGCAGAAAACATGCCAAGTGCGCTCACAAAATGCAGCGAACCATTGACATGGGCATGATTTCTGACGAAAGGTTTTTAGCCGTCGCTGGCAATGGCGGCTGCACCCAGCAGCCCGGCGTCGGGATGGGTGACCACCGCGCAGGCTATTTTGGCCATGATCGCGCTACGTCGGCCCTTGGCTTCAAAGCGCTGGCGAAAGGCGGGCTTGCGCAACCAGGGCAGCAGCACCGGCGACATACCACCGGTAAAGTAAACACCGTCCCACGCACCCAACAACAAGGCTGCGTCACCGGCTACCGAACCTAGAATTGCGCAGAAACACTCCACCGTGCGGCAGCACAAGGCATCCTGCCCGCTCGCCGCGGCCTGGGTAATTTGCTCGGGCTTCAGGTCCCGGGCCGTTTCGCCTTCGATGACGGCCAGCGCCCGGTACAAATTGACCAGGCCCATGCCACTGATCAGGCGTTCGTTGGACACGTGTGAATACTCGCGCCAAAGTTGCTGCAACACCGCCGCTTCCTGCGGATTACCGGGCGCGAAGTTGGTGTGTCCGCCCTCGCTCTCGATACTCATAAAGCGTCCGCGGCGCGCGAGCAGAGCACCCACGCCCAGGCCGGTGCCGGGACCGAGCACCGCAACATTCAGATCACGATCGGAGCGGAGTTCTGGCAGAGGCCGCTCGTCCAGCGACTCCAGGTTGTCCGCCGCGAGCAGTGGCAGGCAACGACTCTGGGCCACAAAATCATTGATCATCTGCAGGCTGTCCAGGCTCAATGCGCTGCGCACGCTGTCCGCCCGGATCTGCCAGGGGTTGTTGGCCACGTCGGCGACGCCATCGTCAATTCGCCCCGCAATCGCCATCACGGCGCGCGACGGACGTTCACGACAATCGTCCAGATAGAGGCTTGCCACCTGCTCCAGCGAATCATGATCGGCCACAGCATAGCTGCGCACGCTACCGTCCATCAGACCGCTGTCGGCTTGTGCGGTGGTCAAGGCAAAGCGCGCGTGGGTACCGCCGATGTCGGCGAGCAGCACCAGACTATTATCAGGATTCGACATGCCATGTTCCTGCAGATAGCGAGGGTGAAAGCGTACAATACGGGCATTCCAAACAACTGTCGCACTATGAGCTTTCCTGCCACCCGTATGCGGCGCATGCGCCACGATGCTTTTTCACGACACCTGATGCGTGAAACCCGCCTTCTGCCCGAGGACCTGATCATGGTCGCCTTCGTGTGCGAGGGTGACAATACGCGGCAGCCCGTAGCCTCGATGCCGGGTGTGGAGAGGCTCTCTGTCGACCTGCTTGTCGAATTGGCAGGCGAGTGCGTGGCTATGGGCATTCCGGCCCTGGCACTGTTTCCGGCTCCGCCGGACTCGTCGCGCAGTGAGGATGCCGCGGAAGCCTGGAGTCCGGACAATCTGCTGCACCGCGCGGCCCGTGCGCTCAAGCAGGCCTTTCCGCAACTAGGGCTGATCGGCGATGTGGCACTCGACCCTTACACCCATGACGGCCAGGACGGGCTGACCGACGACAGCGGCTATGTACTCAATGCCACATCCACACACGCATTTTGTCCTACGCCGCCAAGTACGCGTCCAGCTTCTACGGCCCTTTCCGTGACGCTGTAGGCTCGGCATCGGCCTTGGGCAGGGCAGACAAGCGCAGCTACCAGATGGACATCGGCAACAGCGACGAGGCCCTGCGCGAGGTTGCGCTGGATCTGGACGAAGGCGCCGACATGGTGATGGTCAAACCGGGCCTGCCTTATCTGGACGTGCTCCGACGCGTCAAGGAACGCTTTGGCGTGCCCACGCTGGCTTATCAGGTATCCGGTGAGTACGCGATGCTGAAGGCCGCCTCACAAGCCGGCTGGCTGGATGAGCGCGCTTGCGTGCTGGAGGCGCTGACCGCGATCAAGCGTGCCGGTGCCGACGCAATTCTCAGTTACTACGCACTGGATGCAGCACGCTGGCTTGCCGACAGACAGAACAGCCGCGAGTAGCGTGCGGCTGACGAAGGAAGCGCGCCAATAGAGTCTGAATCGTTCGCGATACTGCGCTTCGTTGGGTAGGGTGCGGCTGACGAAGGAAGCGCACCGCAAGCACGTAAACGGCGACACGTGCGCTTCCTTCGTCAGCAGCACCCTACAAAAGCACTCCCCATTTCACGAACGTGATGAATTTGGCATCCGCGGCAAATGTGGCTGCGGTCACTTCTTCCGCCCATGAATCCGGCTACTCTGCTGCTTTGGCTCAGGCTGGACAAGGCAATGCCGAAATCAATACGCTTTGCGTTGCTTTTGCTGGCGTTGGTCATCAGCACACCGCTAGCCGCAAAGGCCGTGCTCAATCAGGCCACAGCTGCGCATGTGCGACCTGCAACCGCGCTTGCAGCAAGCACGACTATTCCGGCCGACAGCTTGGCGCTGCGCATCGACACGCCCGATGGACCACTTGATCTTGTGCTTGCGCCGGCGACTCAGATGCAGGCGCAGGCCGCGCCAATGGTGCCAGCCATCCGCGACGGCCGCACCCATTTGTATCGGGGAATTGTCGCTGGGCAACCGACAAGCTGGGCGCGCATGAGCCGCATCGACGGAGCCTGGCTGGGCGCTATCCAGGTCGAAGGCAAATTGTGGCTTCTTGATCCTGCACGCCAGCACCCGCAACTGGCCTCACGCCTCGGGCTGGGCACCCAGGATTCTGTGGTTTTCACGATGAATGATTTCCAGGGACTGGGGCCGATGGATTTTGGTGGCGTAGCGCCACCGCCTGAAGCCTTGACGAAAGCGGCAATGCCAGCAGGTGTCACGATAGAAGCACAGACCAGCGCCACCCATTATCTGGGTGTCACCTTGGTGCTGGACACCGAGTTCCAGACTCACTATTCGCCAAACGCGCGAAGCACAGCCATCGGGATTCTCAATATTGTCGACGGATTCTATTCGGCCCAAGTCGATACCCACGTATACCTGCACGCTCTGGAGCTCCTCGCCAGCAACGGCACGCTCACTGCGACCGACCCCAATATCCTTCTGCCGGCCTTCCGCGCCTGGCTGGATGGATCGCCCGTGCCGTTCAGCGGCGTGGCCCACTTGCTGAGCGGCAAAGACTTCAAGGACAACATCGTGGGTCTGGCCTATATCGGTGCGCTCTGCTGGAAGGGCTGGGGCAGTGGCGTCGACCAATTGACCTTCAGTGCCGCAGGCGGAGCTGCGATTCTGGCCCATGAGATGGGCCACAACTACGGGGCCAACCATGACAGCGACGGCAACAGCTGCCCGGCTTCGGGATACATCATGAATGCGATCAGTTACCTGGGCCATCCCGCCACTGAGTTTTCTACCTGCAGCCTGAGCTCCTTCAGCAGCTATCTGGTCAATAACAGCCCGTCATGCCTTTTGCCACGTCCTGACAGGATCTTCGACAACAGCTTCGATTAGACTGGCGGCCTGATGGCTGGCCTGATACCCGAAAACTTCATCGAAGACCTGCTTGCCCGCGTTGACATTGTCGATGTGGTGGAACGGCGTGTGCCCTTGAAGAAATCGGGCCACGAATGGACCGCCTGCTGTCCGTTCCACAACGAGCGCACGCCTTCATTCACAGTCAGCCCGCAAAAGCAGTTCTATCACTGCTTCGGCTGCGGTGCGCACGGCAGCGCGATCAGCTTTTTGATGGAGTACGAGCATCTGGAGTTTCCCGACGCCATCGAAGAGTTGGCGCAGGGCGTGGGGCTGAGTGTGCCGCGTGAAGGGGGTGATGCACCACGCAAGAGCCATCAGGGACTGTATGCCCTGATGGACGAGGTGACCGCCCATTACCAAAAGGCACTCGCGGGCAACAAGGCCGCGCGTGACTATTGCCACCAGCGTGGCCTGGACGATGAAGCACTGCAGCGTTTCGGTATCGGCTGGGCAGCCCAAAGTGGCGTTATTCAGGCAGTCGGGCAAAGCCCTGAACGCATAGCCATGCTTGAAGAAGCGGGTATGGTTGCACGAGGTGACACCGGACTCTACGAGCGCTTTCGTCGGCGCCTGACCATTCCCATCCGCGACCGCCGCGGTCGCGTAATCGCCTTCGGGGGGCGCTTGCTGGAAGGTGAAGGGGCCAAGTATCTCAATTCACCCGAGACGCCGCTGTTCCACAAGGGTCGCGAGTTGTTCGGCCTGTGGGAGGTCAAACAGGCCAACACCAAGCTCAATCGCATCGTGGTGGTCGAGGGCTACATGGACGCCATCGCCCTGCATCAGGCCGGGCTGCCGATCGCCGTGGCCACTTTGGGTACATCGACCACCAGCGAACACGCCGAACGGCTGTTCCGCAGTGCGGCCGACATCATCTTCGCTTTCGACGGTGACCGGGCGGGTCGTGATGCGGCCTGGCGGGCATTGGAGAATATCCTGCCGCAAATGACCGACGGCCGTCAGGCCTGGTTTCTGTTTCTGCCCGATGGCGAGGACCCCGACAGTGTAGTTCGCGCCGAGGGGCGTGAAGGCTTCGAAAAGCGTATCGATGAGGCTACGCCGCTTTCCGAGTATTTCTTTTCCGAACTTGAGCGCGACATCGATACCTCCAGCATTGATGGGCGTGCACGGCTGGTCAGCAAGGCGCAGCCTTTGCTGGAAAAGTTGCCGGCAGGCAGCTTCCGCCAGTTGATGCAGCAGGCATTGGAAAAACGCAGCGGCGCCAGGGTGCGTCTGAGTGCACAGGGCCGCCAGCGCGCGCGCGCGCCGCGGCCGGCACATCGCCGCGCCAGCCTGGTGCGCAACATAATCGCCCTGCTGCTGCACCAGCCTGCACTGGCCTCTGAAATACCCCCGGATCAAACACTGGAGACATTGCGGCTTCCCGGTATCGACCTGTTGATCGAGCTGCTGCGGTGTGCCCGTCGCCGCGATGACATGAGTACCGCGATGCTGATGCAGCATTTCGAGGATCATCCACACAGCGCCGCCCTGCACCGCCTGCTGACCTCCGAGCGACTGGTACCGGGTGAGTCGCTGCGCGCCGAATTTCTGGATGGCATCGAAGTTCTCAAGCGCCAGGCCACCACACAACGCATCGGTGAGCTGAGGGGTGCCCAGAAAGATGGCACTCTCGATGAAAGCTCCAAAGATGAGCTGCGGCAACTACTGGCGAGCAAGGCTGTGCCGGACGACGAGGACTGACCGCTCAAAAGTCCCTTCAAGAATGATGGCCCCCAAAAGCCCTTCCGCCCAAGATGAGGGCGTTACCAAAGCCCTCACCTTCAAGGAGAGGCTTGGATAGGGATGGGTTTCCGTGAAGTTGCGGTAGCGCTGCAAGGAAATGGCTCGTTCCAGGCTCTGGCACCGCTTCGACAGGCGTTTCTCATTTCGTCAGGAAAACCCACACCCACCCCGGTCCTCCCCTTGAGTCGGAGGTAGGCATTCAGTTACACGTCGCCACGAGCAGTACAATGAGGGTTCTGAATTCTCACAACTGTGTCTGATATGCACTCTGGCTTCCTCCGATCTTTCACCCGTACCGCGCTACTGGCTGCTGCCATGCTGGTGCTGACCGCCTGCGACAACAGCAAGGTGGAGTGGAAGCTGAACAACGTCACCGGCCATTTGCCCGATCTGCATTTTCAATTGACCGGTGACAGTGGCGAGCCCATGACCGCCGACGCACTCAAGGGCGAGGTGGTGATGATGTATTTCGGCTACACCCACTGCCCTGACGTGTGCCCGCTGTCCCTGACCCACATGCACATGGTGATGCAACAGTTGGGCGAACTGGCCGAGCAGGTGCGCATCGTGTTCGTCAGCGTCGACCCGCAACGCGACACCCCCGAGGTGCTGTACAACTATGTGCGCGCATTCGACAAGCGTGCAGTGGGACTGACCGGCAGCGTCAAGAAGGTACGCAAGATGACCAAGGCGTACCGCGTCGTGTTCGACACCGATCCACCAGACAGTCATGGCAACTATGAAGTCAGTCACAGCTCGGCGGTCTTTATTTTTGATCGCCAGGGTCGCGCTCGTCTTATTGCGGGCTCCACCGATGATATTCAGGGCATGACCCACGATGTAAAGCAACTGATCAAGGAGAAATCATGAAGCGTCTGTCCGTATTACTGCTGCTCGCCACAGCGCTGGTTGCGCCGATGCTTTCGGCCACCAGCATCACGCCGGTGCTGCGCGCCGAGAACGCCTGGATCCGCCTGTTGCCCGGCGACCTGCCAGCCGCCGGCTACATGGTGCTGGAGAACCTCACCGATACCCCGCGCAAGCTGACGTCGGCCAGTAGCCCCGACTTCGGCATGGTGATGCTGCACAAGTCGATCCGCTCAAGCGGCGTACAGCATATGGAGCACGTTGACAGCGTTACGGTCCCGGCACACGACAAGGTCGTCTTTGAACCCGGCGGCTACCACCTGATGCTGATGAATCGCAGTCGAACGCTTGAAGTAGGCCAGATACTGGTGATGACCTTGCACTTTGCCGACGGGGACAGCCTCAGTGTTGGCTTCGAAGTTCGCCCGGCCAATGCCAGCAGCGAGTAACGCCTATTTGCTTCATGCCGTTGCTGCACGGACTGGTGAGCACATTTCTCCCGCACAGCACCGCATGCGTCCATGCGCGGCGATTAAGTGTTCGTCATCCTGGCGCAGGCCGGGATCCAGTAGCAAGCCTTTTGCGCAGCACAACTCACCTGCATTTTGCGTACTGCGCACCCGCGCCAGACTGGATCCCGGCCTGCGCCAGGATGACGAACTGGTGCTGAAGTGCTTGCCGAGTACAACTTGGCGATCCCGGAAGCGCTCCGAATTTGCGGCAGGCAAGCAGGCAGGTCAAAAGTCGTCTGGATTGTCTGGTGCGCTTCGCTGCGCTCAGCAGCACCCTACAGGATTTTGGTGGGCCGAGGGCGTCGGTGGATGCGTCCGCGCGCGTCCAGCTGGACCCAGGCGCGAAAGGCGAGCAATGCCGCAATCACACTCATCATCGAGCTGGGTATCCACAGGATCAGACCGCCCAGGTACTGATCAGCCATCGGGCTGAGATTCAGGAATACGCGCCCGCAAACGGCGTAGATGGGGTACAGGTCGTGACCGACGAAGGTGATGTAGGCGCCAATCACGATTTGCGGCGGTATCACCGCCAATGCCACCAGGATACGGATACCGGGAGATAGCCGGGCCGGCGGTTTTGGCCGCGTGTCCAGTACCAGCCACCAGAAGAACAGTCCGTCCACCGCCATCGAGTAGTTCATGAGCTTGTACAGGCGCACGTCGAGCATGACGATGTAGTGGATCGGACCGTACAGCCACAAGTAGATCAGGCCAACAAAGAGTATTGATGCCACCAGTGGGTGCAGCAAAAAATCAAACAGCAAGCGCACCGGTGCAGAAGCCATGAACGGACGCAGGATGCGCTGCCTGAAACCCACCGGCAAGCCGCGCCGTAATGCGGCGCCGGGGTAAGCCAGCACCATCAGGAAGGGGCCCATATGGTGCAGGCCCATGTGCTGCAGGCGATGGATGAAGAATTCGTGCTGGGCGTAGTAATCGACGTGCGTATGCAGCCCGACGTAGATAATC
>CAJDWN010000053.1_pt1 | contig 11464 bp, 11 predicted proteins | sample 7391581 | NCBI WGS metagenome assembly CAJDWN01 (sample SAMEA7055736, study PRJEB34461) | soil metagenome | biome: terrestrial ecosystem; feature: Peninsula; material: soil | place: Antarctica | collected 2016 | reverse complement strand
GTGTAACTTTTGCGGGTATCTTCACCCAGGTGGATCATGCGACCGGTCAACATCAGGCCCCAGGTCGATGCATTGACCAGCACCGATTCGCTGCCGCCCAGATGTTCTTCCCAGTCGGCGTCGCCCAGCTTGTCGCGAATCAGGCGATCGATGGTGGCGGTGTCGGGAATCCTCAACAAGGCTTCGGCCACGCACATCAGCAGCACGCCTTCCTCGCTGGAAAGATCGTACTGGCGCATGAAAAACTCGATCGCGGTCTGGTCGTCTGCGCGCGCGCGCACCCGTTTGACCAGATCAGCAGCCTTGTCCGTGATCTGCTGCCGTTCGGACTCGGGCAGGTCGGTGCGGGCCAACGCGGCCTCGACGGCCTCGGCTTCGGTCATCGACCAGGCTTGGGTGATAGCTTGGCGTAGCGGCGTTTTGGAGTCCGCCAGCTCGGTTTGGATAATAGAATGGGTCACAGGGGCACAGCTTCCATATCGGTGAGGCAGGCAGGGATGTTCGCGACAGCGCATTGTAGGGTTTGCGGCGCTGGAAGTCAGTCCTATGGCAGGCAGCGCAGGGGTGTCACTTGGGGGCATCGCAAGCAGCATTACATCGAATCTTGCCCGCCCGCTCATGCAGGGCTATCATGAGTAGCCTAAGCCGACGTTGCTGACCATGATCGAGGTCAAGTCCAATACACGTGGCGAGCCTGGTGTAACCACACTATGGCTGCGTCCGAACCGCACCCTGAATCGAGGCGGCATGTGGGTTTTGGGTTTGATTCTGGTGGGAGCGGTGCTGGGTACGGCTCTGATCGGGGCTCAACAGGGGAATGTGTATGCTCCCTTGTTTGCACTGGCCGAGTCGCTGGCGGTTGCGGCTTGCCTGATACTGGCATGGCGCGGGGGTAATCGTTGTGAGCGCATTCGGCTGGATGCCGATGTGCTGGAAGTTGAAGTACGCCCCGGCCGGCAGCGTGCGCGATTCCAATCCGGCTGGGTTAGGGTACGATTACTGGATGGAGGCGACAGGCAGCATTTGTTGTTGGCATCGCATGGACGCAAACTTGAGATTGGGGCGTTTCTCGCTGATCCGGAGCGTGAGGCGTTGCTTGAAAAATTGAATGCGGCGTTGAGGGGTCTGAAGGCGCCACGCCGGAACAGCACACATATTCGGGATGCATGACATGAAACTTGGTGGTGCCAATCACACGGTCCTCAGGAAACTGACGGCCAGCCTGACGGCGCTGTTCGCGCTGTTTACGGGGGCCGCCTGGGCCAACCCGGTACCTTGGCAGATGAACCTGACCAAGGGGGTGACACCGACCTCGCATGAGGTTTATTTCATCCACATGCTGGCGCTTTGGGTGTGCGTAGTCATCGGCGTGGCGGTGTTCACCGTCATGATCGTCGCCATGTTCCGGTTCCGGAAGTCCAAGGGCGTAGTGGCTGAGAAATGGAACCACAATCTCAAGCTGGAGTTGGTCTGGACCACTATTCCGGTACTGATTCTGATCGGATTGGCTTGGCCGGCTACCAATATTCTGATCCGTATGGCCGATACCACTGAGTCGCAGATGACGGTGAAGATCACCGGCTACCAGTGGAAGTGGCGTTACGACTATATTGACTATCAGGGCGCGCCGGTCGACAAGGTCGGCTTCATTTCCAGCCTGGACCGGCACAGCAACAAGGTTCGCCAACTTGATTCGGGCCTGAGCCCGTGGGAAGTCAAGAGCGACGGATTCCCCAGTTACTTGCTGGAAGTGGATCATCCGCTGGTTCTTCCTACCGATACCAAGATCCGCTTCATGATCACCGCCGGTGATGTGATCCATTCCTGGTGGGTGCCCGATATTGGTTACAAGATCGACGCCATTCCGGGCATCATCAATCCAGCTTGGGCGATCATTGAGAAACCCGGGATTTATAGAGGTCAGTGCGCCGAGCTGTGTGGTCAGGATCACGCCTACATGCCCATCGTGATCAAGGCTGTATCACCCGCCGAGTTCGAGAACTGGCTGACAGCCCAGGAAGACCAGGCGCGCTTTGAGCGCACCGCCCGAACCGCCCAGACAAGTACCGCCGCGCCGCAACCACGCGGCTGACCGACTGCACGATCAGGAACCGAGATCATCGCCATGGCACACGCAACCGCAATCGAACACGAAGAACATCACGACGCTCCCAAGGGCTTTTTCAAGCGCTGGGTCTGCGCCACCAACCACAAAGACATCGGTACGATGTATCTGGTCTTCTCGCTGACGATGTTTTTCATTGGCGGGACGTTGGCCCTGACCATTCGCGCCGAGCTGTTCCAGCCCGGTCTGCAACTGGTGCAGCCGTACTTCTTCAATGAGTTGACCAGCATGCACGGTATGGTCATGATCTTCGGCGCTATCATGCCGGCGTTCGTGGGCCTGGCCAACTGGATGCTACCGATGATGATCGGTGCACCGGATATGGCACTGCCACGCATGAACAACTGGTCGTTCTGGATCCTGCCGTTCGCCTTCATCATGCTGCTGTCTACCCTGTTCCTGCCTGGTGGCGGCCCGGCGGGTGGTTGGACCATGTACCCGCCGTTGTCGATCCAGGGTGGTGACGGTATCGCCTTCACGATCTTTGCCATTCACATGATGGGCATCAGCTCGATCATGGGTGCCATCAACATCATCGCCACCGTTCTCAACATGCGCGCACCTGGGTTGGATCTGCTGAAGATGCCGATCTTCGTATGGTCATGGCTGATTACCGCCTTCCTGCTGATTGCAGTGATCCCGGTGCTGGCCGGTGCAGTGACCATGTTGCTGACCGACAAATACTTCGCCACCAGTTTCTTCAATGCGGCCGGCGGTGGTGATCCGGTGATGTACCAGCACATCTTCTGGTTCTTCGGTCACCCCGAGGTTTACATCATGATTTTGCCGGCTTTCGGCATCATCTCGGAGATCATCCCCACGTTCGCCCGCAAGCCGCTGTTCGGTTACACGGCCATGGTTTATGCACTGGCCTGCATCGCGTTCTTGTCCTTCCTGGTTTGGGCGCATCACATGTTCACGGTCGGCATGCCGCTTGGCGGCGAGCTGTTCTTCATGTATGCAACTCTGCTGATCGCCGTTCCCACCGGAGTGAAGATATTCAACTGGGTGACTACCATGTGGGGCGGTTCGATGAGCTTCGAAACGCCGATGCTGTTTGCTATCGCTTTCGTAGTCCTTTTCACTATCGGCGGCTTCTCCGGCGTCAGTCTTGGCATGGTCCCGGCTGACTTCCAGTACCAAGACACCTATTTCGTGGTGGCGCACTTCCACTATGTCCTTGTCACCGGGGCAGCCTTCGCCATCATGGGCGCGGTGTACTACTGGATTCCCAAGTGGTCGGGCAATATGTATAACGAAAAGCTGGGCAAGATCCATTTCTGGTCCAGCGTGATTTCGGTCAACGTATTGTTCTTCCCACAGCATTTCCTGGGCTTGGCCGGTATGCCGCGCCGAATCCCGGACTACAACGTGGCTTTCGCCGACTTCAACATGATCAGTTCGATTGGTGGTTTCTGGTTTGGTGCCAGTCAGTTGTTGTTCGTGGCCATGATCATCCATTGCGTATACAAATCACGCAAGCGTGCCACCAGCCAGGTATGGGATGGTGCACATGGTTTGGAATGGACCCTGGCGTCGCCCGCCCCGCATCACAGCTTTACCGTGCCGCCACTGATTGACGACAGCAAGCTGGCGCATGGCAGCTCGGCCCACTGAGCGGGCTTGGGGTGGCTGCGGTCGTGAACGATGACATAAAAAAGCGCCGGGCTGGGATACGCTGGGTGGCGTGGACGGGATTTTTGGTTGCTCTGGCTTTGTATGTAGGGTTCATTGCCCGGCTTGTGTTCAGTTCTTGAGCAAACGGGTAGTTGATCTGGGCTTTTAGCGGTTTAAAAAAATTCAACCGCTCACGGACTTAATCGCGCCCGTGGGCACATAGCGACAGGAAAAACGGGCATGGCAGAAAAAAGTGTTTACTTTGTTCCCCACGGCAGCATCTGGCCGATTGTCGGCACAGTAGGCCTGTTCACTACGATGTTCGGTTTTGCGCACTGGATCAACGGGCAACCCGGTATGGGTCGCGCCATCATGTTCACCGGCATCGCCATTTTGATAGTGATGTTGTTCGGTTGGTTCGGTGCCGTGATCCGTGAATCGGTATCCGGGCTCTACAACCGACAGGTGGATGGCTCATTCCGTATGGGCATGATCTGGTTCATTTTTTCCGAGGTTATGTTCTTCGCCGCCTTTTTTGGCGCATTGTTCTATGCCCGCACCTTGTCCGTACCGTGGCTTGGCGGCGAGGGTGATGGCGCGTTTACACACCATTTTCTGTGGGACAGTTTCAGTGCGCATTGGCCCAGTAACGGTCCAGAGAACGTGGGCGGTGAGTTCACCACGATGTCGGCCTGGGGTATTCCTCTGCTCAACACCCTGTTGCTGCTGTCGTCGGGCGTGACAATCACCATTGCGCACCATGCTTTGGTGGCTGCGCATCGTACGCGTTTGCTGGTATTCCTGGGGCTCACCGTGCTCCTGGGTGCCATCTTTCTGGGCTTCCAGGTGTATGAGTATTACGAGGCCTACCACCACTACAATCTGACGCTTGGTAGTGGCATTTACGGCTCCACCTTCTTCATGCTGACCGGCTTCCATGGTGCGCATGTGACTCTGGGCGCCATCATGTTGACGGTGATGTGGTTCCGTTGTGCCAAGGGTCACTTCGACAAAGAAAACCACTTCGGCTTCGAAGCCGTGGCTTGGTACTGGCATTTCGTCGACGTGGTCTGGCTGGGCCTGTTCCTGTTCGTATACGTGATCTAAGAGAAGGAACGAGGTGGCTATCGTAGGGTGCCACCGTCACCGGGTGTTGATGGTGCGCTTCACTACGCTCGGCAGCACCCTACGCGATGCGAAGCACACTATCACCGGATGTTTGATGGTGCGCTTTGCTACGCTCAGCAGCACCCTACATGGGAAGTGTCAACTACGCGGGACGCGCCGCCTAAGTGCGGAAGTGCGATGATCAGCCCACGCCATGGGGGGCGAGCCAGCCCATCCAGATTCCCAGTACGATCAGACCGAACAGGATCAGAGACAAACCGATGCGACGGGTCAGGGCCCATACGGTACGCTTGCTTTGGCCCTTGTCCTTGATCATGAAATACAGAGCCTGGAACAGCTCGAAGATCACCGCCAGCAGCACAACCACCAGAAAAATCTTGTAGACACTATGCATGCACCGGCTCCACGCGTTAAAGACTGCTCAAGTATAACCGGGAACGGTTCCCAGGCCCGGTGATGAAGCTGCGCAAACCCTCGTGGTGGGCAGTTGTTTTGCTGGTGGCCGGTATTGTGCTGTTCGCGTGGCTGGGCGTATGGCAACTGGACCGTGCCAACCAGAAGGAACAGCTGCAGGCCCGTTTTGCACACGGCAGCCAATTGCCTGTGCAACCGTTCGCGGACGTGACTGACTCAGTCACTCCGGATATCTATCCGCATGTACGTGTGCGCGGCCGCCTGCAGACAGACAAACGCTACGTACTGGACAACCAGAACCGGCATGACCGACCCGGTGTTCTGGTCTTCGTGCCGATGCAGGTATGCCGGGATCCCGAGCGTTGCGGCAGCTATCACACGCACACTTTGCTGGTTTCGCTGGGCTTCCTGCAGCGCGAAAATGGACCTCGGACACTGCCACGGATACCACCGATCCGGAACCAGGAGGTGACCCTGAGCGGTCTGTATGCACCACCGCCGGGCAAAGGAATCGAGTTGGGTGGTAATGCGCTGGCCCAACAGACCACTTGGCCCAAGCTGACAACCTACCTCGATCTCGATCAGGTTGCTCATGACCTCAACGCGCCGATCTACCCCCGGGTGCTATTGCTGGACCCGGATCCGGCCAGCGCCTACATCCGTAGCTGGACTCCAGCTACCATGCCACCAGCGCGTCATCGCGCTTATGCCTTCCAGTGGTTCAGCTTCATACTGGCCGCCATTGTGATTTTCATTATTTTGCATCGCGCCGTTCCGACGAGTAAAGACAACGATGACCATGACACTGCGTAATCGCCGACGCTTGCAGCTCATTCTGGTGGCTGGCATATTCGCCGTCCCGCCGCTTATTGCCATGTTTCTGGGCGCACTGGGATGGCAGCCCGGCACCCGAGGCCACGGTCAGCCCGTGTTGCCACAGCAAAGCGTGGAAAAAGTCGATATCCGTATGGTTGATGGCGACACCTGGGCCTGGCGCGATAGCGAACCACGTATGACTCTGGTCGCCATGGCGGGACCGCATTGTGCCGACAATTGCCTGGAAACGCTCAAGCTGGCGCGCAATGCGCGCATCACTTTGAACAAGAACATGGACCGCTTGCGTCTGCTCTACCTGGGTCCGCCACCCCAAGGCGCCCATGCCAGCGAAGTGATGCCGGCTTGGGCGGTAGGGCAGGATGTTGACAAGGCGCTGGCCAAATACCGCACAGATCGACCGGACACCGTGTCGGTCCTTTTGGTCGAATCCAACGGGACGGCCCTGAGCTGGTATCCGCCAGGCTTCGACCCCAACGGCCTGCGCAAGGACTTGCAAAAGGTAATTCGCTGATGCGCCGCATCCACGTAGTCGGTGGACTGGTAGCGCTAGCTACCATCTTTGCCTTCGGCGTGGTCATGTTTGGTGCCTTTGTGCGTTTATCCCATGCCGGCTTGTCCTGCCCGGATTGGCCTACATGCTACGGCCAGGTGGCCTGGCCTACTCAAGGCCATGAAGTGGTCCGTGCTGATGCCGCCTTTCCGCTGCGACCGGTTGAGGTTCACAAGGCGTGGCGGGAGCAAACGCATCGTTTTCTGGCGGGTGGTCTGGGCGTGATGGTGCTCGCACTAGCGTTGTTGGCGACCTGGCGTCGACCGCGCTTTCGCACGACTATTATCGTGGCGGGCGTAGCTGCTACAGGCGGCACGCTTCTATATATCGCCGGAATGCCTATCGCGTCGTCGGTGCTGGCGGGCTTTGCAATCCTGGCTCCCATGGGGGTTGCCGTCGTTATGACGAGGGAACCTCCATGGCGTCTGGCCGTACTGGCATTGGCAGTCATTGTGTTCCAGGCCATGCTCGGAATGTGGACGGTTACCTGGCTACTCAAGCCGATCGTCGTGATGGGACACCTGATGGGCGGCATGCTGCTGTTTGCTCTACTGGCTTACATCGCGCTACGCCTCAACGGCATCGGTGACGGCACCGGTCGCGATCCGGGCCTGCGCCACCTTCTGGGTCTGGGCATTGTGCTGTTGGCTTGCCAGGTGGCACTCGGTGGATGGACCTCGGCCAACTACGCCGCCATGGCATGCGGGTTTGGCAATCCGGCGTTTCCCCAATGCCTCGGTCAGTGGTGGCCGACCATGAGCTTCCATGACGGTTTCATTTTATGGCGTGGCATCGGCGTGGACTACGAAGGCGGGGTACTGGATTTGCCCGCACGTACCGCCATCCAGATGGTCCACCGCATCGGTGCTGTGGTGGTATTTGCGTATCTGCTCTGGCTCGCACATCGCATCGCTCGCGCGGGACTCGGCCGCTACGCCATGCTCATCGGAGCCGCGTTGTTGGCACAGGTCGGGCTGGGTATTGCCAACGTCCATTACGGGCTGCCGCTGCCGGTAGCCACCGCTCACAACGGCGTCGCCGCCGTGCTGTTGTTCACCTTGTTGCTGGCGCTGGCCCGACTGCAGCGACGCGTGCCCTTGGGGGCGTAGCCTCTGCCGGACTCGGGACTCGGGACTCGGGACTCCCGACTCGGGATTCGGGATTCGCAGAGATCATGATCCGCGCCGTAGTACTTCTCCCCTTGCTAGCAGGGGGGAGACCGAGAGGGGGTTGTTCGGAATTGCTGCGCAGGCAAGTAGAACTCGCGCCCCAGTCTGCGCCTGCTCCGTCGCGCTACTCCTTGAGCAGGCCTACGGCACTGCCGCCATCCCGGCGCATGCCGGGATGACGAGTCGGCCGGCGATACGACTCCCGCACACTGCACAATCACTGCTATGGTTGCCGCTTTCCCTCGTACCGAACACACACACAGTGATCACCCAAGCCCAATTCGACCAGCTCGCCGCCGCAGGCCACACGCGCATACCATTGGTGCGCGAAGTGTTTTCCGATCTCGATACGCCGCTGTCGGTGTACCTGAAACTGGCCGATGGCCCGTACACCTTCCTGCTCGAATCAGTTGAAGGGGGCGACAACTGGGGCCGCCACTCGATTATCGGCCTACCGGCACGCCGTGTGTACAAACTGCGTGGGCACACCCTGGAAACCGAAGACTACGGTGAAGTCATCGAATCGCGTGAGGTGGCTGACCCGCTGGCCGAAATCGAGCGTCTGCGTCAGCACTACGACGTACCGCGCTTGCCGGATCTGCCAGCGTTCACGGGCGGCCTGGTGGGCTACTTCGGCTTCGAAACCATCGGCTACATCGAGCCGCGCCTTGCGCGCGACGATCAAGTTGATGACCTGGGCACACCCGATGTTCTGCTGATGCTGGCCGAGGAGGTGGCTGTATTCGATAACCTCAAAGGTCGGCTCTACTTGATTGTGCATGCGGACCCCGCGCAGCCACAAGCGTTTGCTCGCGCCCAGCGGCGCCTGCAGGAACTGGTGTTCAGTCTGCGTCGGTCCGGGTCCACCTACCCAGAAACCCAACATCCCAAACCCCTGGGCGAAGCCGACTTCAAATCCTCGTTCACGCGCGATGAGTTCGAGGCCATGGTTGAGCGTGCCAAGGAGTACATCCGCGCGGGCGATATTTTCCAGGTTGTGCCGTCGCAACGCCTGAGTGTGCCTTTCGATGCACGTCCGGTGGATGTCTACCGCGCGCTGCGCGCGCTAAACCCCTCACCCTACGGCAAAGTGGTGGTACGGCCACTGGCGGGCACCCGCCCACGTGGTGCCGATGCCGCCGAAGATGCGGCCCTGGAAGCCGAGCTGCTGGCCGATCCCAAGGAGCGTGCCGAGCATGTGATGCTTATTGACCTGGGGCGCAACGACATCGGTCGGATCAGTGAGCCCGGCAGCGTGATTCTCAGTGAGTCCTTTGCCATCGAACGCTACTCACACGTGATGCATATCGTTTCTCAGGTCGAAGGCACGCTGCGTGAGGGCTTGAATTACATGGACGTGCTCAAGGCCACCTTCCCGGCCGGAACCCTGAGCGGCGCCCCCAAAGTGCGGGCGCTGGAAATTATTCAGGAGCTGGAGCCTTGCAAACGCAACATTTATGCGGGCGCCATTGGTTGGATTGGTTGGTGGGGTGATGCCGACACAGCCATCGCCATCCGCACAGCAGTCATCCACGATGGCCAACTGCACGTGCAAGCCGGCGCCGGCATTGTCTACGATTCCGACCCGGCTACCGAGTGGGAAGAAACCATGAGCAAGGGCCGCGCCCTGTTTCGCGCGGTAGCTGAAGCTGCACACGGGCTTTAGAAAAGGCAGGAAGTAGGGAGTAGGCGCCGCCCATGGCCGCAAACATGGGGTCCGTGAGCAATCAGCAGCGACCGGTTGGAAGGAACTACTGCTCTGTGTTTCCCACTTCCCACTCACTACTTCCCACTCTCCGTAGCGGGCAGGGCCGCTCCCGCAAATACGTTCAAGCTACCGCTTGTACGCGGATCATGGCGGGATCATCGGCATGGTCAAGCAGCATCCGGCTCACGCGATCTTGCCATAGCCGCCCAAATTCCTGTCGTTGCGCCTCGTCGGCTTGACCATTGATGATCAACGGAATCAGCTGGCGTTGCGCCGGATCGGGTGCAACCGGACTGGTGTCCAGCATCACATCCACACTCTGCCCCGTGTCGTCGCGGCGGAAGCGGATTCCCCGCACGTCGCCACTGGCGAAGTGCAGCAGGTTGTTGCGGGCATGTTGCCCAGCAAGACCCTTGAAGCCGTTAACCCCGGCTGCCCCGGTGACCAGTGTCAGAATTTGCGCGATCACGCCGGTGACACCGGCATCCTCGGCATCGTCCATATACACGCTCAGGCCGCCGCGCTCGGGTAGCTCATCGCCATACAAATGTTTGAGCCCCGCACGTGCGCACAGCCACGCGCCGGCAACGGTGGGGCAGGAATGGCCGGCAAGGCGCACCGCGTCGGCGTAGTGATACTCGATAACACCGTCGCTTGCCGCTCCCAATAACTGCGCCAGGCCGTCGTACATGCGCACGGTCGGTGCCTTGTCGAAGAATGCTGGAAAGCTCATTCAGGCAACCACCGCAAAATCGATTACGATCGCACCCGGTTCGCGCTGCTGATAGTGGATCTCGATACGCTCGCCATAGCGTTTCCGCATCTGGTCCAGGAGTGGCAGGGGATCATGGTCGTTGACAAAACGCATGGCTTCGCCGGGCTGCAAGGCATCCAACGCGCCAAATATCGCCGAATGACGAAAGCGGTGGGCGATGGCGCGGGCGTCAAATGGGTAGGATGTGTAGTTGCTGGGGTCGGCAGGTGTGTTCATGTGAGCTCCTGACAGAGAAAGTCTGGCAAGCATGCGTGCCATGGTTGCTGCGCGTATTGATCTGGATCAGTCTATAGTCATTCCGATCATGGCGGGCCCCGGCTGCGCATGGCCCGAAAACAAAATGCAAAAGCGTACCTGTGTGCAGCTATTGTCGGCCAAAATTCGCCATCGCGCGTGGCGACACTTGGTGAGTTCTTGTGAGGTTGAACGGCACACCAGTCGCTTGCCCATGATGCAGGCGCAGGCCATGTCCACGATGCAAAAAACTGGACGTCGCAAGTGGTTGATGCAAGATGACTTCATCGGTGCACCTGTACGCCAGCCGCATTGGCCGATAAAGTAGTTGCTTTGCCGTTTGCACTCGGACCGCGCCCATGCTGTTGATGATCGACAATTACGACAGTTTCACCTTCAATCTGGTGCAGTACCTGGGCGAACTGGGGCAGCAGGTCAAGGTGATCCGCAACGACGTCATGGACGTTGCAGGTATCCGCGCGTTGAAACCCGAGCGCATCATGATTTCTCCCGGACCGGGCACGCCGGATGACTCGGGCGTGTCGATGGACATCCTGCGCGAGATGGCGGGTGAACTGCCCATCTTCGGTGTGTGTCTGGGCCACCAGGCCATCGGCCAGGTCTTCGGTGGCAAGGTCATTCGTGCCGAGCGCATTATGCACGGCAAGACTTCGCCGATGCACCACCGTGGCGAGGGCGTTTTTGCCGGCCTGCCGAGTCCATTCGAGGCGACCCGCTACCATTCGCTGGTGGTGGACAAAACGTCGATTCCCGATTGCCTGCAGGTAACTGCGTGGACCGAAAATCCCGATGGCAGCCTCGATGAAATCATGGGCCTGAAACACAAGACGCTGCCGATCGAAGGCGTGCAGTTTCACCCAGAATCCATCCTCACCCGCCACGGACA
>CAJDWN010000116.1_pt1 | contig 11864 bp, 12 predicted proteins | sample 7391581 | NCBI WGS metagenome assembly CAJDWN01 (sample SAMEA7055736, study PRJEB34461) | soil metagenome | biome: terrestrial ecosystem; feature: Peninsula; material: soil | place: Antarctica | collected 2016 | reverse complement strand
CACTGCCTGCATGCGTGTGCTGTTGATTCGACTCAATGCCATGATCCGGGATCAAACAGAGTGGAAAACACACCTTGTTTGAATGACAGTTGCTCCTACCATGTGTCCCGGATAACCGTGGATATGGCAAGTGGATATTCCAGCGCTCAGAAATGCGAGTTACGGTGTTTCTTGCCTGCCGCGAGGCCAAGCCAGATCACCCCCGATCAAAACCATCGATGAAGATACCATCACTCGCTTCGATCGCACCCATATCCACCACGCCATTGAAGAGTCGGGCATACCCTGAGCCGCGCTGGTCGGACTGGACACCACTGAGAATCAGCGCATTGTCGCCGGCATCAATGGCGGGACTACCGGGCTGCAAGGCCATGGTGAACGTCGTGCCGCCATTGTCGGACAGAGCCCCCAGGCCCGGGCTGTCGCTGAAGACATTACCGTTACCGTCAAAGCTGCCGGCTAGGCTGGTTCCCAGCAAACTGTGGCTGGCTGTAGGCGTACCGCTGGAAGCCGATAAATCGCTTTCAGTACCACCCACATTGCCAGAAAGGATCGTGTTCTCCAGCCTGGACCCGCTGCCAAACTCGCTCAGTCGCAAGCCGCCGACGCTGACACCCGACGACGCACTGGCAGTGTTGCCGGAGATGGTCGTATTGATCAGCGTCAAACCAAAGCCTTTTTCAGTATCTACCGAATCATAGCTGTTGGACACACCGCCCGCTATCGAATTGGAGCCAATGGCCGAATTGCCACTTACGGTGCAATTACTCATGGATATGGAGCTACGCTCAATGTAAACACCACCTGCCTGGTTCTTTTTAGTATTGCGGATAGTTACGCTATTCCCCGAAATAGTGCTGCCACGAATAGTGCCACTACTACCGCTGATCTTGATTCCACCAGCACCATACTTGCGATTCGCATCGAGCTGGTTGTCGGCGATAGTGGAGTCGCTGATGTCCAGTTGTGTTAGCTCGGCCACGATGCCACCGCCGTCTTCTCCGGCCAAATTGCCCGAGACGATAGAGTTGATCAAGGTCAGACTAGCTCCAAAGGATGCGATGCCACCCCCACCGCCGTTGGTAGCGTTTCCCGAGACGACGACGTTGATCAGGCTGACATCACTGTTGGACGTCCAGATGCCGCCACCGCCGACCTCGGATCCTGTTGTTGGATAGCCGCCGCCGGTCAGCGCCAAATTGCTGAGCGTGACATTGGCATCACGGATAAGCAGAACTCTCGAAGCGTGATTGGCATCGATGATTTGTTTGCTACCGTTGATGACGACCGTGGAGTCCCTGACCTCCAAGCGGCTGCCGCCCAGCGTAATGGTGGCGCCGGACAAACTGGCATCAAAGTTGATGACATCCGCACCGTTGCCAGCCACACAAGAGCTACCGGTGGCATCATCGATGTTCGATGAGACGATGGCCTGACGCAGCGTACAAGTGCTTGCGGTGCCGGCATCGTCACCGTGGCTTACGGTGATGTTGGCAGCTTGTGCACTGCCGACGGCCAAAGCCAGGGCAACCGCCAAGGCCAATGGTTGGTGCTTGTGGATCAAACGGGTATTCATGGTGTTCCCCCAAAGTATCGTGAAGTTCCCCTGACATGTCCGCCACACCCGGATCGTGGATCAACCCCATCGCGGGCATGGCCCGCTCCTACATTCCACCGAGCATAAAACGATCCAACACTTGGGAATGTAGTGCGGGCACGGCGGCCAATACGCTGCGCGTGTCGAGACTGAGATCGGCACCATCAAGATCGGTGAAGACGCCGCCGGCCTCGCGCACGATCACGGCCAGTGCGGCGATGTCGAGAATGTTGACGTCAGACTCGATGACGATATCCAGCGCGCCTTGTGCCAGCAGGTGGTAGTGGCAGAAATCGCCCAAACCACGAGTACGTTCTACTTGCTGTATCAGCTCACCCAGTGCAGACCAGTGTGGCCCGGCAGCCAGGGTTTTGACGTTGCCGATCGATAGCGAGGTCTGCGCCAGATCCACGGTATCTGCCACGGCCAGGCGACCGCCATTACTCCAGGCACCGCCTCCATGCCTTGCCCATAGTGTCTCGCCGTAAACCGGAGCGCTGGATACACCCAGCACCAGCTCACCTTCGACCATCAGTGCAATCTGGGTGGAGAAAAACGGCGTGCGGCGTACGAAACTGCGGGTACCATCCAGCGGATCCACTAGCCAGCGCAATGGACTGTTGCCGGTGAGTCCTTCTTCCTCACCGTCGATTGCATGGGCCGGATAGGCTTTGCCAATGATCTGGCGAATGACGCGCTCGGCCTCGCGGTCGGCAACCGTTACCGGCGTGGCATCGGCCTTGATTTCAGTTTCGACACCAGCGCGCCAGTAATGCAGCAGGACTTCGGCCGCAGCCGCAGCCGCCTCGAGTGCGACCGCAAGAGCGTGGTCGAGATCAAGACTCACGGCAGCGTGGGCAACACGAGCTGTCCGCCGGCACGCAGCAAGACACTGCCGTCCGGCTGGCGTTCACCCACGTAGCGTAGCGCTTCTTGCGTTTGCAGATCATTCGGGTTGCGCGGACGCAAATTCGCTTCAAGCGTATAACCGGTAGGCAGCGCAGACAGGGTGCCGCGGATGATCAAGGGTCCGTGCCCGTCGTCGCTAATTTCACCTGTGATGGTCGGCGGCGAGGGCTCGGAGAAGCTCAAATTGATATCGCCCAGGTGCGCTTCGGCCGCGCCACTGACACCAGCATCCAGCCAGCGGCCGCTGGCATCCAGGGCGACAAACCAGGCATTGCGAATACGTGCTTCGGGCGCCTTCAGATGCAAGCGCCCTTTGAGGCGCAACGATGGCAGACCCAGCGTGCTCTGCAAGACTGAACCGGGCAGATCAACTTCAGCATCGCGTACCACGATCAAGCCATCCAGGCGTCGCATGACCTCGGCACGACCCTCACTGTCGGCACCCTTGATATGCGCATGCACGCGCACATCACCATGCAGCAGAGGTATCACGTCGGTACGCCAATCGAGTGCGCCAAGCGGCTGCCCAGCGACGCTGGCCTGTTCGGCCCGGCCGTTCCACACACTGCCGCTGACGTCACTCAATTGCAGAACGGGCACATGAGGCGCCATTATTCTCCAGGCCATGCGTGCAGGCATCGTCCACGCCACGACAACGGCAATCGCCAGCAGTAACAATAGTAGTGCAAGCAATATCTTGAGCACACGCATGATCAGCTCTCTCTCAGCGTCAAACGAGCGTTGACCTGGCCGGTGCCTGCGGCCCGATCCAGTGACACATCGTCAGCGTCTATTCCGTAATGTCGTTTCAGGTCTGACAACCAGGCTATCAACACATCAAAATCGGCGGCTTTGTATTCGAGCCGAATTCGCTTGTCATCCAGAGGCTCGATGCGTTTGATATTAGGCCCCAGTCCGGCCTTGCGCGCACTGGCATCGGCCAGAGCCAGCAAGGACTTGCCCTGGCGCTGGCTACCACCCGTCTCATCGCGTTGGCGCAGGCTTTGCAACTGTGCCTTCGCCTGCTGCAAGAAAGCCATATCCTGTTGTCGTGCCGACAAGCGCGCACTCAAGTCCTCGTGTGCGCGGCTCAACGGATGCCAGACCAACGCCCAGCCCAGCAATAGCAGGACAACAAGTGCGCCTGCCGCGAGAATGCGTTGCTCGCGCGGTTCGCGGCCATGCCAAGCCGTGCGTAATGCGGCCCAGTTCATGTGCCCTTCCCCGTCATGCTGATTCGGCCTTGAACACCATCGGCACCGGGCGTTGCAGCGGTGAGCTCAACCTGCATGCCGGGCATAGTCGCCAACCGCTCGCGCAACTGATCCAGATTGCTCAGGCTGGTCGAGTGCACCGACAATTCCAGCGTGTTGTTGCGGTATTCCATGCCCAGCACGTCCAACCGAAAATCATGGCTGGCCAGAATTGGCGCAGCCTGCGACAAAACGCCCAGCAATCCCTGGCCCTGACTGACACCGCCCAGTCGCGCCAATTCACTTCGCACGCGTGCCACCGGATCGGGGACGGGTGGCGAGTCGGGGAAAAGATCCGAGTAGCGCTGTTCTATGGCTGTTTCGACCTCACTATTGGCTGCCTGAAGACGCAATACCGACGTCAATTGCCCCGCCAGGCCGACCACAATAGCCGCGCCAGCCAGGATTGCCGCCACACGCCATAACCGCCGCTGTGATGCGTGGCGATGGTGTGGCGCAAAAGCACCACTCAACAAGTTCAGCCCGGAATCGAGCTCCGCACCGGCCGACAAGACATCAAGCGCCGCCATTGGGCGCAATACCTGCCAGTCATAGCCCGCAGGTACTTGCGGTTTGGTACTGGCGGACACCGGGATCAAGTCCAGATCAAACCCTGCCCCCAGCCAGTTCGGTAACTGCTCGACAGCACAAGCAAAGCCGTTGTCAGGTGCAAGCCGTACCAGACAATACTCGTCATCCAGCAAAGCGCACGCCTTGCCACCGTCCAGCGGCACAGCCAGAAAATCCGGCACAATCCGGTCCGCCGCAATACCCGCCGCACCCAAGACATCCTGCCATGCCTGCATTCGCTCGCGTGCGACAACCGCCACCGCGTGTTGACCATCCTCGCGTCGCGGGCCGGCCACAAAATGCAGAGATTCCACGTCGTCCAGAACCTGGTCTTCCAGCGCATAAGGCAGCACCTGCGCCAGCCGCGCCGGACTACTCGGCGGCAAGCCCGCATGAATGAGTAACACATCCTCGCCCGGCACCAACACAAGCACCTGGCTGGCCGAAGCCAGCACCGCAGCCGGAGGTGTACCGTCACCACGCGTGTCCCGCCGACCGTCCAACCAGGACAGCGCGCCGTCGGCCTTGATTCGTATCAGCAGTCGGTCATTCATCGCCTGCAGATTCTACGCACAATTACGCTTGCGCGCTGCACTGGCTTGCTCCGGCGCGCGGCGAGTGGTGCCAGGCCCTGACATCAACCGCAGGGAGCGACCCATTCGCCAGCGGGCGCCACACCTGAAGCCCATTTACATGAAAAGGCGTTTCACGCCCTACGGGCGCGAGTTCATTTTCTCTGAATGGCCAGAGAAAACGGAACCAAAAGAGAGGCCACCCCTTTTACGCGCTTTGCGGACGTCCTGTCCGCAAAGTTCGCGGCGACTTGCGGGGTTTTTCGGAGGCACGTCCATGTGCCTTCGAAAAACTCGCCGACATCGTGTCGGCGCCCCTTTGGGCAAACATTGCTGGCGTCGCTTCGCTCCTCCTGCAATGCAGCCGCAAGCCGCCGCCGCTCCACAGGGGCCCCATAGAAGCGGGCGCGCGTCCTGCGCGCTGAGAGCATGTGCGCGGAGCGCACACAACCGCGGACAGGAGTCCGCTTTGTTTCCCCGGGGCCCCTGTGGAGCGGTGATGGTCGGACGAAAAGGCCCGTAGGGGTGCTGCCATGGATGGCAGCACCTTTTCGCCAGCACAGGAGGTGCTGTCGAAAAGCCCGACCGGCCAGCACGAACCCGGGGGGCAGGAGGCCCGCAGGGCGCGTAAAAGGGGTGTCATTCTCTTTGGTTCTGTTTCTCTTGGACAAGCAAGAGAAATGAACTCGCGCCTGAAAGGCGTGAACGTTGCAAAACGCGAACACCCCCCTGCCTCTGCAGCAGGCTGGTGTAAACGAACTGGATGCCGTCCAACTCGACGATGGCGCGAGCGCGGAAGTATTCGCTTTTCACGTCCAGTCCGCAGGCAGGACCGGGTGGACAGATCTTGATTCTGAGACTTGGATTGCCCAGCGACTGCAACGCCTCCTCGTAGCCATTCCAGCGGGCACGGCCGTCCTGATGAATGCGTGCGGCCAGCGGTCGGGTAATGTCACTTGACAGGCTCATCAGTACCGGGATGCTGGCGGTGTTGAGGTTGAGCGTGGTCTGAGTGGGCAGCGCGCACACGTAGGGTTGCAAGCGCTCCCAGGCATGTGCGTCAACGCCTGCGACGAGGCGCAGTTCGCTGGCATCAGCAAATTTTCGGGCAATGGCCGGCGATAATTGAAGCTCGAGAAGCAGGCGCCCGAAACGCTCTTTCCATATTTTTTGTAGTGCTTTGTTGTTCTGGTAAAGATTATTGAGATTGAAACAGCCGTTGAGATCTTGCATGGTGGCGCGGATGCTGCCGCCGGGGACGGGTGTGGGCGGCAAGGGCATGCCCCAGATGTCGTCGTTGGCGTCCGTCATGCCTTGATCGTTGTCCTTGACCAATACCTGCGCGGCGTAGGATTCCAGGCCACGGGCGTAAGCTTGGGCCTGCATGGCCCGCAACTGATTGCGACTGCGCGCCATCGACAACTGACCATCGTCCAGCAGAGCGGTAATCAACAGGGTCGCCAATGCGACGACCAGCAACGCCACCAGCAGTGCCACGCCGGTCTGCTTGCGGCTATTCGCCAGCCCGATCACAGCACGTTGTCCGGCTTGGACCTGGGTTTCGCCGATGCCAGTTCGATGACCCTGCGGATCTCGCCCATTGACTCGAACTGGATGCGAAACTCGACGGCGCGCGGCAGATCTGCGGAGTCGGTCTTTTCCTGATCAGCCGGTGGCCAGTGTTCATGCCAGCCTCCGCTGTGATCCAGATAGCGCACGATGAAGTCGCGAACGCCCTCATCCATCCTGCGTTGGCTCAGGCTGAGATCATCGGGCCGGTCAAGAACCGCGTAGCGACCACGCACCAGCGCCTTGTTGTCCAGAAACCACACCACCCGTTCCAGCGCGCTGGCACTGGTTTGTAATTCGCTGGCCACGCTCATGCGCGTGAACGCGATACGTCGCCGGTCGCCCACCAGGCTCTCGCGGGAGCCCGTGCGCCCGGCGCGCACCGGTCGGTCCACGGCGGTGGCCAGATCACGGGCCAGAAAATCGACACTGCGCTGGACCGATGCGAACTGTTGTTGCTCCAGTGCCAGACGTTGGCGGGTCTCGGTGACGGCACTCAGCCCGGCCCAGGCCAGAGCTGAGGCCAGCGCAAACACCGCTACAGCCACCAGCAGCTCGATCAGGCTGAAGCCATGACCGAAATGGATTACGCGCACAGTTTGAGCCGTTCGCGCGAGATCCACATCGCGGCCATGGGCCGCTCCAACAGGCACCCTGCCATCTACGCTGGTTTCAATCAGAGGTTCGCTGGGGCTGCTTCTCATCATGGTTCCAGCTGGTCGCTGTCAAAGCCGTCCATGACCCAGACTGGCGTAGCGCCTCGCGCCGGATCATCGCCAGGCTCGTAAACCGATACGTGCAGGCGGCGGATGCCGGGAGATGGCGTCGCTTTGACTTCCATGCGCCAGGGCCATTGGCGACCTGCCAGGCGCGCACTGCCATCGTTGCGCCCGGTGGCGGGCAGGCCCGGCTGCAAACGTAAATCAGTAAGTGCATTGGCGGCCACCCAACCGGCCAGACTACGTTGGCGCAGCGCATCGAAGGCTTCGGTTTCGTTGCTTGCCGTGCGGGTCAGGGCAACCAGAGCTACGGCCAGTACTACCAGCGCCACCAACACCTCTAGCAACGTGAAGCCACGGATGTATCGGTGGGGGGAAATCTGCTTGCCCCTTCTGCATGTTTGGGGTGCAATACCCGACACGGCTTGAGGCTGTTGTTGTATGAGCGGCCCATGGCCGTGCGCCGTTCGCGCGAAACTTGCATCGCGGCCATGGGCCGTTCCTACAGGCAAGGCATCGCGGGCATGGCCCGCTCCTGCAACGAGCGCGCTACGGTTCACGTTGCACATGATGCATCTCGGTCTGCATGTCGATGTGACCGACTATAACGAAACGCTGGTCGGCACCGCTTGCTTCCAGCTCGGCCGTGAACGGGGTCATTTCGCCCGAAGCCAGGCAAGCTATCTGTGGGCGTCTGGCTTCCGTGTTCTCGCTGGACAGTGGCAGTTTCTGATTCTCACGCTTCATACTCAGACGCATATTGGCCGGCAGACGATGCGCGGCAAGTACCGGCTGATCCTTGATGGGCAGCCACTGGCCCCCTATGCGTTGAAGAAACTCGTAGCCACCATTACGGGTTTGCATCAAGCCCATGCTGCGACCGTTCAGCAGTGCAATTTCACAGGCGTAATCGATGTGCGATTTCAGCCGCTTGGCCTCGCGCTCAAGCTCGCGGTCACCGCCGAGGCCTGACATACCGATACCCACCACCAACGCCACAATGGCGACGATGGCCACCGCGACCAATACCTCGATAAGGGTAAAGCCGGATTTGTGCTGCGGCTGCGACATGCGCCTACCCGTTACTCAATCCTGCCAGTTGCCGATGTCGGCAGCCTCGCCCTCGCCGCCGGGTCGGCCGTCACTACCCAGCGTGTACACATCCACCTTGCCGTGGACGCCGGGATTCAGAAACAGGAACGGGCGACCCCAAGGGTCTTTGGGCAGCTTGTCCAGATACGGCCCCTTCCAGTTCGCACCCTCGGGCAGGCCCGACGGCTTCTGCACCAACGCCTTGAGGCCCTCATTTGAATCGGGATAGGTGAAGTTGTCCAGGTGATACATGTTGAGCGCGGTCATGATCGACTGGATGCCCTGTGCAGCGGCGGTCTGGCGTGCCTGACCGGGGCGGTCCATGACGCGCGGAACGACCACGGCGGCAAGAATGGCCAAGATCACAACCACCACCAGCACCTCGATCAAGGTGAAGCCGCGCGAGCCGGAGCGGAGACTGGTTGAAAAGTAGGACATGTGCATGAGGTTCACGGGTCGTGGTCAAGTGTGCGCTTTGCAGAAGGCGATCATAACAGGCGGTGAAGCGATACCCGCTACTCTACCGGGAGCTGCTCGGAGTCGATGGGCAAGGACAGGCGGGCCACGGTGCCACCGCCATCGCGTGCAATCAGACTGACCACGCCATCGTGCGCTTCGGCAATCTGTCGTACCAGAGCCAGTCCAATGCCGGAACCGCCCGGTTTAGTGGTGAAAAACGGCACAAATAGATTGTCGCTGCGTGGTGGCCCAGGCCCGTTGTCAAGTATTTCGATCTGCAGACCCTCAGCTTCGCTGTACCAACGCACGATCACCTTGCCATCGACGGGCGACGCCTCCACCGCATTGCTCAGCAGATTGATCAGCGCCTGCTCGATCTGGTCGGGGTCGGCCGAGATCACGAGTGGCTCACCCGGTTCCGTTTGTACTGCCTTGCGCTGCTCCAGCCGTACAACTTTGGTAATAAGATCGGCAATATCAACCGGGCGGCGATCCGGTGCGGGCAGGCGAGCCAGACGGCTGTAACCGGCCAAAAAGCGCGCCAGTGCTCCAGCGCGCTTGCCGATCACGTTCAGGCCACTGGCAAAATCTTCACGCCAATCGTCCGGCAGCGGTTGACGAACCACCAATGAAGCCAGCGTGCCGGCCATCGATTGAATTGGCGCCAGCGAATTATTGACTTCATGCCCCAGCACACGCAGCAGGCGTTGCCAGGCCTGGCGTTCCTCACGGCGCAGCACATGGCCCAGATCATTTATCACCAGCAGATTGCCACCGCGGCCCCCACTGCGCAGCGGCGCATGGCGGATATCGAAACGGCCTGTGCGACCAGGGAAGGCGTGTGTCATGACTTGCTTGCTTGGCATTTCCAGCATCGCAGCCAAGCCCAACTCTTCGGCGCTGAGCCCGAACAGGCGGTGCTTCCTGGCATCCAGCAATTGCTGCCCGGCCGGGTTGATCAGGCGCAGTCGGCGTTGGGCGTCGAACACGAACACTGCGCTGTCCAGGGCTGCCAGCGTCTTGCCCAGCAAATAAGAGGACTCTTCAAATTCCAGCCGCTCCGATTGCAGGCGTTCGGCCAAGTCATTGAGGTCCTGCACCAGATCGCCCATCACGCTCTGCGCCGTTCCGCGCAGGCTGTAGTCACCCTCGCGCAATGCCTCGATCAGACTGCTGAGGGAATTGACCGGGTACACCACGCGCCGGTACTGCCATCGAGCCAAGGCTCCGGTGAACACAATCACCGCGGCCACGAGCAGCAAGGCCATGTAGCCTTCCAGTACGCCAAACACCAACACGCCGGTCAAGGCCAGCAAGGCGGGCAATGCCGTCAGCAACGCACCGTACAGAACGCGCGCTTCGAAACGCGGCATGTGCCCGCGCGAGCGGGTAGTGCGCGCTTGCGTAACTGGGTTTTCGGTCGGCAGTTCAGTCGTCACTGCCGGGCTCACGCAGATCATGCTTGTCCATGCGTCGATACAAAGTCTGCCGAGTGACGCCCAGCGCATCGGCGACTTGTTGCAGATTGCCCGCATGCCGTTCGAGGGCATTCTTGACCAATATAGCCTCGACCTCATCTAGCGTCATACCCGCCAGATCTTGTGCCGATTCAGCTTCCGCCTGAACCCCGAACTGCAGTGCAGCCGCGCTGACCTGGTCGTGTTCAGCCAGTAGCGCAGCACGCTCCATCAGATGCTGCAGCTCACGCACGTTACCGGGCCAGCGCCAAGCCAGCAGGGCGCGCTCGGCCGAAGCCGACAGCCGCAACCCGGCGCGTCCGTAGCGCATACCGCTGCGATCAAGGAATGCATTTGCCAGCGGCAAAATGTCCTCACGCCGCTCACGCAAGGGTGGCAGACATATTTCCAGTGTGTTCAAGCGATACAGCAAGTCTTGGCGAAAGCGCCCTTCGGCAACCTCAGTCGCCAGGTCGGCATTGGTGGCCGACACCAGGCGTACATCGGCGGTTTGCGTGCGCGATGAGCCCAGGCGCTCGAACTCGCCATCTTCCAGCACGCGCAGCAATTTCGGCTGCTGCGACGCGGGTACATTACCAACCTCGTCCAGAAACAGCGTGCCGCCGTCGGCCAATTCAAAACGGCCGATGCGCTCGCCCTTGGCGTCGGTATAGGCACCACGCACATGACCGAACATTTCAGATTCGAATACGTTTTCGTTGATGCCGCCCATGTTCACTTTGACCAGTGAATGGTCTGCACGTGGCGATAGCGCATGCAGACGCTCGGCGATCACGCCTTTGCCGGTGCCGTTCTCGCCCAGCACCAACACGTTGGCGTCGCTGGGCGCGATGCGCGCCACCATCTCCAGCACCCGACGCATGCTGGGGGACTCGGCGATCATCTGGCCCGATCCATCGCCACGCAGCATTGCGTTCTCCGCTTCTAACCGTCGCTGCTGCCGCGCGCCTTGCCCCAGTGCGATCTGCGCGCTGAGCACTCGCATCAGGCGCGTGTTCTCCCACGGTTTCTCGATGAAGTCGCCGGCGCCCAGATGCATCGCCTCCACGGCCATCGGCACGTTGCCCCAGGCTGTCATCACCACTACCGGCAGTTCCGGCACGTGCTGGCGCAGTTGCTCCAGCAGCTCCAGGCCTTCTTCGCCCGAAGTCGTGTCACGGCTGTAGTTCAGGTCGATCAGCGCGCAATCGAAATCGCGCGCGCGCGCTGACGCCAGCGCCTCCGCCGGTGATTCCACACCCACGCAGCTCAGGCCCTCGGACTTCAACAACATGCGCAAGGCCTCGCGTACGTCGGCCTGATCGTCGGCAATCAATACGGTGGAGATTGACTTACGCGCCATGCAAAACTCCAGAAAGCATCAAAACCATACTGTGAGAATGGCCCATGGCCACGATCGATCCGCACGCCCAGACCCATCATCGCGGCATGGGCCGCGCCTGCACAAGACTCACAGGGTACTGCCATTCGCTGTTCATCCACACTCGCTGCCACGCTCACCTTACGCGAGGCTTTCACTCATAGCGCAGTGCCACCGCCGGATCTATACGCAGCGCGCGCAGCACGGGCACCAGAGCCGACAACAGCGTCACCAGCACGATGACTGCAAGTACCGGCAGGAATACCAGCGGATCGTGGGCGCGTGT
>CAJDWN010000085.1_pt1 | contig 12030 bp, 10 predicted proteins | sample 7391581 | NCBI WGS metagenome assembly CAJDWN01 (sample SAMEA7055736, study PRJEB34461) | soil metagenome | biome: terrestrial ecosystem; feature: Peninsula; material: soil | place: Antarctica | collected 2016 | reverse complement strand
ATGTCACATGGTACCGGCGTGGAACGCGTATTCCAGTCGCATAGCTCGGTGATCGATTCGGTCATCGTCAAGCGCAAGGGCAAGGTGCGCGGCGCCAAGCTGTATCACCTGCGTGGTCTGGAAGGCAAGGCTGCACGCATCAAGGAAGACATCAACGCGCGCAACAAGGACAAGGCCAGGGCTGCCAAGGCTGCTGAAGCTGCTGCGGCCGTCAAGCCAGCTCCCGCTTCCAAAAAAGCGGCTCCGGCTACCGACGCCGAGTAAGCTGTGTCGGTCAATGGTCAGCGGTCAAGTAGGTATCTCGCCGCTGATTTGATGGTCTGGGTTTATTAACTGAAGGTGTTTCCTGACGGACCTTGGTTCTTGCGACTCTGGCACCAGCCGTGTGGCGAATCTCGGCCAGCATTGAGATGGTCACGGTTATCGAGTCGCAATGGGTTTCCTGGACCTTGCTCACAGGCGGGCTGGAGTCTCGTGACTTCGTGCCTCCCGCTTGAACTGAAAAAGCTGCGTAATGCGCGGCTTTTTCATTCTGGCTCGAAAGTCCACGACTAATTTGTGCCGGAGTCTATCGGTACGGCCTTGACGCTCTTTCCATCCGACGACAGCTGCCGTTGCTGCCCAGTCTGCAATGCTTGCAAGTCTGGCAAATCTTTTATTTTGCGTAGCTCGTATTTCATGGGAATCCGTTCCCATGAGCTCCCGCCAACGTCAGCCCTCCAGAATAGACTCGCGGCCAGGCTTTCTTTGAGCAGATCCGCGGATACTTCCGTGGGCATTACCTTGGCGCCCAGGGTACTGCCGTCTGCCGCGAAATGCACATGGACAACCGTTGTTCCCTGCTGCTTGTTGCGAATGGCGGAAACAGAATAGCGGAGGTGTCGCTGGGTGCGGTATTGCTTCAGGCTGTCTTCGTCAGCGCAGAGGTTCGCTAATAGTGTCGTGTTGATGCGCCGGATTTCGACGTTCGCCAGACCACTCTGACGGAGCGTATTATCCATGTCAGCTGTTTGCTCGCCTGGCACGCTTTCACCTGCGGTCAGTAGCACCGGGATTTCTGGGTTGATGCACCGTCGAGGCAGAGGAAACCAGCGAGTCTTTAGTGAACGGTCTCAGCCGTAATCATTCTTTCCGGTTCCTGCAGGAAGTTGCCTTGCACAAAGTCGACACCGGCAGAGAACAGCAGCGAGGTGCTGGCGGCATCTTGCACCCATTCGGCAATGGTCTTGCGGCCGCTTTCCTGCGCCTGCTTGCAGATTTCGTGGATCTTGGCCTGGTTTTCCGGGTTCTTGGGCAGTTCGTCCAGGAAGTTGCGATCGATTTTCAGGAAGTCAGCCTGGATGTGCTGAAGCAATTGGAACGATTTGAGACCAGAGCCAAATTGCTCTAGTGCAAAACTGCAGCCGAGCTTGCGTATAGCGGTGACGAAGGCCGCAGCAGGCTTGATATTGGTCATGACTTTGCTTTCCGGCATTTCCAGAATCAACGATTGCGGCGGCACCTTGTGTGCTGCCAGTTGCCCAGAGATCCAGCGTACCAGGGTCACGTCTTGCAAAGACTGCGAACTCAGTTTGACCAGAAAGGTCGTGGCTTGTCCGTCACTGATGCGTTGTGCCAGCAAACGGATTGCTTGCTCCATGACCCAGCGGTCGATCTTGGGCATAAGATTGTTGCGCTCGGCGGCCGGCATGAACGACTTGGGGAGGATTTCGCCGTTCGGACCATTCAGGCGTAGCAGGACCTCGTAATACTCGCCTTCGGCTCCCTGCAGGCTGATGATCTGCTGGTTGAACAGCACGAACTCGTTGTTTGCCAGAGCCTGCTCGATCGCCTGCACCCAGTGTTGTTCGCGCTCGGTTTCTTCCTGTTCGCGGGCGGCAGGGTTGAATATCTCGACGCGGTTGCCACCCTGATCCTGGACCGAACGCAGGCGCTCGCTGGCTTGGTCCACCAAGTCTTTGCTGTTGGCGTTTTTCTCCCCCAGCAGGCTGCCCCCGATGCTGATAGTGATGTTGATGGACTGGCTGCCGGCTTCAAAGACGCCCTTTTCCACGGCTGTACGCAGCTTCTGTGCAATTTGCAGCACCGCCTCGTGCTCGTTTCCAACCAGCAGTACCGCAAAGGTGTGGTCAGAAATACGACCGGCCACATCACGATCACCCAACTGCTCGGCCATGATGCTGGCCAGGCCGTGCAAAAGAGCATCGGCTGCCGACAGACCAACGCTGTCGAGAGTGACGCGGTATGCATCCGGCTCGATGATCAACAACGCTTGGTCAGCGCGCCCACCAGCGGCCCCGGCGACAGCCTTGTCGACAGCCTGGAGCATGTGCGAGCGATTGAACAGGCCAGTGATACTGTCCCGCCAAAGCAGTTCGTCCACCGTGACTTCGTGCTGGCGGAATATGATCTGCAGGCAGGGCTCGCCTTCGTAGGTGGCATTGGCGAAGTGGATCAGTGCTTCGAACTTGTCTCCGTCGACGCGACGAGCCTTGATTTCCAGTTTTTCAGGCGGTGTTTCTCCGTTGGCAACCTGGCGTAGCAGTTGTTTGAAGTCGGTGGCATCGTCGGGCGCAATCATGTCCAGCAGAGTCATGCCTTCGACTTCCTCGAACGATTCCATTCCGAAAAGTTCCAGATAGGCCTTGTTGGCACGCACATGCATGCCTTCATGTACGTAGGCAATGGCATCGTGGGAAGTGTCCAGCAACGCATCGCAGCGGCGCTCCGTTTCGCGCAGCGACGCCTGGAGCTGACGCACGCTGCGGCGCATGGTCAAGGCATCGAATTCACGTCGGATGACCGATTCCAACTGCTTGGATCGCGACAAAAGCGCCACACCACTCAAGCCCAGATCGGAGATACGTTCAAGCAGGTCATCATCGGCTTTCTTGACCAGTGCGATCATGGCAATGTCCTTGCCGGTAGCCGCCGCCTGTTTCAATACTGCTTCAAACTTGAGCCTCTTGCAGGCCGGGTCGACAAGCATCAGATCAGGCATCTTTTTGCCCGACAGCGCTTTCTCGAGCTCTTCGGGCTCCGAGGCATTGGTGGGCCGTACGGCAAGGCCACCGTTGCGCAATAGGCTGATGATCTGTTCGGCTTCATCAAGCTGATCTTGTACGAACAGTATCCTTACGACGTTGTCCTGTTTCATTTATTTGTCATTTCAGGGGTGAGGTAATAAGGGAACTCAAGTCTACAGTTATTGTTTACGTGCCTCACGAAGTTGCATTCATGTGCGTAATCGGGCGCTTGCCGCAATCACCAGACACTTCTCGCACCAGACGCGGGAGCAAAAAACCCGGCAGGCGCGCACGAAGTGCTTCCATCAGCTGCAGCGCCTGGTCGTCGCTGACCTCGAAATGCGCACTGCCTTGCACCCGATCAAGCTGGTGCAGATAGATTGGCAGCACGCCAATTTCAAAAAGGCGCTCGGACAGTTCTGCAAGAGAATCCGCCTGATCGTTGACGTCATGCAGCAATACCGACTGATTAAGTACCGTCGCTCCGCATTGTCGCAGAAGTTGGCATGCCCTGCCTACATCATCGCTTAGTTCATTGGCGTGATTGGCATGCAGCATAACCACTTTTTGTTGCGGCAGGCTAGCCAGCCATTCACAGAATGTCGGATCAACGCGCTCGGGAAGAACGACAGGCAGGCGAGTATGGATGCGCAGTCGCTTGAGATGGGGAATTTGGCCCATGCCCTCGCTCAATTCGCGCAGCTTGGCTGTTGACAGAGCCAGTGGATCGCCACCAGACAGGATCAGTTCGTTAATGTCCGTGTGAGCGGACAAGTAAGCCAGCGCTTCCCGCCATTGCTTGGCTGCGGCAATCTCCTCGCCGTAGGGGAAATGTCGCCGGAAGCAGTAGCGACAGTTGATGGCACAAGTTCCGCTGGCGATCAGCAAGGCACGGCCATGATACTTGTGCAACACCCCGTGCGCGGCACGAGAATCCATGTCTCCGACCGCATCGATTTCATAGCCCGCGTGTTGTTCCGTTTCTGCCAACTGCGGCAAAACCTGAAGCAGTAGTGGGTCGCGTGGGTCGCCATGGCGCATTCGTGCCACGAAGCCACGGGGTACACGCATGGCGAAGCCCGCATCATTGGGCGGGAGCCCGGCGGCCAGGTGACCAAGGCCCAAAAGGTGGAGCAATTCGCTGGCATCGGTGATGGCATCACGCCACAACTGGCGCCAATCTGGAGCTGAAAGCTTCGAATGGCGAGGGGTTGCGGTTATCATGGGCGGTCAATCGTTCGATCAAAACATCATTGTAGCCGCGAACCGTGCGGCACCACTGTTCCGGAGCGCAGCACATGGCAACTTATGGACTCAACGACGTCAAGAACGGATTGCGGGTCCTTCTCGACGGCGATCCTTACTTGATCGTCGATACGGATTTTATCAAGCCAGGCAAGGGGCAAGCCTTTACCCGTATCAAGATGCGTAATCTGAAGAACGGCAAAATGCTGGAAAAGACTCTCAAAGCCAGCGAGAACTTCGAGGGCGCTGACGTCGTGGATACCAACATGCAGTACCTGTACAGCGACGGTGAGTTCTGGCACTTCATGCATCCGGAAACCTTCGAGCAACACCAGGCCGACAAGGATGCCATGAGTGGCACAGCGCAGTGGCTCAAAGGCGAAGAAGAATGCGTGGTGACGCTTTGGAACGGCGTGCCCCTGGCCGTGACACCACCCAATTTCGTCGAGTTACAGATCACCCAGACCGATCCCGGCCTACGCGGCGACACCTCTGGCGGCGGCGGCAAACCGGCCACTCTGGAAACCGGTGCCGTCGTACGTGTGCCGCTATTCGTCGGGCAAGATGAAATAGTCAAGGTCGATACCCGCAGCGGCGAGTACGTAGGCCGAGTCAAGTGACGCATTGGCGCGCAGGCGCAGTCTGCGCCTTTGCCAATGCGTCATTCCAGGGCCTTGTAAGGCAAACTTCATATGAGTGATGCACTGCAAGCCGTAGACCTGGTCATCGAGGCACGCTGGGTCCTGCCAATCGAACCGGCCGGCACGGTGCTGGAACACTATGCCGTCGCCGTCGACAAAGGCGTGATCAAGGCGGTGTTTCCCACGTCCGAGCTTGCGGCACGCTTCACCCCGCGTGAAACCGTCACACTGGGTGAACACGTACTGATGCCGGGGTTGATCAATGCCCACACACACAGTCCCATGACGCTGATGCGCGGGCTTGCTGATGATCTGCCGTTGATGGACTGGCTGGAGAACCACATCTGGCCGGCCGAAGCCAAGTTGATGGGCCCGGAGTTCATTCGCGACGGTGTTGAACTGGCCGTGGCCGAGATGCTGCGCGGCGGCACAACCTGTGCCAATGAAAACTACTTTTTCCCGGACGTCATCGGTGCTACCTACCGCAGACTCGGCTTTCGTGCTTGCGTAGGCTTGCCCGTGATCGAGTTCCCGAGCCCATGGGCCAAGAGTCGTGATGAGTATTTCGATAAAGCGCTAGCGGTTCACGACGAGTTGCAAGGTCAGCCTCTTCTGACGACCGCTTTTGTCCCACATGCGCCTTATACCGTCTCCGATGAGAGCTTCGAGCGCATCCGCATGTTGTCCGATCAGCTTGATATTCCCGTGCACCTGCATTGTCACGAGACCGCACAGGAGATTGTCGACAGCAAGCGAGACCATGGCGTGCGCCCAATGCAGCGCTTGCAGAAGCTGGGTATCGTCAATGACCGCCTGATTGCCGTGCACATGACCGAAGTCAGCGATGCTGAAATAGGCCTTTGCGCCGAGGCCGGTGTCTCAGTAGTGCATTGCCCTGAGTCGAACCTCAAGCTGGCGTCGGGTTTTTGCCCCGCCGAGCATTTCCGTGAGGCGGGCGTGAATCTCGCCATTGGCACCGATGGTTGTGCATCCAACAACGATCTGGATATGTTCGGAGAAATGCGCACTGCCGCATTGCTGGCCAAGGCCGTAGCAAAGAAGGCCGATGCGTTCAGCGCGACCTATGCTTTGCAGGCGGCCACCCTGAATGGTGCACGGGCCATGGGTCTGGATGAGCTGATCGGTTCCATCGTCCCCGGCAAGCAAGCCGACCTCATTGCCGTCCGCATCGGCGATGAGCTGGAGTGTCAGCCTCTTTATAATGTCTGCTCACAACTGGTCTATGCGAGCAATCGCAAACAGGTCAGTGATGTGTGGATACATGGCGCGCGGCGACTGGATTCGGGTCGCCTGACTGGTATGGATCAAGCGGAACTGCTGGGCAAAGCGCGCAGTTGGCGTGATCGCATCGCCGCCATTTGATGATCGCCGAGGAACTGCGCCCATGTCTGAGTCCGTACCTGAGAATGTAAGCCCTGACGAGATTGCTCGTTTCGAAAAACTGGCGGCGCGATGGTGGGACCCAAACGGTGAGTCCCGGCCCCTTCACGACCTCAATCCTGTCCGCGCAGCCTATGTGGCAAAGAATGTCGTATTGGCCGGTGCGCGGGTGGCCGATGTTGGTTGTGGTGGTGGTCTTCTCAGCGAGGCGCTGGCGCGTGCTGGTGCCGACGTGGTGGCCATTGATCTAGGCAAGGCGGTTATTGACGTGGCGCGCCTGCACTTGCTGGAATCGGACCTGGAAATCGACTATCGCGTGCAGTCATCGGCCCAACTGGCTGCCGAAGAAGCTGGCAGCTTTGACGTGGTGTGTTGCATGGAATTGATCGAGCATGTCCCGGACCCAAGTGCTCTGTTGGCGGATCTGGCGGGTATGCTGAAGCCAGGCGGCAAGCTGTTCCTGTCCACGCTAAATCGCACACCGGCGTCGTTTGCCGGTGCGATCGTGGGCGCCGAGTACCTGTACGAGCAGTTTCTCAAACCTTCTGAACTGGCGCGGGCCCTGCGGCGAACCAGAATGGTGCTCGACGAGTTGTGTGGAATGAGCTACAACCCATTGACACACAAGGCATTTTTATCCGACAATACATCAATCAACTATCTCGTGCAGGCGCACAAGCCGTGAGCCGATCCTGGCCCCGACCCTTGGCCGCCGTGTGGTTTGATCTGGACGGTACCTTGGTCGACAGCGCACCCGACCTGTATCAGGCTTGCGTGGATCTGTGCGCAGAGCAGAGTGTTGCGGCGCCGGCCTACGATGCATTCCGCCCGCTGGTTTCGCGCGGCGGCATGGCCATGTTGCGGGCCAGCTTGCCGGATCGGGATGAGGCCAGCCTCAAGCAGGTACTGCCGCGTTTTCTGCAAATTTACGCCGATCGTGTGGATGGCCTGACGCGATTGTTTGACGGCATGCGCGAAGTGCTTGATTCGCTGGGTACGCGCAATGTTCCGTGGGGCATTGTCACCAATAAGTCAGGTGCCTTGGCCGAGCCGCTGCTGAAACGACTGGGCCTGTACGCGCAATCTGCCGCCTGTGTCTACGGTGACACTTTGCCGGTAAGCAAGCCGGATCCGCTACCGTTGCTGCATGCCTGCAAACAGGCACACGTGGCTCCGAAGGACTGCATTTTTGTGGGGGATGACGCGCGTGATATCCAGGCCGGTCATGCCGCCGGCATGGTCAGCGTTGCCGCGGGATGGGGCTATCTGGACGGGGGAGAGCCGCATGCCTGGGGGGCGGATCATATTGCCGAGACTGTGGCAAACCTTGCGGACTTGTTGGCTGGATGATGGGGAAACACGCACTGGAGCCAGAGCTGGAATCACTTTTCCGGGCGCGCCCGGAGTTGCGCCTGGCTCTGCCATACCTGAAAACTGATGCAGATACATCACAGCTCGCACTGGCTGCAATTCATCGGCAGTGGGTGGATGCGGTTTACACCATTGATGAAGCCACGGTTGCAGCCAGCAAGCTGCGCTGGTGGGGGGATGAGTTGACGGCCGCCCTTGATGGTCATACCCATCACCCGTTAGCCACAGCCTTGTTTGCCAGTGAGCGCGGGCGAGAACTTGACCCAGTGCTTTGGCGTGCTGCCGTTGAAGCCGGCCTGGCATTGCGCGATCAGCCGCCAGCGAGCGATTTTGCGGCACAGCTGCAGGCCGCGGAGGGTTTTCATGGTGCGTTGGCGCGTCTGGAAACGGCGTTGGCGTTCGGGCCGGAAGCCGACTTCGGCCGCGCAGCGCGCCTGGCAGCATTGGGCCATCTGCTGTCGGCGCTGCTACATATGGGCCACCCTGGCGTGGACAACGACGTGCTGCCGATGCAGCGTCTGGCTCGCCATGCGCTTGATCGTGACAGTCTGGGCAAGGATTCGCCAGCACGCCAGGCAGCCGTGCGTGACCAGTTGAAAGACTTGCAATCTGCATTTGCCGACGCCATGTCGCTTTCTGGCCCTATGACTTTGCTTGCCGAGTTGACCTGTCTTGCCGATCGCGCGCAGCTGCGACGGGCCGCGAAATCCCGCCAGCCGTTTACGGTGTTGGCCAGCCCGCGTGGGCGGCTCGGCCTGCTCATGGCTTTGCATGCTTGGCGCGCTGTGCGTCGTCACCTTGATTGATCATAGGAATCTCTTGCATGAATGCACGCCCTGAAAACGCGACCCGATTGCCGGACGTCGCCAACGATGTCCACCCCGGCACGGCCGTTGCGCTAGCCTGGGTGGGCATGCAGGGCCTGCGCATGCCTTTGAGTCTGGATGCCGATTCGGCATATCTGCGCTGTGGGCCTGGCAAGGTCAATGCCTGGGTGAACCTGCCGGCCAGCACCGGCCGAGGCATCCATATGTCGCGTTTGTACCAACAGGCCGAGACGGTACTGGCCGGCGAGCCACTGAGCGCAACCGGTTTGCGGACATTGCTGCGAGGCTTTCTGGATTCGCATGCTGGTGTGAGCAATGGTGCTCGTGTACAGATTGAGTTTGAGCTAATGGCTCGGCGCCCAGCACTGCTGAGCGAGCAACAAGGCTGGAAGGCCTATCCCTGCAGCCTGGACGCACGTATCACCGACGGAGTGATGAGTTTGGAGATGGAATGTCGCGTCGGCTATTCATCGACGTGTCCAGCCTCAGCTGCACTGGCGCGGCAACTGATTCAGCAGCGTTTCGAGAGCGACTTTGATCATCAGGCCGTGGATGCGCAATCCGTGCACGGCTGGCTTGGCAGCGAGCAGGGTATCTGTGCCACGCCACACGGTCAGCGTAGCGAGGCCACGATCAAGGTCAAGCTTGACTCGGATGCATCACTACCGTTCGAGGCACTGATCGACAGCGTCGAGTCAGCACTCAAGACACCGCTTCAGACGGCAGTCAAACGCGAGGACGAGCAGGAATTTGCACGGCTCAACGGCGAAAATCTGATGTTCTGTGAAGATGCTGCACGGCGCATCCACGCGGCGTTGAACGGCGATCGGCACTATCTGGATTTCTCGATTCGTTGCGCTCATTTCGAAAGCCTGCATCCACATGATGCCGTAGCCGTGGCGGTCAAGGGTGTCGTGGGCGGGTACGCGGAGTAGGCGGAATTCGGCCTATACATTAACCCGGATCGTTTGCAATGGTGCGCCTCCTTCGTCAGCAGCACCTTACGCGCAGCGAAGCGCACCATCGAGGACTTCCCGAGCCGGTGCGCTTCCATCGTCAGCAGCACCCTACGTGCTACCGACCCCCACTCCCCACTCCCCACTCCCCACTCCCGGTTTTAATCAAAGCCGTTGTTGAATAGTCGGTCCCATCCGGTGGCGCTGTAGTCGGGCGTGATGTCGGCGCCCTGGAAGATACCCAGCGGTGAATAAGCGCTGTAGCCGGGGAACACGTAGCCGAGGTGGTTGTTGCCCTGGCGACGGATCATCGCTTCGGACAGCACCCGACGATAGTCAATGGTGACCTGGACGTCTTCGCCTTCGAACAGCTCACTGTCATGCAGGCCCGCGTATTCGTTGAGGCCGTAGACGTGACCGCCGTTGACCTTGCCACCCAAGGCCAACATCACGTTGCCGTAGCCGTGGTCGGTGCCGTTGCTACCGTTCTGGCGTACGCGGCGGCCGAACTCACTCATCACCACAATGCTGGTCTTTGCCGCGTAATTGGCCGAGCCGCTACCGGCCAGGTCTTTGTAGAACGCTGCCAGACTTTGCGACAACTGTTCGGTCATTCCCCTGAACTGATAGCTCTGGCCGTTGTGAGTGTCCCAGCTGGAAAGATCGATGGTGGCAACCGTGAGCCCGATGCCAGCCTTGGTCAGTTGCGCAAGCATCTGCAACTGGCGAGCGAAACCGTTGTCGGGATAGGCGGCTCCATTGGCCGGACTGTAATTGCCGAAATCCATCGGCCGGATGATGGCCAGCGAGTCCAGCGTCTGTCGGCCGGCTTGATCCAATACGGAATTGCCCGACCAAAGCGAGGGCAGGGTTTCCACCAGGCCGCTGAAGCCGGCCGGTGGCGGATCGTAGTGATCGCGGGCATTCCAGCCCCAGGCTGAGGTGTCAACCCGAAAATCGCTGCCACTACCCATGGTGATGGCATCTGCGCTGGCGATCAGGCTGGTGGATGTCAGACTGCCGGCAGAAACACCCGGGATGGGCAGATCCGGTGTCAAACCCATGCTGGTCATGTGACGGGTCAGCCAGCCGCTGCCGATGCCCTGGGTACCGGGCGTACCGAGCTCCATGGTGGATTGGGCATCAAAATGGCTGCGCGTCACCGGTGCCGGCATGCCGGCGCCCAGTACGACCGCCAGATGGCCGGCGTTGTACAGGTCACGAAGGCCGGTTGCGCTGGGATGCAGACCCCAGTGGCCATTGCTGTTAGACAATGGCAGGGCGGCACCGGTCCCTGATAGTGGAATCTTCAGGTCGGGGCGTGCGTTTTCGTAGTGGACACGATCGGGGCCGCCTGTGGGTGGCACCAGGCTGAGGCCATCGCAGCCACCGCGCATGAACACGACGATCAGGGTGTCGCTGGCGGTGGCGTTGCCTTCGGCGAAGGCCAGCCGCATGGCGCTGGGGCCGATGCCTGCGATCGCGGCACCCGCGCAGCAGGACTTCAGAAAGTCACGGCGATTCAGAGTAGGCATGGGGGTCACCGTTGCAGATAGTCGGGGTTCATCAGCAGCATGCTGACGGCCGTGCGCAGGCGTGATTGCACGTAGTGGTTTTTCAGATCACCGGTATGCCAGTCGTCCGTGTCCAGATTCAGGGCTTCGCCTGCCCCGGCGTTCTGCTGCAAGAAAGCGGTGACGGTGGAGGTCAGCGGCTGCGGCTGCCAGCCGAGCACACGCAAACACCAAGCGTTGATGATATTGCTGGCCGTGCGGTTGGCGGCATTGGGGATGGCGGTCTTGGTCTGTGCCACGACGTCGGCCAGACGCGCCGAGCTGTTGTCGCTGCGATCAACACGAAATTCCGGGATGCGCGCCAGCATCTTCATGGTCATGGCCAGTGATCCCGTGCTGGCCCACGCTTTCATGGTGTCGGGATAGCCGTTGGGCGGCCCCCAGCGAAACGGCCGATGCCCGGTCTGTTGCAGGCGTGAGAAGAATTCCTCGGACGTGGTCCAGCTGTTGGTATTGTCCGGTTTTGGCGTGAAATTCGCGTCCAGCGCACGCAAAGAACTGACGGTGGCTTCCAGCGGCCTTTTCATGCCATCACCCCAGGTGTCCTTGAACTCGCTTGAGCTCAGGAGCGTACGCATCATGCTGGCGATCTGATCGTTGTCGGCCAGATGGTTGGTGAAGTCGGCAGCGACATTGTTGATCAGCGATTCGGAAGCCCCTTCACCGACAAAGCGGCGGCACAGTTTGCTGGCGATATGTCGCGCGGTGCCGGGGTGTGCGCACAGGCGATCAAAAACCTGCTCGCCATCCACCATGGCGGGCTGGTTGGCGGACAGGTAGCTGCCGAGGAAGAATTTGTTGCTGTGCTGATGCCACTCTGCGCGATAGACAAAGGTCCCGTCGTCGTCATTCGGGAATTGCCAGTTACCGTTTTTGATGCTCCAGCCGGTCAATGCAGCGGCGGCTTCGTAAACGTCGTTGTCCACATAACCGGCTGGAAAGCTCTCCTCACAGTGGATATCCCTAAGACCCAAGCAAGGCACCTCGAA
>CAJDWN010000059.1_pt1 | contig 12066 bp, 10 predicted proteins | sample 7391581 | NCBI WGS metagenome assembly CAJDWN01 (sample SAMEA7055736, study PRJEB34461) | soil metagenome | biome: terrestrial ecosystem; feature: Peninsula; material: soil | place: Antarctica | collected 2016 | reverse complement strand
CATCCGACCACGGCCATGTGCCTTGAATGGCTGGACGGTCTGGACTTGTGCGGCAAAACCTTGATCGACTATGGATGTGGCTCCGGGGTGTTGGCCATTGCCGCACTCAAACTCGGCGCAAGCCGGGTTATCGGTATCGACAATGACCCGCAAGCGCTAACCGCGTCGCAAAGCAATGCCCAGCGTAACGGTGTTGACGATCGGCTGGCACTGTATCTGCCGGGTGATGCGCCGGAGATGCGAGCTGATGCTTTGGTCGCCAATATCCTGGCCGGCCCACTGGCTGAATTGGCTCCGCGACTGGCCAGGCATTGTCAGTCCGGCGCGCAGTTGGCGCTGTCCGGCATTCTGGACAGCCAGTACCTGACCTTGTTGGAGCGCTATGCCGAATGGTTTATCGACCTTGACACCTGCATCACCGATGGCTGGGTGCGCATTACCGGGCAGAGGCGCCAAGAATCGTGACTCGATTTCCGCAGAGCGGTCCCATGCTTCTGTAGGCCGGCTCAAGACCGAAGGCTGGAGCCGGCGAAAATAATGCATCCGATGACGCCGGATCCGTCGCTCCACTCCTTGATCCAGCCTACGGCTCAGCCGGATGTTTTTGCAAGAGCAAGCCATGCCCGCGATACAGGTTCCGGCACACTTCTCGCGAGCATGGCCTGCTCCTATGTGGGAGTCATGCTGCGCATGAGCTCCCCCAAAGTTTGCTGCGCAAACTCCGGGCCCCAACATACTTCCCTGAGGTGAGCGACTACGCAGCAGAGGATGGATCGGCAACATAGCGTTTCCCTACTACCTGCACAGCGCGACTTGCTATCCTTGTCGCACTTCAAATCAGGGCAGTATTCGATTATGGCGAGCAATCCCACCACTTCGAGCATCAATCCGGGCACCACCTTGTTCATCGGCGGCGGCAATATGGCACGTAGCCTGATTGGGGGCCTGGTTGCCAATGGCTGCGATGCGAGTCTGGTGCACGTCGTTGAGCCGCGTGCCGACGCACGCGAGGAATTAGCCAGCAGCTTCGGCGTTCATACTCATGCTGACGCCGGTGAGGCCGTCGGCTTGGCCGACAACGTGGTTCTGGCGATCAAACCGCAAATCATCGGCAAGGTCTGCACAAGCCTGGATACCAGTCAGTTCCGCCGCGACGCGGTGATCATGTCGGTTGCCGCCGGTATCCGCCTGGACCAGTTGGCCCGCTGGCTGAAACCGGATATGGCCATGATTCGGGCCATGCCCAACACCCCCGCCCTGATCGGCGCCGGCGCCATCGGCTTGTGTGCCAACGACAAGGTTGACGATTCACAACGCCAACGCAGCGAGCGGGTTTTCGTCGCTTCCGGACTGGTACGCTGGATCGAGGATGAAAAGCTGATGGACACCGTCACCGCCCTGTCCGGATCCGGACCGGCCTACTTCTTCGCCTTTGTCGAAGCACTGGAAGCCGCTGCGGTGGCGCAGGGCTTGCCTGCCGATGTTGCCCGCGATCTGGCCTGTCAAACTTGTCTGGGTGCAGGTCGTATGCTTACAGAAAGCGACGACAGTCCCGCCGAACTGCGCTCGAAGGTCACCTCACCCGGCGGCACGACAGCTGCCGGCCTGAACAGTCTGGCTGCAGATGAGCTGCCGGCGATCGCGGCACGCGCCATCGCGGCGGCTACCCGTCGCGGCGGTGAACTGTCGGCGGAATTGGACTGATGAGCTACCTGGCCAACGCCGGATTACTGATTGTCAGCTTCGCGTTCGGCGCACTGCTGGGTCTGCTTTTTCTGCGCTTGCTGGCGGAGTTGCTGCGAGCCAACTTCAGCAATCCCATCTGCCAGTTCCTGTTCCGCGTCACCCACCCGGTCGTAGCGCCACTACACCGTTTTTTGCCCAGTGTGCGGCGTGTGAATCTGGCGGTACTGGCGCTGGCCTTGATTACAGAGCTGGTCAAGCTGTTGCTCATCTGCGCGCTGCAGGGCATTGCCCCAAGCGTTGCCGGATTGCTGTTGTTGGCGGTCGCCGAACTGATCGACTTCCTGCTGGTGCTGTACTTGGTGTTGATCATTGCCTGGGCACTGTTGGGCATGTTCGCGGTCGGAACATCGCATCCGGTGGTGCCTCTGGTCAACCAACTGACTCTGCCGATCATGCGACCGTTGCAAAAGCGCATACCGACATTGGGCAACATCGACCTTTCGCCGGCTATCGCCATCTTCATCATCCTGCTGGCGCGCATTCTGCTGGTGCAACCCCTGTTTGATCTGGCTACCGGGATGCTGCAATAGGCGGTGAGAGGTGAGAGGTGAGCGGAAAATCGTGTGCCTTTGAGGTTATGATCGGAGAATGAAAATGAAATTGAAAACCTGGATCGGCTTGTTCGCTTTGACTACGCTGCCGCTGCTCGCCAGTGCTGGCGAAACCACGACCGGGCCCTACACGATCCACTACAACGCGCTGTCATCCAACTTTCTGCCGCAAGCCACTACCGACAAGCTGGGCATCGGGCGGTCACTGGATCAGGGGGTTCTCAATATCACCGTACTCAAGGGCGATGGCGCCAAGGCCTCCAGTGTGCCGTCAGAAGTGACAGGTTCTGCAGTCACGCTGACCGGTCACCGGCTTGAAATCAATTTTCAGCAGGTCATCGACAGTGGTGGTGAGTCATGGATTGGCACCTTCACCGTGCCGGACAACGACACTCTGCGCTTTGATCTGGATGTAACGCCGCAGGGCGGGCCAGCGACCCGCATCCAGTTTACCCACGACTATATCGTCCACTAAACCTGCGCCCATACGATGGATATCTTGTAGGAGCGCAGCCCATGGTCGCCCATTGGTCGCCTGCACGCAGGCTCCTGCAGAGCTCCGGTCGTGCGACCGTAGCAGCGATTCCCGATGATCGCGGGCTCAGGTACGCTGATATTTGGCGATGAAATCGCGCAGTTTCGGGTAGACCTGTGTGTGCCAGCGGCGACCGCTGAACAAGCCATAATGGCCTACGCCTTTTGCCAACAACTCATGACGGCGGGTTCTGGGCACGCCAGAACACAACGCCTGTGCCGCATCGGTCTGACCGCGACCTGAAATATCGTCATTTTCGCCTTCTATGGTCAGCAGGGCGGTTTTGTTTATCGCCTTCGGTTGTACGCGCTCACCGTGCACGTCCCACTGTCCCCGGGCAAGCAATTGGCGCTGAAAAACCACGTCGATAGTGTCCAGGTAATACCCCGCTGGCATATCCAGGGTAGCGTTGTACTCGTCATAGAAACGTCGATGGGTTGCGGCGTCTTCCTCGTCACCACGCAGCAGGCTGCGGTAGAAATCACAGTGCGCAAAAAAGTGATGGCCCGGGTTCATGCCCACGAAACCCGCATGTTGCAGGAAACCGGGGTAAACCCTGCGGCCATGACCCGGATAGTTGCCCGGTACTTCGGTGATGACGGTGCGCTTGAACCAGTCCAGGCTGCGCGTGGTGGCCAGACTGTTGACGTCGGTAGGACTCAAGCGAGCATCAATGGGTCCGCCCATCAGGGTCATGGTTCGCGGTGTCACTTCACCGGCATTGGCCATGAGGGAAATGGCCCCCAGCACCGGCACCACCGGCTGGCAAACTGCCAGCACATGCAGGCGTTCGGCGCCTAAATGGGTAATAAATTTACGCACGTAGTCGACATAATCATCCAGGTGAAAAGTGCCTTGGTCGGGTAAGACCATGCGGGCATCAGTCCAGTCGGTGACATAGACATTGTGATCGTGCAGCAGAGTCTTGACGGTGTCGCGCAACAAGGTGGAATGGTGGCCGGACAACGGGGCAACTACCAACACCACTGGATCGGCACGCAGTCGCGCGACCTGCTTGGCGTCATCGCTGTAACGGTTGAACTCCAGAAGGCGGCAGAAGGGCGTCTCCAACACCACATTTTCGAGTACCGCCACGGCTTGGCCATGGGCCTTGACCGTGTGAATCTTGAAAGCGGGCTTTTCGTAGTCTTTGCCGATGCGATAAGCCAGTTCGGCACCCGCCGCCATGCGTGCAGCACCCGGCCATTGCGACAGCCAGCTGTCAGGCCCGGAAAACATCCTTGTCATCGCCTCGGCACCGTACATCCAGGGCCCGAGCATAGCTCGCTGGGCTTCGTGCATGGCATACAACATGGGCATCCCCTTTGTGGTCAATCGTTCGAGTCTACTTCAATTGGGAAGTGGGAAGTGGGAAGTAGTTATCGGGAGATCCCTACTCGCTTCCCTTCACGAATTGTGTGAACAACTCATGGATACGGCGATACTCGTCATACCAGGAATCGGCATGCTGGAAACCGTGCCGTTCCAGTGGATAAAGCGACATCCAGAAGTTGTTCTTGTGCAGCTCGATGAAACGCTGGTACAGGCGGATGGTGTCATCGGGCAGTACGTTATTGTCGATCAGGCCGTGGCACATCAACAGCGGATCGGCCAGATTCTCGGCATATTCGATGGGTGAACTGCGGCTGTAGGCTTCGGGGTCGAGCTGCGGGTCATTGAGGATATTGGAGGTGTACTCGTGGTTGTAGTCGCTCCAATCGCTGACTGGGCGCACCGCAGCGCCGGCGGCAAACTCGCCGGGAGCACGCAGCAGGGCCATTTCAGTCATGAAACCACCGTAGCTGCCACCATAGATACCGACGCGCTTCGGATCCGCGTTGTAGTTTTCGACCAGCCAGGCCTTGCCGTCAAGCAAATCTTCCAGTTCCGGGTGACCCATGTTGCGGTAGATTGCTGTACGCCAGTCACGACCGTAGCCTTCTGAAGCGCGGTAGTCCATGGACACAACCACGTAGCCCTCTTCGACAAGCAGATTGTTGAACATCTGCTCACGAAAGTAGCTCGACCAGCCGCGGGTAACGTCCTGCAGATAACCGGCGCCGTGCACGAAAAGCACTGCCGGATGGGACTTGCCGGCATCGAAATCGGCGGCCTTGTAGAGTTTGGTATAAATAGAAAAATCGCCGTGGCTGGAGGGAACCTTGACGATCTCCGGCTCCACCCACTGGATGGCCTTGTAGGCGGGCTTGCGCGTATCGGTCAGCTCGCGCCCACCACTGCCGTCAACATTGATGACCGCAAGTTGTGGCGGTATATACGCGCTTGAATGCACGATCGCCAGGCGCGAGCCATCGGGCGAAAGCTCGAAGCCGTTCATGCCCTGGAAGGCGGTAATACGCTCCAACTCACCGCCCTTCACCGGCACGCGGTAAACATCGTAGGCGTACGGCGCTTGTTGATTGGTTCGCAGATAGAACCACTGGCCATCGCCGGAAATCTGTGGGCGGCTGACTTCGAATGCCCTGGAAGTGAGTTGGCGCGCCTTGCCATCCAGCGACTTGCTGTAAAGCTGCGAATAACCGGTCTGCTCGCTCAGGTACCACAGTGTGTGACTATCCGGGACGAAACCGAAATCGTTGAAGTTCCAGTTGATCCAGGCGTTGTCCTGCAGGCGATTTTGCGGCACCAGCATGTGGCGTGACAGATCGACACTGGCGATCCAGCGATCCTTGTTGTCGACGGCACGGAACATGACTGCCACAGCTTTGCCGTCATCGCTCCACTCGAGCATTGCCGGACCTTCGTCTGCAATGCGCACAGCGCGTATTTCGGGCGCCTTCAGTGCCTCGGCCTCTTTGTCGTGACCGGCTTCGCGCAAGACTTTTTGTTGCTTGTCTCGCAGTGCCTTGAGTGGATCCTCATGGATTCCGGGCAATGGCTCGAGTGACAACTCGTGCTGTGCGTGCGCGGTCAGATCCAGCAACCACAGCGACTGCGGCGCCGGGCCCTTTCGGCCTACATAGATCCGGGTGTCTTCAGCCTTGCTGTAACCCGATTCGGTAACGTAGTGATTAACTACCGGATGTTTGCCGTCCTTGTGGGACGCGGCCTCGGTGACCACCAGCATCTTGCTGCCATCGGGCGATAGTCGGGTGTCGACGATCTTCACCGTTTTGCCGAGCCAGAACTTCAGGTCGGAACGGCTTGAATCGGCAGCCTCCAGTTCAATCTCGCGGGTACGCTGCACATTCTTGTCAGCCTTGATGTCACGCAAGGTCTTGAACAAACGCAACTGTTTGCGCGCCAGATGATCAGGATCATCAGCATGCGGGTCGTCTTTGGCCTGCACCACCGCCACGCTTGCAGTCGTACCGCTGGCAAGCTCATGGCTGTACCAGTTCTGCTCGATCTTGTATTGCACGGCCTTGCCATCAGCCGACCACTGCAAAGCTTTTTCGTGGGCAGCGGTACGCGTGATCTGCTGCAGCTTGCCGGTTTTCAGATCGCGCACAAACACATCGTCATGACGCGTGAAAGCAGCCTTGTCACGCTGGCGATTGAAAATCGGCGTGTCGTCGACCTGCGCACGCTCCTTGTCACTCACCTTTTCAGGCACCCCCGTGTCCGGATTCACGCGATACAGATCACGCACCGAACTGCCATCACGCTTGAGATGGTAATAAATCGACTGACCATCAGCGCTCCAGTAAGGGGACTCCACAGCCGGCCCGATCCAGTCGGGATTGGCCATGATCTGCTCCAGCGTCAACGGTGCAGCCAATACAGGCAGGGTAGCTGCCAGCAACAGGCCGGCAATTAGGGCAAAACGGCGCATAGAAAACTCCCCGGAAGTCATCGCAAACACCCAGCATAACCGCAGCAACCGCAGCTGCGGGCCCCTCTGTGTCATAAGTCATGCATGGGATCTCCGGTCGAATCAGCGGTTCCCAAGGAGCCTCTGATTGAATCTGGGCGAGTGGCTCAGCGAGATGAAAGAGCTAGATTCATGGCGCAAAATGCGGGGCATAGCAACGCTATGGGCGTTTTTTGTAACGCAGAAGCGGGCTTTTCCTGCCGTTGAGCCGCCGTCCACGATTCGATCAGCGGTTTCTCAGGACATCCGTCACGGCTTCCTACTATCATCAGGGTTTGCCTACCTGCGGAGTTGCTTCATGCGAACCCTGATCCTGTGCGCCATGGCGCTGCTGAGCTTTGGCCCCGGCGTCGCCTGGGCGCAAACCAGCACTGAAAAACCGGAAGTTGCTCTGATCGGGGACAACGGACATGTACCCACACCCCCTGCGACACCGCGCCACCCGGCATCCAGCAAGCTACATGGTGTGTCGGTCGCTGATCCGTATCGCTGGCTGGAGGACGGCACGGCACCGGAAGTACGCGAATGGATCAAGGCCCAGAACAGCTATACCGAGGCCGTCATCAGCGGCATGCCACTGGGCGCGGCGATGAATAAGCGCGTGCGCGAACTGGCCATCACCTCGACCACGCGATCGTCGCCACATCTGGTAAACGGCACCTTGTTTTATTTGCGTCAGACACCGCCACAGGCGCAACCGGTGCTGGTGGCGCAGGCCTGGCCCAAGGGCACACCCAAAACTCTGGTCGACCCCAATGCCGACGATGGACAGACCGCAATCACGGCCTTCTGGCCTTCACCTGATGGTCGCTATCTGGCCTGGGGGACAGCCGAGGGCGGCAGTGAACTGACCACGATCCACGTGCTGGATGTGAAAACCGGCAAAAAACTTCAAGATGCACTGCCCTTTGCCGGTGGCGGTACTACGCCGCAGGACCTGGCCTGGGATGCCGACGGCAAGGGCTTTGTTTACGTGCGTTTCCCACTACCGGCAGCAGGCGAAAAGGTGAAGCAGTTCCAGGCCGCATTGGCGCACCACACCTTGGGGCAACCGGCCGCAAATGACCATGTGGTGTTTGGCAAGGATTACTCCCCAATCGCCGAATATCGGCTTTTGGCTTCGCCTGATGGCAAGACCCTGGCCGTGCTGGCCAATCGTGGCGACGGCGGTCCTGCTGATGTTTTTCTGCGCCGTGCGGGCCAATGGGACAAAATTCTGGATGCGCAGGCGAACGTCCGTGGTGCTGCGTGGCTGGGCACACGGCTGGCCGTGATCAGCTTTGCCGACGCACCTCGCGGCAAACTGCTTGCCGTCGGCACCGATGGCAAGATCAATCCCTTGTTGCCGCAACGCTACGGCGCAGTGCAAAGGGTCGCGCCGATCAAGGGCGGCTTTCTTGTAGTAAGGAGCTGGGGCACGGATTGGTGGGTGGAAGAATACGATCGCAAGGCACAGTTCGTGCGCCGCCTGCCATTGCCTGAAACGGGTATCGGAATTGGCAGCATCGCGTCGTCAGTTGACAGCAGCCATGCCCTGATCAGCTACTCCGGCTGGACTGTACCCACACGCTGGGCCGTTTACGACGACGGTGACAACAGCCTGCGAACCGTTTTCTCGGTCAAATCGACAGCAGATTACAGCTACATCAGGGCGCACCAGTTGGAGGCAGTCTCGCTTGATGGCACCCGCATCCCGGTCACTGTACTAGCTGACGAACGCGTTCATCCGAATGGACAAAACCCAACCATCCTGTACGGCTACGGCGGATTCGATATCCCCATGGCGCCACGATTCCTGGGTGACAAGCTGGCTTGGCTGGAACGCGGCGGCGTGTACGCCGTGGCCAACATCCGTGGCGGCAACGAGTTCGGCCAGCACTTGATTTTCACGCCGCCGCCATGGCGCTGACCCAATCGGGCTGGACCGACGCCAGACATCTCGGAATCATGGGTGGCAGCAACGGCGGCCTGTTGATGGGCAGCCAGCTCGCCCAGCATCCACTCGACTATCGCGCCGTCGTGTCGATGGTGGGGATCTACGACGTGCTGCGCCACCAGACTGAGTTTGCCAACGGCAAGTACAACGTGCCCGAATACGGCGATGTGAATGATGCCGCCCAGTTCAAGGCCACTCTGGCCTATTCGCCTTTGCAGAACATCACGTCCTGCACGCGCTTTCCGGCGGTACTGATGACCACTGGCGTCAACGACCCTCGGGTTGCGCCGTGGCAATCGCGCAAGTTTGCCGCCACCCTGCAATCGGCCTGTAAAACAGGCATGCCAATCCTGCTGCTGACCCGCATGCACGCCGGCCACGGCGTCGGTGCGCCGTTCAGCCAGCGTGTCGGTGACGCCGCTATCGCGTTGACATTCTTCTCACAGGAACTGGAGCTGCCAGCGCAACTTCTGCGCAAGCCCGGCAAAGACAAACCGGTGAGCAGCAAGCCATGAGCGAGAGCAAAGACATACTCGACTGCATCGAACGCGAAACCGGCGGTCAGCCCAGCTACTCGATCATCTGGCTGCACGGTCTGGGCGCCGACGGCAACGACTTCGTGCCCCTGGTGCCACAGCTGGTCGATCCGGACTGGCCGCCCTTGCGCTTCGTGTTCCCCAACGCACCCGCGCGGCCCATCACTGTCAACGGCGGCATGCGCATGCGCGCCTGGTACGACATCAAAGGTCTGGACATCGCCGACAAGCAGGATGCCGAAGGTATCACGGCCTCCGTCCACCAGATAGAAGCACTGATCGCGCGCGAGAATGACCGCGGCATACCCACCGAACGCATCATGCTGGCCGGTTTCTCACAAGGCGGTGCCGTCGCCCTGAGTGCCGGTTTGCGCCATGCCGAGCGCCTGGCCGGACTGATCGTACTGTCCAGCTATCTGCCCCTGGCCGAGAGCCTCATCAGCGAACGCAGCGACGCCAACGCCAACATTCCCATTTTCTGGGGCCACGGCAGTGTCGACCCGGTCGTCCCCTTGATGCTCGGCGAACGTTCCCGCGCCTCCTTGCAGAAGCTCGGCTACAGCGTCGACTGGCACGTGTGGCCGATGGCGCATCAAGTGTGCATGGAAGAAATCGTGGCTCTGCGTTCCTGGCTCACACCAATACTCGCGACGTAGCGCACGATTGGCCTGCGGTCTCTCTGCCCGTAGGCCTGCTCAAGGAGCACCAGCGACGGAGCAGGCGCTGCCGGCCGGCATGCCTGTGACTTTCTGAGCCGGCATACCAAGCCCCTGAAATCGCAGCTCTCGAAATCGGGCTTTCACGGCCTACGGGCGTGAAAGCCTTAGCATCATGCAAGCGCAGGGCGCCACAGGCACAAACATGTGCACAGAACCAGGCCACATACGGTACATTGCCCACGATGGCCATCGTGGACCAAAACCCGAATCCACCCCGCACCAGGTTGCCAGATTTCTGCAGTCTGCCGGTAGTGTTTGCGCTGTTTCTATTGGCAGGCCTGGTGGTGTTGGTGATGTTGCTTGCGCCGGGCAGTACGCTCGGAATCGACAGTATTGGCGTGGCTACGCTATTTGCGGTGTGGCTTGCCGTAGTGTGCGGCGTGTGCCTGTGCAAGATGCGGCCGTGGCTGGAGCGTCTGGGGGCGGTGCCGGCCTACTCCATCGTGTGGCTTCTGATCGTATTGGTCGTGCTGGTCGGCAGCCTGGTGGTGTGGTGGCTGGATCATCGCCTGCAGACCGGCTTGTCCCCTGAGCAAGGTCTGCACTTTGTCATTGGCAACACGGCGGTTGCTGCACTGGTGGGTGCGGCCTTGCTGCGCTACTTCTACGTTTTGGCGCAATGGCAGGAGCGGTTGCAGGCTGCATCACTGGCGCAGGTTGAAGCGCTGCAAGCACGCATTCGGCCACATTTCCTTTTCAACAGCATGAATACGGTCGCTGCGCTGGTACGGCTTGATCCCGGGGCGGCGGAAAAGACCATAGAGAATCTGTCCGAATTGTTTCGCGCCGCGCTAGGCGCCGACGATCGCCCTGGCACCTTGGGCGAGGAACTGGATCTCATCGACCGTTATCTGGCCATCGAACAACTACGCATGGGCGAGCGCTTGCGCGTCGAACGCGATCTGGCCGATGCGCCGCACGAACTCCGCTTGCCGCGTCTGCTGCTGCAACCACTGGTGGAAAACGCCGTATACCACGGCATCCAGAGTTGCCGCGAAGGTGGCGTGATCCGGCTGACATGCCATCAAGCCCGTGGCGTAATCAAGCTCGATATCATCAACTCACATGACCCAGATGGCACTCCTGGCCACGTGGGACATGGTCATGCACTGATGAATGTGCGCCATCGCCTGGCTTACCATTACGGTGAACGCGCGAGCTTGGAGATGCGCAAGGAAGCTGACAGCTTCTGTGTCACGGTCACTCTGCCTAGTGCGGAGCAAATGCCATGAAGGTCGTGATTGCCGACGATGAGCATCTGGCCCGACGGCGGATGGAGTCGTTGCTAGCCGATTGCGATGGGGTTGAACTCATCGCCAGTTTGGGCGATGCCGAAGCTGCACTGAAGGCCTGTGCGGATTTGCAGCCCGATGTATTGCTGCTGGATATTCGCATGCCCGGCATGGATGGGCTCGAACTTGCCCGGCGATTGCGCGCCACCGGGGGCCGAACGCAGATCGTGTTCTGCACCGCATTTGAGCAGCACGCAGTGGATGCATGGGAAGTACGCGCCAGCGACTATCTGCTCAAACCGGTCAGCCTGGAGCGCCTCAAGCGCGCACTCGCCAGAGCCCGTGAGCTGATCGGTGAGCGCACCGAGCCGGCCTGGCTGCATGCACGCATGCACGGCGAGACCTTGCGCATCGCACTTGATGAAGTCCTGTATCTGGTGGCCGAAGACAAGTATGTGAACGCGCAAACGACCCACGGCAGCGTGCTTCTGGAGGACTCGCTGAAGTCGCTTGAAGAGGCTCACCCCGAGCGACTGCTGCGCCTGCATCGCAGCTGCCTGATTCCCCGGGAACGCCTGCTCGGCGTGCGCACGCTCCCGAATGGCCATGCCGAGGCACGCATCGACGGAAGCGACGTGCGTCTGGAAGTCAGCCGCCGCAATCTGCCAGCACTGCGCAGGTTGCTGCGGGAGTAGCTGGACTGCCGGGATTGAGAGCGATATTCGTAGGGTGCTGCTGAGTGAAACGAAGCGCACCAGCGCAGACTCCGTGCCACGCGGCGCTTCCCTTGTCAGCAGCACCCCACGTGCAGCGAAACACACTAAGCCAAGGGTCAGCTCTGGGCGCGGCCTCGGCCCAACTCGTGCACGGCGTCGACCAGGACGGCAACATGTTCGGGGTTGATGTCGGGTGTGATGCCGTGACCAAGGTTGAAGATGTGACCGGGGCCATCACCATAGCTGTCGAGTACCTTGGC
>CAJDWN010000070.1_pt1 | contig 12143 bp, 10 predicted proteins | sample 7391581 | NCBI WGS metagenome assembly CAJDWN01 (sample SAMEA7055736, study PRJEB34461) | soil metagenome | biome: terrestrial ecosystem; feature: Peninsula; material: soil | place: Antarctica | collected 2016 | reverse complement strand
GTTCATGTTCGTGCGCAAAACCTGCTGGACCGCGATTACAACGTACTGCGCGGTTTCAATACCCCTGGCCGCTCATTCTGGATCCAGGTGGCCTGGCGCGGCGAGTAACGCTTATTCGGGTGGCAGAGTGACTCAGCCTGCGTTTGGCCGAGGGATTCTGCCGCCTCGTCGTTGGAAGACTGGAAATTTTCCAATGCACAAGGTATTGATCTTGCGCTACTCTTGGTGCATCAAAGGCTGCTGTAGACACCACGCGGCGCGCCGCCAGGGGATACGTGATGAACCAAAAGGGATCTGCTTCGCACCACCATGAGTTGCCACCACGGGCGCTGAGCGCTCTGGCGGAACAGCTTGCCGTGTGCGATGCCTTTTTGCGCCCACTTCTGCCAAACGTGATGACCGAAGCAGAGCAGTCTTTGTTCAAGCGCGCCAACCATTCACACAACAATACCGAGCAGGAACAGTGCCTTGCCAGCCTTCGCGAGATCAAACATCAGGGCAGCACGATCATAAACCAGGTTTTGGCTTTGCTTCCAGGCAGACTGGAGGAATTCGGTAGTACCAGCAAAAAGCCGGTTCGCCACCATGTACAAGCCGGGCTGGAGCTGCTGGCCGAGCAAAGCCAGGATCAATCCATCATTCTCGATGACATCACGGCACGTACCGATGCGCGCGCCACCATGCCCTTGTTCGAACTTGGCCATCGCTATGCCGTGCTGGCTGCAGCGCCGATCATGGAGACCGATCAGCAACCTTTTTCACCGGGAGCCCTGTGCGATTGCCTGCGCCAGGTAGTGTCGGAACTGGACATCATCCCTGAGCACCAGGTCGATATTTATCGTGCCTTCGACAAGAAGGTGCTGCATCAAATCGTCAGTCTTTATGACAATTTCAATGCCAAGTTGATTGAGCGCGGCATCCTGCCAAATCTGCGTACTTTTGCACCACGCCGACGGCCGGGAGAATCTACAGCCAAGCGCGATTACCAGGAATCCACGGTCGAGCCGGAGGAGGCCGCCGACACCCCTGATGCACAGCTCGACCACTCCGGGAGCAACGCGTCAGCGAGACCTTCTGAGGGCGCAGGCCCGCTGCCATCAGCCCCGCCGCACGACGATCAGGAAATGTTCACGGCCCTGTCCGAGCTGTTGGCGCTGAGGCGACGACAGAAGGGCCCGGCACCGGTCAGTGGAAAGCGCCGAGCGCCAAGCCAAAAGGATTTGAATCAGGTTCTGGGCACGCTGCAACAAAAACCATCCACCATGCTTTCACCCGATGGCAAGTTGCAGCCACGCAGCATGCAGAACCTGCGCCGCGACATGTTGGCGCAGCTACGGCACGCCAGTAGCGATGGCAGCGCCCCCCACTTCGATCCACAACAGTTGGATACGATGGAACTGATGACGATGCTGTTCGATCGTCTGTCGGGCGACATCCGCTCCAGCAGCGGCAATTATCTGCTCAGTGAACTGCAGGCACCGTTGCTGCGTGTAGCCATGGATGATCAGGGCTTTTTCACCGATCGTGAGCATCCCGCACGACACTGGCTGGAAAAAGTTGCAGAGGCTTCGGCGCGCTGGGGCTCGGATGTAGGCGAAGACGACGGCGATCCGGGTCTGATCGAACGAATCCATGGCATGAATCGCGCCATCAACCGCGATTTCGACGGTGACGCTTCCATTTTCGGCGGCATGTCCACGGACCTGCAAAAGCAGCTGGACCAGTTGGCGCACAAGGCATCGGTTACTGAGCGCCGTTATATCGAAGCATCCAAAGGCCGTGAGCGGCTTGAGGTTGCGCGGCACCGCGCCGAGGAACTGATCCTGGAGCGTATCCTGTCCGATGCGTTGCCCAGCCTGACCCGCACCTTGCTGCAGCACGCGTGGACCGATGTCCTGGCGCTGAGCCTGCTGCGGCACGGCGAAGACAGCGAACAATTTCGCGAACAACTGCGTATCGCCGATATATTGGGTACGGGCAAACCTGACTCGACTGACGCTGAAAGCGAAACGCTGCGGGATGAAATCGAACAGGGGCTGACCCAGGTCGGTATGGCGCCCAAGGAAGCCGACTTGCTGGCACGCGAGGCCACCGGGCTACAGAGCGACGACCCGGACGACATCGACGACGACCAGCTCACGCGCACCGAGCTGGCCATGAAGCTCAAGCAGCGCAAGCCCGTCGGGGCAGATCAGATCACGCCCATCGACGAGCCGCCGGTCAGCGAATCAGACCAGCAACATGCTGATGCCGTGGCACGCATCAAGAAGATGGCCTTTGGCACTTGGTTCGAATTTGATGACCCCGAGCGCGAGAAGGCGGTAATGCGCAAGATGGCCTGGTTCTCGACCAAAACCGGCCGCTGCCTGTTCGTAAACCGTCGTGGCGTGCGCACCCACGACACCACCATCGATCATCTGGCGCAATCCATGCTGGCCGGCAGCGCACGTCTGCCACCGCCTGAAAAAGGCTCGTTCATCGACCGCGCATGGGAAAGCATTTTCACGGGTCTCAAAAGAATGACCGGCGGCAAGCGTACGGAGGAACAACCGATATGAGTGACGACGGCAACCAGCGACGCGCAGAGCGAAAGCAGATTCGCGACATGATTCTGGTGGAAAACGCTATCAGCGGCCTGAGCCTGGGCCGCATTGGCAATACCAGATCCGCTTCGCTCTACCGACCACTGAGGACGACGACCCCCCACCCATTGAAGTGGGCGTGCACGAACAATGGACCGAAGAGGCCGCCGTACCCGGGCAGTTCTGGTCCGGCTTGCGAATCATCGACATCAGCCCGGAAGCTGAGGAGAACCTGGCCAAGTGGCTGGAGCAGACCTGATCTTTGACGATAGAACACAGTAGCCGACTGGCCAACGATGGCATTTCGCGTCACCATGGGCAGATCACTCTTTGACCACGTTGCGCCCACACCATGACCGAGCGACTCGCACAAATCTATCCGACCCACATGGCCACCATGATCCAGCGCGCCGATGCGGCGCTGGAAAAAGGCGAGCACGAGCACCTTCTCATTGCGGCAGGAAAGCTGCAGTACCGTTTTGAGGACGACAACGCCTACCCGTTTGCCGTCAACCCCCAATTCAAGGCCTGGCTGCCCGTCACCCAGGCACCGGGTAGCTGGCTGGCCTACACCCCCGGCAACAAGCCCAAGCTGATTTATCTGCAGCCTCGTGATTACTGGCATGTAGTGCCCGCGGCCCCCGATGGCTACTGGACCGAGCACTTCGATATCTCGATCGTGCACACGCCCGACGAAGTTCGCCAGCACCTGCCCAATGATCCTGGTACCTGCGCCATCATCGGCCCTGCCGACAGCATCGTCGAAGATGTTGCACCCAACCGCCCACAGACTGTCATCGATTATCTGCGCTTTCATCGCGCCTTCAAGAGCGATTACGAAATCGAGTGCATGCGTGAAGCAAACCGTATTGCTACACGGGCACACAAGGCGGCGGAGCTGACGTTCCGCAGCGGCGCGTCGGAATTCGACATTCAGATGGCCTACCTGCACGCCTCCGGGCTGACCCAACCCGAGCTGCCTTACAGCAACATCGTGGCAGTAAACCGGCACGGCGCGATCCTGCATTATTCCCTTTTTGACCGCGAACCCGCCGCCAGCGCCGATAGCTTCCTGATTGATGCTGGCGCCAGTTTCAACGGTTACGCCAGCGACATCACGCGTACCTATGCCGCACCCGATGCGGAAGTGTTTCAGGCGCTCATCGACGATATGGACGCGATGCAGCTTGAACTGTGCGATGGCGTGCGCGATCGTCGTTCCTACACCGAACTGCACATCAAGGCGCACCATGACATTGCCGGCATCCTGAAAGCACATGGTCTGATCGACATGGCCCCCGAGAATGCCGTTGAATCCGGCCTTACCAGTCACTTCTTTCCACACGGACTGGGCCACGGCATCGGCTTGCAAGTTCACGATATCGGCGGTTTCATGAAAAGCGAGGACGGCGGCGTCATCGACAAACCCGATGGCCATCCCTACCTGCGCATGACCCGCGACCTGTCCGAAGGCATGGTGGTCACCATCGAGCCGGGCTTGTACTTCATCGACATGCTGCTGGAAGAACTGAAGGCCAAGCCCGAGGGCAAGGCCGTCAAATGGGACAAGGTCGACGCCATGCGCAAGTTCGGTGGCATCCGTATCGAAGACGACATAGCGTGCACCGATGATGCTCCGATCAATCTGACCCGCGAAGCGTTTGCCGAACTCGGTACGTAGCCAATCCGTTTTTTGTTCTTTGGCGAGAACCCATCAATCATCGACAAGCCTTCAATAAACAACTTCGCTATCTCACGAAAAACCATTCCCGCCCCGGCCCTCACAGGCGAGCAGGCAAGGGAGTTTTCCTCGTGCGCTTGCCTCAAGCCCTACTCCCACTTCCCACTTCCGAAAAAAAAGGCCTTACATCATGCCGCCCATGCCGCCCATACCACCCATGCCGCTCATATCCGGGGCACCGCCGCCGGAATCGTCCTTCTTCGGCGCCTCGGCCACCATGGCCTCGGTGGTGATCATCAGACCGGCAATCGAGGCTGCGTTCTGCAGCGCGGTACGGGTTACCTTGGTCGGATCCAGGATACCCATCTCGATCATGTCGCCGAACTCGCCTGTGGCCGCGTTGTAACCGTAGTTACCCTTGCCGTCGGCAACCTTGTTGAGCACTACGCTGGCCTCTTCGCCCGCATTGCGAACGATCTCACGCAACGGCGCTTGCATGGCGCGTCGGGCAATCTCGATGCCGTGGTTCTGGTCTTCGTTATCGCCCTTGAGCGAAACCATGCCGGCCAGCGCACGTACCAATGCCACACCACCGCCGGGAACCACGCCCTCTTCGACTGCCGCACGCGTCGCCTGCAGAGCATCTTCGACACGCGCCTTCTTCTCTTTCATTTCCATCTCGGTAGCCGCACCGACCTTGATCACGGCCACGCCGCCGGCCAGTTTGGCCACACGTTCCTGCAGCTTCTCACGATCGTAATCGGAACTGGTGTCCTCGATCTGAGTCTTGACCTGCTGGATGCGCGCCTCGATGTTCTTGGTCTCGCCGGCACCGTCGATCAGGGTGGTGTTTTCTTTAGTCACCTGCACCTTCTTGGCACGGCCCAGGTCGCTGACCGTGGCCTTTTCGAGCTGCAGGCCGACTTCCTCGGAGATCACCTGACCACCAGTGAGGATGGCCATGTCTTCCAGCATTGCCTTGCGACGATCACCGAAACCCGGGGCCTTGACGGCGCAGACCTTGACGATACCGCGGATGGAGTTGACTACCAGGGTCGCCAATGCTTCGCCTTCGATGTCCTCGGCGACGATCAGCAATGGCTTACCCGACTTCGCGACGCCTTCCAGAATCGGCAGCAGTTCGCGCACATTGGAAATCTTCTTGTCGTGCAGGAGGATGTAGGGATCTTCCAGTTCAGACGACATGGACTGCTGATTGTTGATGAAGTACGGGCTGAGGTAACCGCGATCGAACTGCATGCCCTCGACCACATCCAGCTCATTCTCAAGCGACTGGCCTTCCTCGACCGTGATCACGCCTTCCTTGCCCACCTTGTTCATCGCGTCGGCGATGATGTCGCCGATGTTGGCATCGCCGTTGGCGGAAATGGTGCCAACCTGCGCAATCGACTTGTTATCTGCCGAGGGCTTGCTGAGCTTCTTCAGCTCCTCAACTGCCACGATCACGGCCTTGTCGATACCGCGTTTGAGGTCCATCGGGTTCATGCCGGCGGCAACCGACTTCATGCCTTCGCGCAGCATGGCCTGGGCCAGCACGGTGGCTGTGGTGGTGCCGTCACCAGCGATATCGGAGGTCTTTGAAGCGACTTCCTTGACCATCTGTGCACCCATGTTCTCGAACTTGCCTTCCAGTTCGATTTCTTTCGCGACAGACACGCCGTCCTTGGTGATGGTGGGCGAGCCGTAGCTCTTGTCCAGCACCACGTTGCGGCCCTTGGGGCCAAGCGTCACCTTGACCGCATTGGCCAGAGTGTTGACACCGGACATCATGCGCTTGCGCGCATCTTCTGCAAAACGTACTTCTTTGGCAGCCATGGTTAATTAACCTCTGAATTCTTGAAAAATAGGGATATCGAAACAGATAGAGCGGGCAGTGGTACTGGCTCGGGCGAATCTCACGTCGCGTTTCCGCGCACTTGCGAATCCCGTATCACCAACTCCGGATCCGGCCTGTCAGTCTTCGATTACCGCGACGATGTCTTCTTCGCGCATCACCAGCAGGTCTTCGCCATCGAGTTTCACCTCGGTACCGGAATACTTGCCGAACAGCACGGTGTCACCAACCTTGACCGCCATCGGGCGGACCTTGCCATCTTCCTGAATCTTGCCGTTGCCGGCAGCCAGCACCTCACCCTTGATGGGCTTCTCGGCAGCTGAATCAGGAATCACGATGCCACCAGCGGACTTGGTTTCCGCCTCCAGGCGCTTGACGATCACACGATCATGCAACGGACGCAATTTCATGAGCTTTTCCTTCATGGTTTGGAATGTGAAAAGGTTCCAGAACGCCAGTTAACGGCCTTCTGTTAGCACTCTAGCCTGGTGAGTGCCAATTTTGCAGCGCAAGCGCCCCAAACAACGGCATTTCATCAGTACTGACACAACACATGGCATCGTTTTCGGGCATTTCAAGGGCTTGCTACACTGACAGCATGAATCTTTTGGTTTATTGCACCTGCCCTGATGAGGTTTCCGCCACAGCGCTGGCCGACTCATTGGTCGCGGCGCGTCTGGCGGCGTGCGTCAGTCGTATTTCCGGCATAACTTCGACCTATCGCTGGCAGGGAGAAACCTGCACTGATGAAGAAGTTCTTTTGCTGATCAAGACCACCTCGCATCGCTTTGCGGCGCTGGAGGCGCTGACGCTCGAACTGCATCCCTACGATGTGCCCGAACTGATCGCGATACCGATCGAACGCGGCCACGGCCCCTACCTGGACTGGCTCGCTACCAGCACCGAAGTCCTTGAGTAAACTCCTCCCCGCTCAAGTGGAAGGCTGGGCGCGGGATGGGTTTCCAAAAAGTGCGGCTGGAAGCACTTTCAGGTTTGAGCGGTCATAATGGGTATGTTTATCCCACAGCATCGTGCTGGAGACGCAATGTTCGCGAAATTCCCGGGCCACCTGGTCCTCAGCCTATTCTCCCTTTTGCTGGCTGTGCTCATCGTGCCCGGCCAGGCGCACGCACAGGATGATGGCCTGCTGGAAGTCACCAAGGCCTTCCAGCTGACGGCTAGTGTGCCCGAGGCCGGCAGCATTCAGCTCCAATGGAAGATCGCGGACGACTACTACTTGTATCGTGGCCGCATTTCCGCCAAAGCGCTGGACGACTCGGTGCAGCTGGGCACGCTGCAATTGCCCGATGGCACGAAGGAACACGACGAGTTTCTGGGTGATGTGGAGATCTATCACCACGGCCTGACGGCCAGCCTGCCCTACCAACTGGCGGCCGGACACGACGGGCCGATTCGTGTCGCGATCCAGTTCCAGGGTTGCCACGAGGTGGACCCCAAAATTTGCTACCCACCCTACACGCAGACAGTGAGCCTCACGCCAGCCGTCGAAACGGCGTCTGCCACGGCGTCCGCTATCAATCTGTCCGGGGCGCTGAGTCAGCTCTCCAACACCCCACTGATGGGCCCCAGCGATGTCGGCCCATTGCCGCCTGAGCAAGCCTTTCAATTCGAAGCCATCGCCGACACTCCCACGTTCTTGCTGGCCCGCTTCACCATGCCCCAAGGCTATTACCTGTATCGCAGCAAGAGCCATATCGAGCTGGCTTCCGGGGACGGCATCACGTTGGGCACCGCCCAGTGGCCCAGCGGCGTGCAGCACAACGATGAGAACTTCGGTACCACCGAAGTCTTTTTCGGTGAAGCCGACATCCGGATTCCGATAAGTCGTACATCGGGCGAAGCTCAGTCGATGACAGTAAAAGCGGTCTTCCAGGGCTGCCAGGACGGTGGTCTTTGTTATCCGTTGATGACGCGCCAGGTCAGCCTGGACCTACCCGCGGCCACTGCAGCACAATTGACCTCCGCCAATGCGGCCGTCGCCAAGGCACCACCTGGACCGGAGAGTCCGGTCACTGGTCAGTCCGAAGAACAGCGTCTCGCAGGTAGTCTGTCCGGCCCGGATCGCTGGTTGGCGTTGCTGTTGTTCTTTGGTGGTGGCCTGCTGCTGGCGTTCACGCCGTGCGTACTGCCAATGGTGCCTATTCTTTCCGGGCTGATCGCCGGTGCCGGTGAGAATATCTCTACGGGCCGCGCATTCGTACTCAGTGTGGTTTATGTGCTCGCCACAGCCGTCGTGTTTACCATCGCCGGTGTGGTTGCCGGCATAGCCGGGGCCAATCTTCAGGCGGCGTTTCAGACGCCGTGGGTGCTGTGGCTGTTTGCTGCCATCTTCGTGTTGTTATCGCTGTCGATGTTTGGTTTCTACGAACTGCAACTTCCAACAGCACTACAAAACCGCCTGACCCGTGCCAGCAACAGCCAGAAGCCCGGCTCCCTGACCGGGGTCGCCGTCATGGGAGTGCTCTCAGCGCTGATCGTCGGCCCCTGCGTCGCGCCACCGCTGGCCGCGGCAGTCCTTTACATCGCCGAACGTCAGGACCCGGTTTTCGGTGGCCTGGCCTTGTTCGCGCTGAGCCTGGGCATGGGTGTGCCACTGGTCATCTTCGGCACCGCAGCGGGCAAACTGCTGCCTCGCGCTGGCGCCTGGATGAACACAGTCAAGGCTGTGTTCGGGGTGCTGTTCCTGGGTCTGGCTATCTGGATGCTGACGCGGATACTCGATCCGCTATGGATCATGCTGATGTCAGGCGCCCTGCTGATCGCCAGTGCGGTCTATATGGGTGCGCTTGAACGAATCGCCGAGGGTGCGTCCGGCTGGCAACGCTTGTGGAAGGCGCTGGGCCTGATCGCCCTGATCATCGGCGCGGCAGAACTGATCGGTGCTACTGCCGGTTCGCGTGACCTGCTGCAGCCACTGGGCAGCCTGGTATCCGGCACTTCGACGCAGACCGCCGCGAATCTGGACTTCCGCATCGTCAAGACCGTAGATGACCTCGACCACGCTTTGGCAGCTGCCAGCCAGACCGGCCAACCGGTGATGCTGGACTTCTACGCCGACTGGTGTGTGAGCTGCAAGGAAATGGAACGCTTCACCTACTCGAAACCCGATGTACAACAGGCGCTGTCGGGCTTCATGCTGCTGAAAGTCGATGTCACCGCCAATGATGATGCCGATAAAGCCATGCTGAAGCGCTTCAAGCTGTACGGCCCGCCCGCCACAATATTCTATGACACTCACAGTCAGGAACAGCGCGGCCTGCGGCTGATCGGCTTCGAGAAGGCCGCTGACTTTGCCCGCCGCGTCCAGCAGGCTTCCGGCCACACATCATGAAGCTGCGCGGCCCAGCGGGCATCGTACTGCTGGCTTTCGCCGTCGGCGCCGTGGCTCTGGTCAGCGGCAACCTGATGCTGTCTCCTGGGCGGTCACCGGCCATGAACTCGCTGGTGCACAGCCGCCTGGGCAACTGGGCCATGCAGACCTGGCTCGATCAAACCGCGCCGCCGGCAGCACCGGGCCTGCAGCAGGCTTCCGTTGGTCAGCCACGCATCGATCTCGATCTGCCCGATGAGCAAGGTCAAATCCAGAAGCTGTCACAGTGGGATGGCAAACGTATTTTGCTCAACTTCTGGGCTACCTGGTGTGCGCCTTGCCGTGAGGAGATGCCGCTGCTCCGGCAGGCGCAACAGCAGTACGGTAATCAGGGCGTACAAATCATCGGGATCGCCGTCGACAATTCAGACAACGTGCGCGACTGGCTCATCGACTACCCGTCAAACTATCCCGTTCTGATCGACGCGTCGGACTCGCACCGTGCCATCAGCAGTTATGGCAATACCCGCGCCGTACTTCCCTACAGCGTGTTGATTGGCCGCGATGGAACCGTACTGAAACGCAAGTATGGGGCTCTTGACGCTGATGAACTGGGGTCCTGGTTGGGGCGGTAGCGGGACGCGGGACTCGGGACTCGGGACTCGGGACTCGGGACTCGGGACTCGGGGCTCGGGAGAGCATAAATCGCGGGTAGGGTGGTGCGCGCCTCCGTTAGCCGGATGGATATCGGTTACCCTGCAGCTTCGCATGAAGCTGAATGGATCATAACTGCGACGCAGCTTGATGCGCGCCAAAAAATTCAAACGTCGGCGAACAGCGCCGATCTGGACATCATCTTCAATTTCCCGCACACTGGCCCTCTTATTCACGGTGCCGGAAATCTCTCGTGGCCAAACTGTTGGTTCTGCACGGACCCAATCTCAATCTGCTCGGACAGCGCGAGCCTGCAATCTACGGACACACCACGCTGGCGCAGATTGATGCTGCGTTGTTGCAGCAGGCGCACGAGGCCGGGCACGAGCTTGAATGCCTGCAAAGCAATGCAGAGCACACCTTGGTTGACAAAATCCAGGCTGCCGCTACCGACGACACCGCGCTGATTATCATCAACCCAGCGGCCTTCACGCATACTTCGGTAGCGTTGCGTGACGCCTTGGCGGCTACGGGCGTGCCTTTCATCGAGGTGCATCTGTCCAACCCCAAAGCACGCGAATCATTTCGCCATCGATCGCTGGTCTCCGATCTGGCGCTGGGTACTATCGCGGGGTTCGGCGCCCACAGCTACGCTCTGGCGCTGGAAGCGGCCAGCCAACATCTGAAAACCTGAAATCACGACAAGGCCCCATCATGGATCTGCGAAAAATCAAAAAGTTGATCGACCTTCTGGAGTCCTCCGACCTCTCGGAGCTGGAAATCCATGAAGGCGAGGAAACTGTGCGCCTCTCGCGTAACCCCAGGGCTGGGGTTTTGGCGCCGCAGATGATCAGCGCACCTGCTCAAGCTCCGACAAGCGTCGCACCTTCGCCCAACGTACCCCCGGCTACAAACGAAAGCCCAGCGGGACCGAATGTACCGGATGGCCATGTCGTCAAGGCGCCCATGGTCGGCACCTTCTACTCAGCCTCCTCACCTGACGCCGAACCCTATGTCAAAGTCGGCCAGAAGATAAATGTCGGGGACACCCTCGGCGTTATCGAAGCAATGAAGATGTTCAACCAGATCGAAGCCGACCATAGCGGCACCATCAGCGCCATCCTGATCGAAAACGGCGCAGCACTGGAATTTGATCAACCGATGTTCGTGATTTCCTGATCGGGACTCGGGACTCCGGACTCGGGACTCGGAAAAGCCTGAATCGTGCTTCTGGCGCGCTTTTGATTTTGCCGAGTCCCGAGTCCGGAGTCCCGGGTCCCGGCACACTCAAAAGCGCGGGAACCCCAATATGCTGGACAAAGTAGTCATCGCCAATCGTGGCGAAATTGCGCTCAGAATTTTGCGCGCTTGTCATACGCTGGGTATCCGCACCGTGGCGGTGCACTCGACGGTAGACCGCAATCTCAAGCACGTCGGCATGGCCGATGAATCTTTGTGTATTGGGCCCCCCGCAGGTGCCGATAGTTACCTCAATATCCCCGCGCTGATCGCAGCGGCTGAAGTTACCGACGCCAGCGCCATCCATCCCGGCTATGGTTTTCTGGCTGAAAATGCCGACTTTGCCGAACAGGTCGAGCAATCCGGATTCATTTTCGTTGGCCCCAAAGCCGAAACCATCCGCCTGATGGGTGACAAGGTATCCGCCATCAAGGCCATGCAGGAGGCTGGCGTACCTTGTGTACCAGGCTCCGATGGCGCCTTGGGTGACGACCCCGCTGAAAATGCCCGCATCGCACGCGATATCGGCTATCCGGTGATGGTGAAGGCTGCTGGCGGTGGCGGCGGGCGAGGCATGCGCGTCGTGCGCACCGAGGCACACCTGAAAAGTGCCATCGCCACCACCCATGCCGAGGCCAAGGCCGCCTTCGGCAATGGCGAGCTATACATGGAAAAATTTCTGGAGAATCCGCGCCATATAGAAATGCAGGTACTGGCCGACGGTCAAGGCAATGCCATCCACCTGGCTGAGCGCGACTGCTCAATGCAACGTCGCCATCAGAAAGTTGTCGAGGAAGCCCC
>CAJDWN010000038.1_pt1 | contig 12195 bp, 8 predicted proteins | sample 7391581 | NCBI WGS metagenome assembly CAJDWN01 (sample SAMEA7055736, study PRJEB34461) | soil metagenome | biome: terrestrial ecosystem; feature: Peninsula; material: soil | place: Antarctica | collected 2016 | reverse complement strand
ATTGGTGCCGTGTGCCGAGGAGGGGATCAGGCACACGTTGCGATGGGCTTCGCCGCGCGAGCGATGCCAGGCGCGGATAGCCAGCAGGCCGGCCAGCTCACCTTGTGCGCCGGAATTGGGCTGCAGGCTGACACGATCATAAGCGGTGCAGGCCTTGAGCATATCTTCCAGCTCGTCGATGAGTTGCGCGTAACCCTGAGTTTGGTCAGCGGGCGCGAGTGGGTGGATATTGGCGAACTCGGGCCAGGTGATGGGGATCATCTCGGAGGTGGCGTTGAGCTTCATGGTGCAGCTACCCAGCGGGATCATGCCGCGATCAAGGGCCAGGTCCTTGTCGGACAGCGCACGCATATAGCGCAGCATCTCGTGCTCGCTGTGATAGGTGTTGAACACCGGGTGGGTCAGGAAGTCGCTGATACGACGCAAGTTGTTCGGAATCAGTGATGCTGCCGAGGCGTCCAGCTTTTCGACCGAAGGCAACGCAGCTTCATCGCTGGCTGCAAAGATTTTCCATAATAGATTAAGGTCGGCCCGGGTCGTCGTTTCGTCCAGCGAAATGCAAATTGAACCGTCCCCACGCACGCGCAGGTTGGCTCCCAGCGCGTGGGCCTTGTCCAGAATGCGCTGACTTTGGTCACCGGCTTCGATGCATACGGTATCGAAGGCTGAGGCGTGGGCCAAGGTGTGCCCGAGCTCGCGCAGTCCAGCGGCGAGAATGGCGGTATAACGCTCTATGCGTTGGGCGATGCGGGTGAGGCCTTCGGGGCCGTGGTAGACCGCGTACATCGATGCCATCACGGCCAGCAGTACCTGCGCGGTGCAGATGTTTGAGGTGGCTTTCTCGCGTCGGATATGCTGTTCACGGGTCTGCAAGGTCAGGCGATAGGCCGGGTTGCCGTCGGCATCCACCGATACACCGATCAGGCGCCCGGGCATGGATCGCTTGTAGGTATCACGACAGGCCATGAAGCCCGCATGCGGGCCACCAAAGCCGAAGGGCACGCCGAAACGCTGGCTGTTGCCCACCACGATGTCCGCCCCCATTTCGCCGGGTGGCTTCAACAACGTCAGGGCCAGCAGGTCGGTGGCGACGACCAATAGCGCTTTATGCTTGTGGATGGTTTCCGCATCCTGGCTCCAGTCCGCGAGCCAGCCGCTGGAAGCGGGGTACTGCACCAGCACGCCGAAGTAATCGCCCGTGGCAAGCGCAGTATGGAAGTCGTCCGTGCTGCGCACGATATTCAGTGTGATGTCGAGCGGCTCGGCGCGGGTTTGCAGCACCTCGATGGTCTGCGGATGGGTATCGCCTGCAACCAGAAAAACGTCGGATTTCGATTTCGTCATACGCTTGGCCAAAGTCATGGCTTCGGCGGCGGCGGTGCCCTCGTCCAGTAGTGAGGCGTTGGCGATTTCCATGCCGGTCAGGTCCGAGCACATGGTCTGGAAATTGAGCAAAGCTTCCAGGCGGCCTTGTGAGATTTCAGCCTGATAGGGCGTGTAAGCGGTGTACCAGGCCGGGCTCTCCAGAATGTTGCGCTGGATGACGGCGGGTGTGTGATCTTGTTTTTCAATGCGATAGCACGAAGTTTTGCCAGTGCTTCGACTTCGGTCAGGCTGTCGGGCAGATTCAGCTCGTTCTTGGAACGGATGCTGGTTGGCACGATGGCGTCGGTCATGGTCTCCAGCGAGTCGTAACCGATGACTTCGAGCATCCGCTCGATCTCGTCATCGTTGGGGCCGACATGGCGGGACACGAAGGCGTCGTGGCCTTCAAGCTGGTTGAGGGTAGGGCGCTGATTCTGGCTCATGGGAAAAGGGTCCGCGATATGTGGAGTGCGCCCCTCTGTCCTTTTGCCTGAGAGTTTGGAAGCATCGGTTCTGATTCAACCTTGCTTCGTGCCCCTTCGGCGCCGGATTCAACCGGTCTCTCCAGAGATGTTGGGGGTGCCCGTCCATGACGGCAAAGGCACACCCATGACACGGCAGTTCTGGGCCTGAGCGATTACGGGCGTCGCGCCTTCGGCAGCGGTTGTACCGCTTCTCCCACCGTGTCATTGTGCACTTATTGTACCCTGCCATTTGGGCGGTGTGGGGCTTTGTTCAGACTCTTTATGATGAGATGGCCGTCATGAGCAAACCGCCGTTTACTCTGCGCCGCCTTGATCATGTAGTGCTGCGCGTGCGTGATGTCGAGTTGATGCTTGATTTCTACTGCCGTGTACTCGGTTGCCTGGTGGAAAAAACTCAGAAAACCATCGGTCTGTGGCAACTACGGGCCGGCGAAAGCCTTATTGATCTGGTCGATAGCAACGGCACGATTGGTCGCACTGGCGGCGCTGCGCCGGGTGTCGAAGCGCACAATGTGGATCATGTTTGCCTCAGCGTGGACGGTTATGACGAAACCGCCATCACCGAGTTTCTGGCCACGCAGAACGTACGTATTGGCGAAATCGGCATGCGCTACGGCGCTGAGGGTAATGGCCCTTCAATCTATCTGTACGACCCGGAAGGCAATATGATCGAGTTGAAGGGTCCACCCGTTTCACCACCGGAAGGAAGTGACTGATGCCTTGTCTATTCGCAATTTTCACCCTGCTGACGCCACGTATCATGATCGTGCTGTTGTGGTTGTTCTCGTCCTGGTTCAACGGTATTTTCGGTGCCGCCATTTTGCCGATATTGGGTTTCATCTTCCTGCCCACGACGCTGCTGTGGTACACCGCAGTACAGCACTGGTTTGGTGGCCAATGGACGCTATGGCCGATCGTCGGCATCGTGATCGCATTGATGATTGACGTCTCACCCGCCAGCAGCCGAAGACGCTAAGAAGCGAAATTCGTAACATAGCCCCACGGACTGCCTGTAGGAAGGGGGCCATGCCTCCGATAAGAATTGGGGCATACCTCTCGCGGGCATGGCCCGCTGCTCTACATTGGTCTGAGGTGATTTTGGCCACAATGGCGCACAAAAAAAACCCGCAAGGCGGGCTATTTTTTGGTTGTTGGTGCCCAGAAGAGGACTCGAACCTCCACAACCTTTCGATTACTAGCACCTGAAGCTAGCGCGTCTACCAATTCCGCCATCTGGGCATGCGGGCGTACGGGCCTGCAAGCCGCGTATGATCGCCAGACGGGCGTGGATTGTCAATGGATGCTTGCAAAACGGAGGCGTCTCCGCGACGCTGGCGTCGTATTTCATACTTGAAGTTGGAACTTTGTGAATAAATCAAGGAAAGACTCTGGCGGAAAACGCCGTGATCCGCAGGCCAAACGCGAGGCCCGACGCTATGATCGGCCGATTCCCAGCCGTCAGGCGATTCTGGATCTGCTGGATGAACGCGGTGAGCTGCTCAAGGTCGATGCCATTGCCGAGGCACTGCATCTGACCGAACAGGTCGACACCGATGCGTTGGACAAGAGGCTGGGCGCGATGGTTCGCGCCGGTCAGTTGCTGCTCAACCGCCGCGACGGCTATGGCGTGGCCAGCAAGCTGGACCTGATCCCCGGTGAGGTGGTCGCAAACGCCGAGGGTTACGGCTTTCTGAAGCCGGAAAAGGGTGGCGAAGATCTGTATCTGTCGCCATACGAGATGCGCAGGGTGCTGCATGGTGATCGGGTGCTGGCCAGCGTGGTGAGTGTCGATCATCGTGGTCGCCGCAAAGGCAGCATTGTCGAGATACTGGAACGGCGTACATCACGGATTGTTGGCCGTGTAGTGATCGAACTCGGCGTGACTACGGTGGTGCCGGACGACAAGCATCTGCACCAGGATCTGTTGATTTCCCCCGACAAAGTGAATGATGCCAAAAACGGCCAGATTGTCATTGCGGAGATTACCGACCCACCCAGCTTCAAGCGCGGTCCGATAGGGCGCATCATCAGCGTGCTGGGCGATAAACTGAAGCCGTCGCTGGTGGTCGAGATGGCTATCGCCCAGTACGACTTACCGCACGAATGGCCACAGCCGGTCATTGCCGAAGTCGAGGCGATGCCGGTCGATGTACGCAAGCAGGATATCGCTGGGCGTACCGACGTGCGGGACATGGCGCTGGTCACCATCGATGGCGAAGACTCGCGTGACTTTGATGACGCGGTATGGGCCGAACCACACAAATCCGGCGGCTATCGCCTGGTCGTTGCCATCGCCGATGTATCGCACTACGTGCAGCCGGGCACTGCCATTGATGACGAGGCCAACAATCGCGGTACGTCGACCTACTTTCCCGGCTTCGTGGTACCGATGCTGCCAGAGGCGCTGTCCAACGGTTTGTGCTCGCTGAACCCGAATCTGGATCGCCTGTGCATGGTTTGTGACATGCATGTGAATAGCAATGGCGAGGTGGGCGACAGCCGCTTCTACTCCGCGGTGATGCGCTCACACGCCCGTCTGACCTACACGCAAGTTTGGCAGGCGATCGGTGAGAACGACAAAGAGGTGCGTCAGGACCTTGCTGAGCAGATGCCAGTGCTGGAAAATCTGCACGGTTTGTACAAGTTGCTGGAGAAGGCGCGCCGTCGCCGTGGTTCGATCGAGTTCGATACCAGCGAAGTAAAGTTCAGCCTCTCGCAAACCGGCGAAGTGGAATCGATGGGTTCCACACCACGCAACGATGCCCACAAATTGATTGAAGAGTGCATGATCGCGGCCAACGTACAGGCGGCAAAGTATTTGTCGAAGAAGAAGATTCCGGCGCTGTACCGGGTGCACGCGTCGCCGCCAGCGGACAAATACGAAAATCTGCTGGAGTTCCTGCGTCAGTACAAGCTCAAGCTGCCGTCGGCAGACAAGGTTAGGCCGGCCGACTACACCAAACTACTCGACATGGTGCGCGATAAGCCCGATTTCGAATTGATCCAGTCGGTCCTGCTTCGTTCCATGAGCATGGCCGTGTATCTACCTGAAAATCATGGGCATTTCGGCCTGTCACTGGATGCGTACGCACATTTCACCTCACCCATCCGCCGTTACCCTGATCTGCTGGTACACCGCGCTATCCACTATGGGCTGAGCAACGGCAAGCCGTCAGAGTACGAATACAGTGAAGAGCAGATGAGCGAGTTGGGCGTGCACTGCTCGCAGCGCGAGCGCCGTGCAGAGGAAGCCGAGCGCGATGTCGATGATCGCTTCCAGTGCGCGTGGATGGAAAAGCATATCGGTTCCGATTTCGACGGCAAGGTCACTGGCGTGACCTCATTCGGCTTGTTTGTGGAACTGGATGAGTCGAAGGTTTCCGGTCTGGTGCATATCACTCAATTGCCCAATGATTATTACCATTTCAATCCCGACCGGCGTGAGCTGAAGGGTGAGCGTACGGGGCGCATCTATCAGCTTGGCGAGGATGTGCGGGTCAAAGTGCTACGCGCCAGCATGGAGGATCGCAAGATCGACTTCCGCATGGTGCGCGAAGGTGATGACGAAAAGCATGAAAAATCCAGCAGCAAGCAGAGGCGGCAGGGATGAGCGAGAAGTGGATCATCGGCATCAACCCGATCGAATCGGTCTTGCGCAATGATGCTGAGCGCGTGCGCGCACTGCATGTTGAGCACGGGTCGCACAACAAGCGCGTCAGCGCGCTGGAAGCACAAGCACGTGCTGCGGGTGTTGAAGTGCGTCAGGTGTCGCGTGAAGAACTGGAGCGTGTAGCCGACGGCAGTCGCCACCAGGGCGTGGCAGCACGCTACGATGCGCCAGCCGCCGCCAGTGACGACGATCTGGAGGCGATTATTGAGGCTGCCGGTAACAAAGCGCTTTTTTTGATTCTGGATGGCGTGACCGACCCGCATAACCTGGGTGCGTGCCTGCGTAGTGCGGCAGCGGCTGGCGTGACCGCGGTGATCGTACCCAAGGATCGTGCCGCGAGCTTGACGCCGGTAGTGCGCAAGGCCGCCGCCGGGGGCGCTGAACAAGTGCCATTAGTGGTTGTCACCAATCTGGCACGCAGCCTGCGCGAGCTGAAGGACGGCGGCGTATGGCTGACCGGCTTGGCCGGTGAGAGCAAGGAATCGCTGTTCGATCAAGACCTGAAAGGAGCGGTAGCACTGGTGCTGGGTGGCGAAGGTGAGGGCTTGCGTCGCTTGACCCGTGACACGTGCGATTTTCTGGTCCGCATTCCGATGCCCGGCGGCATGGAAAGTCTGAATGTTTCGGTGGCCGCAGGCGTGGCCCTGTTTGAAGCGGTGAGGCAACGGGCAAAGAAATGATGGAGATGGCGTGGTACGACTGGGCCGGAATGCTGGGTGTAGCCGTCGTGCTGCTGGCTTTTTTCCTGCTGCAGGCGCGCAAGCTGCACGGCAATGGCTTAACCTACCAGCTGATGAATGCGCTGGGCGCGATCGCCATCATGTTGTCCCTGTTTTTAGGTAGCTTCAATCTTCCGGCTTTCGTGCTGGAAGTTGCGTGGTTGGTCATCAGCATCTACGGCATGCTGGTCGGCCAGCGAATCCGCCGCGACGGCGACGGTTAGCCCCAGGCGGCATATGCAGGAGCGGGCCATGCCCGCGATCAGTGCCACGCCGTTTGCGTAGGGCTTGAGCGGAGGTTCTTTCGGGTTAAGCCAAGGCCGATTAAGCTGGATGGTATATCCTTTTTGCTCATCCACCTGGAACTGCCATGGACAGTCTGGCCACCTCGAATCTTGTACATTCGCCGAGTGATCTGGTCGCACGCTTCCGTGCCGTCCGCAATCGCACGCTGGCCTTGATCAAGCCTCTGCAGCCCGAGGACACCGTGGTGCAGTCGATGCCCGATGCCAGCCCGGTGAAGTGGCATCTGGCTCATACCACCTGGTTTTTTGAGCAGTTTGTTCTTGCTCGCAATGATGCATGGAAGCCGCTGCACCCCGAGTGGCAATTCCTGTTCAATTCCTATTACCAATCGGTTGGACCGATGCATACGCGTGCCCAGCGGGGTCTGTTGAGTCGGCCGACCCTGTCTGAAGTACTGGATTTTCGGCATCGTGTAGATGATGCCGTGTGTGCCATCCTGGAATCGGGCCATGATGGCGAGATCGATCTACTGGTGACGCTGGGGCTCAATCACGAGCAGCAGCATCAGGAGCTAATGCTGACCGATATCAAACATCTGTTTTCGGTCAATCCGCTGGAGCCGGCTTACGCTGACCTGGCCGTGGCCGCGACATCGGTGGCGATCGAATTGGACTACATAGCGGGCGACAGCGACATTGTCGAGATCGGCTATACGGGGGGCGACTTCGCCTACGACAACGAGAGTCCACGGCACCGCGAACTGCTGCACCCGCACGCTGTGGCCAACCGGCCGGTGACCAACGCCGAGTTCAGGGACTTCATCGAACAGGGTGGTTATGAAGCACCGACCTTGTGGATGAGTGAAGGCTGGGGCACGGTGCAACGTGAAAGTTGGCGTCATCCACTTTACTGGTCGGACGACCTGTCCAGCGAATTCACGCTGGCCGGAAGACGTGATCTGGATCCCAACGCACCCGTATGCCATGTTAGTTTCTTTGAGGCCGACGCGTTTGCACGCTGGGCTGGCGCACGACTGCCCAATGAAATCGAGTGGGAAAATCTGGCGGCGAAACAAGCGGTTGTCGAAGGTAATTTCCAGGGTTCTGGTTTGCTGCAGCCGCGCGCTGCCGTGGCTGGTGCAGCGGGCAAACCTCTGCAACTGTTTGGTGATGTCTGGGAGTGGACCTCCAGTCCCTATATCGGTTATCCCGGCTTCAAACCGCTGCCTGGCGCATTGGGCGAGTACAACGGCAAGTTTATGTGCGGGCAGTGGGTGTTGCGCGGCGGATCGTGCGCGACGCCTGTTGATCATTTCCGTATCAGCTATCGCAACTTTTTCTATCCTGCCGATCGCTGGCAGTTCATGGGTTTGCGTTTAGGCAAGGACGCATGAGTGCATCCGGCAAGGATATTGGCCTGGATGATCAGCGACCCAGCGACGCGGACATTCTCGAAGACGTTCTGGCGGGCTTGTCCAACACGCCGCGCCGGCTGTCATCCAAGTACTTTTACGATAAACGCGGTTCCGAACTGTTCGAGAAAATTTGTCAGCAGCCCGAGTACTACCTGACCCGGGCCGAGCTGGCACTGATGGAGTCCAACATCCAGTCGATTGCCGATACAGTCGGTCCGGCGGTGCAGTTGGTCGAGTACGGCAGCGGCAGCGGTATCAAGACCCGCATGTTGTTGCAGCACCTCGATGCACCCGTGGCCTATGTGCCCGTAGAGATCTCACGTACGGCGTTGGCTGCCAGCGTCGAGCAATTGGGTGCCGAGTTTCCGGATATCGAAATGTTGCCGGTGATCGCCGACTTCACCCAGGCTGTGGGTCTGCCTGAGCCTACGCGGCCGGTCGAGCGCACGGTCATCTATTTTCCCGGTTCCACGATCGGCAATTTCGAGCCGGCCGCAGCGCAGGTGCTACTGGAAACCATGCGCAATGAGCTGGGTGCCGAGGGGGCCATCCTGATTGGCGTGGATCGGGTCAAGGACACAAAGGTGATCGAGGCAGCCTATAACGATGCCGCTGGCGTCACGGCCGAGTTCACCCTGAACATGCTGGCCCGTTTCAATCGCGAGCTGGGTGCCGATTTCGATCTCGACGGGTTCCGCCACCGCGCGCAGTACAACCCCATGGCGGAGCGCATCGAAACCTTCATCGACTCGGTTCGCGATCAGGACGTACACATCGCCGGGCGCGCATTCCATTTCGCATCCGGCGACTCGATCCTGGTTGAGTTCAGCTGCAAGTACTCACGTGAATCATTCTCCCGACTGGCCGCACACGCCGGCCTGTACATCCACCAGACCTGGACCGACCCGGAAGGCCTTTTCAGCCTGCACTGCCTCAACAAATATTTGTAGGAGCGGGCCATGCCCGCGATTGCTCCGGTAGGCGAGATCCGCGAGCAAGACAATTTGTCCTGCGCGGACTGGTTCGCTCTTTGAACACCAAGTATCCCATCGCGGGCATGGCCCGCTCCTACAAAATCGCCGTGGGTTTGCTTTAGACGGCTAACTGAGCGAGGAGCTGTTGCGCTGCCTCGATACGTTTCTCGGGTTGTTCTGCGTCAAGTCTGATACGCAGCTTCGCTGGGCCATCCATGCGGTAGGTCTGTGGCTGGGACTGGATCAGCTTGATGATGCTGGTCGGGTTGATCGCCGGGTTTTCGCGGAACTCGATGCGGCCGCCTTCGGGGCCGAGATCGAGTTTGCGGATTCCCATCTGCGTGGCCCGAATCTTGAGTCGGGTGATGGCGAACAAGTTCTTGGCGGCATCGGGAAGCAGGCCGAATCGATCGATCATTTCAACTTGAAGTTCGCGCAGTGCAGCTTCGTCCACACAGCTGGCGATGCGCTTGTACAAGGTCAGTCGGGTGTGCACGTCGGGCAGGTAATCGTCCGGGATCAGGGCTGGCAGGTGCAGGACGACTTCAGCTTCGTTCTCGCTGCTGAGGTCGAAGTTGGGCACTTTGCCATCCTTCAGGGCCTTGACCGCGCGTTCCAGCAGTTCACTATACAAACTGAAACCGATCTCCTGAATTTGTCCCGATTGGCCTTCGCCCAACAATTCGCCTGCACCACGGATTTCCAGGTCATGCGTAGCCAGGGTGAAGCCGGCGCCCAGCTCTTCCAGTGACGCCAAAGCTTCCAGGCGCTTGCGTGCGTCGGAGGTCATGGCTTCTCGATGGGGCACGATCAGGTAGGCATAAGCACGGTGATGCGAGCGGCCGACTCGGCCTCGCAATTGATGCAGCTGCGCCAGCCCGAAGCGGTCGGCGCGATTGATGATGATGGTGTTGGCGGTGGGGATGTCGATGCCCGACTCGATGATGGTGGTACACACCAGCAGATTGAAACGCTGGCGATGGAAATCCAGCATGACCTGTTCCAGCTCCCGCTCGGGCATCTGGCCGTGGGCGATGCGAATACGTGCTTCGGGCATCATTTCGCCCAGTTCTCTGGCGGTGCGCTCGATGGTCTCGACCTGATTGTGCAGAAAGTAGACCTGGCCACCGCGCGCCAATTCGCGCTGCAGCGCCTCGCGTACCAGGGACGGATCGTATTGCGTAATCATGGTCTTGACCGCGACGCGGTGGGCGGGCGCGGTGGCGATGATACTCAAGTCGCGCATGCCGCTCATGGCCATGTTGAGTGTGCGCGGGATGGGTGTTGCGGTCAGGGTCAGCAGGTCCACTTCCGCGCGCAGCTTCTTGAGCGACTCCTTCTGACGCACGCCAAAGCGTTGCTCTTCGTCGATGATCACCAGGCCCAGGTCCTTGAATTTTGCGCGGCCCTGCAAAAGTTTGTGGGTGCCGATCACGATATCAACTTCACCGCGGGCCATGCGCTCCATGGTTTGTGCTGATTCTTTGGCGGACTGAAATCGCGAAAGCACATCTACCTCTACCGGCCAGTCGGCAAAGCGATCAGAAAAGCTGGCGTAGTGTTGCTGCGCCAGCAGGGTGGTTGGTACCAACACCGCTACCTGGCGGCCGGCCACGGCGGCCGCAAAGGCAGCGCGCAGAGCCACTTCGGTCTTGCCGAAACCGACATCGCCGCATACCACGCGATCCATGGGCCTGGGCGAGGCCAAATCGGCAAGGACGGCGTCGATAGCCAGCAGCTGATCCTCGGTTTCCTCAAACGGGAACTGGCTGGCAAATTCGGCGTTCATGGCCGGGTCCATCGCCAGCGCGGTGCCAGTGCGTGCTGCCCGTTCGGCATGAATGGCCAGCAACTCGGCAGCGACGTCGCGGACTTTTTCTGCTGCCTTGCGTTTGGCGCGTTGCCAGGCTTCGCCACCCAGCGAGTGCAAAGGGGCCAGCTCCGGAGTGGCGCCGGTGTACCGGCTGACCAAGCCCAGTTGCGCCACCGGTACGTAGAGCTTGGCGCCCTTGGCGTACTCGATAGCCAGAAACTCATCGAGACTGTCACCTACATCCAGACGCTCCAGGCCTCGATATCGACCCACACCATGGTCGGCGTGCACGATGGGCGAGCCATCTTCCAGCTCGCTGAGGTCGCGAATGATCGCGTCCGGATCGCGCCCCGCAGCTTCAGCGCGACGCCGGCTGCGGCGTGCCTGTTCGCCCAGCAGTTCATGTTCGGTGAGTACCGTGATGCCCGCCTCGGGCAGGCTGAAGCCACGGCCCAGTTCGGCTACCGTGATGGAAAGTCCGGGCGTTTGCTGCGCAATGAACGCAGGCCAGTCGGCAAGCGGTTGCGGACGCTCGGTGATTGCGGATAACTGGTCAGCCAGCGCTTCGCGGCGCCCGGCGGTATCAGCCGCGATCAGAACGCGCTTTGCACCATCGGCATACCAGTTGGCGAATGGACTGTCTTTTGAGTTTACGGACTGCTTCAAAGGGATCTGCGGCGCGGCGGCGCTGCCCAGATCCACAGCATGGCGGTGACCGGCTTCCACGATCTCGATGCAGTGGCGCTGATTGAGCTGCTGGCGCAGTTGTTCGGGTTTCAGGTAGAGCTCGTCGGGCGGCAGGATGGGGCGTTCGACGTCGTAGGCACGCTGCTCGTAACGTTCGCCGGTCTGCTGCCAGAACTGTTCGGCTGCCTGCATGACACCTTCGTCGATGATCATCAGAGCATCATCGCGCACGTAGTCGAACAGGGTTTCGGTATGCTCGAAAAACAGGGGCAGGTAGTACTCAATACCGCTGGGAGTCACACCCTGACGCATGTCCTGATACAACGAGCAGTGGCGCACGTCGATCGGGAAACGCTCACGCAAGCGGCTGCGAAACTGGCGCGCAGCTGCATCGGTGGTGGGGTACTCGCGTGCAGGTAACAGGCGTATCTGGTTTACCGGCTCGACTGAGCGTTGAGTTTCGGGGTCGAAACTGCGGATTGAATCGACTTCTTCGTCCAGTAATTCGATGCGGTAGGGCAGTGGGGCACCCATGGGGTAGATATCGATCAACCCGCCGCGTACGGCAAAGTCACCCGGTTCGGTAGCTTGCGGTACGTGGCGGTAGCCGACCGACTGCAGGCGTTGCTGCTCTTGTTCGATGATCAGGGTCTGACCCAGTTCAACCGCAAGCCCCGATCCCGCCACATGGCTGCGCGGCGCCAGGCGCTGCATCAGCGTGGAAACCGGCACTATGAGGATGCCGCGCTGGGCTGCTGGCAGACGGTAAAGGCTGGCGATACGCGCGGAGATGATTTCCGGGTGCGGGCTGAAGCGGTCGTA
>CAJDWN010000060.1_pt1 | contig 12456 bp, 3 predicted proteins | sample 7391581 | NCBI WGS metagenome assembly CAJDWN01 (sample SAMEA7055736, study PRJEB34461) | soil metagenome | biome: terrestrial ecosystem; feature: Peninsula; material: soil | place: Antarctica | collected 2016 | reverse complement strand
GTACTGGCCGCCGTTTTCGCGGGTACCGGGGATATAACCCTTGATGTACCCCGGTTCGAGCGGGCCATCGTCGAACGGTGGGTCGAACAGCTGGACCAGCTGATGTTCTGTTCGCAGCAGTCTGCTGACAGCCGACTCCAGCGCCTGTTCGCGGCGCTCAAGGCTGCCGGTAGCCGTCAGTGCAGCCCAGCTTTGCGGCAATGAGTCGATGCGGCACTCTTCACTTTCGTGCGAGCCGACCACCTGGCCGTCATCAGACCAGGCTCTCCGATACCATGCGCCGTCCCAGGCCGATTCCTCGATCCGCTTCGCCAGCGCGGCTGCCTCTTCGACACAGCGCCGCTCGAAAGCCGGGTCCGCATGTGCTGCCGCCAATGGGGCGAACTGGCGTAGAACGTCGATCAGGAAAAAGCCCAACCACACACTTTCGCCGCGGCCCTTGATACCCAGCAGGTTCATGCCATCGTTCCAATCGCCGCCGCCGATCAGCGGCAGACCGTGCTCACCGAAACGCAGGCCATGCAGGATGGCACGTCGGCAGTGATCATAAATACTGCCTTCGCCTTCCCTCTCCGCAACGTCATACCACGATTCCTCCCCGGGCCCCAATTGGCGCCCACCCAGATACGGTGCCGTCACATCCAGTATTGTCCTGTCGCCACTGGCGGCTACGTACTGTGTGACTGCCCAGGGCAACCACAGATAATCATCAGAAATTCGTGTGCGCACACCACGATCGTGCGGCGGATGCCACCAGTGCTGCACATCGCCTTCAACGAACTGGTGCCCTGCCGCACGCACAATCTGTTCACGGGCAAAGCGTGGGTCCACGTCCAGCAGCGAGATGCTATCCTGCAATTGATCACGGAATCCGAAAGCACCACCGGATTGGTAGAAACCACTACGTGCCCACAAGCGGCTGGCAATGACCTGGTAGGTCAACCAGCCATTGAGCAGCAGGTTGAAGGCGGTATCCGGCGTATCAACCTTGACCGTGCCCAGTAACTGATGCCAGCGCGCGTTCACTGCAGCCAATGCGTGAGTCGCACGGAGCACGGATGCGTGTTCACCGTACAGCGTCTTGGCCTGCGTCACATCATCCGCGACAGCAAGTACAAACACCAACTCCTGCTCTTCTCCTGGTGCGAGAACCAGGGTGGTCTGGAGTGCACCACATGGGTCTAGACCAGCGCCGAAATATCCTTGCAGTTCTTGTCGAGACATCGCTTCGGGCTGCGCCAAAGTCGAGTTTCGACCAACGAACTCATTGCGATCAGCACTGGCACTGCCCGCAACGCTCATGGCAAAAACACCGTACTTGCCCGGGAAGTCCTCGTTGAAACTGTTGCTGGCAAGCACGGCACGACCTTGCGGCTCGATTGTGCTGCGTATGTGCGGCGCCGAGCTCTCACGATGATCACCCAGCACCCACTCCACAAAGCCGAAGGCCGACAGTGTGCGGCTACGGCCAGATGTATTGCGTAGCTTGAGTACGGAATATTTTACCGGTGCATCAACCGCCACAAATACAGTCAGCTCACTTTCAATACCCCGTTGTTCGGTCTGAAACCGGCTGTAACCGAAACCATGTCGGACAACATGGACGCCCTCGCCACGTACCGGCCATGGGGTGGGTGACCAATAAACCAACTCGTCATCGTCACGCAAATAGAATGCCTCTCCGCACGAATCGAGTACCGGATCGTTGTGCCAGGGTGTGAGGCGAAATTCGTGTGCGTTTTCAGCAAACGTATACGCACTACCGCGCTCGGAAATGACGCTGCCGAAATGCTCGTTCGCCAGCACGTTGACCCAGGGGCGTGGCGTATTCTCGCCCGGTGGCAAGAAGATCACATACTCACGGCCATCGGCAGAATAGCCTCCGGCACCATTGAACAGCTGCAGGTCTTCTGGTGGGTGAAATTCCTGTTCGTGTGAACTGCCTACAAGTGCTTGCACATTGAGCGGCTCGGGCAGGGGTTCGGTGGTTGGCTGGTGCCACAACTGTTCGTCAAGCGAGCCTTGTTGGCCGTCGATGATGATGCGCGCCGTGGACGTCAATAGCGCACGGTCATCCGCGGTCAGCAGCTCACCACGGCGTACGAATACGCCGCCCGGACGGTCAAGGGTCGGTGCTTCCACGCTGGAGCCGATAAGACCCATGATCCGGTCTTGCAGTTCCTGGCGATACCCAGAACTGTCTTCATTCCAGATCACCAGATCCGCACGAATGCCGTGCAGTCGCCAGTAGCTGTGCGCCCCCAACATCTGACGCACCAGTGACATTTCAGCCACGCTATTAACGCGCAAAAGCACTATCGGCAAGTCGCCGGATATGCCGTATTTCCACAAGCCCGACTGTCCGTTTGCGGGCTTTGGATTCATGCTGTGGCGACGAATATCCGGGTCGCAATAAACAACCGAGCTTGCCATGCGGGCATATAGCTTCCGATCACCAAGCCCCAGTCCCAACTGATGGCCGATGACTTGTTCGCGGGTCCAGGCGACATCGAACACTCGATTGTCAAAGCGTCCCTCGGCATAGCGCTCGGCCAATATTCTGACGTGATTGCGATCAGGCGCCGCCCCCGTGATCATGTCAACACTGACGGTTTGTCCGGGATCAAGAACAAGCTGGCGACGAATGGCGGCAATCGGATCAAGCACCGCGCCAATCCCGTTGCCAAGCTCCCCTCCGCCCTGCAGAGCCGACGGAGAGGCCAGACTTCCTCCACGACCGAGAAAAGTATCGCGGCGGGTTTCGAAACTGAAACCACCGGCCTCAGGATCGGCAACCACCATCATGTGAAAGAAGCTTGGAGAATGTTCGTCGCCAGAACGAGGACGGCGTCGCGCCGTGATGGCCTGACAGTCCTCCAGATGAGCGGTCTCCACGAACATCTTGTTGAATACCGGATGGGCCAGTTCATCGGAGCGCCGTGTCAGAACCCACTCCAGATAGCTGGTCAGGGCCAGCCGGCGCCGTTTTCCACTGCGGTTGGTCAAGGTAATCCGCCGCAACTCGATATCATCCTCGGCAGACACCGCGATGCGCGTATGGGTTTCGATACCGTAATCAGTGCGCTTGTACTCGGCGCTGGCCTGGGTGAAAATCGCTTCGTACTTGCCTCGCGACGCACCGGTTGGCTGCATAGTGTTGGACCACATAACGTCACGATCAAGATCCTGCACGTAACAGAAAATACCGGCTCCATCGCACACGGGATCTTCGCGCCAATGGTTCACCGCCAGATCACCCCATTGGCTGAACCCGCCGCCGGTCTGCGATATGGCCACGTGATAACGTCCGTTGGACAGTAATTGAAGCTGCGGCACGCTGGTATCCATTTTTGTGATTACGCTGGCAGTGATGGTCGGCGACCGCCTCAGCGCCGGAACCTCATCCGCGCTCAGTGTGTCCGAATCAACCAGCAGTGCAGCCGGGACCTTCTCCTGCAATAGCAGACGATTGGCCCGAAACATCGGCTCTTTCAGAAACCGGCGTTGCAATGGCATGCCGTTGAGCGCCCCTGATAATGCGGTGAGAATCATGCCTTGGTGGTGAGCCATATAGGCCCCCACAACCGCAAAATTCGCATCCGCGGGTACGCGCGATGGCGTGTAATCAATCGACTCGAAAAAGCCGAGCGTGCCTGCGCCCCCCAGACTGGCCAGTCGACGCAGATTGCTGCAAGCACTGCCTGGCCGCAGGAGGACTGCCATGGCACTGGCATACGGTGCAATAACCAAGTCATCGGCCAGTCCCCGCTTGAAGCCCAGGCCAGGCACACCGAAAGCGCGATACTGGTAGACAAGGTTGGCATCACGCGTGTTGTAAGCCGACTCCGAAATGCCCCATGGCACACCATGTTCACGCCCGTAGGCGATCTGTCGTTCAATGACCGTACGGCATGTGCGAGTCAAGAGGGTATTTTCGAAGCTCGGCATCAGCAGCAACGGCATCAGATACTCGAACATCGAGCCGCTCCAGGAAACCAGCGCCGGACGCCCGGCGGCAATCGTCAGCAGTCGTCCCAGAGCAAACCAGTTGCGGCGCGGCAAACGACCTTGGGCAATGCCAACATAGCTGGCCAGACGTGCCTCCGAGGCCAGCAGGTCATAACTGCCCTCGTCCAATGTGTTCTGGTCGACATTGAAACCGATGCTGAGCAAAGGCTGTCGCGGCAGACACAAAAATTTGTATTCGACATCACACAACGCCCGAAAGCGCATCGCCAGATCATTCGCATGCTGTCGCAGCGTTGCACCTGCCTCCATCGGGCGCCGGACTGTGGCGGCCAGCTTCGGGTGCAGGTCATTTGCCGACTTGAGCAGCTCACCCGCCAGAATGCCGACGTCGCGCCAGCTCGGATTGTGCATCAACACCTGCGCAGTCACATGCAACTGCTCGTCCGATTGTTCCGGCAACTCGACAAGCCACGCCGTGAATTCAGTCACTTCAGCGACTACATGCCGCACATGTTGTAACAGAATCTCGAGCCACTGCCCTGCATCGCCTGAGGGAGCAAATGAACGCTGCACCGTTTCCACGCACTGTGCCAGCTCCGAGAGCTTTTCCAACTGCGGCAACAGCGAAGAGAATGTATCGGGTGGTCGCTCGAGAATCGCGTCAATCCGGGCGACCTCGGTTGCGGTCGCCGAATGCGCGGGCAAGGCAGCCCCCGCATCATGCACGAACAAACGCCACTCGTGGCGCAAGCCGCGCCATGTCTGAGCAGGCAGCATGGATTGCTCTTCCAGCATGTCCAGGCCCCGCGCCAGCACCAGCAAGCAACCAAGCAAATTGCCGCTGTCGACACTGGAAACGTAGCGCGGCTGCAACGGCTCAAGCGTTTGGGTGTCGTACCAGTTAAGAAAATGGCCCCGATGCCGCGGCATCTTCTCCAGCGTCTCCAGACTTGCTTCGAGGCGCGCGAGCAGTTGAGGCCCCGTGATATATCCAAAGTCAAAAGCTGACAGTGCGCTCACCAAATACATGCCGATGTTGGTCGGCGATGTCCGATGGGCAAGCTGGTCCGAGGGATAGCACTGATAATTATCGGGAGGAAGGTGATTGTCTTCCGCGTTCACAAAGCGCTCGAAGAACGCCCAGGTGCGTCGGGCCATCACCCCCAGAAAATCACGCTGCGATGCATCCAATGGCTCCTCGAGATCGGATTTACGCGGTTGACTGATCGACCAGGCCACCCAAGGTGAGAGAAACCATGCCAACAGGACAGGTGCGGCGACCAATTGGGCCAGACCGCTCTTGTGCATGACGCCCAGCAAGACAACCACGGTCACCGCCAACGCGGGGGCTATCCACAACAAGCGGTAATAGCCGAGCAAGCCCCGCTTTGTGCTTCTGGCGATCTCACTGGCAGGCGTCCATTCCAGACGTTTGCGGCCGCTTATCAATAACCGCCACAGGGTTCGTACAATGGCATCGAGATATACTTTTGTCTCGCATGGCAGCATCACCAGAAACAAAGCCGCCTGCTCCAGACGTCGCAGCATGCCTTCCCTGTTCAGGCGAAAATGTACGCCCCAGGCCATACGCGGATGACGGCTGGCGAAGTGCCTGATGGAGATCAGCAACGGTGATGCAAACACCACGCCCAGCGAGATCAGTGTCCAGAACACAGGACGGGTGCTGAGCAGCCAGCCGTTGAGCATTACCACCAGTATCGAAGCCGGCACCAGACTACGGCGCAGGTTGTCGAAAATTTTTGCTCGGTGATGTCCACTCAGACCATTGCGCACCCAGCGCCCGCGCGGTCCGGGAACCCAGGGGAACAACCAGGGCAGGATCTGCCAGTCGCCGCGTATCCAACGATGACGACGCCGAAGGTCAGCCCCGTAGCGGTCCGGATGATGCTCGAACAACTCCACGTCACTGACCAGCCCTGCACGTGCATAGCTGCCCTCGAGCAAGTCATGACTCAGAATCAGATTGTCAGGGAAGCGCGTTCCAGTCGTGGATGCAAATGCATCCACATCGTAGATCCCTTTGCCGATATAGGATGCTTCATCGAACAGATCCTGGTACACATCCGACACCACCCTTGTGTACGGGTCCAACCCGACATCGTCGCTGTGCAATTGTGCAAATCTGCTTGCTACGTCGCGGCCTGCTTCGACAGAGACACGCGGTTGCATGATCCCGTAACCGGCTGTGACGCGGCGCTTTACAGGATCTATCAGCGGGCGGTTAAGAGGGTGCGCCATCGTCGCAATCAGCCCCGATGCGCTTTGTGGCGGGAGCTCGGTATCCGCGTCCAGGGTGATGACATATTTCACCGTGCGGAGTCGGTCTGCATCACCCACCAGCAACTGTAGGGTTCCACAACTTCTAGAGCGCAGAAAGCGGTTCAGATCCGACAGTTTTCCCCGCTTGCGTTCCTTGCCCATCCACACCTGCTCGCGTTCATTCCAATCCCGATCACGAATGAACAGACAGAAGCGTTTCGAGCCATTGCTCTCATGCTCGTGGTTGAGTGCTTCGACCGCCCCGCGGGCGACCGCCAGCAAATTCGCGTCTGTCGCCATGGTCTGCTGAGGTGCATCAGTAAAGTCAGCCAGTAATGCGAAAAACAGGTTCTTGTCTCGGTTTACCAGGTTTCGAATCTCCAGCGCAGAAACCAGTTCGGCGATCTCGCTCTCACTACTGAGCATGCACGGTACCGCGACAAGAGTTCTGGCCGAATCCGGGATACCCTGCTTGAATGCCATGCGCGGCAGCATGCGCGGCGCAACCCATAGCGTGATGACCCAGTTGACCAAGGCAACACTGGCGTGGCTCATTGCCAAAAGTACGGCCACAACGATCAAGGCGGCATGCCAGGCACCAAAATGCTGCATTCCGGGTATGGCGCCAGCGGCCAAACCAAATGTCAATGCCACAATCGCCGCCACGTAAGGTATCGACGGATGCTGCCTCAGCCAGCGCGCAAAGCGCTCATGAAGTTGTTGCCGAACCCCCAGCTCTCGCATGAGCTGCGACTTCCCATCACCTACCAGCCAGTAGCCGACGTGCCGGTGGCGCCCATCGGCAGCGTCGGCGCTGGACGTCGCTGCACGCTTTACTACCCTTCGCGCCACATCCCATTCAGGGAGGTCGCAATGCTCAGCCAGTGCCTCGAGCACATGCCGGTAATGATCCCGCGTGGTGAAATCCATGCGTGCATACACGCCGGCGGGATCTTGACGCAGCAAGACTTCCACCGAACTCAGTGATTCGATCAATTCAGGCCAACCACTACGCCTGATGACCCGTATGCTGGTGATGCAATTACTGATCGATACCTGTGATGCGGCCTGGACCAGCCCCTGCTGCTCCAGCGCATCGGCAACGCTCAGTCGATGCGCACTCAATTGTTGGTCCAGCCACATAGTGGCCAGATTCAGAGCCGGATTACCGTCCTGCATCAGCCGCTGAAATTCAGTCACGAATGCCGGGGTGAGCCTGACCCCTGAGCGCGCCATGTCGGCAAGAGACATAACCAGATCCGATGGCCGCTTGCGCGCGACTTCCTGCAGTCGGGTGGACCACCGCACCGCCATTGCGGCATCGGTCATGCGGGTGACAATGGCAATACTCAATGGTTGCAATTGCTCAACCAGGGCATAACGGAGCATCAGCGGAATCGACCAGAGTTCGCCCAACGTCAGATTTGATTCATCCTGGTAGCTATCGATGAAATTTCGCACATCAGCCAGGCGGATACTGCTGTCGGTGCGCTGCACCAATTCACGCATCAGTGCCAGCGAACGCGGAATCCGCTCACCACCTGTTACAACCGTCGGTAACTTGCGCCGATAGGATCTGGGCAATCCTGCTCGGATCTCCTTGATCTGCTCCTTGATCAGGTAGAAGTTGTCGACCAACCATTCGGCTGCTGGTTCCAATGCATGGTTGTCACCCAACAGACTGCGTGCGGAACGAAAGGCAGCACTCAGGTCGGCTTCATGTCGGGCAAGACGTTGGAGCAGGTCATCCGAATCCACTGCAGGCAAAAGCTTGTGCTGACGGGCAAGCCGGCCGGCATATTCGCCGAGCTGCGCCGTGCCATACACGGGATGTGGCGGTGTCGACGTTGCTGCGAATTGCTCGACATCGGACGCAAGGCGCGGGCCGCGATTTCTGCGCGAGCGGGATAGCATCCAGAACTTCAATACATGCCTCCTTTCGTTGTTGGCTACAGGCGGTCGAGAACCCGGACTCCAAGCCGCCATGTCAGGCACACGTCGATCTGACCGCCCTGATAACACGCGCTAAGCTCATCTTACTTCCTGACAACTGAATCCGAGCCGCGTGGTCACTCAGCGCCTGTACCGGGAGCCTGTGATTGAATGCAGCCTGGACGGACACCTGAACGAAATCCGGCGGCACAATTGCGATTCCCGGCAAATCGGTTCAATCTTTTCACCCGTGAAGAGCCTCGCTGCCGAACGGAATCAGGATGAGCAAACCACATTCACGCTTTTGTTTTCTTTGGAGCCACAGGTGATCTGGCCAAAAAGAAAATATTCCCTGCATTACAGGAGCTGACACGGCAAGGCGAACTGGATATGCCGGTCATCGGTGTAGCCAGTTCGGACTGGGATATTTCCCGCTTGCGTGAGCGGGCGCACGAAAGCATCAGCCAACACGGCCACATGGACAAGAAAATCTTCGACAAGCTGAGTGCAAGACTCTGTTATGTCTCTGGAGATTACGGCGAAAGCAAGACGTTCAAGCACCTGCACAAGACACTCGACGGCGCCAAACATCCACTGCACTATCTGGCCATTCCCCCGGGCATGTTCCCAGTGGTCGTGGATGCACTCGCCACCAGTGGTTGCTCCGCAGGGGCCCGTGTGATCGTTGAAAAGCCGTTCGGGCGTACTCTGGCCTCGGCACGAAAGTTGAATCAGACACTGCACCAGACATTCGATGAAGAAGCGATCTTTCGCATAGACCACTATCTGGGCAAGGAACCGGTGCAAAATCTCATGTATTTCCGCTTCAGCAACAGCTTTCTGGAGCCGATCTGGAATCGCCAGTACTTGGCCAGTGTTCAGATCACCATGGCTGAAGCCTTTGGTGTCCAGGACCGTGGCAGCTTCTATGAAGGAGTGGGCGCCATCCGTGACGTGGTGCAAAACCACATGCTGCAAATACTCACTCTGCTGGCCATGGATCCGCCGGTACGCAGCGGCGCTGAGGCGATGCGCGACGAGAAACTGCGAATTTTCCGGGCCATCCAGCCGCTGCGGCCAAAGGACGTTGTACGCGCACAGTATCGAGGATACCGCGACGTCGATGGCGTGGCAAAAAACTCAAACGTCGAAACCTACGCGGCGTTGCGGCTCAGCATCGATACCTGGCGTTGGGGTGGGGTGCCGTTTTATGTGCGTGTAGGCAAACGGCTACCGTTGACGTGCACCGAGGTCCGTGCCGAATTGAAGCGTCCACCGCAGAAGGTATTTGACGACTGCGGCCACGAACCAAACTATCTGAGATTCCGTCTGAGTCCGGAAGTGCAGATTGCTCTTGGCACACACGTCAAAAGGCCGGGTGAAGCCATGGCGGGCAGGGATGAAGAGCTGATTGCTCACGATGATTCAGATGACGACAAGCCACCCTATGTGCGTCTGCTCGGTGATGCCATCCGCGGCGACAATGCGCTGTTCACGCGCGATGACAGCGTGGAAGAGGCGTGGCGCATTGTTGAGCCCATTCTGGACCCGGCCACGCCCGTGCATGAGTATGCCGCAGGCAGTTGGGGCCCGAAGCAAGCAGACAAACTGGTGGCGTCAGATGGTGTTTGGCACAACCCGCAAAGGCAGGGGACGACGTTTTGACCAGCAACTCGGACATGGTTTTTCTGTTCGACGTCGACAACACTCTGCTCGATCATGACCGCGTGAAGCAAGATCTGGGTGCTCTGCTGGATTCCAGAATTTTTGATGGTGCCAGTGAACACTACTGGAGCGCCTACGAAGCCATTCGTGCGGAAACCGGACAAGCCGATTTCCTGGCCAGCTTCCAACGCTGCTGGATCGACAGCGAGTGCAATCCGCACTGGCTACCGGCAGCGGACCTGATGCTCGACTACCCCTATTCCGATCGGCTGTACCCTGGCGCGTTACATGTACTGGAGCATGTTTCCCGTTTCGCCATGGTTGCGATTGTTTCCGACGGAGATGCCGTCCTGCAGCCACGCAAGATCAGACGTGCCGGTCTGTGGCAGGCCGTCGATGGCCGGGTGCTCATCTACCAGAACAAACAGCAGCGTCTGGCCGACATTGCCCACCGCTTTCCCGCGCAGCACTACGTGATGATCGACGACAAACCCGATGTGCTAGTGCACATGAAATCTGCGTGGTCATCGCGGCTCACCACGGTGTTTCCCCGGCAGGGCCACTATGCCCATGACCAGGAACACAGGCACGACCAGCCGGAGCCCGACATCAGCATCGATCATATCGGCGACATGCTGAAACTGGATATCAAAGATTTCCATAGCCATACCTAATCGTACATCGGACAACATAAATCATGAGCGAAACCATCAGCCCCCTGGCCGGCAAGCCGGCTCCCGCATCGATCCTGGTCGACGTCCCTGCCCTGCTTGCGGCCTATCAGGACACCCAGCCAGACCCTTCGGTGGCTTCTCAGCGGGTCAGTTTTGGCACCTCGGGCCATCGCGGTTGCGCGTTTGACGGCAGCTTCAATGCCTGGCATGTGCTGGCCATTACCCAGGCCATTTGCGACTACCGGACCAGCAAAGGCATCGACGGACCGCTGTTCATCGGAATCGACACCCACGCCGTATCGCAGCCGGCCTTGGAAAATGCACTGGAAGTTCTGGCTGGCAACGGCGTGACCACGCTTGTGGCACCCAACGGCGAATTCACCCCGACGCCGGTCGTGTCGCTGGCGATCCTGATGCACAACAAAGACCGTGACGCCCATTTTGCCGACGGCATCGTGGTCACCCCTTCGCACAACCCACCCGACAATGGTGGCTTCAAGTACAACCCGCCCAATGGTGGGCCGGCAGAAACGGACATCACCGGCTGGATACAAAAGCAGGCCAACAGCTATCTTGAAAAGAACCTGGACGGAGTGAAGCGGGTATCACTGTCGAAGGCAAAACAGGCCGACACCACGCGCGAATACGATTTTCTTGGCAACTACGTAAACGAACTGGACAAGGTGATCGATTTTGAGCTGATTCGTAGTGCCGACATCCATATGGGAGTGGATCCGATGGGCGGCGCTGGCGTGCACTACTGGGCCCCGATTGCCGAGCGCTACGGCATTGATCTGGATGTTGTCAGCACGCAAGTAGACCCTACCTTCAGCTTCATGTCGGTAGATTGGGATGGCAAGATTCGCATGGATCCGTCATCACCTTATGCCATGCAACGGCTGATCGGACTTAAGGAAAAGTACGATGTGGCCTTCGCCTGCGACACCGATCATGACCGCCACGGCGTAGTCACCCGCAGCGCGGGACTGATGCCGCCCAACCACTACCTGGCCATCCTGGCGGACAGCCTTTTCAGCCGCCGCACCCATTGGTCGCAAGAGGCCGCCATTGGCAAGACTGTGGTCACCACCGGGCTGATCGACCGAGTGGCCAGCCGCCTTCACCGCAATCTGTTCGAAACACCGGTTGGGTTCAAGTGGTTCTCGCCTGGATTGCTGGACGGCAGCCTCGGCTTTGGCTGCGAGGAGAGTGCAGGCGCCAGCCTGCTACGCCTGGATGGCAGTACCTGGACCACCGACAAGGATGGCATCGTGCCAGCGCTACTGTCTGCAGAATTGTTGGCATGTTCGGACATGGACCCCGGCGAGTTGTATCACGCGCTGACCAAGGAACTCGGTGAGCCCGATATCAAACTGGACAAACTGGCGGGTGAAAAAGTCACCGCACTGATCGACAAAGCGCCGGGTAATGACAAGCCGATTGGCGGCATTCGCGTCAGCACGGCCAGCGGCTGGTTCGCAGCGCGCCCTTCAGGCACCGAAGACATCTACAAGATCTACGCCGAAAGTTTTCGTGATGAGGACCACCTGCACAACTTGCTGGATGAGGCCCAGACCATTGTCGACAAAGCACTCAAGAACGCCTGAGAGCAGACATCATGGCAAGAAAAATCGAACTTCCGCACACGGGTAGCCCACAAGTACAACTGATGGGAAACCGCGAGTTTGCTCTGATGGTGGCCAGCGATGGCAGTAGCCGCGGCCGCTGGCAGGGGCTGGCTACCAATCGCTGGCATGCCCACCATGGCACGCAGGACAGCTGCAATGACATCCTGATTCGTGATCTCGACACCGGTACATTCTGGTCGGCTACGGTACAACCACACGGGCTGGAGCCTGTCGATGCCAGCGTGCAGTTTGAGCCCGGCCATGCGCTCTTCCAACGCCGCGATGGTGAGATTGAAAGCACCCTGGAT
>CAJDWN010000032.1_pt1 | contig 12526 bp, 11 predicted proteins | sample 7391581 | NCBI WGS metagenome assembly CAJDWN01 (sample SAMEA7055736, study PRJEB34461) | soil metagenome | biome: terrestrial ecosystem; feature: Peninsula; material: soil | place: Antarctica | collected 2016 | reverse complement strand
GGCGCCTGACACAGGGGCCAATCCGAGGTTTTGTGGCGCAAATGCGAGCATTGCCCGGGTCGGGCAGGGTACCCACAGGGTTGCAAACCGGGGTGTTGGGAGCTCACTGTCGCAGACAGGTGACCAATTGCGCGGGTACCTGCCGCTTCGGGACACTGGCCGCAAGCCACTGCTCGCATGGGTCAGGGTTCACATCAAAGCCCATGTCCCGGTGTGATCCGGTTTCCTGCGCGCAATTCGAGCGCACATTGCCAAAATTACCGTGCCAAGGATTGTATGCTGCATCATTAACGCCATGCTTGCACGCAACAAGGACCACTGTGCCGTCAACATCGGGTGAAGCGCCTACGATTGTGCTGGAAAGTGTCCGCAAGTCATTTGCTGACACGGTGGCGGTTGACGATGTCAGTCTGGAGCTGACCGCGGGTGAGACCACAGCACTGATTGGCTCCAGTGGGTCGGGGAAGTCCACCATACTGCGCCTGATAATCGGCTTGTTGTGGCCCGATCGTGGCCATGTCAGCGTGGGTGGCTGCCGCCTGCAGCGTGATAACATTTTGGCCATGCGCGAACGCATGGGTTACGTGATCCAGTCGGGCGGCCTTTTTCCGCATATGACGGTAGCCCAGAATGTGGCGTTGCAAGCGCGCCATCTGGGCTGGTCACAAGCTGACATCGATGCACGCACCGATGACCTGCTGGACCTGACTCATCTGCCACATGAGTTTTTGCAACGTTACCCCGCCGAGTTGTCCGGTGGTCAACGCCAGCGGGTGGCTTTGATACGCGCACTAGTGCCCAACCCACCGGTGTTGCTGTTGGACGAACCACTGGGTGCTCTTGATCCGATAGTGCGGCATGAGCTGCAAGACGAGCTGCGCGAAATCTTTCGACGCTTGAACAAGACGGTGGTGCTGGTGACCCACGATGTCGCCGAAGCGGCGCATTTTGCCGAGCGGCTGGTGCTGTTGCGCGACGGTGCCGTGCTGCAGGACGGCAGCCTGGAAGACTTGGTCAGCCGACCCGCGGATGAGTTTGTCGAGCGCTTTGTGGCCGCGCGGCGGGTAGCCGAGGCACTAAGACGATGAGGCGGGTAGCCATGATTGTGCTGCTTGTGCTGTTTTGGTCCGCCGCGTGGGGCAGCCCGGTCACCGTGGGCTCAAAGAGCTTTACCGAGTCGGTGGTACTCGGTGAGCTGGCACGTATTGCTGCGCAGCAAGAGGGGATTTTTCTGGAGGACCGCAAGCAACTGGGCGGCACCCGCATCTTGTGGCGGGCCTTGCGGGAAGGCGATATTGATGTCTACCCCGAATATACCGGCACCATAACCCAGGAGTTGTTGCCTGATTTGCCCGCGCATGCCAGTTTCACGCAGATACGTGCAGCTTTGCAGCCGCTGGGTATCGGCATCACCGATTCACTGGGGTTCAACAATACCTACGCCTTGGGCATGCGTTCTGACCAGGCGCGCAAATTGCACATCGCCACGATATTCGATCTGAGCAAACATCCGGATCTGCGTTTTGGCCTCTCCAATGAATTCATGCACCGGGGCGACGGTTGGCCTGGGGTCAAGCAAGCCTACGGCCTGCCGCAGTCGGCTCGTGGCGTGGACCATGATCTGGCCTATCGAGGCCTTGGCAGTGGCGCGCTGGATGTCATCGACCTGTACAGCACCGACGCCGAGATTGCCTATTATCATTTGCGCGTGCTGAAGGATGATCGTCAGTACTTTCCCCGTTATGACGCGGCGTATCTGTATCGCCTGGACCTGGTCACACGCAAGCCGGCGTTGGTCAAGGTGCTCGAACAACTTGCCGGTACGATTGACGCCAGCCAGATGCGTGGCATGAACAAGGCTGTCAAAATCGACGGCCAGAGTGAGGCACAGGTGGCGGCCGCCTTTTTGGGCGTGGACATCGGCGCACCGCAAAGTCGCTTCTGGCAGCGGCTTGGTCAGCGCACGCTCGAGCATTTGCGCCTGACGGGCATCTCTTTGTTTCTTGCCATGCTGATTGCGCTGCCGCTGGGCGTTTTTGCAGCGCGTCACAAGCGCCTGGGCCAGGTGGTGATCACGGTAGTGGGCTTGTTGCAGACGGTACCTTCGCTGGCCATGTTCGTGTTCATGATTCCTTTGTTCGGTATCGGTGCGGCGCCGGCCATTGCTGCGTTGTTTTTTTACAGCTTGCTGCCGATCGTGCGCAACACCCATGCCGGTCTGGTGGGCATTGATCCAGCGCTACGTGAATCGGCGGCCGCTCTGGGCCTGCCGCGGCGCACCCGACTATGGCGCGTCGAGCTGCCGTTGGCGCTGCAGACTATCCTGGCCGGTGTCAAAACGGCGGCTGTGATCAATGTTGGCACCGCCACCCTGGGTGCGCTGATTGGTGCCGGCGGCTACGGTCAGCCGATCCTCACTGGTATCCGCCTGGACGACATTGGCCTGATCTTGCAAGGCGCCATTCCTGCCGCTGTGTTGGCATTGCTGGTGCAGGGCATGTTCGAACTCATCGAGCGCGCCATGACGCCACTTGGCTTGCGGCTGGAATAGGTGGCATGATGCTCCCGAATACGCGTAGAATAAAATATTCCTTGATCAATTAGGGTGGCACAAGGACCTTTGTGCCAGTCACATCTGCGTAGGCGGCATGCATGAAGTCAAACCATAGTGATGTACTGATTCTGGGCGCTGGCGTCATCGGCCTTGCGTGCGCGTTGGCGCTTCTGAAGCGCGGCGCCAGTGTGCGCATTCTCGATCGTGGTACAGCCGGCGGGGGCAGTTCCCACGGCAATTGCGGCACCATCACGCCCAGCCACTCCGAGCCTTTGTTCATGCCGGGCATGATCGGCAAGGCGATGCACTGGATGCTCAAGCGCGATGCGCCGTTCTATGTCAGCCCGAAACCGGACCCGCAGCGATTTCGTTGGTTGTTCGGTTTTGCACGTCGTTGCAACTGGCGCGACTTTGAGCGCGCGGCAGAGGCTCGGGCCGCCATTTTGCAGTATTCGCGCCATCTGATTGGCAAGCTCATTACCGAAGACGGCCTCGAGTGCGCGTTTCAGGAAAGTGGAACCCTGTACGTATACCGTAGCGCCAAGGCGTTGGCTGCCGATGCCTGGCACGCCGAGCTGCTGGAGCGGCTTGGTATTTCGGTCGAGCGCAAGAGCGGAGCCGAGATCGAGGCCATGGAGCCGGCTTTGCTCCCCGGCGTGGCGGGCGGCGAACTGCATCCGGGCGACGCACATTTGCGACCCGATCGCTTTGTTGCGGAACTGGCGCGCAAGGTACGTGAGCTTGGCGGCATCATCGAACAGGACACCGAGGTCACGTCCATGAAGCTGGATGGCAAGCGCATCGTGTCGGTGACAAGCAGCCGCGGTGAATTTTCTGGTGAGCGGATCGTGCTGGCACTGGGCGCCTGGTCGCCAGCATTGGCGCGCACGTTGCAACTACGGCTGCCGATGCAACCGGGCAAAGGCTACTCTCTGACCACCAGTCGACCGGCGCTGTGCCCCAAAAGACCTCTGACATTGCACGAAGATTCGGTATGCGTGACCGCCTGGCCGGATGGCTTTCGCTTGGGCAGTACAATGGAGTTCTCTGGTTATTCCACTGGAATAAACCGCATGCGGCTGGATGCGCTCAAGCGTGGCGCGGCCCGCTACCTGCATCAACCCTGGGGCGATGAACTGAAAGAGGAATGGTGGGGTTGGCGGCCCATGTGCGTCGACGAATTGCCCCTGATTGGTCCCAGTTCACGCTGGTCGAACCTGCATCTTGCCACGGGCCACGGCATGATGGGCATGAGCATGGCGGTCGCGACGGGTGAGCTGATTGCAGCGGATTTTCTGGGCCAGCCAGCTGATATTGATCCGACGCCCTACCTGCCGGCCCGATTCGGCGTGTAACAAGTTGACGCTTCGTTTGTTACTCTGGCTCGATCTCATAACTCGTGTTCTTGGATTTTGACTTCTCAATTCGTAACTCCAGATTCTGGCTCCGCTGACCTGATTGTTCTGGGTGGTGGGTCCGGCGGACTCGCCACAGCATTCCGAGCCGCGCGTCATGGCGCGAGCGTGATCCTGCTTGAACCCGCTGCGCTGGGGGGCACTTGTGTCAACGTTGGCTGCGTGCCGAAAAAGGCCATGTGGTATGCGGCGGAAATTGCGGAGAGCCAGCAATTGGCGCTGGACTACGGCTTCAACAGCAAGCCCAGTGAACTCGATTGGCACCACTTCATCGGCTTGCGCCAGCAATACATCGAGCGTATCCATGCCAGCTACAACAAGCGTCTGGCTGAAGCCGGTATCAGCGTGGTCAAGGAGCGGGGTCGCTTCGTAGGCACACGCACCGTGCAGGTCGGCGATCGACAGCTCAAGGCAGCGCACATCGTGGTGGCCACCGGCGCGCGCTCGCGCAGACTCGATACCCCAGGCTTTGATCTGGGCATTGATTCGGACGGCTTCTTCGATCTCGACGCTTGCCCGGCGCGGGTCGCCATCATCGGCGGCGGCTATATCGGTGTCGAGTTTGCCGGTGTGCTCAATGCTCTGGGCGCCAAGGTTGACCTTTATACCCATCGTCACCTGCTACGGGGCTTCGAGCCCGATCTGACCCTCGCCTTGGGCGCGATCATGAGCGAGCACGGCATCGGCATGCATACACACTGCCGCGTCAATGCTGCAGAACGCGGTGAGGACGGACTGATGCTGTCCAGCGATTCGGGCAGGGAAGGGCCCTACGATCACATTATCTGGGCTGTGGGGCGTATCCCCAACAGCAATGACATCGGCTTGCAGGACGTGGGTGTCGAGATTGACTCAGACGGTTATGTCCGGGTCGACAGCCAGCAGAATACTTCCGAGGCGGGTATTTATGCCATCGGCGATGTCACCTCGCGTGCCGCGCTGACCCCGGTGGCTATCGCCGCAGGTCGCAAGCTGGCCGATCGTCTGTTCGCAGGCGATGATATGGCGAGGCTGGATTACGAAAATATTCCCAGCGTCGTGTTTTCTCACCCACCGCTGGCCACCGTGGGCCTCACCGAGGCTGCCGCACGACAGCGTGACGGCGACGCCGTACGTTGTTACCAGAGCACATTCACGCCCATGCAACTGTCCTTGTCGAAGCGTCCCTACAAAGCGCATATGAAGCTGGTGTGCGTGGGTGACGACGAGCGCGTAGTAGGCGTGCACATCCTCGGGCCTGGAGCCGACGAGATGCTGCAAGGCTTTGCCGTGGCGGTAAAGATGGGTGCGCGCAAAGCCGACTTCGACGCCACCGTAGCGATTCACCCGACCTCATCCGAGGAACTGGTGCTGATGTGATGAGTATCACGGGCATCTACGCGTAGGGTGCTGCTGAGCAACGCGAAGCGGACCATCGGAAGTCCCAAGCCACGGTGCGCTTCACTTCGTTCAGCAGCACCCTACGCAAAGCGAAGCGCACCAAAGCCCTTTAGAATGGGGACATGAATACCTACACGCTCCACCAGGGTACAGCGCCCTTGTTGATCAGCCTGCCTCATGACGGCAGCGAAATAACCGACGATATTTCCCGACGCATGGTTCCCGCTGCGCAGCGCTCACCCGATACAGACTGGCATGTCGGCAAGCTTTATGACTTTGCTCGTGAGATGGGTGCCAGTCTGATCAAACCACGCTACTCCCGTTACGTCGTGGATCTCAATCGGCCAAATGATGGCCACGCCATGTACCCGGGCAAGAAGGAAACCGGATTGGTACCAACCATCATGTTTAGCGGTGACGCCATTTATCGCGATGATGAGGCCATCGACGACTGCGAAGTAGCGCGACGTATCAGGGCTTATTGGAAGCCGTATCACGATTCATTGGCACAAGAGCTTGCCCGCATCAAGGCGGCGCACGGACGTGCCGTGTTGTGGGACGGGCATTCCATCCGTGGCCACGTGCCGATGCTGTTCGAGGGGCGCTTACCGGATCTGAACCTGGGTACGGCGGATGGCGCAAGTTGCCGTAAGGATTTGGTGGATCGGCTTGCGGCCGTGTTGGCTGCGCAGTCTGACTATGATCACGTTTGTAATGGGCGTTTCAAGGGTGGCCATATCACCCGTCACTACGGCCAGCCCGAGCAAAAGATCGACGCCGTGCAACTGGAAATGGTTCAAGCCTGCTACATGGACGAAGGCAGCTTCCAATACATCCCTGAGCGCGCCTCGAAGGTGCAGCCGCTGATCCGCCAATTGCTGCAAGCCTGCCTCGACTGAGCTACCCGTGCTCAAGAAACGATAAGCTTTTCGTCAAGCTGAACGGATGGTTTATCATCCGCTGATGAATACACCTACTTCGGAAGCCTCAGGTACCGCCTCGCGCGGCAGCATCGCTTGTGTCGGTCTGGGCATGACGCTGGGCTCGCATCTCGGCCCGCTGGCCCGCAGCTACATTGAACAGGCCGACGTGGTCTTTGCGGCATTGTCCGACGGCATCGTCGAATTGTGGCTGGAAAGCATGCATCCGGACGTACGCAGTTTGCAGCCTTACTACGGCAAAGGCGACAAGTCGCGCATGATCACCTACCGTGAGTGGGTTGAGGTGATGATGGTCGAGGTGCGTGCCGGCAAGAAGGTCTGTGCCGCGTTCTACGGCCACCCCGGTATTTTTGCATGGTCTCCGCACGAGGTGATCAAGGTGGCCCGCGCGGAAGGTTATGATGCACGTATGGAGCCAGGTGTTTCGGCCGAGGATTGTCTATATGCCGACCTCGGTATCGATCCCGGTCGTCAGGGCTGCCAGCACTACGAAGCGGGCCAGTTGCTGTTCTCGCAGACGCCGATCAATCCTCAAGCTTACTTGGTGCTGTGGCAGGTCTGCCTGGTGGGTGATCGCTCCCTGAAGCGTTTTACTACCGGACCCGAATACAAGCAGGTGCTGGTAGATGTTTTGAGTCAGGATTATCCGCTTGATCATCAGATAATTATTTATCGTGCGGCTACTTTGCCCATCCAGCAGGCACAAGTACGCCGGATCGCCCTGCGTGACCTGCCTGCCGCAGATATCGCCGGAGAAGACACTGTGGTGCTGCCGCCCGCTTCCCGACTTCGTCCGAACAAGGTAATCCGCGAGCGTTTGCAAGTACTGGAGGACCTGGCGCAAAACCCAGTCGAATAGGAGAAACCGAGCACGCGAGTCATTCTTGTGGTAAACCATGAGCCACTGTATTGGCCACTTACGGAAAGAGGGGACATATCATGAGCAATACCATCGAGCTGCTGAACAACATCGGGTCGGATGCATCGTTGCGGCATGCTTCTTCAGAGAATCTGCAAAAAGCGTTGAGCGGAATGCACGCCAGCGATGGACTCAAACAGGCCGCCATGGCCGGCGACAAGAGCTATCTTGCGGCGGAACTGGGTTCCAAAGCCAACATGGCCGTCGAGACCAGCAATAACCCACACGAAAGCAGCTTCACCTATGATGAGGACGAGGACAGCGCCAATGAGGATGCGCCTGAGCGAGATGTCGAAAGCGGGGACGACAACTCGGATTCCTGAATTCTGATCGTGCTTGATACGTGATGGAACAGTCAGCTTTCCGACGTTGGGCTCTGCTTGTCGCCTTCGGGCTGGTGTTGCTGTGCGCTCGTGCAAGCGAGCCCGACATCATGGACCAGGATATACGGACACCAGCCGTTTTGTTGGCTCAAGCTGAAGAACTCCGGTCTACCGATTATCCGCGGTTCGTTGACATACTGGAGCAACTACGTCGAGATAAGGGTCATTTGACGCCTGCTCAGCAGTGGCACTTCAAGTATCTGGAAACGCAATCTCTCGCGTACAAGGATGACTACGACAAGGCAATTCCGATATTGCAGGATATTGTTGACCATTCGGGTAGTCGATCATTGGCGGCCCGCGCTACTGCACGGTTGATCCAAGCCAACTTCCTCCGTCATCAGTATGAGCAAGCTTATGTCTTGGCCAACAAGCTTATGGTGGAATTGCCTCAAATCACTGATCGTGTGGCGCGCCTGGACGTTTTGATCAAAGTCATACAGATGTTGAACAGCGTCAGACAGAATGACTTGGCCTTGATATATGCACGGCAAATAAAGGCTTCTTTCCCGTCGGCTAAAGGTCAATGCGAGGGTAACCTGTCGGTTACACAAACCATGCAGTATGCAGGAATGCTGACCTCGGACAGCCCCGACTATCAGGAGACAATCGAGTCATGTCTGGGTGCTGGGCTGGTGGTGTCGGCTAATGCCTTGCGACTTGATCTCGCCAATCTTCTGAATCAAGAAGGTCATCCTGAGAAAGCGATTATTTTGCTGCGGCAGATTGCGCCGAGTATCTACAAAGCCGAATACAAGTTTCATATTGCCTCGTTGCATGTCACGTTCGCTCGAGCGTACGAAATGCTGCGTGATGATACCAATGCTCGCAAGTCCGCGCTCGCTGCGTTGGCTGCAAACAATCCTGACGCCGTCAATTGGACGGTGCGAGAAGCCAACGAGGTGCTTTCCAAGGTGGCAAAAAGAAGGGGTGATGCCGTTGCCGCCTTGTCCTATTACGAAAAGTACGTCACGCAGAAGCAAAATTCTGCGGATGACGCCAAGGCGCGCGCGCTAGCCTATCAGATGGTCAAACAGGATGTGCTGGCCAAAGAAATGACGCTGGATGCTTTGAGCAAGGAGAACAAGATTCTGCAGTTGCGCCAAAGCCTGGCTGACAAGGCTTCGGAGACGGGTCGCTTGTACATCGCCTTGTTGCTGGTCGTGATCGTTTTTATCGTTTTTTGGCTATACCGGATCAAACACTCACAATTGCGCTTCCGGCGATTGTCACAGCATGATGGCATGACCGGCACGTTCAATCGCAAGCACTTTCTTGATGTTGCCAGCCAGAGCCTGCAGCGGTTGCAGGGAGCGCATGAAAGTGCCTGCCTGGTGCTCCTGGATCTGGATTACTTCAAACAAGTCAACGACAACCACGGCCATGCCGCCGGTGATGAGGTTCTGAAGCGCACGGTGAATATCTGCCGCCAGGAACTGCGTGAGTCGGATCTATTTGGTCGTTTGGGTGGCGAAGAATTCGGCATTCTGATGCCGTCCTGTTCGTGTGAGCAGGGCGAGGAAGTGGCCAACCGCATCCGCAGCACACTGGCTTCGGCGCGCATCGTTCTGGATTCGGGGAAGCTTGTAAAGGTATCCGCCAGTTTCGGCTTGGCCTGCAGTAGCGTTTCCGGCTACGTGCTGCCCCATCTCCTCGGCGTGGCCGATGCCGCTTTGTACCGAGCCAAGGGTGGGGGCCGCAACCAGTTGGTGGTCGGGGCAGACAAAGACGAGCATGGCATGAGGTCAAATGACGGAAGAACGACCGCGCAAGCTTGATGCAGCAAGCGCTGGCTGGCGTGAGTAGGCGCAGACTCCATCTGCGCGGCGGACTCGAGCAACCCCCTCTCAATCTCCCCCTCAATCAGGGGGAGAAGCTCAAAGCGCAGCGACGCACTTCAGTTCAATATTGATGGCTGTTGGCAGTGCATCCAGCCCGACGGTTGTCCGGCAGCAGTCGATGCCGGCGAAACATTCGGCGTACACCGCGTTGTAGGTCTTGAAGTCGCGCTCCATGTCAGTCAGGAACACGGTCACGTCAACCAGGTCTTCCCAGCGTGCGCCGCTGGCCTCCAGTACGGCACGCACATTGGCGAAAACCTGGCGGCATTGGGCCTCGATGTCGTAGCCTGTTACCTGGCCCGCGTCGTCGTAGGTGTTTCCGGGAACGCTGTCGTCACCGGGGTGGCGTGAGCCGACACCGGAAAGGAACAACAGATCGCCGACGCGGCGTGCGTGCGGGTAAGCGCCGACCGGTTTGGGTGCTGTGTCGGTGAAAATCGTATTGCTCATGATGCTGCCTCGCTATTCCATTGGGTTGTCAAATTGTCCAGAGCATTGCGGTAGCCGCGCTCACGATCGTCGTTGCCAGCGATATCCAGGCCCAAATCGTGCATGCGACCGTCCTCCAGGCCGTAGACCCAGGCATGAACCTTGAGCGGCTGGCCACGCTGCCAGGCATCGTGCACGATGGTTGTATCGGCGACTTGCATGGCCTGCTCGATAGCGTTGAGCTCACACAGCCGCGCATGACGCACCGCAAAGGGCAGGTCGACCGAAAGTGCATGCTGATGCTGTTTGGCAACCCGATCGACATGGCGCAACCAATTGTCGATCAGGCCAAGGCGCTTCTGTTCCAGAACCGCGCCCACACCACCGCAGCCATAGTGGCCGACCACCAAAATGTGTTTGACCTTGAGTGCTTCGACTGCGAACTGGATGGTCGACAGTGCGTTGAGATCGGTATGCACGATCACATTGGCGACATTACGATGCACAAAAATCTCACCTGGATCCAGATCCACGATCTGCGTGGATGGCACCCGCGAATCCGAACACCCGATCCACAGGATCTCCGGAGATTGCTGGTGGGCCAGGCGAGCGAAGAATCCGGGGTCTTCGGCGTTTACCCGTTCGGCCCATGCTTTGTTGCGATCAATCAGATCCCGGATGCGGTTCAAGGTTGAGATTCCTTCTGTACGGACATGCCGTGGCTTGTAAGTAGATGCCCATCGCTGTCATGTGCCTGTATGCGATAGTGGCCTGGGCGCAGATACAAAGCCACCTTCTCGTCTGGTCGCAACAGCGCATAGGTATCGGATGGGATGGCATCGCGCGGCTGATGCAGGGGCCAGGCTGAGATCTCGCAGGGCAGCGTGTTCGTGCACCAGGCAGGATCTATTGCTTGCGCCTGCCGTGTGCCGCCCAGCGAGAGCCATTGTGACCGCCCGGGGCCGGGCGACCGTACAGGCATCAGCACGCTGATATCGTAGGTGTCCGGCGCGGTGCTCCACGGATTACCTTGTTCATTCAGTAATACGGTGGGTACACGCGGTGCATAGGCTTGTGTCAGCGCTTGATACAGTGCGCTACCGTGTTCGGGAGCATGGCTGCGCAGTGCGGTCTGATCGACTGTCAGGGGATCGAACCCGCTCAGTTCATGAAGCTGCATTGCCATGGGCTTCACGTTTCCTCGATATGCGCCGGGATGCTCACCGATATGCCCATGACCGGCATGCACAAGCACGCGGGCAGTCGGGTCTCGGGCAAAGGTCTTGTTGAAAATATTCTGCGCCTGAGCTTTTTCCCTGATCTCGGGTTTGCCGTGGGAATCGTAAGACACCAGCGTATAGCCCAGCTTGGCCGCCTGCGACAGCAGGTCCGCAAACACTGGTTCTCGAGTGTAATAACCCGAGCTTTTGACGGGATAGCCGCGATTGGCAAATTTCACACCATCTTCCGAAAGCGCTTCGACCGCAAGATAGCGAAATCCCTCCGCATACAGGTGTGGCAGCAGAGCCAGCGTGAGTTGCCGCGTGCTGGCGTCCATGTGGTACTCGTTGATCATGACGAGGTGGCGGTCGCGCGCAAGGTGGGATACGACCTCGGCGGCATCGGTTGCGCGGAAATCCATTTTTGGCAGGGGCGGTTGTTTCACGCCGGTGTCGGGTCGTTGATTGAACGGATTGAAACGTGCGGCATCGCGATAGCGCCCCACGAACGTTGCCACCGGAGCCAGCCATTGGCCGATGGCCATACCTTGTGCCGGGGTGGCCAGGTCGTGCACCTTGCGCTGATAGATGAAGCACGCCAGGTCGGTGGACCACAAGGAGCACTGCTTCATCATGGCCAGACTCAGCTCGGTCGGCTCCGGATGCGTCGCAACAAGCTCGGCTGGCGTGAGTGGATTCGGCGCGGGGTTTGCGGCGAGGAGCGTTGCTGCCAGTGCGATTGAGAGTAGCTGTATCATAGAGTCCTCGTGGCGATACAGATGTTCTTTGGTTCGGTAAAAAAGCGCAGGGCCTCGTTGCCACCTTCGCGCCCCAGTCCGGATTGTTTGACGCCGCCGAAGGGGGTGCGCAGGTCGCGCAGCATCCAGCAATTGATCCAGATGATGCCGAACTCAAGCTGTGCGCCCATGCGTTGGGCACAGTCCAGATCACGCGTCCATAGCGATGCAGCCAGGCCGTAGTCCGTGCCGTTGGCAATAGCCAGTGCTTCGGTCTCGTCCTCGAATGGAATCAGGGTCACCACGGGTCCGAAAATTTCCTGCTGATTGGTCTGGCATTCTGGCGCCAAGCTCTCGATGACGGTTGGGGCGACAAACCAGCCATCGGCGCAACGGCCTTCGAGTTTGACCGAATGGCCACCGGTCAGGATCTGCCCGCCTTCTTCTCGAGCACGATCAATGCATCCCATGACCTTGTTGAAGTGGGCTTCGGATACCAGTGCCCCCAGATCACTGGCGGGATCGTTGGGGTCGCCCACTTTCAGCGCCTTGACCTTTTCCAGATAGCGCTGTTTGAAGTTGTTGTAGATCGAGCGCTGTACCAGCAGCCGTGAGCCACACAGACAGATTTCGCCTTGATTGGAAAAGCCCGAACGCACGATAGTGTCGAGGTTCGCATCGCTCAAATCAGCATCTGCAAATACGAT
>CAJDWN010000027.1_pt1 | contig 13168 bp, 12 predicted proteins | sample 7391581 | NCBI WGS metagenome assembly CAJDWN01 (sample SAMEA7055736, study PRJEB34461) | soil metagenome | biome: terrestrial ecosystem; feature: Peninsula; material: soil | place: Antarctica | collected 2016 | reverse complement strand
CTTCAGGCGGTTCACAACCTGCCTGGCGGCGAAATACTGACGCACGAAGTCTTCTGGCTGGATGCGGCGGCCCTCGGTGGCCTCACGTGCCTGGACAAACCCCCAGGCAAGTATGGGGTCTTGATACACATACAGAATTTGAACCAAACGATCGTGCTTCATGGATCGCTGCACGTTCTCCCTGGCAACCTCGCATCTCGACAGGGTACCGTCCAGCACGAAGCTTTGATCTTGCGTGTATACGTGATCCGGCACCGCATCAACGATCCGCGCCACCGCAGACTGAAAAAGCCACGCGTTGCTGCCCTCGTAATCTGAGAATTCGCTTCTCAGCTCATCCGGGTCCATCCGCACAATGGGCCATTACGGGTAACTGTTGATCAACTCAATGGATGTTTCGGTCTTGCCCGCACCCGGTGACCCAGCCATGAACACCGATACTGGCCGTGCCTCTTGGGGAAATTTCGAACTGTCTGCACGCAGCCGAGCGATGCGCTTGCGGTTGCTCTTTGCATAGGCCATCGCCCTGTCGAACTGCTTCTGTTCGGCATCAGACAATTGGCGTTGAGGCGTCATACCCAGACAAGTTCGATATGGCTGTTGTTGAAGCGGGGGTCGGTGATGTCGCCGGCGTGGTGGGCGGTGAGCGGGGCGGGGAGACCGTCGACTTCGAAGATTTGGTCGTCTTCGAACCATGCCCCAAGGGCCTGCATATCGACCAGTTTCTGGCACAGGGCTCCGGCGCGCTCTACTTCGGCGTCGGGTACCTGGCGCACGCTGAGATCGGGACGAGCAAATTTGTGCATGCCGCGAGTGTGAACCCATTGCCCGCCGTCTTCGTCGGGATTGACCAGAATCAGCACATGGTTGCGTGGCGGGGCGCCATCCTTGACCAGGTAGCGGCTGCGCCAATCGCCATCACCGAAAAGGCTGAGAATTTGCGGATCGACGATGGTAGTCCCACCCAAATCCAGCAGCCCGGCCAGAACACCCATCGTATCGCGCAGGTAATCGAGGCTGGCCGGATCGGTGACTGTGCCGCGCACACTGAGCACTTCGGCTGCAGTATCCGCGCGCGCGACGCCAGCCGGCTTGTCTTCGCGCAGAATATCGCCCAGTGCGCCGCCCAGCGGATAACCTTCCCACTTGCGCAGCTCATCATGCGGGTGGCGGTACAGTTGCACGCCATCGGGCAGGCCGCGACTTTGATAACGCGTCAATGGAATTTCCAATTTGCGCGGGAAATCACCGAACACAAAATACAGCAGCAAAGCATCTTCACCCGGGTGTGCCTGCCAGTGGGGTCGGGGCCAACGGTCAGATTCACTCATGCCTTAATGTCCTTTTCATCCTGTGGTGCAGCCAACGGAAGCACGGTTTGCTGCAGTTCAATACTCCCTTCACCTGCCGTAATTTTCTTGAATTCGGCGCGGCTGACCGAAACATAGCGCTCGTTGCCACCAATCTCGACCTGCGGTCCATCGGTGACGGCGCGACCCTGATCATCGACACGCACCACCATGGTGGCCTTGCTGCCCGAATGACAGATGGTCTTGATTTCTTGCAGTTCATCGGCCCAGGCCAGCAGATACTGGCTGCCCTCGAACAGCTCCCCCCGGAAGTCCGTCCGCAGCCCGTAAGCCAGCACCGGAATGCGCAGCTTGTCGACAATATCGGTCAGTTGCCAGACCTGATCACGACTCAGAAACTGTGCTTCGTCGACCAGTACGCAATTGAGTTTTCCGTGCGCCGCAATATCCCGCTCGACCAGCCGTAGCAGATCAACATGATCAGCAAAACGGTGAGCCTTGGCTTTCAGCCCGATACGCGAAGTAACCATACAAACACTATCGGCCACAGGCCGATGCTGATCATCTTCCCGCGTATCCAGCCCCGGCTTCAAGATCAGCGTACGCATGCCGCGCTCGTGATAGTTGTGCGCACTTTGCAGCAGGGTGGTAGTTTTGCCGGCATTCATTGCCGAATAGTAGAAATAGAGTTTGGCCATTGAAGAGGCGGAAGTATGGAAGTGGGAGATAGGGAGTGGGGAACGCAGACTTTCGAAGGTTCGAGTGTAACGTGTCCGTGCAGAGCAGCGGATACCTATTCAGCCATGATGCGGGCCTGTGCGCGCTGATCGCGACTTTCACGCCATGAGCTCAGGGGGTCACGCAAGCTTACGAGGGCATACAGGAGGCGGAACAGGTGCAGCTTGCGCAGCACGCGGCGGTCGTCGAACACGTCTCCGGCCAGCATCGAGATGACACCCCGTTCTATATCGAACACGTTGCGCGGTTGATTGAACAGGCGGCGTATACCCGGGGAGTTGAAGCGGTAGATGAACCAGGCAAAGCGGCGCATGCCGGCCCGCAGGTGTTTCTCCATGCGCTTTTGCAGCACTACTTCACGGCTTGGGTCCTTGAGGGCAACATCGACAATCTCGGCGGCCTTCTCGGCGCTGCTCATGGCCAGAAACACGCCGGATGAAAATACCGGGTCAAGAAAGGCGAAGGCATCGCCAATCAGCATCCAGCCGGGGCCGCCCATGCGGGTCGAGTCATAGGTGTAGTTACCGGCCACACGGATCTTGTCGTCGATCAACTCGGCATACTCCATGCGTGACCACATCGCTGGATTGGCCTTGAGAGTCCGCATCAGAAATTCACGTGTATCGCCGCGTCGTTGACGCAGATACGCGGGCTTGCATACCGCGCCTACGCTCATGACATCATCCGGCTGCGGGATCATCCACATCCAGCCATGTTCGAACCGGTAGATACTGACATTGCCCCGATCGGGCCCTTGCCGAAACGTCACACCACGAAAGTGCCCGAATATGGCGGCGCTCTGGTGCCGTTTGCTGCGGCGGATCAGTTTGTTGCGCTGGGCCACCAATGCATCGCGGCCACTGGCATCCAGCACATAACGCGCCTTCACGCTATAGCTGCTGCCATCGTCGGACTCGACCTCGGCGATGGACTCACGCGGACCCACGTGTGTGATCGACACAACCTTTTGACCATCACGAGCATCCACGCCCATGGCGCGCGCATGCTCGAACAGCATGGCATCGAAGTCCGCCCGGTTCACCTGGAAGGAATGGCCGGGGCTGGTACCCAGGGCGCGGTTGAAGTCGAACTGGCTGTAGCCTTTCTCCGTGTCGGTCTCGAAGTCGGCCGCCAGCTTGCGCACGCCCAGCGCCTCCACCTTTTCCATGACGCCCAGGCGGTCGAAAATCGGCAGGTTCATCGGCAACAGGGATTCGCCAATATGGAAGCGCGGGTGCCTTTCTTTCTCCAACAAAGTCACGCGCCAGCCCTTGCGTCGCAGGAATCCGGCAGCGGTACTCCCGGCCGGGCCACCCCCGATGACAAGCACGTCGCATGATTCATCGGGTCTTGCCTCGGCTCCCCGATCATTCATGCGATTCCCCTTTTTGTTGAACACACGAGCCTACGCAAAAATGGCTTTGCAGTCCACATAAGCCTGCCGTGTGCCGATCCATCGACACCACCGGCTGCTATGATGCATGGGTGGGCGTTGAGCCGCCGTCCACGATTCGATCAGAGATTCCCCAAGGAGCCTCTGATTGAATCTGGGCGAGTGGCTCAGCGAGATGAAAGAGTTCGATTCAAGGCGCAGAATGCGGTTCATAGCACCGTTATGGGCGCATTTTGCAACACAGAAGCGGGCTTTTTCAGCCGCTGAGCCGCCGTCCACGATTCGATCAGAGGTTCGCTAAGCGCGGGATGAACAGCGACAAGACCAAAGTGCAGACGGTGGGCTGGCGTGAATGGATGGCATTGCCCGAGCTGGGCATCGCCGGCATCAAGGCCAAACTGGACACCGGAGCACGTACTTCTGCATTGCACACCCACACACTGGACATCGACACGAAGGACGGCATGCCAAGCGTGCAATTCAGCGTTCATCCGCTGCACAAGAGCGACCGCCTGGTCGAGTGCCGGGCCCCGATGATCGATGAGCGCTGGGTGACCGATTCAGGTGGCCATCGTGAGCTGCGCCCCGTAATCCGGACGATGGTGCAATTGGGTACCGAAATCTGGTCTGTTGAAATGACACTGACACGACGCGACAACATGCGTTTTCACATGCTGCTGGGGCGGACGGCCATGCGCGGCCGGCTGCAGATTGACTCGGGCCAGTCTTATGTTCTGGGACGCAAACCACCCGATCCGGCTATAAGGACCAAGATATGAAGATTGCCATTTTGTCGCGTAACAGAAAATTGTATTCCACCCGTCGCCTGGTGGAGGTCGCTGCAGAGCGCGGCCACGAGGTGACGGTGGTGGACGCGTTGCGCTGCTACATGAACATCACCAGCCATCAGCCACGCATGCACTATCGGGGTGAGCAGATGGAATTTTTTGACGCGGTTATTCCGCGTATCGGCGCCTCGGTCACCTTCTACGCCACCGCCGTACTGCGCCAGTTCGAAATGATGGGCGTTTACTGCATCAACGAATCGGTGGCGATCTCGCGCTCTCGCGACAAATTGCGTTCGCTGCAACTGTTGTCGCGCAAGGGGATTGGCTTGCCGGTCACCGGGTTTGCCCATTCACCTGACGATATCGACGACCTGCTGAAGATGGTGGGTGGCCCGCCGGTAGTGATCAAACTATTGGAAGGTACCCAGGGCATCGGTGTCGTGCTGGCGGAAACGCGCAAGGCCGCAGAAAGCGTGATCGAAGCATTCATGGGCCTGAAAGCCAGCGTCCTGGTGCAGGAATACATCAAGGAAGCGGGCGGCGCCGACATCCGCTGCTTTGTGGTCGGTGGCAAGGTTGTGGCCAGCATGCGTCGTCAGGCCAAGGAAGGGGAGTTCCGTTCCAATATCCACCGCGGCGGCAGTGCCAGCGCCATAAGAATTACGCCCGAAGAGCGTTCCACAGCGGTGCGCGCCGCACGCATCATGGGCCTGAACCTGGCCGGTGTCGATATTCTGCGATCCAACCATGGCCCGGTGGTCATGGAAGTCAATTCCTCGCCGGGACTGGAAGGTATCGAGACGTCTACTGGCAAAGACGTGGCCGGCACCATTCTCGATTTCCTGGAAAAGAACGCGCGCCCCAACCACAACCGCACGCGCGGTAGCGGCTGATGCTGGAGCCTGATCAGACGTTCAGTGTGGGTGGCGAGACCATCGCCGGAGGATCACGCTGCTGCGTCGACGTATCCGTGGTCAGCCTCTACCACGCACCACTGAGTATGCCGGTGCAGGTCGTGCGGGGACGTCGCGCAGGGCCGGTACTTTTTGTCAGTGCGGCTCTGCACGGCGACGAACTCAACGGCGTGGAGATTATCCGCCGCTTGTTGCGCATGAAGGCCCTGAAAAACCTGCGCGGTTGTTTGCTGGCCGTGCCGATCGTCAATGTGCAGGGCTTTCTGATGCAATCGCGCTATCTGCCCGACCGGCGCGATTTGAACCGCAGTTTTCCCGGTAGTGAAAAAGGCTCTCTGGCCTCACGTCTGGCGTATGTATTTTTGAATGAAGTGGTGAAACGCTCCGACTACGGCATCGACCTTCATACCGGTGCGCTACACCGACCCAACCTGCCGCAGATACGCGGGGATCTGAGCCATCCGGAGGTTTTGCGCATGGCGCGCGCCTTCGGTGTGCCGCTGATTTTGAATTCCAGCCTCCGCCCCGGCAGCCTGCGCGAGTACACCAGTCAACATCAGATCCCGGCATTATTGTATGAGTCCGGTGAGGCGCTGCGTTTTGATGAGTTGGCCATCCGCGCCGGTGTGCGCGGTGTGGTGTCAGTCATGCGTGAACTGGGCATGCTGCCGGCCCGGCGCAACGCGCGCACGCCAGCCGAGGTCGTTGTGGCCGACAGCAGCAGCTGGATCCGGGCCCCCGCCAGCGGTATCCTGCGCACCCAGGTCCGGCTGGGCGACCGTGTGAGGCCGGGTCAGGAGCTGGCCTGGGTCAGCGATCCGTTCGTGTCCGATGAAATCCCCGTGATCTCGACCGAAGACGGTGTGGTAATCGGCCGCAGCCTTCTGCCTCCTGTCAATGAAGGCGACGCGGTGTTTCACATTGCGCATGTAGACAAGCCCCGAGCCACCGCCGAACTGGTGCAACAGTTCCGTGATGAATCGCAAGTGCCTGCTTCGACCCCGAACTGACACCATCGCAGCCTTCCCCTGGGATCGCCGTTTGTACTCGGCAAGCTCTTGGCCAAAAACCCGTAACTTCGGCGCAGGCCGGGATGACGGCGTTTGGGGCGCCATGTGAGCCTGGATGCCGGATTCTGACGACTCGTGATCGTCCGATACGATGATACGATTCCGCATGCATGGGCCGACTCCCGTATCATGAGGCGCCGGACCTCTTGTCGAACGTTTCATCCATGCTCAACCCTCCCCAACGCGCCGCCGTCGAATACCTGGACGGGCCCCTGCTGGTTCTGGCCGGAGCCGGCTCCGGCAAGACCCGGGTCATAACGGAAAAGATGGCCTGGTTGCTGAAACATCAGAACCTGGCGCCCAACCGCATTGCCGCCATCACCTTTACCAACAAGGCGGCGCGCGAGATGCGTGAGCGTGTCGGCAAGCGTGTAGGTGCGGAGGTGGCCGAACAGCTCAACGTGTGCACCTTCCATGCCATGGGGCTCAAGATTCTGCATATCGAGCACGAACGAGCCGATCTGCGCCGCAACTTCACCGTGCTCGATGCTGATGACAGCGGCAAGGTCATCAAGGAGTTGGCGCCCGCGGGCATGAAGCGCGATGCCTTGTGGCAGGTACGCGGGCTCATCAGCCAGGCCAAGGGCGCCGGTCTGGACCCGGAACAGGCGGCGGCCACGGCCAGCAGCCCGCGCGAATTGCAGGCCACGGAAATCTACGCGGCTTACCAGAAGCGACTTGCAGCCTGGAATGCGGTCGATTTTGACGATCTTATCCGTTTGCCGCTGAAGGTATTGGAAGAAAGCGAAGATGCGCGCATCGAATGGAACGAGCGTCTGCGCTACCTGCTGGTAGACGAATACCAGGACACCAACGAAGCCCAATACCGCCTGCTCAGCCTGCTGGCTGGCGAACGTGGCGCGTTCACCTGTGTCGGGGATGATGATCAATCGATCTATGCCTGGCGTGGCGCGCGGCCGGAAAACCTCGACCAGCTGGCGCACGACTGGCCGGCTCTGAAGATCATCAAACTGGAACAGAATTACCGTTGCGGCAAACGCATCTTGCGTAGCGCCAACGCCCTGATCGGCAACAATCCACATCAGCACCAAAAGAAACTGTGGAGCGAACTACCCGAAGGCGCCCCAATCCGGGTGCTGGAATGCAATGATGCAGAGCACGAGGCCGAACGCATTGCCTCCATCGCTGCGCACCTGGCCGAACGGCACGAGTCCCGCTGGCATGACTTTGCCGTACTGTATCGCGGCAACCATCAGGCGCGCGCGCTGGAAAAAGCCATGCGCCTGGCGCAAATTCCCTATCACTTGTCCGGCGCCTTGAGCTTTCTGGATCGCGCCGAAGTCAAAGATCTGCTGGCTTACCTGCGCCTGATCGACAACCCGCGCGACGATGCTGCCTTCGTGCGCGTGGTCAACACACCGCGCCGCGGTATCGGCGCCGGCACACTGGAGCAACTAGGCCATCTGGCGCAGTCGCGGCAGCGATCGATGCTGGATTGCGCCCACGATCCGGCCACCCTGAAACAACTGCCGTCACGCCCTGCTACGGCACTGGCCGGCTTTACCGATCTGATCGATTCGCTACGCAAGCACAGTCATCAGGTGCCGCCTGCCGATCTGGCCGCCAGCATCATCGAGCGCACCGGCTATGCCGCGCACCTTGCTCAGGAAACCGCCGACGCAGTCGTGCGCAAGCGCCGTAGTGGCAACCTGGATGAGCTGCTGGGATGGTTCCGCGCGATGCAAAAACCCGGTGCCAGCGCCGGCGAGCTGTCACGACAACTGGCGTTGCTGAGCCACGCCGACCGCGACGACCCCGGCAATACGCTGCGTTTGATGACGCTGCATGCCGCCAAGGGCCTGGAGTTTCGCTTCGTCTTTATTGTCGGTTGCAGCGACGGCCTGTTGCCACACGAAGGGGCCATCGACGAAGGCCGCCTGGACGAGGAACGCCGCCTGCTCTACGTCGGCATCACCCGCGCCCGTGAATTACTGACCCTGAGCTGGCCCTCACGCAGCCGCCGCTTCGGCGAGACCCACATCAACAAACCCAGCCGCTTCCTGCACGAGCTACCCGAGGCCGACATCCACTGGCAAGGGCGCGACCCCGACGCCGACGCCGAAGTCACGCGCGAAACCGCCGAAGCTGCCTTTGCCAAAATGCGCGCCCTGTTGGGGGCTGCGGACTGATCCGGGCACACGCAGCAGGTGTTCGGGCATGCAGGTCGTATTATCGTGCCGGGAAGGCGCCTGAGTGCGAGCCTCAAACGAGCTTCGTAGCAATCAGTTCGCGTTTGAGGTAAGCGTAGTAGATCGGCGCGGCGACCACACCGGGCAGGCCGAAGGCGGCTTCCATCACCAGCATCGCCAGCAGCAGCTCCCATGATCGCGCTCGAATCTGGCTCCCGACGATGCGCGCGTTGAGAAAGTATTCCAGTTTGTGAACAGCAACCAGGAAAATCAGCGCTACTACTGCAATCCATACCGAACTGGACAAGGCCACCACGACAACCAGCGTATTGGAAATCAGGTTGCCCACTACCGGCAGCAATCCGACCACGAAGGTGATTGCGACCAATGTCTTGGCCAGTGGCAAATGCACACCAAACAGCGGCAGCGCCACCAGCAGAAACAAGGCACTGAATACGGTGTTGATCAGCGAAATCTTGATCTGCGCAAAAACGATGTCATGAAAAGCGCTGGACAGGTTCTCGCAACGTGCGGAAAGTGCCAGCGAAAGCGGCGCCTGGTTGTGCTCACCCCGGGCCGCGTGCAAAGCGACCAGAGCACCCAGGACCATACCGATCAGCAATTGCGCCAGTACCCGAACCGTCTCCTTGCCAGCCAGTTGTAATGTGGCGGTGTGGCGGCTCAACCAATCGGTAAGCATACGCCGTACCTCATCGGTGGAGGCTGGCAGTTGCTGGTCGACCCAGAGCGGAAGTTGCGCTCGCGCCTGCTCGACGATGGTCAGCATGCGTTTGTACAACTGGGTCGGGTTGCCGGCGTCGCTGCGGAAAAATAATACGATACCGACGATCAGCAGTACCAGCAGACCGATCACGACAACAGCCAGCAGCGCCACCGCCAGCCAGCGTGCGCGCTCACCGGCAATCATGCGCTGCAACTGTGGCGTCAGCGTATTGATGATTTCATACACCAGCAGCCCGACCAGCAGGGCAGCCAGCAAGTCCAGCTTGAGTACCATCAACAGCCCGAGTGCGGCGAGCAAGTAGCTGGCGAGGCGGGTGGTTTGGCGTGTATCGAAATTCATGGGATAGAAGCTTGCAGGAAAGAGGCCGTCATCACAACGCGTGATGGCTCGGCAGGCCTGTAGAGTGCTGCTGAGCGCGGCAAAGCGCACCGAATGACGAGGCGGATCGATGGTGCGCTTCGCTTGTTCTCAGCAGCGCCCTACGCGGGTTTAGAATCAAAACCCGAATTTCAAGAACCCGCCATCGACGGCAAGAATTTCGCCGGTAATGTAGCTGGCAGCTGGTAAACACAGGAAAGTAACCGCAGCAGCCACTTCCTCCGGCTCGCCGATGCGATCCATCGGCGTCCGGCTCAACACGTCATCGAGATAGTCAGGATCAGCCAATGCTGTTTCCGAGCGCTGCGTGCGGATGTACCACGGTGACACGGCATTGACGCGGATGCCGTCTTCGGCCCATTCGCAGGCCAGATTTCGGGTCAATTGCTCCAGGCCGGCCTTGCTCATGGCGTAGGGTGCGCCGGTGCCGACGTGGCTGCGCGCGGCCACCGAACCGACATTGACGATCGCCGCTTTGGCGTGCTGGCTCAACTGCGGGTGCGCCAGCCGGCACATCGCAAAGGCGCTCATCAGGTTCAATTCCAGCAGGCTGCGCACTTCGTCCTCTTCATAATCGAGGGTGGCACGAATGCTGTTGCCGCCAACATTGTTGACCAGCAGTGAAAGTGGTTCGTCCAGATCGCTGATCCAGTCAAACACGGCCAAGCGCTCTTCGGCCTCGGTCAAATCGGCAGCAAAGGTCCACAACCCAGCATCCGGGTACTGATCGGCGACTTCGTCGAAAGCCGCATCAAGTGCACTTTCATCGCGAGCGACCATTAATACACTGGCACCGCGTGAAGCCAGCTCTCTGACGCAGGCCAGACCGATACCGCGACTGGCACCGGTGACCAATGCAGTCTGGCCGTCCAGCCGCCAGCGGGAGTCGATTTCGCTCATGCCCGGAGCATACACGATCACAACCTGTGGCGATTGCATCACGCGACTTCACGCGGGAAACTGAGCACCCTCTGATCAACCGAATGGGAGAACCGCCATGAGAATGTTGTTGATTACCGTAGTCGCGCTGCTGCTGGCCGCCTGCTCCAAGCCCCACGAGCCGCAAGTTGATTCGGCACAAGCGACTGCGCCGGCAAAATCGGCCACAGCCCACCACACCACGCCTTACGACACCCTGCTCAAAAGCGAAGACAAAGCTCGTGAGGTAGAAAAGACCCTGCAAGAAGCCGACCAGAAGCGGCGCAAGGCGCTGGAAGATGCCGGCGCATAAAAGCCTTCAATGTAGGGCGGAAGCAGCCGCGCAGCGGTGGATCCCTTGGGAGCGCCGTTTGTACTCGGCAAGTTTTTCAGCGCAAACCAGTCGCTTCAGCGCGAGACCCGGCAACCCCCTCTCAATCTCCCCCTGTAAACAAGGGGAGAGGAATTCCGGCACGGCTCGGCATCTGCCGAGTCCCGAGTCCCGAGCCTACTCCACGCGGCAGAAGCAATAGGCCATCGCCTGTGGCTGGCCGGGTTTGAGGTTGCGCAACATCTTCAGTGTCGGCGGAAGGTCAGCAAGCTGCAGCCATGCAGATGGGACTTGCAGGCCCATGGCACGCACCAGCGCGCCGGCCTGACCATGGCCCAGCTTGAGTAGCAGGCGTTCGAAATTGCCCATCGGGCGCTGGGCATATTCCACACGGTAATCCGTACCCAATTTGGCCATTTCTGCAGCGATCCGGGTGGCATCTTCCAACCCGCCAAGCTCATCCACCAGACCGCGGTCCTTGGCCTGCTTGCCGCTCCACACGCGCCCTTGGGCAACAGCATCGATGGCCTCGAAGCTCTTGCCTCGTGCGGCCGCCACCTGACCCACAAAGTCACGGTAGCCCTTGTTGATCACACTCTGGATGACGCGACCGATGCGCGGATCCAGCGGCCGTCGAAAATCGAACGCCCCGCTCCATGGCGTGGTGCCAACCCCGTCGGTATGCACGCCGATCTTGGCCAGGGTGTCAGGGATCTCCGGATACATGCCGAAGATACCGATCGAGCCGGTAATGGTATTGGGTTCAGCCAGAATGCGATTGGCATTCATGCTGATCCAGTAGCCGCCACTGGCCGCCAGGTCACCCATGGACACAATCACCGGCTTGCCAGCTTTGCGGGTCAACTCGACTTCGCGGCGGATCTGCTCAGCCGGATACACCGCACCGCCGGGCGAGTCGACCCGTAGCACCATGGCGGCCACACTGTCATCGTTGCGCACGCGGCGGATCTGCTCGGCGGTCGAGTCGCCACCAATACTGCCAGGAGGCTGGCTACCCCCAGCAATTTCACCCTGGGCTACAACCACAGCCACTTTTTTGCCCATCGGCGGGACCGGCTTGCGTGTCGCCGCCAGATACTTGGGCAGGTTGATCTGACGAAACCCATCCTTGCCGTCCGGCTGAGCTTGTTCACGCATCCAGGCACGCATGTCGGGCTTGCTCATCAGGGCATCCACCAGATGCTGCTGCAAGGCCAGATCGGCCAATGAGCCCTTGGCCGCTTCGATTTCCTCGGGCAGGGCGGCGATATCAGCGCGCAGCTGGGTGGGCTCGATCTTGCGGTTGGCCGCGACTTCATCCAGCAGCGTGTCCCACAGACCGTTCATCCAATAGGCATCCGCCTCTTTTGCTGCATCGGATGCCTGATTGAGTACGTACGGCTCGGCCGCCGACTTGAATTCGCCCACCCGGAACAGATGCACAGTGACACCCAGCTTGTCGAGCAGGTCCTTGTAGTAGGCGCGGTAGCCACCGATACCAGTCAGCAGTATGCCGCCCTGCGGGTCCAGCACGATGTGGTCAGCATGCGCGGCCAGATAATACTGGGCCTGCTGCATGCCCGCCGACCATACATAAATCTTTTTGCCGGCGGTCTTGAAGCGGTCCATTGCCCTGCCCACCTCACCCAGCGCGGCGTAGCCACCCACCTGCAGTTGGTCGGGTAGCAACAACATGCTCTTGATACGGGAATCCTTCGCAGCCCCGTCGATACCGCGCAGCAAATCACGCAGTTGCACCTGGGTCGGCTTATCGTCACCAAGGCCTGCCAGCACACGCTGCAAAGGATCAATGCTGTACTGCTCGACCAGCAGGCCAGCCGGTTGCAATACCAGCACGCTGTCGCTGGGCACAATCGCTGTTTCTTTTGCCGCCATGCCGCCAAAGAGCAGCGCCAGCAGACCGAAGAACACCAGGTTGAGTATGACGATGCGGGTGACATTGATGCCGCGCCCGATTACGCGCAGAAAGGCCATGAAGCCACTGGGTTTGCTCATTGTGCACAATTCGTGTCAAGGAATACTGCAGAATAGCGCCTCAGCGGCACTCTGACTAACCCTGCGTAGGCCTCACACAGTTCCTGCCGCCTCCGAATCGCTTGCGGTGTCCGATTGGGGCACGTCACGCCACAGCCAGGGACGTCGCAGCATCCAGCCAAAACGCAGCATCAACAACACGGCCGCCGCACCCAGGCCGGCGATCAGGCCCATCCACATGCCGCGCGCACCCAAGCCCTGGGGAAAGGTAAGCCACATGCCCAGTGGCATGCCCACCAGCCAGTAGGCGAATGCGGTCAGGAACATCGGCACGCGTGTGTCTTTGAGACCGCGCAACGCACCGTTTGCTGCCACCTGCAAGCCATCCGCAAGCTGAAAGATGCCGGCAAGAATCAACAATTGCGCCGCCAGCGCGAC